>Ga0265297_10007066_pt1 | contig 15794 bp, 12 predicted proteins | sample Munlanlwell13791_FD_192502 | JGI IMG/M metagenome (GOLD analysis project Ga0265297, IMG submission 192502) | Leachate microbial communities from a municipal landfill in Southern Ontario, Canada - Leachate well 137-91 | ecosystem: Engineered > Solid waste > Landfill > Unclassified | place... | reverse complement strand
CCCGTATAAAACACCAGTTCCATATTTGAAAAGGCTATACCGCATTTATTACACCAAATTGATAATCAAATCAGGATCAGCAATCCGTGCGTATTCATTTGGGCCTATCGCAATATCTGCTACGCCAGTTCCCGTTGAAATTGCCAAAGTTGTATAGGTGAAATTATCAACTCCGTAGACTTGGGCAACAACTGAGTCAATGTCGAATTCCTCAACAGCATCGCCCAATTTTAGCGAATTGATATAATTCTTGATTGATGTCCTTACAGCATTTTGTACATCGGATGGATTACCGGATCTAACCTTGACATTTGCTTCAATTAGCAAATCAACTTGCTGTGCCCAACGGAACAATTGGTTTTGCCCCATTGTATATTCTTCGGGTTGTGTGTAATACGAGGTCAGAATATTGATAAGTGAATTATAGCTGTAATCTATGATAAGGGGATCTAGCAAATTAGCTGGCAATGTAGTAGCAGTAGTAAGGAATTTGATTCCATCCTGCGCTAATACACTGTTAGACCATTCGCCAACATCGGTAACTATTTCGTAATCTGTGTCTTGTACGAAAAGATTACCGACTGAATCGCGAACTGCTGTAACCGTCATTAGCGGTTGTCTGTCCAATGGAATAAGAGTTTCTACACCTGGGTAAGATACGACGTAACGTTTGGCCGATGGTTGTTCGCCAAGAACCCAAATATCAACTGCACCAGCGTCAAATTGTTCACGAGTCATGGCGGTATTTTGGCCGTATACTACGTAAACATCACTAACGGATGAGAAATTATCCAGGACAGATCGTTTAATACCTGCTGGAACACCGGGTTTGGAACCAGCAACGTGGAGCAAATAACGATCAGCTAAATCCAGGTTTGTTTCTAGTCCTCTACCTGCTGAAGTTTTTGCAACGTTGAATATTTCGTCAAAGCCAGAAATTGGCCTACGCATAACAGTAATTGTATAGGGACCAACTTCTGTAGTTTCACCAACAGTTACAGAAGTAACCAGCACATCAAGTTCATACTTCTGTGTATCAGAATTGTAATACGCCATAGGAGCACTGGCAAACATTGTCTTCGATTCAATAGTTCTAAAAACAACTGAAGTTCCAGTACTTGCATCCGCCTGAGTGGAAACAGGAAAGTTCAAAGGAACAATAAGATTTGTAGTTGGTGCAGTAGATCTGGAAAATGTAACAGTTGCCAATGCCCGTGAACCTGACCATCTAACAACACCTTCATTAAAAACAATATCATCCAAATCATCAGGAACAGCATTTTCAGCATACTTCATAGAATTCAATGTGCTAAGATAAACAACTCGATTATTCTGTTGCTCCAGAACTTCTGCAACTGGATCAATTTGCAAATCCCGGATTGGCCCAATTCTAGTATCAAGAGAAGGATCGCGAGAAGAAATACCTTCAATGATCATTGTAGAAAAATCGCTTGCTGATATTCTATTGAGCATTCCTAGCCCCTTGTACTTCCATTAGCCGTAAAACTGGACCGCCCATCTACAGTCATAATATCAACACGCCACAAGAAATTTCGAGAATCACTATCAACCGGCCACATTTGAACCGGGCCAATATCATGAATAAGCTCTTTTGCCGTTCTTTGGCTAAACTGTGCTTGTTTTTGCGCGGCTTTCAATCTATTCAATCCTGCCCGAACCTTTGTTTGAAATTCGAAAGCAGCCGGGGATGTTCCATACATAGATGCAGGATTATCATTATCAGAACCAATTACTTCATCAAGCCCACAACCAAGATTTGTACTATCCCTTACATCTGTAGTAAGAACCATTGATACATCTTGTTTAACCTTAGGTGTATCGGAAACAAGCGTATATCCAGTATTCGTATTAGAACGAACAATGTCACCTTCAGTTATTTTCCATGTAGTGGTCACAAAAACCTCCCGAGCAAAAACTTTCTACACTAACTAGAATAAGAAATTTGATCCAATCCCCGAACAACAAACTGACTTGAAACCCAAGCCAGCCTAGTTGATTCTTGCCTCTTCAACTGACAATCATAATAACGATAACGACCTTGATTTTTCCCACAAAGTTGCCCTATTTTCCCTCGCGGGGTACCAATTAACAAACCTTTTCTAAGTCCGAAAACGGTCCCCCTAGCATTATTGGCCCTTATCCCCCCAGGCGCAAATTGTGTCTTATGCAATTTACGCCGCATATAACGATATGTGTCATCCACAACAATAAATCTCCCCGGATTAACATAAAGACCAAAACCAACTTCACAAGCCAACGCTAGAGCATCGGAACAGTGAGCATTAAATTTATCCACAGACTTACTAGAAGTCTTTTTGTATCCGTACTTTTTTCTAATCTCTTCTGTTTCAAAACCTTGAAAATCTACTATCTGTACTCCGCGATCTTTAAAAAATTCTCTAATCTTCGTTTTCCCAACCTCCATTGTTGTGAAATTTGCTCCCCACCTATATTTGTAATGGTTAAATTTTATATCTTCTTGCCCAACAACAGTAATTGGATAGATCTTAAAACAAGCCTTAAGAACTTTCAATCGTGATCCAACAATAACGCTTTGGCTGGGCGTTAAAAAACCTTTCCTGGCCCTATTTTTAAACCGAGCAGGACGACACCTTAAATGCCTCCTCCTTTTTTGGCGTAAAGATTTTCTCTCCTCCATTTTCCGAACAATCAAACTTTTGTCTGGAAGATCCAACTTCACAGCTAAGACATTTTCTGTACCCGAAACAACTACAATACCCTCAAACTTTGTTCCAATGTCATACCCTAGAACAGTAAGAGGCGTTTCTTTCCTTGTTTCAACCAACATCTGAATACCAAACGTTCCGAACTTGGACCATGCCTTTTTTGCCTGTCCTCCTTCTAGCAGTTTCCTTGCTTTGGCTGGGGTTGTGGGGGTTAAGGGTTTCCCGTCAAAGCCTATAACAAAGACGGAATGCGCCGACATACGGCCCCGTCCGTCGCGGGTATTCTCACTTCGAGGTTGCCGAGCAGGCTTAGTTCCGATCAAAACCGGAACGTCAGCTTGGGCGCAGCTAGTAGTGCAGGAGACTAGTGAAGTATCTCCTGGTACTTGTAGCCCGCTTGGCGTCTGCTGTTTCTTTTTCATTCTCACAGCCCTCTAGTCGCCGCTTGCCTTGTCTTGCCTTTAGACAAACTGCCCTTTTTCAAAGACAGCCGGGACGTCGTTGTCATTTATGGCACCGCACTTGCTGCTTTTTGTAGCGCAATGTAAATAGCATCGTCCAGAATTTCAACTGCTGCCACCAAATTAGCCTTTGTTTGCTCCCAATATGCAATCAATCGGTCAACATCATCCATGTATGATATCATATTATGGAAGCGGTTTCTAAAGAGTGTCAAACTTGCAATAGCCGCTTCGAAAAGTGCTAGCGCAGGCCCCATGAAGTATTCATAAAATTCTGGGCAAAACTCAGCTAATGGCCCACCCGGCATAGTTGTCAATTCATTTCTAATTTTATCGACAATCTTTTGGAACGCCTGCCAAGCTTTTTCTTCCATTTTTGCAAGAACGTCCCCTTGAGCAAGAATAGCGCGAAGAGTTGCAATTTGTGCATCAATTGTTGCAATAATTCCCAAAAGGAAATTCTTAATCGCCTTTAAAATTGGTTCAAGCTGGGAATAAATCCAGCGAACAATACATTTTGCTAGTGGTTGTGCTGGGCTTGTCATAATATCACCTTTACATGGCCGTTGTTGTGGTTGCTGCTGCCGTTCCCAACAATGAAACCATCGCACCCGCCGCAGTTCCAGCCGTAGTACACGATGCAGACGAAGTTGGAATAGTTACTTCTGCCGCCAACTTTGCCCAAGCCGCAGCAGCCGCAGTAAAATATGCTGTCCAAAACCCAATAAATGCAGGAGACAGCTTGGCTACCGGAAGACCCCCTGTAGCGCCCAGGATGACCGTTCCAAGGGCCGAGATGGTTGGGGCCGTGATAGTAGCCGAAGTAGTTCCTGTAACGCTTATAGTGCCACCTGAGAGGGTTATAGAGGTTGCCCCGGTTAGCGTGATAGCCGGGGAAGTCAAAGAGTAAGTTCCCGTGCTATTATGTATCGTATTCAGATTGTCCGTTTGCCAAGTTGCAGCAGGCGTCATCCATTGAAAACCAACCGCCGTAGGAGCAGAAACACCATAATTCCCAAGATCATCAATTGCCGAAACATAAAAATCTGTAACACCTGCTGGATCTTTGACAGAATGCAGCATCCGGATACCAGTACCAACCATCAGCACTAGAGGCTTCAAACTCGTATTAATCGCAGGCACCATAACAGTTTTAGTCGTTTCATCAACAACTTCGCCATGATGGATACGGCTCAACTCGATTGGAACACCAAGAACTGTTCCGTAGCTAACAACATCATAAGACTCTTGTGCAATCTTTGGTGAATTTCCTGGAATTATGCTAAAAATATTAGTTTCTGCCGGATCTACAGGAGTCAAAAAACGACGAGCTTGCCCCTTACGACGCACACCCGCTTCCCCGTACCGATCTTGAACTAAAGGCGAAGTTAAAGTTACGTCTCCCTGTGTCTTGTTTATCTCTATAGAATGAGATCCGCTGCTCAGTTTCGCGTCATACCCCATATAGAAAGAACAGCCGCGAGAAGACTTGAAATCCCAATCCCCAGATTGTACTTTCTTTCCACTCGCCTCCCCCCAACCAATGCCCCCCTTAGCTTCACGCTGATCGTCTAAATATTTCATTCCGGGATAAAAAACAGCATGGTAGCCTAAAGCATACGCCTCACCATTGGAGTTAAAACCAATGAGAAGCATATCCCCAACTTGTGGAATATATCTGCCCCAAGAAGAAGATGTCATATACGTCTTATCGTTAGAATCTTTTGGGTACGGCAGAGACAAACCCAACAAAGGAATTGTTACCTCTTGAATAGACGGAAGACCATCCATTCGTACTTCCACTGTCCCTTTATCAACATGAACAGCCTCAACACGACCCCGATGAATACCAGAAAAATAAGATTGGTGTTGTGCCTCACGAATCTGGTTATAGTTCTTTTTTGTAATGAGGCGTCCCATATTATTTAGTGGGCTCCTTTGGCGCTAAATACTGTTGCAAAAACTCAGCAAGATTAAATGGCCTGTTTCCACCAAAATGTGCATGTACTGGAAGACCCTCTGGAGATATTTCGCCGGTCCAACCACGAACCTGATTCAAATTTATTGTTGTAGCACAATCCCCCATCCACATAATAGAGTGTTGTAAACTAACAATATTTGCATAATAATTACGTTGCCGCCAAAAAACGGGACGATTAACCATCAACCCAAATTTTGGAACAGTGCTAATAGCTAAATTCCTAGCTTCTGCATTAATTTTGTTTAATTGTAGTGCAGAAAATGCTTCTGCCCCTTCCGCAGTATCAATAAACCCCCAAACATCACCAGAACCAACACGAGCACCAAGAGTAGGAATCAAACCACGGGCAAAAGCTGGTTGTGTAGAATGTATATCAGATCCCCCGGCTGTTGCCAAAGAAGCAATAGTCATTTGCGTAGTTAAAAAAGCTGTATAAACCCCCTCATCAGTGGACGTGTTGCTGTAATTAAATTGATCGTATTTCTCAATTGTAAATTCCTTCAAGTAATCAAAGTCTGGTTGTTTTGTGTAATCATTTAATTCAAAATTAGCGCCCTGACTTTCTGCCTGAATCTGCATAGTCGTTAATGCTGCCGCAGAAGTTCCATATTTTCCTGAATACTCTTGCCCAAAAATATCTTTATATATCTGCCCAATATTGTTTGACTCAAAAGCCTTGGAATCAAAACCCCCCGTTGCAAAATATTCAGGACCAAAATCATACAGAGGCATTTCAAAAACAAGATCCCCCCTAGGAGTCGCATAAAACCTAAAATCAATCCTTTCCGCCAAATCATAAATAAGGCTTAACCTATCCCTGAAAGTAGAATGCAAAGAAATGGACTGTGTTAACCCCTTGTCCATTACATTCCTACCTAAATCACTGCCTAATTTCGCAGGCCCAAGATAAAAAACATACCCGCTACCTACAGGAAAATTCGTCAAATCTGTTCCAACCGTTGAAATAATATTTTCAATTGTTGCAACGGCACCATCAAAATGTATGTTTCCATCCACAGACATTGTTTGCAAATCCGACTCACACACCCGATGATTTAATATGCTTGTCCAAAGTCCTAAATCCTGCATTTCTTGACCAATTGCTTTATCCTCAGTACTAAGATCTCCCAAGAAAAAAGCACTAAGACCAACCTTCTTACTAGCCCGTTTAAAAAATACCTCCCTTGGCCCTGATACTGCTGGAAGATTCCTACCTTGTAAACGACCAGAAGTTGAATCTAGCTGCCTATTAATATAATGTGCTTTGACTTTAGTCCGATATTCTTCCGCCGAAGGGAAATGGCTCCACACCACAGAAGCCAAACCAGCCCCATCTTTTTCAGCCGTTTCCTTCATAGAATTAACAACTTCTGCAAATTCCCCAATCCCATCCTTCATTTCAGAAGCTAAATATACCCATAAATCTTCGTTCGACATTGACGCAACGTATGCGGCAGAAAGCTCCGTAACTACACCGGACAACGATTCCGCACCAAAAAATAGCGTCTCTAGAATTTCAAACAGCGTCAAATTACCAAAAAACTCTTGATACAGGGAAACATTCTGAGTTGAAACGTTTGATATTTCTTGAAGTTGTTTCGTAACATCTTGATCAAAAGCACCAACATTCGTATTAACCAAAGCATACCTAGCCATCTTTGAAACATCAGTACAAGTTATTGCAAGAATACTTTCATTATTTGTTCCAACATTTTCTGTAAACGTGTCCATAAATCCTGCAAACATCCAATACCAAACCCTTGGATCATATGGATCACGAAAAGCTATTCTTACTGGGTCATTCGAATGAAAAATACAATCACCCTCTTGCATAGGATAGTCAAAAATAGTTTCAGGCTGATACTTTACCAAATTTGAAGTTTCTACAGGTTTTGTTTCTTGCGAAAAAGCCATCTTTTTATTAAGAATTTCCCTTTTATACCAACCGGGAACATATGCATCATTCCAAGCTACAGACAAATCATCTTTTGTTTTATCCCTAATTTCATATATCTTATTTAAAGCCTTAATAGATTCATCCTCAGAATAACCCTGTGCCGTAAGGGCTTCCATCATTGTTGCTGTATCTTGTGCTAAAGCTGCCTCAATTTCTTCCTCGCACGAAAACATATACATAGAATCATCCAACGCCTGCTTTATCTTCGCCCCATATTCATTCTTAACTGCATTTCTACCCTTTCCAATAGAGATCATATCTGCATGATTAATTATATACTTGTCATAGGGGTTCAACAAAGTGAATGAACAACTACCCGCAGATCTTTCCGCCGACCCACCTGAATGATTTACACGAACCTCAACAACATCTTCCGTTACTTCATAACCAAATATAAAAACCCTATAAGCAGGGAAAGCCGCACGATAAATCCCCTGTTCAAGTGCTAGTGCTTCAGGATCTTTGGTAAAAGTTGACATTCCTATTGCCCCAAATCATTCGCGTATGATTGACTCAAACTACGAATCATTGCTGTATAAATCGCATCCAAAGAAGGAGTTGAACCTAGAGCCGTAAAACCAAAAGACCAACGCTTATTAAAAGGCTCTTCTGCTGCATCAGACATCTCAAGAACCCGATCAAAATGACCAACAAATGTAATAAAAGAATTTCCAAATAACGGACTTGAATAAGAAATGTATGTATAAATAGGCACACCATCACTGGGATCTAAAACAGGCTCTCTGGTAATTGCATACAAATTCCAAAATGCGGCAAGTTTTGAAACACCCGCCTGATTTTTTGTAGTGCCCTTTGGTTGCAAGGATAGCCCAGATTCTACAGCATTTGAGCCATCCGCCAATTTCTGGTTCATCCAGTCAGAGGCCTTATTAACATAGGCAGCAGCAGTATTAAAAATCCCCCCTTTTTCATATCCACCAGTATTCAAATTGACATTACCTGACATACCAGTAAATTCCATTTGAAGGATATCGTTATTCCTGCCCATTTGATTGGTCCAATGGAAAAATGTAGCACCCCCTTGCGTATCCTTACGAGTAATTCGTTTATTCTGCCTAAACGAAACATTCGTAGGATTCATAAGCATGGAAATACCCTTAATTCCATATTTGATACGATAAGTATTTGTAATATAAAACGGAACCCGCAATGAAACAGATTCATAGGGATTCAACATCCGAGTTAATGCTTCCGCAAAATTCGGAATTGAAGAGGCCTCACCAAAAAATTGTGAATATGCAGTCATCTTTACCTACTCTCTAAAAACCTTCCCCAACAGCAGAAGGAGCATATTGCTTCTTTGCTCCGGATTTACCCTCATAATATTTATCAATTTCTGCCGCATTTGCTGATTCTTTCGCACCTTCTCTTGCTGAATAAAAACGTGCTTGTTTCTTATTTCCGACATCAATATTCAGTGTATTTTCCTTACTCTCTGCAAATCCGGGTTTGTATGACGTATCCTTTTGGAATTTGGCCCCTGGACGTGCATGATAAAAATACGTTGCTCCCTGTGTTGGGTCCTTCATCCTGCCTTCGCCGCTAAGGAACTCATGTGCAAATTTCTTTGCTTCTTCTCCTGGAGCCCTTGCTGTCCCATATGCACGCCCCGATTCACCCTGTTTACCATATCCCGCCCCACCAGTAATAACATCGGTCAAACTCTTTCCATATCTTGAACCCTCGTCTTGCAAACGGTTCATAGCAGTCCACGCAATAGCCTGTGCCTCCAAAGCGTGTTCTCCTCCTCCGGTTATTCCTTTACCGCCAGTTTCAGTTTGAACCATACGTGCAAGAGCCTCTTCATCCTGGGCGTGCCGTTGTGGGTCCATACCCTTAGCAAACTCCCCTTGATCCGAATAATCTGAATAATTGTCGCCAAACAATAAGCCACAACGAGGACAATTACCTTTCAAAACCATAGTAATGTCCCCGTCTTGCGTAACCCCTGTGCTCTCTAATGACAAACCCCCGCCCACCCAATCAGATTGATCTACATCACCAAAAGTATCGCCAACTCCGGAACTCAATCCGTAATCTCGTCTTCCCTGAGCACTACCGCCCCCGGTTTCAACAACAACTGGAACCGTCCTAATCATAGGTGCGGAAGCCTTCGACTCCACAGCTAAAGGTGAAACACCAGAAACAGCAGATTGTATATCCAAATTCCAAGCCGTTTTCAGCCCCTTCAAGGACTCCTTAATCGGCCCGCCCATTTCTCCCATACCTTCAGCCCATTTATCAAAACCTTTTCCCATTGCCTTTCCGTGCTCTTTCATTTTATCAAGAGTACCAAAAAGCAACTGTATAGCTCTCAACTTCTCTGCTTTTACTGTCGGATCTTTTGTAAAAATAGAGCTAAACTGAAGAGTCATAAATTTAAAAGATAAAACCAAATATGCAGCAACATCAAAAACCAAAGCCATCAAACCTTGCCCCATATCGGAAACACCCTGCAAAACCTTATTAAGATGCTTTTGAAATTGGGATTGTTTCTTTCCCTCTTCCTCAAAAGCACTCTTAAACAATTTCATATTTTCTTCTGTAATTTCCTTTGCTCTCTTGAAATCCCCCTTATCAATAGCATCTTTTACCATAAGGATAGTTTTCGCCCCAGTAATATTAACACCCATCATCTTTTCTAACGCAAAACCCGCATTTGTTCTATTTCCACCAGCTTGATCCAATGCCACGCTAGCAATCTTTCCTATCATTCCCATCAACTCTTCAGAACTGTCTCCTTTGGCCACACGGGAGTAAGCTTCCATCATTTTTTGACGAGCTTCCAGACCCTCCCCATAACCCATCTTTTCACCCAAAAAAGTTGCCATATCATCGGACATTCCAGTAATCGCACCTGCAATTTGCTGCAAACCTAAAGCTGCTTGCCTTCCCGCAAACTGCTTAGGAACACCCATCTTCTCAAACCCCGCTTGAAGACTTACAGAAAGATCAATAACAGAATCAATATCAAACCCATACTTTTGAAGCACTGCTCCAGCATCTTCAACATTCTTTGCAAATTGCTGAGTACCAATCCCACTATCTTTCCCGGCCATCATTAATTTCAAAGTAGATTCTCTCGCTTGATCCAAAGTTTTCCCATAATCAGCCATCATACTAATCATTCGAGTAGCCGTAGTTCCACCAGCCATTTCAAACATTTTGTCAACAGCGAAAGAAAAAGTCATATAGTTATCTTTAACGCCCTTTATGCCCATTTCAACCTTACCAAGCATCTCATTAATTCCAATACCACCACTAATAAATGCAGAAGCAACACCCTGAGTTTCTTCCTTGGCTATCCCATAAAATTTTTGAAATTTTTCTTGAAGACCTGAAATATATGAAGTTCCCTTTGATACCATGCCCTTGACACCAGAATCAACAGCAGCAACCATTATATTTGAAACTTCACCTGCCTCTTTTGCTATACGGTCCTTTGTCATATAACCAAAAGCCATAACACCAAGAATTGTAGCTAATATATTTCCAGGAGTTGGAATATGAACAGCCGCCCCCATTCCTTTAATCTTCCCCCAAACAGAAGAAAGATCTTTCTGCAACCACGACTTCTTCTTATCCATTTTTATCGAAACACCGGCCCCTACAACTTTTCCGTCCTTCATTTTAAACTTCATATTCAGCCCAAAAGGATTTTGCTTCATCATCTCTGAAAATTTATCCATATCCCGAATATCCATAGTAATTTTCACAGCAGACTCTAACCCAGCGGCAGACTTCAAAAAGAAGGAAGTCTGCAACTGTGCAGCTTGTCCCTGATTATCAAAGCTCTTTTGGATTTGTGAAACAGAAGACATAGATTTCAACAATTCATTTGACATCATCTCCAGCAAAGGAGCAAAGCCTTCTTTCAAAGACTTCAGCGTATCTTTTAACAAATCTTCATTATCTGTTGATAGAGTTTTGAGGGTTCTACCTAGATCAGTAAAACTATAACGAATCTTCTCAAGTTGTTGGAGATCTACTATCATTACTGCCCCGATCCAGGAACAGGCGCTAATGCATTAAATGCAGCCCTTATTTCAGCCGCACTAACTTTCACATCCCCAGGAACACGCTCACCCTTTGAAGAAGATTTACCCCGTTGCTTCTTTTCCTTTGCTTTAGCCCCCTTCTGCGTCTTTTCTTTTTCTGCTACAGCTCTATTCATATCTTCAAGAAGCTTTTTCCCTGTAGCCTCCGGAACGTTAAAATTAGTAGGCTTAAATCTGTCAATATATTTTTTCAATATTTCATCTTTATGGGAAGGGTTTGTAACCATATCCCAGATCACACCCACACGTTCTTTAACATTCTCCAAATTAGCTGCCAGTTTATCAAGCATCTTTTCCACACCAAAATTAACACCCAGTGCTGCGGAAAGACTACCGAACGCATCCGAAAAAATTTGACCTACTGCACCCTTAACTTTCCCCGCACCCTCTTTAACTTCCTCAAGTCCTGTACTCATAGAAGCAAACTGAACATCAAAAGCAGCACTAATTTGAGCGTCCAATTTATCGGCTTCATCACCAGGCATCATCAACATTCGAGCAGGTAGGGTAACAAGCCATTTGAAGCCAAGAATAAGGGTTCCTAACATACCGCTTAAAATCTTCAAAATACCCATACCAATCTCGCTCATACCTTCAATCAAATCACGCTGATTTTTCTGGAGTTCAGAAACAGATTTTCCTTCTGTTAAAAAAGCCTCCCGAAGTGCTTTCATCTCTTTATTGCTAAGGTCCTGAAGTTGAGCACCTTTTTCCAACTTTTCAGCAACATCAACTGCTGCGGTAGCCGCTTGGTTGGTAAGACCCTGCTGCTCAAGGAAATGTATCTTCTCCTCCCGTCCTCCTCCAGTACTCTCGCTAGCATACCCCACAGCCTGCTGAACCGCTTCAATCAAAAACCCCTTGTCCTCACCCTTGGCCACCCTAGACCAGCCTTCTAGGAACTGCTGGCGGGCTTCTAGCGCATTTGCTGCTTTAGGGAACATTCTCTTAGCTACTTCTACCTGCATCCCAATACCAAAACCAGCAATACCTTGTGTAATCCCCCCTAAAGCACCGGCAGCTTGTGCTCCTGCATATTGCTTATCTAACCCCATATCTTTGTAATGCTTTTGCAGTGTACCCATTACTTGAGCAACATCGTTCAAATCTATGCCATATTGGGTCAAAGCTTGTGAACCGGACATTACAGCATCAACAAACTTGGAAACACCCATACCACTTCGTTGTGCAGCGAAAGACAGCTTCACATATTTATCCGCAGCATCCTCTAACGTATCACCATAATTAGTGACCAAATCGTTTACATGTTGTGCGGCTGTCCCTGTTGCAAGATTGAAATGCTTATCCAAACCAAGAGAAAGCGTAACAACATTTCTTCCAACTTCACCCAATTTCTTATCAAACCGATCCATAATCTGGTCAGTTGTATAACCAGCATCAATCATCGTCTTTATAGTAGATTGAACCTCTTGACGCCCGATACCATAGTACCACTGTGCTTTTTCTTGGAAAGACGAAAACCAATTTGAAGCATGTTTAGTGGATTTTGCAAAAAAATCACTAGTTCCTGCCTCAAACACATTCAGCATTTCCCCAGTTTCAGCAACTTTACGGTCTTTCTCCTTATAACCTAAAAGAATAGAACCAAGCGCCATTGAGAAAATACCGCCAGCAAGCAACCCACCCGTCAATTGTGAAAAAATGCTTTGCGCCTTACTCTTTGCTTGCGCCATCTCCTTTTTAACTTTATCCCAAATATGCTCAAACATCTTTTCTAATTTTTTATCCAACCCCTCAAACTTCTTATCAACTGCGTCCATTTTCTCCATTAATTCTTCTAATTTAGTTTTCTGCTTTTCTACTTCCTCTCCAACTTCTGCATCAGATCCCTTAACACCCCCAGGAAGAACATCCTCAGTTCTTTCATGTACTGTTCCCGGTGCATCTCCCCCTGCGGCTTGTGCCAATTTTGAAATATCTGTATTACTAATATCTTTCAATTTCTGGGAAATTTCAGACGATTTCTTCTGATACTCTTCCAAATAACCTGAAGTTTCCTTCATATGCTTTTCAAACGACTTAAACCCAGTGTCCGAAAGCATACCCATATTTGAAAGTGTTGTAAAAAGTGTATTAGCTTGATCCTGAAGCCCCTTCATATCAACAGAGACTTGACCGGCAATCTTATGGATTGTCTCACCAAAATCAGTAAACGACTTGTTTAAATTCGTGAACTGTGACGTGAATGATGTGAAATCAAACGTTAAGAGATATTCTTCTGGGGTAGGCATCTTACGTACTCACTATTCAGAACTTACAACCACACGCCTCTTAGATCTCGATACAGGCCTTTCATCTACGGGTTCAGCCTTAATTGAAATCTTCATTGGCACTTCTTCCTTTTCTAGAATTACCTTTTTCTCCTCTTCCAAGGGTTTTATTACATTACTATTAATCCACTTTGTTTCTGGAGATGACCTAACCGCATATTTCTGCAACTCTTCGGGATCATCCAAAAACACAATATCATCCTTCATAAACTCATCTAACTCTTCTTCGGACATCGCATCAGACATGCCAAGAGTCTCCTCTTTCTCCAGATCCTTAGCTGCCTCTTCCTGTTGCTTCAAATCATCATTACGCTGTACAAAGGCTTCAATAAACCCCTCCCGTGCTGTCATTACCGCAAGAGGTATATATTCGTTTTCATCGGGCCTTCTTAACAAACCATTTTCATCTTCCATTGGCATCAAATTCAAACCAAGAATATTTAACAATTCCTTACGAATTGCCTTGAACATTGTGCCAACTTCTTCTGCCCGACGTTCCTCCTTCATCCTCAAAACTTCGTATTCAAACATCCACTTTGTCTCATTCATATTTGAGACTATAGGATCAGAAATCAATACCCCTTTGGATTCGAGTACCTTAGCCTTTAATAGAACCTCAGTAACTACTCGACGCCAATAGGGGAAAGCTCGGTCGTATTCTGGTCCATCGTCTCCGACTCCGAACTCTCCCCTGATGATTTTTTTAGCGTTGCAATTGCCTCCAACCTACGTGTTTCAAGCTCTTGCCATTTTTCCCAAAGCTCTGCAATACCCTCTGGATAACGTTCGGCAAGAAACTTCATCAAATGCTCTGCTGTAAAATACTTACGAGCATAGGGATTCATATTAACTAGTTCTCTACGAGTATCTTCCGGGAGTTCTTTCCAATCTGACTCAAAATAATCAAAAACATTAACATCGTCAATCTTGCGAATACCAATAGCAAGAGTTGGAAGACGGAAAGAAGCAACTGCGGACAATTTGTTACCCATATTCACATGGGACATACGCCAATTGGACTCCTCTTCATTCAGAAGAGCAAACGTCCAATTATGATTAAAAATACTGAATGTATCAGAGATATTCCCCGTAACATCCAGTTCTCTGCCGATGTCATCCAGCAACATTTTAAAATTTTTGGGATTTGTAGTAGACATGGAGCTTTCGCTTCCCTTCTCCTGCCTAAGCAGGGTTAAAATTAGCTAACCTGCGATTTTACAGGAAAGCCCGAACTCGCTCATACATCAAAGAAGCAGACACGTTTACAATACGATCCCCGTTCGCAGTTAGACTACGACCAAGATTTGTAAACCAGCATCCCGTGTAAACATAAAGCTCAACCGAACCATCAGGATTTGACCACTTCTCAGAAATTTCAAGAGGGTTGGATTGGTCAGTCAACATCTGAATGTTGAAAGAAGTGCCCCAAGCCTGCTCCATCTTCTTCTTGTATAGGTCATAACGAGAAACTTGGATAGTCAAGCCAGAGATGTTTCCTGGTACGTTTTCATAAACTTCACCGGTTGTTGCCGAGTTCAGTTCATACGTGGGAACAACCCCGCGAGTTTGCTGTGGGTTCCAAGTCTGAATCTGCCCAATGGTAACGCCGTTCGCACGGATAGCTACCGCATGGGAAGTGCGGACTGTTGTCTTCGGAATTGCCATTTACTTACCTCCTAAAAAACCCCAACAAAATCAACTACTTAGGCCGTTGCGGCGAAAAATGGATTGTCTACTGAATACTCACCGAAGAATCGCTTTGCTGGGTACTTCAGATTGAACCAATACTTGAACAAATAAGTCCTTGGGTCTGTTGAAGACTGGAACACTTGAATGTCTGTCTTAGGATCGATGTCCCTTGAAGAACCGTCTGCATTCTTGTATGGACCAATCGTGCCGTTATTTATGTTCGCCAAAATCCCCAACATAATCCACTTCTTAACGTCTGTGATGAAGTCCGCAAGGTCATCTGGAACAACACCCACAACGTTATTGTAAAGTAGTGAATCAACCGTTGCAGTAACAGCATCCTTCTGAGCCGAAGAAGCTGGTTCCTCAAACGAAACAACCTTGCCACCACCAGCTTCGGTCGTTAGCGGGTCAAGCAACGTGAATTTCCCGGCATCCTGGGTAACTACACAAACACCGTTACCAGCTAGTGTATGCCGCTCGCCCCTGAGATACGTTTCGAAAGTGTCAATTTGGAAGCCCGTGATTAGCTTGTTAATCAGTACATCAGACGGACTTGGAAGCGACGTGTACAGAGCCATAACCGCTGCGGCAATGTATGTCCCGTCAAGGTCTACATCGACTTCAC
>Ga0265297_10007065_pt1 | contig 15795 bp, 19 predicted proteins | sample Munlanlwell13791_FD_192502 | JGI IMG/M metagenome (GOLD analysis project Ga0265297, IMG submission 192502) | Leachate microbial communities from a municipal landfill in Southern Ontario, Canada - Leachate well 137-91 | ecosystem: Engineered > Solid waste > Landfill > Unclassified | place... | reverse complement strand
CTTCCGTGACCTTTGGTATCCCAAATTTTATCGGGTCGTTGCGGACGCTTGTCGATGTATCAGCCCATACGAAGTCAACCGTGTTCTTCGCGATTTTTGCATGTGCCTCGACTTCCGTCAGTATCCCACCGATTTCCTCGTACACCAATGGTTGATTCGCGCACTCGGTTTCCAGCTCCATTTCATTCAGCGGCAATTTTGCCTTTATGGTGTCCAACTGTTCTTGGATTGCTCGTAGGTCTAACGTATTCATCACTGATTCCTCCCGGCAGCGCGCTGTTTGATTTCTTCGATCTTGTCCCTTACGGACGTATCACCCTGTGTGGATTCCGACTGCGGTGTCGTGGTTCTGCTCTTCCACCGAGGCTCCTGTTGTGCGGGTTCCGGCTGTTTCACTTCCTGCTCGACTTCCTGCTCGACTTCCTGCTCAACCTCGTGGTCGTCTCTTTGTCCAGCGTCATTGTTCGTCCTCTGATTTCCAGAGCTTTGATCACCACCCCTGTTTCTTACACCAACACCTCCTTCGAGTTCGGCTTTCACCTTCTCATACGTCGGGACCAACAGTATTTCGTCGAACTCCGGAACGTTGTCATACCATTCCGCCGGAATCGGCGAAGTCTGTATCAGATTTATGGCCTCGTACTTGGTATTGAACGATGTACCCTTCCTGTTGAATTCGATATCCCTTCCATTAACAGGATCACTCACGTCAATCACAGCTTTGGTCCGTTTGTCTTTCGACAGACCCACTATGTTGCTGATAAGGATATCCGGTGCATCGTACCACCGCAACCCCTTGGAAACCGTAGATTCATCCTTGATGTCAACCACGAACACCAACCGTCGCTTCGTCGGACTCATGGCTTTGATCGCATCATTTTCGGGATCTTGGCTCTTCAATTCATCACGAGCCTCGCATACCGGACACGGCTTGTCGAACATCTTCTTCAAACAAAGGAATGTTGCGCCATTGGCACCGATTTCACGATGAATCCATACGTCTTTGGCCCAGAATATCCTTGGATTTTTCGGCGGTATGATTCGCATGAAATTGTCGCTGGGTGAGGACTTCCACTGTGTTACCCCAAGGCTTTCGGCCTTCTGTGTATCGACATAATAGAAACTGGTTCTCCCACCAGTTTTGGCCTTTTGTACTTCGCTTTCGATAGCCGCAGTTCGTTCGTTACCCATTTTTTGTCTCCAAATATTATTTGTTCTTCTTGCAATTTAATTATACTTTCGCTCATTACTTCGGTGATACATAGTCTCCATCCCATCCCAAACTGTTCCCACCCGGTTCCTTATTATCGGTTTGGTAAATTTGATCATTATCCGTTGGTTTCGTGCGCGATCCAGACATTGGGTCATCGACAATTGGCACCCTATCAAGACCCGAGACCGGACCATTTTCCGCCGATTTGATATCCTCATACGGTCCAGCAATCATGCGATACAATTCAAGTTTCGCACACTCCAAAACGCCAATCATTTCATTGACATGTGCGTACCGAACCCCCCTATGGATAAGCTGCTGGTGTATTAACCGGCTGATGGTCCAATTCAATTGTCCGGCGTCCATTTTCATTGAAAGCAAATTCTGTAAACCGGATTCCAAAATTTCTGTGCGCTGTTCTTCTTTAATATACGGCATGAGAATGTTCTCCTACAAGTATTCTCTTTCTATGGTAGCCAGTAATTCATATACCGGCACTGGATTATTGGCACAAAACAACATTTCACCAATCGTCGGGGGTGCACCTTCCAATGACGTAAGTAAATTACTACAACACCAGAAAACACCACCAACCAAATGTGGGCTGTAATCCAGGGTCACCAATCGGTTCTCGCTGCACGAAAAATTTTTACCAACCTTCTTTGGTGCCCCGCGAAGAGTTTTCAACATGTTATGTACGCAACAATAGTCTCCCTTTACGGACACCGGACCACCAACCAACGATGTTAGTCTGTTATTGGTACACCAGAATCCACCACCGACGTTTCTTGGTGCCCCTTCCAACGATATCAAGTCGTTGTTTGAGCAATTGAACGATCCATGTACAACTTTCGGTCCACCCTCTAGCGACTCCAGTGCACAACCATCGCACCAGAAATCACCATCAACGATTCTGAACTTTACCGGAAATCTAACCAAGTGTAGTCCGGATAGATTTACCGAATTGTATGAACTCCATGTTCCATCATCATTCTGTTCACATATCGATGCTATGTATGCAAGTACATCCTTTTCCATGTTATGCTCCAATGAAACAAATCTTGGCAATCATAGCACCAAGAAGGCTCTTTCCGCCGTAGAATGTACTTTGTGAAAGTATGTCCAGTATATCGACCATGTATTTTGCCATGTCAATGTCGTCGGCATCAATGTTCTTAAGTCTATTGTAGATGAAGGTTAGAGCAGATTTTCTTATGATTTCCGAGTCCATTTGGATAGTATCAAAAGTGGTGATTATCTGTTTCCACTTCTTTACTCGTATATCTGGTCTCATGACCAAGAGCTTACACAGATCAATCACATTCGCATCATTTTCCGTGCCTTTAACTAGCAACTCCAGGGCTTCATCTATATTGTCGATGTTCAATACCTGTTCCAGGGAAACGACCGCTGCTCTGGGACACCCATCACATGTGTATGATATGGCCTCAATCACGTCCTTACTAACATCAAACGATGAAGTAGCGCATATCCGTTCCAACAGTTCAACAATTTCGACCTTTCCCAATTGACCCATTTCATATTCGGTACATCTATTTCTGATGGTTTTAATCAATGAATTCGGTTCGGTCGTACACATGATGAAATAACAATGCTCCGGACAATCTTCCAAAATCTTGAGTATGGCTTCCTGCGAATCCTTTGTCAACTGGTGCGATTCATCAAGCATGTAGATTTTATTACCACCACCCATGCCAAAAGTGTGGGCCTCTTCCGCTATCGTGCGTATCGTTTCTATGCCTCTGGTGTTTGCAGCATTCAATTCTATGAAATTCTCGGGCTTACACCCCAATTCTGCCGCCATGATTCGTGCGATTGTCGTTTTGCCGCATCCGGTTGGCCCATGAATGATTATTGCGTGTGGTTTGTCGGTCTGTTGCAACATCTTCTTTATCGCGATGATCGTTGTATTGTTACCGACAACCTCGTCCAAATTTGTTGGGCGCATCTTCTGGTATAGCATTATCTAACCCCTGCAATGAAATCCCGAAATAGAAAACCAGACAGTGTGTTGATGATTCCCTCGTCATGTTTGTCCAAAGAATGGCTATTAAACAATACGTGCAGCATTTCATGCATGACCACCAACAATGGGTGAACATTCACTTCTTTACACATTATCCAATCAATCCAAATTCTTGCATAAAGATGTGACGCATTGGATATTGATACACCGACGTTTACCGATTCGGCACTATCAACCCATTCTGGCACAGAACCACCATATTCGACATAGAAATCCCAGTCTCTTAAATTCAATGCGTTTTTTGCCCAATCAATCGCCGAGAGTATGGACTTGAATGATGTTTTTTCATAGCACGGTGATGACTGTTTCATCCCGGCGATTATTTTTGTTGTTTCATTACCAGCTATCATACTTTTGTCATTTCAAAGAAGTTCGGACCAATTTCCCACTCGACTTCCAGTGGAACTGTTTGCCAATCAAACAACTTGCTGGTCATGATTGCGGTGCCAACCTCGATTATGTCATCAACCTCTTTTGGGTCTGCCGACAAAACTATCGAGTCGTGTATCTCATTGACAATCATTGATGCGAAACCGTTCTCGACCAAAAATTCATCAAGTTTGGTGAGAGCACAAAGTAAAATCCCGAAACTGCACCCTTGGATACCAAAATTGGATATCTGATAGTTTGTCAATGGACCATATGATCGATAGCCGGTTAAGCCCTCAACGTACCCATTCTGATTGTAAAACTGTATGGTTCGCTCCTGCCACGCCTTTACTGCAGGATAATCGTTCCAGAATTCGGCTTGAAGACTTTCGATCAGATCAATCGGTTTGCCAGTATTCTTTGATATGGCCGGTGGCATGGATTTGTAGATTGTGGGAAACACGAATTTATTTTTGCCTTCATATCGCTCGTCCGGTGTTATATCGTTTTCAGATTTACCATGAAGTTTTGCGCCCCATTTCCTATGTGGGTCCAAACCCTCAATGATCTGTTGAATCATCCATTTATCCTGTGACGCTTCCGCGATTTCCCTGAACTCAATACCGGAATAATCGGCCTCCAACAATACATGCCCAACATTTGGGGTTATACACCTTCTGAAAACCCTACATTCTTTGTTGTGTTTATAACTATTCTGCGAATTAGGTCCAACCGCCGACGACCTGTAAGTTGGCGTTGTATGAAGATTAAATGTCGGATGAATTCTTCCATCGGGTTTCATAACCCTTCTGTATTCACCGATTTGCTTCGAAACTTCGGACGGCGCAGAAGCTACCTTCTTGATCACATCCGCATACTGTCTGTACCTGAACAGTGTGTCGAGCAACTCCATAATCTTTGGGTCGTCCGTTGATTTTCGGATGGCCGTCAACGCTTCATTGCTGGTCGATTCATTGTCATTTTTAGTGCGTATCGGCGGTATTTTATATCCGCCGTACAGAATTTTGCCCCATTGCCCGGGTGCGTTCATGTTCAACGGCATACCGTTCTCAACTTCAAACGCCATCACTTTTTCATCCTGCCGCATTACATCAACGCATTCGTCCATCTTCTTAAGAAATGCGCGCTCTATTTCGTCCAGTGCATCGACATCGATTCTTATGCCACGATGCTTCAAATTCACAAGCGCAGCATTTCCTCGGGTGTACAAATCGTTGAATTTTGAAAGCTTATCATCCCCACACAATTGGGCCACCTGATATCTATACAGGGCTATTGTGGCTCTTGAGTCAAAAGCACTATAATTGCAGATATCTTCGAGTGGCGAATCCTCAAGTTTCTCTATGTTGACCGCTTTTTTGTACTCCTGACCCAACAATTCAAATGTTTGAAATTCCAAACCATTACAGCCAGTCCTGTTGTTGAGAACATGGCATGTAACCATGGTGTCGTGTATGAAATTGCCGTCGTGTACACCGAGTATAACCCTATTCCATACTTCTTCCATGCTAAAGTTTTGCAATACTTTGGGGGTTTTACTCGATATAAATACTTTCAGCGCATCAACAACCCTGTCTCTGTCACCCTGTTCCCAGAATTTTTTGTCAGTGGGATTTCCAGTTAAAATATTGGCTTTCAGTATCAAGTCAATTGGGATCCAGTACCCATGATCAACAGAATCCGCCAACGATACACATATAATTCTGGCACCTTCATCAAATGGGGAGAACGTGGTGGTTTCATAGTCATATGAAACCGGTTGTTCAGATTTTGATAAAGTATGCAGAACCTCCACGGCACGATCCGCATTGGTAATCATTTCATTATCGGCGGAAGACATCGTTTTCGGGAAATCCAGATCGTGCATAGCCACAATTCTAGCAAGATCGTACGCGAATATCAATTCGTCATTTACGTTGTCGTTGTTATGTTTCTTGCCAAAGAAAAACGATGGGTTGTATAAACAGCCAACCCAACAATTCAATTCGTGGTATGGGAAGACCTTCCCATGCAACTTGGTAGCATTTGGAGACGGTATGGCATTGGTTTTCAAAACCGCCGCCATCGCCTCCGATCCCATGCATATAACCAATTTTGGCTTTATGTCCAAGATCTCTTGTCGCAGTATCGAAGAACAACACCGCATCTGCAACTCCGTGGGTTTTTTGTCAAAACCCTTGGAATTTTTGCCGGGGAAACACCTAACCAGATTTGTATGAAAACAATCTTTATCAAAGTCTATGCCAACCAGACCACAGTTTTTTCTTACAAATTGCTGGTATGCACCAGATATGGGTTGGTTATACTTATCACCGGTGGAATTTGGACACAGACCGACGAACAGTATCTTCTTGTTACCCTTACCGGAAACCTTCATCCTTGGATGTTTGCATTTGCTCGACAAACCACACGTATTGCAATCCAACACGTCTGGAATACGCGATTTCTTGGATTTTCCGGATGTTTGTTTTTTTACAACACCGGCACCTAGAAGCTCTGATTCATCCTGTATAAACAGATTCTGTATCATATTAGCTCAACGTCGCGTTTGTATCAAGTAGGTGAAATTATCGACGACAATGGTAATCAACTTGGTGCTTTGTGAATACATGATTTCCGTGTCGTCAGAAATGATCTTCAACAAAAGCATTGGGTTGATACAGAAATCGACCGGCGTATCAACTTTTTCGCGAAGGATTAGCGTATCCGTCAATTGCCCGACAGTGGCATTTGTCGTCGATATGGTGCAAATGATTCCATCGATTGAGAAGACGGTATCACGCTCCGAATGGTGAACATCCTTTAACATCGAGGAATGTCTCTTTATTGATTCTTCAATACCACCCCCAAATACAATTCGACATGGCGCATCATCGATCTGTTGAAAATACTTGTGCAAATCTGGGTACGTATCGCTACACAGTGTGGTAGCAATCAATAGCCGTTCGCCAAAAGCAACCAATCCGTAGTTGTCATAGAGAACGAGTTTGCCAATGTACTCTTTGTATTTGGCCACAACTTTTATGAAATCAACCGGTACGACGCAATCAACGGTCATTTCACTATCCATCGTGCCTCTAACGACACGTGTTCTATCGGTAGCCAATACGTAGGATTTATCAAGTTTCACCCCGCACAGTGCGCCCTGGGTTTTATCCGGAGACGCTACATGGCCACACGCCGCCAGTGCACCAATGAGTTTCTGAGTATCATGTGCTATTGGTTGATTGTCATCTGGAACCACGATCCGTCCACAATCCTTTAGTGATGAAGTAACGAAATTGCCCTTAACCTTGGCTTTTCCGTCGCCACCCCTGACTTTCAGTGTGTTGGTTTCCGATTCAAACACCAGATGCACACTTTCAGTATTTATGCCATTGAGGAAATCGATAAAGGCTTTCCCATTGACCGCACATTCAATGCCGGTTTCACGATCCCCAGTTGGTTCTGGAAGCATCGACTGGATAATCATCATGCCGTTTGATGCCTGGACAAAATCCTGCCCAATGATTATGCGCTGATGTGCGATTGGGGTCTGTGGGCCACCAACGACGTCGGCGACCATTTCAAGGCTATTGATTAGACTTTTTCTGTTGAAAATCATCGTTAATTCTTCACTTTGATGTATCCAACTTCGTTGTCTGCGCGCTTGAGACCGAGCCTCTTCATGGCGTTGAACATCGTGCTTTGCGCATTATGTTTTGCCCGTCGAGGTTCACGACCGATCTCGATGTACGTTGTGATCAACGTCTCAAAAACCGTGCCGTACGGTGTACCACTCGATAGCATGGATTTTGCCCGATCAAGAATGCCCACAGTCTGGTCGTTACGAACAACCGTTCTTTTCTTCTTCGCGACGGGAACCTCGGGTTCGATTGCAGTCCCGATTTTGATTTCGGAAACGTCGTCTTTGGCCGGACAACAACCATCGCCGGACACCCCCTTCACTTCATTGTCGCCATTGTCGCCATTGTTTTCTATTGGGCAACAATCTGTCGTCAATTCTTCAACTTCGTTGGACTCGATGTCCGGACCCTCAACTATATCTTCAACGCCTTCAAAGTTTTCTGTATCACTCATGTTGGGTTCTCCTACAAATCTTGTTATTGTATTTCCATGTTCATCCAACACAACTTCTGTGTTGACTAGTACGTAATACTCTTTAGCACATTCCGAATACACATTCGGTCTTTTCTTTTTACATTCACCACACAATCGGCGCTGTTTATTGCCGGGTATCATCGCGTGATCAACCGCACCAAAAAATTCACAATTTGCTTCCTTACTAGTCATGCAATTCCCCAAATGATAAAACTAATCGGCCGTTCCACTTCCGCCACGTACCAAACACATGGTTTCAACGATTCTGCCACGACCATTCAGATCCGACAATCTACCGGTCCCATTGCAAACCGCACACTTACCCGTTTTACGTTTTTTTGCCGGTTTGGTGGTGGTCCTACGATCCCTATTTTTTGGACGATATCCTTCTTCATCATCTTCGAACTGGTACTGCATCCGATTGCTCCACGTGTCATTGCCAAAAAATTAGTGCCTGTACAATCCCGAGAAGCACACCAATTAGGCCGAGTCTAATGTGTCCGGCCATTAAATCAAGTACACCAAGCCACAAAAACGACGTAACCATGGTGCACACTAGGGCAGTTCTCATTAGAATCTCCCAAGAATGTGTCCGAGAACAGCGCCAACAAGCATCGGGGCAGCAATCACCGGACCACCGACCCACCATGCAATCACCAACATGGCTATCAACAGCACCATATTGAGGGGCTTAGTTATGAAACCCTGTATCATTTGTGTGATTGTTTCAGCATCCTTATCCATGATAATCAGGAACAAATCAGCCGCAAGCGCTGCGGCAAGCCATACGACCGAAGTCAAAAGGTTGCCAAACAGAACCATCACAAAAGCAACCACTATTGCCAAAACACCGATCAATCTTACACTAATTGCCGTCTTACTCATTTTTGTAACCTTTCATTCTTGATCAAAACACCAGCCTGAGTTCTTCAAAATATTCTACTATCACATCACCATGACATGGTGCTGGCGCACACCAACACCCAAGTTTTTTGCCTTCCAAAGACCTCACCAATCTAGCGAACTTGGTATCATGAGAAATTCTCCAATAGAAATATTCTTTATACATTTTTATCGAAGTTTTACGGTCAATACCATCGCCGATTTTGAACGGATTGCCAAAGATCGTGGTCCTGTCTATTTTTACAACATCCGGGTCTTTGCATACCCTCATGTTCACAACTGTCGTGGTAGCCTCGGACATTAACCTCTCCAATGTTCTGCATTGCAAATCAATTCCTGCAAAGCTATTGTCCCAAAATCACGACCAAAAGAATCTGGGTCGTGTCCATCCGGAAAATGGACTATCTTTATGTTTTCAACGAAGGGTGCAAATTGGCCGATTTCCGAGTTGTATTGAAGTCCCGAGAAATAATAATCCGAATCTCTACAAAAGATAATTTCTTTGGGATTTTTCCCGAGAATCAACCCAAATTGTCGTTTCGTAATATGTGTTCCAAAAGTACAACACGCTGTTGGTCCAACCCTCCAACAATCCAAAATCCCTTCCGTTATAATTATACTTCCACCGGATTCCAGAATGTCATAGTTGTATACATACTGATTTACGTCGCTGGACGCGGTTTTATACTTGAGATCTGCGGCACCGGTCATGTCTGCGGCTTGATAGGAGACCAGTTTTCCATCGAAAAATATTGGAATCACAAGCCGGTTTGCACATTCGCCGACACGACATATGCCACACTTATGTTGGATAAGTACATCCAAATGTATCTTCCTGCGTTCCAAATAACAATCAAGCAACGGATACTTGGTTGTTCTAGATACTTCCTCGAAATACTTTGGGAGTCCCCCGAATACTACTGGTGGTCTGGATTGTGTCTGTTGCCCACCATTTATTATATCATTTATTTTGTCGAGGGTATCACCCTTGAGTTGCGAATCATACTCCTCAAGGAAGTTCTTGCTTTCATCGAATGTCATCCCAGAGAGTTTCATCAGTAGTTTGATGAATGACCCCTTGGATTTGCATCTCCAACATGAATAGTTCCCGGAACCAATGGCTATTCCCAGGTGGTTGGAATGGTCATCACAATATCTGCAGCGAATGCCGATGAAACCGAAAGATACATTCTTTTCCCCGGCTGTCGTATACTGGACATCAAATTTCCGTAGGATGTCGATAATTTGTTGTTCAGTCAAATTCAACATTTTAGAATACACGACTCTCGTGGTCTTTAATTTCGCGAATCATTCTTTGTCTGGAAAGTTCACAGTATTCCTTGTCCAGTTCAATTGATATACCAACCCTGTTATTTCTATACGAAGCTACTAGCGTGGAGCCTGACCCACCAAACGGGTCGAGCACTACGTCGCCGACAAACGACAACAACTTTATGCACCTCCTGGGTATTTCTATCGGAAATGGTGCCGGGTGTCCAATCTTTTTCGCTTGTTCCGGCGTCACATTCCAATGGCAGTCAACCCATTGAGTAAATTCGCTACGAGTAATGTCCGATACCTTATCCTTACAATCGACTTTCCCCCACTGATTCTTGTATCCAATTATGATTGCTTCGGTGGGCGATATTAGTAGGGGATTTTGTGCACTCATCCATGTACCGAACGATTTTCTCGGGACTCTACCGCGAAACCATACACATGTTGCATAGTACCCAAACCCAACATTCTGCATAACATCCATTATATCGACATAGATGGCCCGTTTTTCCGGTTTCGTGGTGGTGAATGGAATGTTTACCGCTATTCTTCCACTGTCCTTCAACCAATCATAGCAATTTCTCAACCACTTAAAGGAAAAATCTAAATACTCAACATACGATTTTGTATCGTCGTATTTACCATAATCTATTCCGATATCGTATGGTGGACTTGTGACTATTAAATCAACCGATTGATCCTCTATGGTGGGTTTGTGTGTACAGTCGCCATGGATAATCTTCGATTTCGTAAGATGAGATTCCCAGTATACGTTCGATGTGTTATTCATGTTTATACCCCCTTATGTACTCCATAACCGATTCGACAAAATTCCTGCGCCTACCCCTGTTCTTTATCAACTGCTGGTCTATTGATCTTTCAAGAACCAGATCGATTACCAAACAATTCTTCTTTTGTCCGCGTCTTTGAATTCTGCCAATACATTGTGTTCTAATCTTCGGAGACACCACCACATCGAAGAAAACAACTACGTTGGCAACAAATCCGTCGAACCCCTCCGATGCACACGCCGGATGTGCAAGCATCACCTGAATCTTTGGGTCATTTTTGAAATCATCTATGTACTGCTGTCGGTCCTGTAGTTTCTGCCCACCGAACAGTGAAACGAATTTTATCCTATTGGATTTAAATGCGGCTTCCAGGGCTTCACGTTCCGACAAGAATTGGTAGAATACGATGATTTTCGATGTGGTGCTCTCAATAAAACTCAACAGCGACGTTAGCTTCGGGTTGGTTTTCAGCCAATGGGCAATTTTTATATTGTCGCCGGTTGTCGGGTCTTTGCCATTTGTATAGACAAATCCACTGGCCAATTCCTTCAATTTAATTCCTATGTTACTGGGTTTATCGGCGTCGGCAAATAGGGTATTGTCGCCACCGAATGAGAGAGTCTTACCATTTATTATCGCATCCTGCATTTCAAGGAATTCATCGGACGGCTCTACGGTTTTTACGATCTCTTGAATTTCGGGTAAATCGAAACATTCTTCCCGATTGAAACTTAGAACTGATTGCGACAATCTATCAAGAATCTCGGTTTTGCACGCCTTGTTTTTGACCTTCCAGTTAAAACCGTATTTGACAAAATATCTGGTCCTATACGCAAAGAAATTTATACCCAAAGATGCGCCAATATCGATGACTTTTTGGACATTGAATATGTCCAGTAGGGAATTGTCTACCGGGGTTCCAGACAATCCGATGGCGTGGTTTGTGCGTTTTGATAGCTCAAAGCATATCTGTGACTGGATGGCGTTATATGTTTTACACCTATGTACTTCGTCAAACACCACACAATCAAAGTCCCACTTGAATTTCGATTGATCGATCACCCATTCGCCTTTGGAATCATTCGCCCTAGTGAATTTTCCAAAGACGGTTTTCAATCCCTCATAGTTTATGACGTACACGTCTCTGTCGGTTTCCAGATTTTCAAATCTACCATCCCGATCGCCAATCAAAACAGTGTGTGATAGTGACGTATGATTACTTATATTATCTCGCCATGAATTGATGGCAGACGGTGGGCAGACAACCAACGTCTTCTTGCAATGCCAGACCCGATTCATAATCAACAGCGCGGCCAATGTCTTTCCAGTACCAACATCGAAGAACAAATTCACTCTTGGCTTGTCGGATGCAAAAGCCATGGCCACCAACTGATGCCACATTGGTTCAGTTTTGAAACTCATTCCATCGAAGATGTATCCAAGGTCCTTCTTGGTCAACGATTTATAATCGAATACCGGCATGATTGGTTAACTATTTGTTTTATCAAATGGCTTCAAATTCAGCGATACTTCCGATATGTCGTTGGAATTGATTATAAGCCCGGGATTGTCCGGTCTTTTGGCCATTATTCCTTTAATTTCATCAAAGCCTACCGGGTAATAATCATTATTGTCAACACCCACATCCAACTGCTTACCAATTGGTTCAAGCTTTCCATGAGAATGTCCATGAAGTTGCCAACTGCCATAATGTGATCTTGGCCATGTGCGCATCGCGTAGTGGCACACAACTATTACTTGACCATCAATGATGTGCGTAAATATCTGTTCGCCGACTGTAAATGGCAATACGCGTTGTCTTGTCGTGGTGAGCCATGCATCGTGGCTCCCTCCAATGAATATGTGCTTTCCACTCAATTGCTGGATGATATTCAATGCATCAACAAGATCACGATATAGACAAAAATCCCCCGCATGTATTGTGGTGTCGGTCTCCTTAACTACGGCGTTGTGGTTCGAGATCAGAACTTTGTTCATTTCCTTCACGGAGTCAAATGGCCTGCCACAATACTTTATTATGTTTTTGTGGCCATAATGTTCATCTGCGGTAAAAAATATCATATTTAGTCCCCATCTTCGGATTCTTCGGATTTCACTTTCATCGGCCAACATTTGATGACCAATTGACCGATATCCAAATTTGTTGCGAATACGCACCCAACATCCTGAACACCGGTTCTATTGGCCAAAACAACGGCCTGCATTCTGTTTTCCATGGATTGTGCTTTGGTCTGCGATATGCCAATCACCAAATCGACGTTTCCTATCTTACGGATATCCTCTGCAGAATCTTTTTGATTGAGAGTTCGTCTCCGCAGCGCATCTCTAGTTACTTGACTTACGGTGATCATCAACAATTTTCGGTCGTCGGCGATACCCTTACTTTGCAAATAGTATTCATTGATGGCATCCCTTCGCTCCATTCCGGTGGGTAATCTCATTTTCTCAATATAGTCATTTATTACCACATCAGGAATGAACCCCTCGTAGGTTTCCAGATAATCTAAATACCGGACTATTTCATCCATGGTACAGAAACCCATCGGATATTTCCGGATTATCAACTCACCGCCGTACCTGGCAACCCGCCTTCTGGCCTGTGTTACTTCCTTCAAATCAAAAACTGAACCCACGTGCATTCTTTCCGTTGAGAACACATTGCCATCATCATCAATGTGCTCAATTTCAACCTGTTGATCTTTATTATACCCTGTGAGACCACCAATCATCCTGTCATATCGCATTTCCGTCTCTTCCTCTGACAATTCGTGCGATATGTGCAGGACTTTTAAACCGTGCATCAGGGCTTCACAGCCGAAATGGATACACGAAAAAGACTTCTTACCCTTATATCCACCAAGAACCAACAATACATCGGTTCTCCTCAATCCTCGTGGCATTGCTTTGTCCAAAACATCAAACCCGGTCCCCATTAGATATCCGGTTGAATTCGATTCGGAATCGTAATATGTTGGTACGCCACCATTGAAATACCTGATACCAACTTCTTCTTTTTCTATCCCGGCCTTAAGCGTGGTGTGCATCAAACGCTTTGCTTTTTCGAATTCTCCGGCTTTTGTCAATTCGACAAATTTAATGGCGGCAACTTCAAATTCCCTTGCCCTGATGAATGAATTTATTCTCGAAACTACGTATGCTTCATTTGGTTTGTCTATCTCCTGGAGTCTTTTCAAATAATTTACATACAGTTGTTTGTCATCATCGGATTTCCCGTTCAAAAACCGTAACAACTCGCTCTGAAAATTCGAATCCGGAGATTCTTTGAACTGATCGAAATATGCATAACAAATACTTATCACATCTTCCGTCACCTGTGACGAAAAATACGATGGCTTCACTGATTGTCTGGCCATCCGTAGGAATTTTGTATTCGTGATTGCCAGATAGCAGAACGAATCCTGAACCGTTTGACTTACTACTCCATCTTTATTGGCCATTGTATGAACCCAATTTGGTCGTACTACGACACCATGTGCAAACTTACGGATGCCAATACCCCGTCGCCGTGGATTATTCTGTGGGATTTGCATTTGCAGAAATCGGTGATGAATACCTGTTCCAATTCCATACCCCAAGCCTCCATTTGTTCCGTCAGTTCTTCTTCAACAAACTGTGAAATTTTCAATGCATCGATATCATCGAAATTGTTGGTCGATATGTACTCTACCGTCAACCCGTAAACCATGCGTTGAACTGCCGCATCGTAGCTTTCAACTGTGAGTATGGCCTTTCGCGGGTCTGGCACATGGTATTTGATTGCTGCCGAAACTATGCACGTTGTACCATCCTTGCTCTGGACCGATTGACACCTTAGGTCCACCACCTGTTGAACGATCGTTATTTTGTAGCACGTTTGAATCAATGGCCAATAAAAATACCAACCGGAGGGGGTGTCCTTTACCAATTTCCCAAGGGTAACCCGCACCCCACCTTCATCCGGACCTATTAACCATATGGTGGGTACGAGCTTCAGGAGACTCTCAACCAGTTTGTTCAACCATTCCATTTTTGCATTCCTTAAGATGTTCCAGTCTAGAAGATTTCTTTGAACGTCTGGCCCACAGTTGGGTGCCTACGAACATAGTCGATGATTTGTGCCCGAAGTTTAGCTTCTATCTGATCAATCGCAGCTTTGCTGACACGATCGCATCTCCACCCCGGACGCATCGATTTGATCTTTTCGAGAATGAACTTACGAAGTCTTGCTTTATGTATTATACTGTTTTCCATTTTTCAGACTGAAAATTTAACCTTGGGTTCTTTGGCAAAATATTGTTCTATCGAATTGTCCGATAGGTACGTTTTTTCAGATTTGGTTATATGTACAAAATGGTCGAAAATGTCTTCCTCAAGTGAACCATAGAACATTTCATACGAAACATCGAGAATGAATTTGGTGATCTTTCTCTCAAGTTGGTCCTCAATGCCATCGATGGCGTCCGTATATTTAAGGGCCTCATTGCCACGCTGCATCGTTTCATTGGACCATTCGAACAAATCGTGTATCTGGACACCAAATTCGAGGATGAACGACTGCCCAACCCTGATTCCGGTTTTGCGCCAGCATTCAACCGCCTGCTGTAGGAATCCGACAAAAACTATATTTCGATTTTCTCGATTTCCTATATTGCCGACGTTTCTGGCGGCACTTATGTAACCAAATGGTGGATACCCAGGGCCAATCATGTCTATAGCTTTCCAGTTATTTATCGAAAATTCGGTCTTTTTAAGCCGGTGATCGCCAAACCAAATCCCAACAGAGCAATGGTCGATGGTTCAGGAACACACACTCTTGGAACTAATATGTGGTCATCCACGCTTCCATTACTGGGTTTATCGGTTGGGTCCACGTCATTGTCTAAAAAACCGTAATTCCAAGCTATTGACGATTTTTTGCCGACACTCTGTGCGCCAAAATCGCCCCACCCGGGCATTACATACGAACCGATCGTCAATTTTAGCGTTGTATCTGAAATACCATCAAATTTAATGCCATATATATCGCCCGGGAAGACGGTTTTCTCGTACGA
>Ga0265297_10007064_pt1 | contig 15797 bp, 19 predicted proteins | sample Munlanlwell13791_FD_192502 | JGI IMG/M metagenome (GOLD analysis project Ga0265297, IMG submission 192502) | Leachate microbial communities from a municipal landfill in Southern Ontario, Canada - Leachate well 137-91 | ecosystem: Engineered > Solid waste > Landfill > Unclassified | place... | reverse complement strand
AATCGGTAGCAGTGGGAATGTTGCGCCAAATAGATTGAGGTTGTGCGGGTTGTTGGGTTTTTTCTTGCGTAATACCAAAAGCGGACAAATTAAGATTTGTCTTTTTTTTGGGCTGTGTATTTTTTTGAAAAGCAGATAAATCTAACGCCATATTATTGCATCATTTTCAGAATTTCTTGGTCATTGTATCCAACATTTTGATATTGAGTAATCGTGTTCATTATATTATCAAGTTTTTCTTTATTGGTTTCTCCCCATAATCCAAGAAATCCGCTTTTCTTGTCATTGTCTTCAATGTTAAACATTTTTGATATTGTTTCTCTTGTTAGAGTAGATTTTGTTTTTATCAACGACTTTATATCTGCTTCGTTCAAATTGGTGTTTGCTCTTATTTGTTGCTCCAATTCCTGCGGGTTTGCGTCTGGATTATCATTAAGAAACTGCAATGCCCTTGAATAATCATCGTTGGAACTTCCCCCCGAACTTATCTCGCTGTTCGCAATCCCCAAATCCTTAATCGTTTCCCCCGTCTGCGTATTGATCAACACGCTCCTGCCGTTCACATTGGCAATAGAGGTTTTTACATCCTCGGCCGGTGCCTGTATCTGCCCCGCCAATTCCGCAAGCCGTGTTTGAAAGTTCGGGCTGTTCGCGTCAAGCGCGGTAATCTGGGTTGCCAAACTCCCCTGTCCGGTAGAAATTGCCATCTTGGCATAATCTTGGGCAACACTCAAATTTTGATTGTATTGCTCATACGCTCTCGTTTCCTCGGCGGTCTTTGCCTCTAACTGGGTTTTTTGAATATCGGTCGCAAAAGAATACAAGGATTTATACAAATCCATTTTGTATTGATAATTGGTTTGCGCGTTTTCCGCTTGGATTGAATATAATCGTGTGATATTGTCTTGCGCTTGAGTTAGTTGGTCTTGGGCAAGTTGCGCGTCCCCCTGCGCGGCGGAAACCTTTGCACTGGCTACCAATGCCTCGCTTTGAAGAGGCAAGCTTTTTATTGCCGCGTTGCGCGAAATCTCGGTCTGTTGCCGTCCCAAAAAGGTGGAAGTAATATCTTGTCCAGTGGCGGCGTTCTTTTCCAACTGCAACTGCGCCGCCTGCGCCTCGTTGCTCACTGCTTGGATTTTGGCGTTGATATTATTCAATTCGTTGACGGCGGTTTGCGCTATCGCTTGCTTTTCATTGAAGGCGGATTGCTTCTGTTCCAGTCCAAACTGCTCAACAATTTGATTGTATATATAATCTTTATCAGGCGACTCGGGCGCGTTGGCGGCAAAACTCGCCATCAACTCTTTCATATTCTTGGTGTAGGTATCAATCGCCGAAGTCGCCCCGGAAGCAATGCCCGCGTATGGAGTAGTGTCTTGCGCTTTCCCGGGCATTGTGTAGGTTGGCGTTTTGAGCGTGCTGGCGGCTACCTCTTGCACTTTCGGCGCAATTGCGTTCGTTTGGTTTCTGATATTTGCGATTTGCGCCTCAATCGTGTCTAATTGCGCTTGGGATAGATTGGTTGGCGTTGCCGGAGTTGCCGGTGCACCGCCTACCGCCACATTGTTTGCGGAGGTGTACGCCGAACCCGAGCCGTATTCCTGTCCTTGCGTGATTAAGCGGTTGTTGGCAATATCCCAAACCTTTTCGCCGGGGTTTAATCTTGCTCCTGTATTTGGGTTGTATTCATAAGTTGCCATAGTGTTTATATCAAATATCCGAAGACCTCGACTGTCGCGGTTGCGGCCGCTCCTTGCAATGTATTCACAAGAAGTTTAAAAATATCCGCCGCCGCGCCAAGTTTTGCTCCGGCTTTCGCGATTAAAATTATAAATAATGTCGCCCCGGTCAATTCGTTATGCACTGCATCCGCAATCACATCGGCATATGCCGCTCCGGTAAATCCGAAGCTATAACTGGCCGTATCAAGCGATGTTGAAGCGTTGCGGACAACCACATGGGAAATAACACAACTCAACCCGGCCGGAACGGTATAAAGCGTTTGCGCCGTCCCTGAATTCATATCTACATTAACTGTTGCGAGGCGAGTAATTGAATTTTTGTTTAATGCTGGCATAGTTTTTTATTATTTTTATTATTGTATATAAACAATTTCATCATCGTTGGTTATCACATCCCCTTGATTTACGACCGCTAAATTAAGAGTTAATGTTGCAGCAACTCCTGCGCCTATCGCGCTTCTCACCGCCTTTTCCGTTGGAATATCGTTATCTGATCCGGGCGTTCCTATTGAAGTTACCAATCCCAAAATACTTTCCAAAACTCCCGCCGCGCCCGCCGAAATTATTTTGTCCGGCGTTAAATCACTCACAATCGCTCCAGGTACTACCAAATGCAAACCATCATACAAAAATAAAGAATCATGAGTTATCAATCCCGACGCACCAATAAAAGACACTCTTCCACTCAACAAATCAGAAACTTTCAATGATTTAATCAATAAATTTGTTCCATCAAAAGCCAAATTTTCATTATCTACCAAATTTCCATCTGCATCGGAATAAGGAATCCTGGTAACAACAAATTCTTGTGCTTGAAGCACGACAATCCCGCTTTTATCGCGCAAAGTATAAGTTCTCGTACCGGTAATTGCACTTCCGTCAAAAATTGGATAATTCATAGTTCCTCTTGGTGGAGCAATGTAGAGTTTTCCTCCTTTGCCCGCATTAAATTGTTGGTCTATCGGCATAATTTTATATTGGTGCTATTACTAATTTTCCTTCAGTTCCAGCATTAAATTGTTGATGAAATATTGAACCCGAATAATACTCTCCAATAGTCAATACACTCTTAATTGTTGGAGGCGACACTCCATAATACCCAATTGTAATTTTTCCGTGTTGGGTAAATGGATATTCTTCGTATGTACCAATTGTAATTTTTCCATCTGCCATATTTTTATCCTGATTTATATCCGACAATAAAATAATCATCGGTTAATCTGCAAAGCGCAGTATATGCACTCAACCCATTATCAAAAATAACCGCCCCCTGATCATCCCAATTAATCGTATTTGATCCGGAAAGCGTCCCTCCTCTAATTTCAGCTTGCGTCCCTGTTGTGGTGTAATAAGCAACAAGGAAATTATTTGAAGTAATCGCGCACAAAGAATGGTTGCTTTTATCTGTTCCTGCTCCAGTTACAATTTGGACTCCTCGTGTTATTACAAGAGTACTTAAATCGACACTATATGCATTGATACAAAAATCAGTCGATCCGCCTGCAATGTGGCCTGTAATAAAATGGGTACTATCAAATGCAGAAATTGAAGGATTGTTTGGGTTCCCACTAATAATGCCTCCAGACCACATCAGAACAGCACCAAATGTAATTGTTTTTAACGCTAAATCAACCACGCCTGCCACGACTGCGACCACATTCGATTTATTCATAATTACTGCAAAATGAGTGCTATCTAATCCTACACTACTAAGTTGGTATGTTTGATATGCAGAACTTGTTTGTTGCGCGCTTCCCAAAGTAATCGTCGTTCCGGATATAGATCCGACATAAGACAAAAACCCTTGCAAATATCCTACTGTTTCGATAGATACAACAAAATTAACACTACCTAATGAAGCAACAGTAATCCCATAACTAATGGTTATATTGATCACCATTACCGCCGTGCCAAGAGTAATGGTTGTCCCCGAAATTGTTGCGGCAATAACATATGGCTTTCTCGAATCTACATCCCTATAAGAAATAATTATTAAGGATGCGCTCAATGCTCGAACAGTAATCATGTCCGTTGAAGCATTATTAAAAACAACGGCGTTCGCCTCGCTTATTGATATTGAAGTTCCTGTCCTTGATCCAACATTAATCTTTCCTTTATTGCCATCATTATTATCTCGATATGCAACAATGTAATCATTATCTCCTAACCGGTCTACTGAATTATATTCGGCCGCTCCTGCCTCAAATTGAGTTCCAGAATCAGGCGTGATTGTTATTCCTGCCATATTATTTTAAATACATTACTGAGTATTCCCAATCTATTGTTCTACCGACAATTCCCCAAACTCTAAGTTTTAAAACTCCCGCACTTTCCGTTAAATCAACTTCATAATCATCGTCCCTCATAGTAAAAGCATCTTGAATTGGACTTATAGTTATTGAACCTGATATATTTTTTACTGATATATTTCTTTCAAACGAACCTTTATATCCATTTCCAGCATCTATTGATTTGACTTTTGCCATTAAAAAAATAGATTCTCCATCTGCTATTGTTAATATATCAGCAGTAACAGCAGTCGCGTCTGTTGTTCGGATTGTACCAGATAAAAAATTTGTTCTGGCAATCGTGATCGTCCCTTTAATCTCAACATTTTTATCAAAAATTTGCAGATTGGAAAAACTGCCCTTGCCAATCCGTCCTTCCAACTCATCAATACGATTGCCCATCGCAACAATCATCTGTTCCAGTCTTTCCAAGTTTTGAGTGTCTTCAATTTCCATAATAGTTAAAAGATTTGTTCGGTTGGCTCAAACTTAAACTTAAATCCGGTGATTGTCGTGTTGCCGATAACTTCAATCCTGAATTGTATCTTTTTAAATGTTGGCAAAGCCTCGCCCGTGCTTTCAATGTTCACCGCCTCGTAAGACACGCTGTTATCGGTGGTATTCGTAAAAATGGTCGTCCACGCTGTTTCTTCGTCTTTTTTGTATTTGCAGACAACCTGTCCCGCGCTTGCCAATGCTTCCGTAAAGACGCTGATACCAAGCAGTTGCTTTTCATTGCTGGCGTCCCCGCCGTCAAAGACAAAGGTTTCCAACACTCCCGCTTGCCCGCTGTAAGTGTTTGTTGAAGCAAGAAAAAAAGTGGAATTGTTGAGAGTCGAATATATCACCGCCGCTAACGCTTTTTCAACGGTATCGCTCGCGCTTACGATATTCTCTAAAATCGTAAAATCATTGTTGGTTGTTTGCCCGTCCAAACTTCTCGCGCTGGCAAAATCAAGCGTTTTGTAGATTGAGAAAGTCATCGGGTTGTTTGCGTCATCTCTGCCAAATCGGGCAATGGCATACTCATACAAACCCGTGTATGAGCCATTGGGTTGCGTCCCCGTAATGATTAAATAAACAAATCCGTCAAATACCTTCAATCTGCTGGCGGGTATCACATACGCCGAAGTCCCCGCCAAATTCTTACGGGCGGAATAGGTGTAGAGCGTCCTAAAATACACTCCGCTATATGCCTTTAACTTCAATTTTCTTTTGTTGGGTGTGCTGATTGCCACAATGATTGTGCCTTCAAGGTTTGCTCCGCCGGAAACCTGCCCTTGCCCGATTTCCAGCACTTCCACCCAAGAAGTGGTGCTCACTCCGTCCCAAAGATAAGCTCGTGAAATGGTGACGGTTGATGTGCAGACAACACATAAGAGGTTGCCATATGGCACAAGGTCAACGATGGTCTGCTCGGTGCTGACGGACTTCATATTCGTCAATGTATCCGCCACGGGGTCAATCACATAAATATCCTGCCCAATCCAACCATAAATCTTGCCTTGCCAAATTGTCCCGCCTTTCATTGACGCTCCCGTTTTCCAAGTGGCATTCATCGTGTTGGTCGCAATCGTGTATTTACCCACGCTTCCGTTGCCCGCGTCAAAAAAGATATTTCCATTAAGAACCGCAAACAATGGATTGTTCGGCGCAAAGGTTGTTGCCGCCACCGTGCCGTTGGTGACAATTCCCCAGTTGCCGTCAAGCGCGTTGGTCTTTTTCCAAATGGTGGTATCCTTGTTGGTCGCGTTGTCCTGCCCCAATCCGTAAATATCCGTGCCGTTCTGTATCAATTTGGTGATAAAATTGGCGGTGGCATAATTACAAACATTTTCCGCTTGATTGTTGACAACTTGCTTTAACGCCTTGCCCACGATTTCCAAATTTTCCGAATACCAAAACCCGCTGGCAAGATTGCCGCGGATGTCATCAATTATCCCGCTCCAAAAATTTTGTTGTAAAATTTGTTTTGGTTTCATCGGCTTGACTTGAATTTAGGAATAATGCGGTTGTCTTGGTCTTTGCCACGCTTGCTGTAAAATTCCTCAATTTTGTCCTCCATTTCCATCATTTCGGCTTTCAAGCGATTGGCGCGGTCCAACCCCTTGCGATAGCAATACTGGTACGATGGGCGCAAAGCCAAGTATTCGTGGAATATGCCCGCAAATCCGGGCTTCTTGGTGTTATAAAAGGTATCCAATGCCGTGAAATAAGACGCTTCACGGTCAATGAATACCTTAATCCCGTTGGTGTAAGAATAATTCGGGATTGCGTCCAAATAAATATAACTGCCTGTTTTGTTGTATTTGGAGGGTTGCCCTTGCGTATCTTGCCCGTCCACGAACCCAATGCTTTCAAAGTTTTTCTTATTCTGGTCAACCTCGGTTAAGTCATAAAATATCCCGCTGGGATTGGCAATCATCACCCGGTAAATCTGTAAAAGCAAATTGCTGTTGCTGTCGGCGGAAAAAGCATACTTGCGCGTGCCGGAAACAAGGTTGGCGGTGATCACGGGCTGGTCGGTGTAATTGCTGTCGTCAAAATGCCATAAACCGCTTGCCTGCAAAATAATTGACCACACGCGGTCAAGAGCAAGATTAACATCCACCACCTTTTTGGCGGTCGGGTATTTGTTGCTGTCCGTCAAGCAATTGTCATCAATCAGTGTGCAAATTGTGCTGATGCCCATTGACATATGTTTTATTTTTTACGCTTATTAAAACTATCTTTCCAATCCTCCAAATGATTGAAAATACTACACACAATCTCGCCGTCCTCCAACCGCATACTATCATAGTCGTCATACTGGTCTTCAAGGAACTCGCTCATCGCTTTTCTGGCAATCGGAATAATCTTGTCGGTGTATTTTTGCGCCTTCAAAGCGATTTTATTTCTTTCGGTTTCCTTGTCCTCCTTTTGTTTTTTCAACTCCTCATATTTGTCCCGCAACTCCTGCGGGGTTTCAGCTTTAATCTTGGCGAACACATCGGCTTTCACCTTGTTGATGTCGGCAATACAAACATTCATCCGTTCAGTGATTTCTTTTTCGCGTTCTTTAAATTCATCAAGATTGACTTTCTTTTCCTCTGCCATCAACTCTTTTTCTGTCTCGTCCATCTGTTTTTCCAGCTCCTCAATTTCGTTGGATTTGGCGCGTCCCACAATAATCAAATCCGATTTTTCTTTAAGCAGTTTTTTTAATTCCTCGTTTTCAATTTTTACGGTCTTGGGATAGGTATTTTCCATATTATTTGGTTAAAAGTTTAGAATACGCTTCAACCCACTTGTTAGAGTTAATGGGGTTGTTAATGTCATAATTGGCAAGCACATATTCTCTTGCGTCTCTGCCAATGCTCCGCCGGAGTTCTTTGTCGGCAATCAGTTTTTCAATTTGCGCCACAAACGCTTCCGTCCCGGAAGCCAATAAAAGGTGTTTGGCGTCTTCCGGGTTCTGCTGGTACGGACTGTCGCCGGTCGCAAACGATTGAGCGATTGTCGGGATTGCCAAAGCCGAATTTTCCAAAAACTTCAAATTGGATTTGCAGCGATTGAACAAGCTGTCTTTGCGGGGGATAATCACCATATCCAGTTTGAGATTATTCAGTTTTTCGTAATACTCATCGGCTTTGACAAACGGGTGCCATTCAACATTGACATTGCTCCAAAAAGCATACTCCTCGGAATACAACTGCTTGTAAATGTCATTCTCGCCTCTGGGCGGCATTGACAGCAAAACCAATCTAACCCGCTTGTCGTCTTGATAATAATTCAAGATAGGTTTCAATACTTCCAAATCGCTGGTTACGCCAACAGAGCCGGTAATGCCTATGCGGATAGTGTCGGTTTCGTTGTATTTCGGTTCGGGAAAATAGAACGGGTCAATGTAGTTTGGCAACACCACAACATTCGGATTGATTGCTTCGTATTCCTTTTTAAGCATTTCCGTGGAAACAGTAATCAAGTCCGCTTCGGCGACAAAGTTATCTATACTACGGTTGATTTTTTCCAATCCGTTGGCAACCCTTGCCTCGTCCATATACTCGGTGAACTTGAAGCCATTGTCCTCTTTCATCGTGTCGTCATTATCAAACACGATTTTTTTACCTTGCTTTTTGAGTATCCGCGCCAACTCAATTTTTGCCCGCAAATCGGGACGATGGAACACCACAATGTCGGCCGCCAACGCGGCTTTTGATTTGTCTTCCGGCGTTTTGTTGGTGAGCGACAAAGTTGTCCGGTCGCCGTCCCAGCCTCCCGCCTGCAAGGGGAAAAGACAACGCACATTGTAGCAACCGTGCAACATACTCCCTATGTAATATACTTTCATATTATTTCTTTTTTAATAATTTAATTGTTTCTTTCATCTCCTGAATTTTCAACGCTTTCAGCTCCTCCAACTTCCGCAAATTGTCCTTTACCGCGTCAATCTGCGCCTGAACCGATAAAGCGTCAACCTGTGGCATTATCGGGGCTTGTGGGGGAATTACAGTGGCTTGCACGGGTGCTTGCGGTTCTACTTCCTGCGGTTGCGCCACAGAAGGAACATAATCCGCTTCCTTGGGCTGGATAATCTGCTTGGTGCGGGCATTGATGATATTCCCGCCCCGGTCTATTGTTTCCGATGTCTTGATTGGTCTTGCGGCCAAAATTACTTTTGTAGCCATAAATTGTTTGCAAATTTATGGGTGGTTATCTCAATTTGCAACGAGTTCCACCCATAAACAATTAGAAAATTGCTAATTGCTAACCAAACCTACCCTCCGCCGACACCGGATTTAGTCAAAATCCTCACCCCGGCCGTATCTCTGTTCTCCACGACACCATAGAGCAAGTCCGCGGTGGTCAGAGTTGAAAGATATTCGGGGATGTAGTTGGATTGCACCCGCACGCCGTATTTGCCGGTCTTGGACCCTCCGCCCATTGAACCGCCTCCACCCAAAGGTGAAATAGCCCAGTGCAGAGCGTCCTTGTGCGCCAAAGCGTTCTCAACACCGGCAGTTCCGGATACATAGGTCACATTCGTGCTGATGTACACCGGAATACCGTACAGAGTAGCCGCGGGTTTCTTTGCGGTCGGATCGTTGACCGGAGAATTTACCGCCAAGCTAAACTTATCAAGATTTTGGATTTGATTCCAAAACACATTCGGCTTAACAAAGAACGCAACCTCGCCACCGGAAGTATCAATGTTCTGATTTTCCAAGGTAGCAATCGCCTCCCGGATAATGCTATCCGCCAAGTCTGAAGTTGACGCGCCCACGCTTGTGTCAAAATGCCGGAACAGCGTTGCCAATGCCACTTCAAGCTTCTTGGCAACCGTGTAGCCCGCGTTCATTGCGTACTTCTCTTGCAAGTAGTAAGAGTGCTTCACTTGCGCGGCTTCTCGGTCTTCAATGGCGAACGAACATTCATACCATTGATTGACTGACAAGGTGATTGCCGTCTCGGTATCGCCGTTCAAAGTTACGGCTGAAGCGTTGCTTTTTGCGTTGGCTGACATCTCGGTCAAGCCGGGCGTATAAAGCGTATCGCCCCCGCCTGACAATTCCGAACTTCTGTCGGTAAAAAAGTCCGCCAACACTAACTTTGACTTAAAAAAATCATTGATTTTTTCGCCCCAAATCTCGGGTATCATAACCGCAAGGGATGTTGCGGATTGACTCGTTGTAGGAAATGCCATACTTATTCACTCGCAAATTTCTTGAATGCCTCCATATGCTCATCTCGCGTTGCGCCGGACTGGAAACCTTTCGGTTTCTCTTCGGTGTTGCCCGAACCCTTTGAAGCACCGAGTTTGGCTTTTTCCTTCCGCTCATCGTCTTTTACCTTTTCTTGGTAAATCGTGAACAGAGGGTCTTTAATCGCGTCCGGCAAAGATATTTCCTTGCCTTTGGCAATCACTTTTGCCTGCTCAATCGCTTCGTCCGACAACCCGCGAGCAATCAATTTAAGCTCATCGGAAATCTGCGGGTCATTATGCTGTTGAGGTTTGGCTTTGAGGGCTTTTAACTCCTCTTCGGCTCTTTTAGCTCTCGCGGTCAATTCGGCTTTCGCTTTTAGGGCTTTCGCCAAACTGGCTTTGATTGCCTCGGCGTCCTCATCTTGCGCCGTTTCGTTGCTATCGGTAGCTTCGTCAACCTCCGTATCTATGACCACGGCGTCATCATCGGTAGCTTCGTCAACCTCCGTGTCTATGACCACGGCGTCATCAGTGGTTTCATCCATTGATTTTGCGCGGATTATGCCCCGCGCTGGCGTTATACAGGATTATGCTTACCTGCGAGCTGGCGGCTAATTGCCGCTATGCAACCCCCGTAAAGGGGCTGTGTAGCAGTAATTAACGGGCTTCGTTAATCGCTTCTTTTGTTTTCGGCTTCTCACCGAACAAAACTTCCAAGTTGTAAAACGCTTTCTCAATGCAATCCCTTGCGTCCGCAAGCCCGCTGATGTCCTCTTTTGTGAATACTTTGCGGACGGCTTCCCGCTCCAAAAACTCAATCAAATAGTTTTTCACATTGTCTCGGGTGTCGGTTTCAAGGAAAAATTGTTGTAATGATTTCATACTTTTGCGCCGGTGGCATTAAGAGATAATGGTTTTTGTTGTTGTTGCGGTGCTACCGCCTGTTGTTGCATTTGCGCTTCCTGCATTGCCGTATCCTGCCGGTTCTTTTCGGCAATCGCTCCGGTGATTTGGACCGGACTGATACCACACCCCGACAACTCAATAATCTTATAAAGCAAAATCTGCGAAACTGGATTATTAATAAATTCGGGATTTTGAGTAGCCATCAAAAGATTGTTCAAACTCTCCAATGTCGCCGCCTTGTTGCGCTGTTCGCCGGTGATGTTGACGGTGATTTTAGCTTTTAAGTTCTTGTAAAAATCCTTCGGGATTTTGATAAACCGCTGTCCCTTGGTCAACTTCATCAACTCCTGCGCCATCTCATAATACTTGTCAAAGTCGTCCTGATAAACTTCTTTGCCCGATAGCACCATCTCAATGGCTTTGTTGATTGCTTCTTTTGTGGAAAATTTGTGGTCAATTTCTTTTAATTCCTCCGGAGAAAACTCGTATGCCAAAATATGCTCTCGGTTCAATTTGGTTGCCAAAAACGGCATAACCCAATCCTCAAATATCTCAGTAATAAATATCCCAAATTCCTGCTGTAATGTCTTAAATACGCTTGATGATTGTTGCAACACGGTTGCCTGCAATCGGAATGGCGTACCTGACGGCGGCTCATCGCCTCGTTGCGCCGAATACGCGGAAGTGGTCTTTTCCAACTGGTCAAACCATTGAGTAATTAAGTTCTGATATTGCGTCAATCCGCCTGCGGGTAGCAACTGCAACGGCGTAATTGGCTTGCCGTCCTCGTGTTCAAGAATTGTGCCGTCATCGGTTTCGGTTAAAAGATTGCGCCCTTTAAGTTTCTTGCTTGCTGATTGCCCAACCACCTTTGAGGTGTATTCCATCGCTCTGTATTGCTTCAAAACTGCGTCATTCGTCCACACTTGCGCCTCCTCGCCCTCCTCAAACACACCACAACCGAACGCCCTGCCTGATTTTGGCTTGCGGGCTAAAAACTTATAGACGCGCTCGGTGTCATCCTCCCAATAAAGCGGAATATAGCCATCTGATTGCTTGTTTGCATCGGTCGGGTTGCCCGCCACATAATACAACTGGTAGCTAAACTCTTTCTCGTCTTTGGGACCGTATTTCTTGCCATCGCAATTCTTAAATACCGCCTTGCTAAACTCGCCCCGTATCTCATAAACAGGAATGCGCTTGCCCGTTGTTCCTTTGAATTTCTCTAATATCCGGTCAATGTTGCGCCACTCGGTCATCTTGCTAATCTCAATCGGGGTCATCCAATGAACTTCAACGATTGCACCGCTGATAATATCAACTTGGTCGTTCACTACATTTTTCCACTCCGGCAATTCAAGATATAATTGCTTCTCGCCGTCTTTGTTTTCTTTCAAAACTTTTTTTACCAATAGCGAACCATAGCGCGTATGCATATTCCGCATATCGTTTAATGTTTTGGCGAAATTGACATCCTTCATCCAAACCTGAATGTCTTTGCTTAAAAGCCAGCTTTCAAGGTAGTGGTTGCCGTCATCGGAGGTTATGTTTATGTCTTTTGTGTCCAGGTCTTTGGCGGTGTTCTCCACATCGCAAATAGCGTTTAGGATTTGAAAAAACGGCTTGTCCCTGCCCAACTCATCTTTTTGTCCGTTGAGGTATTTTGAATTTGAATAAAACTCAATCGTGCGGATTAAATCCTTTTGCTTGAATGACAAACCGTAAACAATCTCAATGGATTTGTCGTAATTGCCTTTTAGATTTTCCAGCTCGGTTATGATTGCTTTGCTCATCGTGCTTGATTTTTATTATTTTTTTCACGGCTGTATGTCCGCTCCAAGTCCTCAATCGGGTCAAGTTTTTCTTTCCGATAATCTTGCGGAAAATATACACTCTTGACGATTGCGAACTCCGCGGGATCTGCCAATGTCGGACGCTTTGTTTTTTGATTATCCATATAACAAAAAAGAGCGCGGTATGCGCTCCCCCGCCACCAAACGGGTGCGGTTAGAGTATTATTTTATCATTTTAACTGCTTGCATTTTTTTTGTCAAATTCTTGTTCTTGTATGCACTGTTTTGTCAACAATTTTTTGGATAACACTCAAATGGTTAAAATGCAACTCGGCGGAATTGGATTTTATTTCCATCGTTTTGTATTGCTTCAACATTTCCAAATTATCGCGGTGCTCCATCGCCCAATTAAGAAAGTCGGAAGTAATGTCGTCCAACCCCATTACTTCAAACTTAATTCGGGGAGGGCGGTAAAATGATGATGTTTTGTTGAGCATATCAGCGTGTTTGATTTTGAGTATTCCTTAACCGCGATAGCAAGCGGTCGGCACGTTCGGCTTCTTGGTCGCCGGTGCCGTCCCTGACAAGCGAAACCAATCCATATCTTATCGCATCAAGCGAATGGTCAAATCCCGCTTCCGGCTCGTTAATCACTTTGTCGTTTTTGTCCGTCTGCCACAGGTAATTCCTAAATTCCTTGATAATATCAACGCTGCGCTTAGTCATTGATATGCGTTGCGACTGAACCAACGAAATACCATTGCACACGCTGTCGCTTCCCTTTTCAGCTCCGGCAATGCTTATTCCATAACTGGCAATCTCATCAATGCTTTTCGGTTCCGCGCTGTCGGCAATCACCAATGCGGTGTCGTGGTTTTTAAGTATGTCGGCGATCTGTTTGTTGCTCAATCCCTTTTGAAAAGTAATCTCATCCAAAATATACCCGCCGTTATAATAATATATCGCCACAATGGCCGTAGGGTCGTTGGAATAACCGAAGTCCAGTCCATATCGCTCTAACCTTGCTTCGTGCGGTATCTCGTCAATTATAGCCCAATCACGGTATATCCTGCCCTCAATTACGCCTAACTGCCCCAATCCATATACTTGCCACCAATCCTTGCGGTTCTTGCGCTGTTCAATGCTATCCACGATCTGCTGGCTCAACGCCTCGTTGTCCTTGTAGGTCAATATAATCTGCTCCCAGTCGCTTCTCAATGGCATTACATCGGTATAAAGCCAAAACTCATTTGTCGGGTTATAGTCAAGAAAAATAAAATCCTTGGTTCTAACTTCCAGCTCCTCAAAAGCGGAAAACAAAACATTATTGACTTCGTTAATGAATAATCTATCGCGCCTCGCTCCTCTCACTTTCTCGGATTGGTCAACGCTGAAAAATTCTATTTTGCTTCCAGTCTCAAAAGTATAAATATGGTTAGTTCTGTCCCAATTCTTGTCCCGGAAGTATCGATGTTCTTTCATTATTTGCAGGAAGTCCCTCTCCGCTCCCCTCCGCAGGTGCGGGAAGCTCTCCGACACTATGCTGGTCAAGGTCGGGCTCTTGTCGGACTGGGCTAACGCTATCAAGTATATTAGGATTGAGATTGTCTTGCTGGCTGATGTTCCGCCCTGGACCACCCTCAACCGCTTGGACATCCTCATTATCTTGGTTGTTGCTGTTGTTCGCTGGTATAACATTGATGATTGGTATTGGATTTATTTTTTCACCTCCGCTGGTAATGTCTTGGGAAGGCATACCCTCGCTCATCTGCCAAATAATCTTTGGATCTAATTCTTTAACGAATTCCAACCGCGCCTCCTCCGACATATTCATAAGATATTCCCTACACCACTCTTTTAATGTTTTCCCAGGCGGCCTGCCTTTTGGATTACCGCTTTGCCCTTTCTGCCATTGGTATTCTTTCAACCAATCAAAATTTTTATGTTGTTTTTTTTGTTGTTTTTCACGTTGCTCTTCCATAAGTTTTAAAAAGGTTCTTTTTTTTCTTCTCTCATCCAAGTCCCTTTCCACTTAATCATAAACTCATTCTCAAGCCTCATCCGCCTCTGCCCGTGGACGGTTTCAACCACCTCCGACTGCACCGGCAAGTCCGGGCTAAATTCTCGGTAATACTTCAACCAGTGGGCTTCCAGCTTGATGGCGGTATCCTTGTTATCAATAATTGGCAGGTTGGGAAGTTTAGCGGTTTCAAACTTTCCCATATAATGAAAATTGCCTCTGGTTAATACCACATTGCCGTCAATCGCAAACAGTTCGTCAAACATCGTGGTGTCCTTGATTATCGTGGTGTCCATCAAATGCACAAACTCGTCAAAAGTTTCTTTCCCTTTTTGTATTCCGCCCATTTCCCAATAATTCCCATCGTTGATTATCAAATTCTCAGTCTCTACCTTTGGCTTATAGCCGTCATTGCTCACCACCAGCACGGGGTATTTTACTTCTTTAATGCTTTCCAGCAAATCGGGTAAAAACTCTCGGGTATAGCGCGAGGTGGTTATGACAACCCCGCGCTTCACATTCTCTTTCAATGGCTTTGGCTTGTCTAAGTCCGGCTTCAAGTCCGCGAATATACCCCCGTGCGTTTCAAAATCGCTTTCCAGCAAAACATCGTGCGTGTCGCTCAATATCTCTCGGATTAAACTTTTCTCAACATCGCCGTGCCACTCACCACGGATATACTTTACTTTTTTTAAATCAACTGTTTTTAAAATTTCGCTCTCCATTCCCTCAGTGTCAACTTTCAACAAATCAATCCTTGGAAAATCATATTCCTTCATCAAGTCATTCAGGGTGCAAGCCGGCACGGTGATCTCGGCAACCTTCTTGCTCCCCATTGGCGCGAATAAGTCCCATCTGAAATGCCCATCCACGTGCCCGTTGCCCGCCCACTTGCAAACATTGAATTGCACCTCCTTGCGATTATCTCCGATGATGGCTTTCTCAACATAGGTCAATTTGTTGCCGGTGTTCAGTTTGGCAAGCTTCATACATTCCGGCTCCGGCTCGCATACCAAAATCTTGGCATTAGGATAGAATGTTTGAAACTTGAAACTCGCCGCGCCGATATTCGCGCCGCAATCCACGATAAATTGCAAATCTTTCTCGGTGCGAAAAAGCTCTTTAATTCGGTATTCATCTTGCGTTACCACCGCTTCCTCGTGGGCTTCAACACAAGTTTTTAGTTCTGGAGTATATTGAAATGACATATTATTTGCTTATATCCCGATAAAAATCGAGATAGTTAGTTGTTTCAATAAACGCCTTTTGTGTGTGATAGGCAAAATGAACCGCCAAAGCATTCCCACAAAACCACACCGGCCGGCCATACTTCATCGGCAATTCGTGCGCCATCTGCGGTTCCTC
>Ga0265297_10007063_pt1 | contig 15800 bp, 16 predicted proteins | sample Munlanlwell13791_FD_192502 | JGI IMG/M metagenome (GOLD analysis project Ga0265297, IMG submission 192502) | Leachate microbial communities from a municipal landfill in Southern Ontario, Canada - Leachate well 137-91 | ecosystem: Engineered > Solid waste > Landfill > Unclassified | place... | reverse complement strand
ATCTTTTGTTTCAGCTCCGGGTTCAGTTTGCCTGCTTGAACCAAAGGCAAATTCACATACGATACTCGCGGTATATCAAGGAAATGATCCTTATAGACACTTCGGAGAATCTCAAAATAGGCTCGTGCGGTCTCATGATCTGGTGCGGAGAATTTGATGAACACATCATAGTCCCCGTTCATGTAATAAACATCCAGGATTCGTACACCCTGTTTCGCTGGCTCACTGCTCATCAGTCTTTGTGTTATCAGGTCTGCAAACGCTTTCGTGAACGGCTTGGTTTTAAATTGCAGGAGATAGACGACCTGGTTTAGTTTTTGTTCATTGATGACTGTGGTATACCCCCAGATTGTATGGTCTTTTTCGAGGTCTTTCTGTATCTGCCAAACGGTCCTCCGGTGCATGCCGGTTGTTTCCGCGATTTTACTCATCCCTTGGGCGGGGTTCTCCAGCAGACAGTCCACTAAATCCAATTTCCTTCTCCCATTTTTGTCTTTTTTCTTCATGTTTCCTCCTTCCGCATCACCCGTTGTCTGTCTTTAGAATACCTTGTATTTATATAAATAGATAGTATCTGAAGATTATTTCCAGAGGAATGTTGGGTTGGGGGGATGAGCGCGACGTAGGAGAGTTAACTGAATTGTCTCACAAACTGGGGGGTTGTTTGGAAAGAACGACTAAACCCAGAAGGAAGAGAAGGAAATAGATATGGGGAGTCTTTTGTCTGGGAGGATTCTGAGATAGATACCCAATGAACGCGTTGTCTGGGAAGATTAGGAACTAAAGCCCCGCATACCTACCTCTTTGGTTCGACTCCAAAGAAATAATATTTAAAACAGATATATAAATATTTTCTTCTGTTGACAAAGCCATTTTAATACTTTCACTGACCCTATATAAATTGTTATATATTTATTAAGGTGCTATTGATTATCATTAATTGCGAATATGATAGTCAATAGGAGAGAAATAACCGAGTTGCATAACATCATGCCAATAAAAAATATACCATCTGTGTTAAGACATGGAATATTGTCCAATAATCGTGCTGCAAATTTAAATCATCATTCAGTTGCATCTTTAGTAATTCAAACGAGAAGAAATAAAAAAATACCTGGTGGAACATTTTTGCACGATTATGCGAACCTTTATTTTCATGCAAGAAATCCAATGATGTATTCTTTATTAACGAAATCAGAAGTATGTGTTTTAAGGGTATCTGACGAGGTTTTTTCCATACCAGCAACTATAGTAACTGATAGGAATGCAGCATGCGATTTTGTTAGATACTATCCAGTTTCAGAAATAGACCAGTTAGATTTTGATTTAATTTATGCGCAAGACTGGAGATGTCCTAATAATCCAATGGAATATTTTAGGAGAAAAACCGCTAAGAGCGCAGAAGTTCTTGTTAGAGATCGTGTTCCACCAGAATTGATTATTGGAGCTTATGTCAAAAATAATAATGCTAGAGTTGGTTTAGTAGAACAAGGATTCGATAGAGAAATAGTTATAAATAGCGATATTTTCTTTGGGAGATAGATAATGATAAAAGTACGTATTGGAAACATTCTCGAATCAAAAGCAAAAGTCCTTGTTAATACAGTAAATTGTGTTGGTATAATGGGTAAGGGTATTGCAAAAGAATTTAAAATGAAATATCCAGATATGTATAATCAATACAAATTAAAATGCGATAAAAATGAAGTAAAACCCGGTGAACCTTTTATCTACAAAGATTTACATGGTATTAAGATTATTAATTTTCCAACAAAAAATCATTGGAAGAACTACACGAATATTGATGATTTACTCAAAGGATTGGATATTTTTGCTAAAAAGTATAAGGAATGGGGCATTAAATCAATAGCTTTTCCTCCACTAGGTTGTGGAAATGGAGGTTTAGAATGGGAATATGTTGGCCCAATAATGTATAATAAACTCAAAGATTTGGATATTGATATTGAATTATATGCACCATTTGGAACTAAGCCAGAACAACTAACAAAAGAATTTCTGTCAAGGACTGTTGACATTGGTAATATCAGAAAAAAATTGAGAAAGAATGTCAAGCCCGAATGGATTGTCTTATTAAAAGTGGTGGAAAATTTAAATAAAAGATGTTATGCAAGTCCTGTTGGACGAGTTATTTTTCAAAAAATATGTTTCGCCGCTGAACAATTAAAACTTGTAGATTTTCATTTTAAAAAAGGTTCTTATGGCCCGTTTTCAACAGAAACAAATCTAGCAAAATCAACATTGGCAAATAACAATGTTATCCAAGAAAGTAAAATAGGGAGAATGTTTGTGTTAAGACTCGGGGAAGATTACGAAATATTTAAAGAAATGTACAAAGATGAAATTTTAAAAAATCAAGATAAAATTGATAAAATTACAGATTTATTCCAAAGAATAAATGATACAGAGCAGGCCGAAGAAGTACTGTCAGTTTTATGGATTGAACGAGAATTAAAAAATAATAATAATGATGCCAATATAAACAATATAGATATTATTAACGGAATAATCGAATGGAAACCAAAATGGAATAGTGAAACTAAATTAGCGCATATCTATAATGCAATCGTTAATTTAAATATGTTAAAATGGACAGATATAAAAATTAAGAATAAAAAAGTTAAAAAATTTATTGAATTTTTAGTATAAATATTTTAAAGATTAATTTTTATAATTCTTCCTTATTTTCCCCATCAGGTAATTCTGGCAAATTTAAAACTTTTAACTCCGGTAGGACATTCAATTTCGATAACGAGACTGTTTTCCATACTTTCCTCTTTATTTAAAATCCATTGTGGTCTTTTATTGATATCTCTTTTTTCAAACCATTAAAATTCATGAAATCAGAGATTCCGTCAAGTTCAATCATTTCATGAATTAACACTGTAAGATTGTAAGCAATTATCTTGCATAGCAACTCATTCTCCTGTGCAATCCTGTTTCTTGATTTAATGGTCTCACCGAATTTTTGCTTTATCGCATGGAAAGTAGATTCGACATTGCTCCTCTTATGATAGTGTTCCATGAACTCATCCTTGTGCAGTTGAAAGTAATGATATGCTCTTTTCCAAAGTGGCGAACCACGAGATCCACCAGTGGCATTCTTCTTAAAAGGAATGAACGCTTTTCCACCATACTGACCCACGATTGTATAGTTGTCCCTGGAAGAATATCCCATGTCAGCACTCACTTCATTTATATCAAAGTTTTTCGCTGTGTTCCTTAATAATTTCTTGAATTGCGGACTATCTCCAGCGTGTTCGTCTGTGATAATAATATCTGTAACGATGTTTGTATAAACTCCTGTGCAAATATGTGCTTTGAGCCAGTTGTGTCTTCGTTTTTCTCCATGAGCATATTCACAATATGCTCCAAAGGTTGAACAACGGAAGCCACTACTATCGATAGCGAAATCAGCTTCAATACCTGCTAATGGTTGTGCGGTGAGATGAATTAGTTTATGGAGTAAAGGTGTGATTTCTTTTTTGTTCAGTATTTTTGTCACGACATTGAAATGTGGACTGTTAGAAATTTGTTGTCGTTGCATTGCTTCGTTATAGAGGTATTTTGCTCTTCTGCTGCTGAGATGGCTGTATTCTTTCATGATGCAACAAAATAATTTATCAGCCAGTTTCATTCTTGGTTTCCCTGGCCCTTGCCTTTCTGGCTCTTCTATCAATGATACAAGCTGGAAAAGGAATTGATCGAAGATATCAAACTCCATCATCTGAGATTGATTATATCGACTCCAATCTTGTGAATATGTAACTTTAGTAGGTATGATGTCCTTTTCGTCTATTTTATTGAATTTAAGGTCTAAATGAAGTTCCAGTGCTACAATGTGTTTACATGGGTTGATATGCCCATTTTTGGTAAAATCAGGACAATTGCATACCCATTGAATACCGTTCCATTCTACTCGATAACTTCCTATTCCTGTCTGTGATTTTACGAGGAATAGTTCACCGTTGATTTCATGGATTGCGTTTTCTTTCGATAAAATAAATTTGGCTTTTTGTTTCTTAATTTCATCTATTTTTTCAAAATTCTTTTTTGTCTTATCTATCATGCATTGTTCACCAATATTTTGAATGCCATCCGAGTATTTAAACATATCCGTATAAGTTTATATATGTATAATATGTTTATACACATATACATAAAAAGGTAGATAAATGATTAACCAATTACAAACTCTTGCACTCGGGGAAAATGACATGGATGATAACGAAAAAATCAATACATCGATTAGCGTGACAAAGAGCATATGGAATGAATTTAGTTCTATTGTTGTCAAGAAACTTGGTAATCGTCAAATAAGCATTGTCATCGAAGACTTGATTAAAGACTATATTAAGAAAAATGGTGGAAAATAAAATGAAATCGAATGCTCCCTATTATAAGACGCAGATGGGGAAAGCATTCGTAGGAGATACTTTAAAACTGATTAAAAAAATACCTGATAATTCAATAAATCTTATTTTGACATCACCTCCATATGGTTTACGTAAGAAAAAAGAATATGGGAATGCGGATCCAGAGCAATATGTGAATTGGTTTTCTCCTTTTGCAAAAGAGTTTTTTAGGGTTTTAAAACCGGATGGGAGTTTTGTTTTAAATATTGGTGGTGGCTGGGAAAGGGGAACTCCAACACGTTCGTTATATCAATTCGATCTTCTTCTTCATCTCTGTAAAGAATTGAAATTTCATCTTGCTGAGGAATTTATTTGGTATAAACCAGCTGCATTACCAACCCCTGCTGAATGGGTTACTATCAGAAGGATTCGCGTTAAAGATAGTATAGAATATATTTGGTGGTTATCAAAAAAACCTTTTCCGAAATCAGATAATCGTAATGTTCTTCAACCGTATAGTGAATCGATGAAACAACTTCTCATAAATGGTTATACTGCAAAAGAAAGACCATCGGGTCATAAAATTAGTAAGAAATTCAAGATTGATAATAAAGGGTCGATTCCTCCTAATGTGTTAATATTTTCTAATACAGAATCTAATAGTCATTATTTACGTATGTGTAATAAGTTTAATGTTAAACCACATCCTGCACGATTTCCAGCAAAATTACCTGAATTTTTTATTAAATTTTTAACTGATAAAGAAGATATTGTTTTTGACCCATTTGCTGGAAGTAATGTTACTGGTGAAGTTGCCGAAAATCTGGGTAGAAAATGGATTGCTTTTGAAATCGTTGAAGAGTATCTTAGGGGGTCAAAATTTCGATTTGATTTAAAACAAAGTGGGCTGAATGTGTTTTAGAGCACTTTTTTTATCTTGTTCAGTTCCACCCCACACTGGATTTTTTATACGTAAATTACAAATATCTTCAGCATGAGTTTTTATAATAATTGCTATATTAGCGGGATTTTCTTTTATTGAATTGAAATCATTTTTATCTAACAGAAAAATATTGACAGATGATTTTAGCATTATAGCCCGTGCAAATTTACGAGCATCATCGGTAAATGAAGCATTAGCTACTATTAAGATATGCGTTGCATTCGTCAGTAGGAGTAATCCAACTTCCTTTGCAACATCTTCAAGGGTTACTGAGGCTGTTGGTGTATTTTTACATTGAACTTGCCATGTTGTTGGCAATCCTCCAAATAAACCAGCTAATAAAACATCTACCTCACTATAACCAGTTTCTTTGGCTCGTTTTCGCCATTCAATAAATCGTAATCCAAGCAATCTCATTATGTAAATAGTTAATGCTTCAAGGGATCGACCTTTGATATATTTGTCTTTTGAATGTAGTGATTCAAAAATATCTTCTGGTCGTTCAAGATAATAAGCGGTGACGACATTATTGAGACTTTTCAGTGTCGAATCTATAAATGTCTTTAATATAGTTGAGTTAAATTTATTTGTAACTTTTAAACGAGATGTTTTTCCGCTTTTTGTGCCACGGGTTTCATATTCAATTAATCCAGCTTGTTTTAATGGTTCTAATACCTCTTTTGGTAATGATGCACGACCAAAACGAACCCCGTAATTTGTCTCTGCCATATCACGGACGTCTGATGCAGCAATCCAATCTTTCGGTTCTAAACTACAAAGAACTTTAACATAAGAAATCTGTTCTTTTGAAAATCCTGATAAAGCTGCGATAAGTTCATCATTCATTCCGAGTAATTTTTCTTTAACAGCTTTATTTGGAATCCATGCTTCACTTTTACTTTTCCCTTTAGGGAATAGTCCTGCTTGCGCAAGCCACATTCGCATGGTATTAATTGCGGTATTGTGAACTGTTACTCGAAATCCTTGATCGGTTAGATATAGTGATAATGTATCTCCTGTAATATCACGCCCATCCTGAAACATTTCTTGAGCAGCTTCAACTACACGAAGACCATTTAGTTTAAGTAAAATATGTCGTGCGAAAATTTCAAACAAATCAGGTTCTTTGAGTTCTGCTAATTCTTTTGCTAACTCTGTTGCGTGATAGGTTCCTTTGGTTAAAATACCATATTGGACCCCTGCTTCAAGAGGTAAATTTCTCATACGTTCTGTAGGTGCTGAATCATATGGTTTTATCCTTACTGGTGCTTCGACAACTGCATTACGTAATTTTTCGATATCCCCACTAAACTTAACAACCATTTTTACAAAAGCCATCAAGTCAATTAATTCAGGACTAAATTGTGTTCCAACAGGAATTTGACTTTCTTTTCTATTGGGTGACATAATTAAATAAAGTAACATTAAATGTGTATAAATCTATTACCTCCCCCGACAGAAAGTATAACACTAAGTTGATTAATAGGTTAATTTTAAATATTACTTAATACATTCGTTATTGATGACAACCATTGTTGTTATTATTAACAACTACCGCAAATATCTGCACTGACAACAATCGGACATGTAGAGTGTGATGAAAATGAATAAAGACAAAAGTAAACTTTCAGAAATCGACATTGAAACTATAGCAACTCGCAAGCAAGAAAGGATGAGCAATCAACAGAGATCCGAATACCTTTCAGAAAGAATACGTGATTTTGTTCATCAGAATCCTGATGGTGTTTCTACTTTATTAGTGGCGAAGACATTTGGCATACAGCAAGATATAGCAAGAAGACATCTAGAAACCTTATCAAAGCTTCGAGAAATTTTCTCTACATCAGTAAACCGATCAACAAAAGTCTATTTTCCAAATGGGAAACTTATTCATCCTTTTCTACAAGTGAAAAAGGATTTTAATGATAAATCATTTAGAATAAGCATCAATCAAATTGGGAACCGAGAAGTAGTTCATATTCAAGAGATGAAATATAGTCTATTGGCAGGTGAAACACCAGAAGGTGGCATACTAATAGACGTAAATGATGTGAATCTCCTATTAGAGACGGTCAAAAATCTTGTTTTCAAAATGGAGGAACTTAAACATGCAAAATGATAAAGCCCCAAAGGAAGAGGTGATTTGTACCTATTCCGAAGTCATAGGTGAAATTGTATTAGTCGAGATGATAGTCAGGAATGAAACGGGGGAGAAAAAAGCAACATTCCCAAACGCCATCATAGAATTACGGGGACCACATGACGCTGATACGCTACTATACCATTACGATACAGTGCCTCAAGATTCCCCGCTAATTATTTCATTGCCGTATGTTATGGACATCAAACGTAGAGCAACATTTCTTGAGAATCTTCCGATGAGACTTCGCCCCAAAACCTCTTTCAAATCAGTATGTAAAGAAAGGATTCTCCTTGCTGATCCATGTCCAGAAGTTTTTTGGCTCAAACGCCCTGGGTTAAGAAAAAAATTGAAGGATATTCCTGGGGTTCCAGCTGATTTTTGCGATATCTTTGATAGCTATGAAACAAAGAACTATGCTGGATGGACCGATGCAGCAGCAAAAGGAGATTATGCAAATTTCACCGACGCATTGATACGCTTTGAAAAGAACTTTGGTTTTGATTTCTTCGCACCAGTGGTTCCCACAATTGACGCGAATACACCGACCAGCCCACTGTTTGTCAATTCCTTTAACATGGCTGTTGCAAGAATTATGAAGGACTCAAAGAAGAAATTACCATTGCTCTACAACTTGACCCTGAACTCAAACATTTTCTTCCAAAACCAAAGCAGCATTATTGAAAATATAAAATCTTACATCACTGAGGACTTTAGCAAGAAGATATTCAGTGGACTCTATGTTAGAATTAGAGACATTGAAGATCTAATAGCCAGAAAGGATTTCAATAAATCCGAGTCAATGCTCCATGATTTTATTTCATGGCTAGGTTCTCTATCAAAAACCTTCAATCTCCCAGTGTTCTTGATCCACTCTGGGTATTATGGTTACTATGGTTTGGATAAAGGCATCCAAGCATTTTCGGAACCTACTTCTGGTGATCTTGATGACCTTAAAGACCCTAAAGAAGGACATCCGAAAAAAGAATATCTCTTTGGTAAAACACTGATTATTGATGATTGCCGAGAACTTACTAAAAAGGAATTGGATGAATATCTTAAAAACAACGGAAGATTACCTCATTTGCCTGGTGTTCCAGATATCCCAACAGATGAGCAAAATAAAAATTCTACGAAATTTAGAGATCACTTTGCGAAACCAAGACGTTTTGCTACTAGAAAGGAAGAAATATCAAGATTGAAAGTGTCTCTTGCAAAGAAGCAAATTGATTCAATCGAGCAATATATTTCTCGTTGTGACAATAAGAATTTGAAAAAATTCCTCGGAATGGCAGATGAACTACCTGAAATTAAAGTAGTTAAGAAATCTACTCCTTAATTTTTCGTGGTTTATCCCATGTGCTTTTTATTTTTTGAATTGGCCTCCCCTTTTGATAGAAAGACAAATCCTTCTACTGCAAAGTTGGTGAACAATGCCCAAGGGGAGACCACTTAATTCTAACGGATGACTTGTTATAAATCTTTGCTGACTGCACCCATATTATTGAAATGTGAATGTCCCTATTGTTTCCATCTCATTCGCATATAAAAAATAAATAATACAATTCCTCCAGAAATAATAAGGCTCCAAACATATTGTGCGATAGGGTTATTAGTTATAAATTGAAGTTTAATATAATACGCAATGGTTGCAGAAATGAACCATGTAAATACTATTAACCAAATTGGTCTTCCATTATAAATTGCAAACAATCTGCTTGTTTTTATAAAATATGGCAGTTCCATTTTCTCTTCTCCTTTGATATCTTGTTACTACGAAATGTATATCTTATGTTATTTAATATCTTCTTATAAGGTGATTTATTGGTTAAAGCAACTATTGAAGATTTAATACAAAAATTAGATCAGAAAAAAAGTGGTTATTATAAAGATATATCAGATGGGAAGAGATACAAATTTGATATATTACGATATGTTTCTCATAGAGCTTCTGAATATCACGATAAAGTTTTTGTCCTTCAAGAGATTTATCTGCATAAGGAGGATTTAAAATTACTACGTTTAGGATATTATATTATTGGGAAAAAACCTAAGTTTAAAGATAAATGGGCTTGGGGTCAATATTGCCCATTTATTGTTGACAGTGATTTGAAAGAATTAATTAAAAAAGCAGAAGATAAAGGAATGTTATGACGAATCAAAAATGGAGATGAAAAATGAGCTTGAAAGAATTTTATATCAATTTGGCTAGTTATCAGGATAATCTATTACAGAATTATCGTTTAATTTTTATTTCTTCACAAACTATTGTTATATCAATAGCGACTTTAATTGTTTCGATTTCTCCCGAAAAATGGATAATTTTTCCTTTAGTCTTAATAGGAATATTATTACTAATTATCTGGTGCAGTGTTTCAGGAGCTAGAGGATTCGATGTAAGTTATTGTCATATGCAATTGATAAAAATTGAAAATAACGAAGTATTATCCTCTGAAGAAGCTCAAACACCATTTGTCGCTTTTAAAAAATGGCAAAAAAACAAACAAAAAGAACAGATACTTATAGATTTTGATAAAATTCACGTAGTAAAATTACTTGATTCCCAGTCTAGAGAATTATTAGGATTTTATCTACCTTTAATTTATTTGATCATGTGGGCACTAATAATATTATTTGCAATCCGTTGAAATATTATCATTGAATTTGGGTGCAGAAACTTTAATATGGGTGCAAAATCGAATTTAGGTGCAAAGCCACCTTTACAATAACTATTAAATAATTTCAGTTGTAGAAACCTATAAGAATATTATGCTGGTGGTTTTCATTCATCCTATCTTATTTTATCTGTGAATCTGGTTCCATTTAATGAAAAATATGGGGGAGAAAAGTATATATATAAGTTATATCATTCGCCTTAAAAGCATATCGAAAAGTATAAAAAATTTCGGGGGCGTAGGTATGGTACAAATGCAATCCAAAAAGAAAAAAGAAAAAAGACAAAGCATTGAAGAAATCATTCAATGCCCTGAATGTAACAGCACACATTTAAGTAAAGATTACGCACGCGCAGAACTCGTCTGTGCAGATTGCGGCCTTGTCATCGACCAAGATTTTATCGACCATGGCCCTGAATGGAGAGCATTCGACAGCGACCAACGAGAAAAACGAGCGCGCGTCGGAGCACCGATGACCTACACCATCCACGACAAAGGACTCTCCACCATGATCGGCTGGAAAAACAGAGACTCCTACGGAAAATCCATCCCCACCAGAAACAGAGCCCAACTCTACCGGCTACGAAAATGGCAACGACGAATCAGAATCAGCGATGCGACCGAACGAAACTTAGCATTCGCACTCTCAGAACTCGACCGCATGGCATCCGGCATGGGACTCCCCCGGACCGTCCGAGAAACCGCTGCGATGGTGTACAGAAAAGCAGTCCTGAAAAACCTCATCCGAGGACGCAGCATCGAAGGAGTCTCCGCATCAGCCCTCTACGCAGCCTGCCGACAATGTAACGTACCCCGAACCCTTGACGAAATCGCAGCCTCCTCCCGGGTTTCCCGGAAAGAAATCGGAAGAACCTACCGGTTCATCGCCCGAGAACTCGGCTTAAAACTCATGCCCACCTCCCCACAGGATTATATCTCCCGGTTCTGCAGCGAACTGAAACTCAGCGGGGACGTACAAGCCAAAGCCATCGAGATCCTCAAAGACGCCGCGGATAAGGAACTCACCAGCGGCCGAGGCCCTACCGGGGTTGCTGCCGCATCCATCTACATCTCCTCCATCCTCTGTGGCGAACGACGAACCCAGCGAGAAGTCGCAGACGTCGCCGGAGTCACCGAGGTCACCATACGAAACCGATACAAAGAACTCGCTGAGCGACTCGACATCGACATCATCCTGTAACGCGCCATGACTCGCTGGTACACCGAAAAAAAGAACGAACATTTCTATCAAAAAGCAAAACAAGTCGGGTACCGTGCACGCTCCGCTTTTAAACTGCAGCAAATCCAGAAAAAATTCCATCTCCTCCCCAAAGACGGCCTCGTCGTCGACCTTGGTGCTGCCCCGGGCGGATGGAGCCAGGTGGCACAAGAACTTGTCGGAACCAACGGGATCGTCATCGGCGTCGACCTCTCTTTCATCAGACCACTCGAGAACATCCGGTTTCTCCAGGGCGATGTCACCAAACCAGAAACCATAGAACGCATCAAGGAGCTGACGGGGGGGAGGAACGCAGATGTCGTCATATCAGACATGTCTCCCGATATCTCCGGGAACTATTCTGTGGACCAGGCACGAAGCGCCTGGCTCTGCGACTGTGCATTACACACCGCACAACACCTCCTCCGACCCGGTGGCCATTTCCTCTGCAAAATCTTCGAAGGAGAAGACACCCCTTCGTTTCTCAAAACAGTACAACAACAGTTCCTGGTTGTGAAAACATTTTCTCCTGAAGCCTCTCGAAAAAGCAGTTCCGAGGTCTATATCATCGCCAAATCATTCAAAAATCCCCTCAAAAAGCATGACACCCCCGCATGACCAGCGAATAAAAGAGTATATTATATAGGAGTTGATATCAGTTAAGTTTTACCCAATGGTAGAAACAATGACGGATCAATCCCTCGCTTTGGAAGTGTTTCTCAAGCACACCTATGAAGATATCGAGAAAAAAATCCAGGAACTCGTCACCGATCAGAATATTTTAAATATCCTCAAAGAAGGAAAACGATTACGACCCTTACTTGGCGCACTCTCCTTTAAAACATGTACCGGAGGAACGGAATCACCCCAACTCTACCAACAGTTCCTCGAAGGAGCAGTCGCCATCGAACTTGCCCACGGGGCCTCCTTAGTCCATGATGATATCATCGATGGGGACATCACCAGACGCGGAGAACCCGCGTTTTACATAAAAACAGGAATCGACAACGCCATCCTCGTCGGCCACAAGATGCTGGTGATGGGCTTTACCCTCGCACTCTCCCACGGGGACCGGATTGCGAAACTCTACGTCGAAGCCTGGGGTGGGACGCTTGACGGTCAGCTTTCCGAGATCAATTTCAACAGCAAAGACCTCCAGGACGTCAACATCACCGCTGATTCCAAGTTCTTCCAAGTCTACAGCAAGATCATCGACCTGAAAACCGCGACCTTGTTCTCCGCAGCATGCAAAGCAGCCGCCTACTGGGCGCAAGCCTCCGATGAGATAGCAAACCTGCTCGCGGAATACGGCAGGGAGGTTGGCTTTGCCTATCAACTCGCCGATGACCTCGTCGATCTCGAGAAAGGAGAGATGATCGACAGCGTCGTCATCCCGCTGCTCACCCGGCTCGAGAAACGGACCGCAAAGAACGGCGGTATCAAACCCCGGTCCATCCGAAAAAAAATCGAGAAGAAATCACCAGAGATAAAAAAACTGTACCTCGAAGAAATCTCCAAACATGTCACCAAAGCCCAGCAACTCTGCCACTCGCCTATTCTTCCTGACAATCAATTCAAAACGTTCCTGCTCGACGCCCCGTTCTACAGCATCAACAAGATGCTCAAAGAAATCTTCATCACCATCTAACCTTTTTAACGGGTCAGAAGAATCGCAGCATGGTCCTTTTCAAACGGGGCTAGATCCACGGTTTTTCTGATATTAAATTCCTGCTTCTGCAAAAAAGAACAGACCAGCTCGTACGCTTGCTTCGGTTTCAGGGCAACATCAATACTGCGTGCTTTCACCATGATCACCCCGGTCCCCTTCGGTTTCAGGAACGCTTCAATATTCCGGGTGAAGATCTCCGCTTGGTTCCGCTGGGAGATATCCTGATACACCATATCAACCCTGGGGACCATCTGCTGGTAGCGCTCCGGATGGTTCGCATCAGACAGAATCGGGATAATGTTCCCTCGTTTCTCCGCCACCTTCAGCAGACTAATGATCGCGACAGGTGAGAATTCCACCGCGTACAAGACACCCTTTGTGACGATATCTGAGAGATGACTGACCGTCGTCCCCGTCGCCGCCCCAAGGTACAGGATCTGTGCATCCACAGGAATGTCAAGCGGAAGCCCCTTCAGGAGCGCAGCAGCAAGTTTACTCCGATATGGATTCCAGGATCGAAACTCCCTTTCATCCTCAATGAAGAGCTGTTCATTATAGACTTTGATACCCTGACACCCCTCCGGGTTGATGGTGAAGAGTCGATCATTTTTCTTAAAGACACCAGGACGCTCAGTCGGTTGCATACAGTCCCCATGATATCTGGTCGATAAATAGTTTTGTCGAAATAATTAACTAGGGTTTGCGAGATACAGGCGGGGGCGAAAAAAAGTATGGTCTTACGATCTCCTTTATATGAGACACAGGTCAAGCTTGGCGCGACATTTACAGAGTTTGCCGGGTTCGAAATGCCGATCCAGTACAGCTCAATCCGAGAGGAACATATGGCGGTCCGCAAGAAGGTCGGCTTGTTCGACGTCACCCATATGAGTAACGTGTGGATCACCGGTCCTGATGCCGCAAAACTCATCAGCCTGACCACGGTGGAGGAGGCGTCCCGGGTGGAAGACGGAAAAAGCCAATACACAGAGATCTTGCGAGAGAACGGCACAATCATCGATGATACGATTTTCATGCATCTCGGGGAAAAATACATGATGATCCCCAATGCAGGGATGAACCAGGTCGTCACCCACTGGCTCACCGAGCAAGCAAAAAAACACCGGTTCAAGGTACAAATCCAGGACGTCTCCCGAGACTATGTGATCCTTGCGATTCAAGGACCTCAAGCGAAGGACACGTTACAGACCATCACCGAGGTAGATCTTGACACCGTCAAATTCTTCGGCTGTCAGACGGTCAAGGCCGCAGGCGTCGAATGCATCCTTTCTTACACAGGATATACCGGTGAGCATGGCTATGAGCTGCAGATCACCCCCACAAACAAGGCAACAAAGGTGTTTGACGCGCTCATGTCCGCAGGTCGCGAGTTCGGAATCCAACCAATCGGCCTTGGCGCACGGGACACGCTCCGTCTGGAGAAAGCCTTCATGCTCGCAGGCAACGAATTCGAAGGCGGCAGAACACCCCTGGAGGCGACCCTAGGATGGACGATTTTCTGGGATCATGAGTTCATCGGCAAAGACGCCTTAGTCAAACAAAAAGAACAAGGAACGTTTCAACGCCTGACCTGCTTGGAATGCATTGACAAAGGCATCCCTCGACATAAATGTCTGATCCAGAAGGATCATACCACGGTTGGGATGGTGACGAGTGGCACCTTATCCCCCTGTCTAAACGTCGGGATCGCCATGGGCTACGTCGCACCTGAGCAACGGGAAGTTGGTACCATCCTTGATATCATCGTAAGAGACAAACCAATCAAAGCAAAGGTGATCAAACCACCGTTTGTCCCAAAGGACTGGGCGCAAAAACAGCAAGAAACGACACCGTAACTCACGAGTCTCACTCCTTGATTTTTCATTTTTTATTAAAAAAAAACAGCGTGTCTGCTTCTCTGGTTCCTCCCTCTGCTTCAGAGAGAAAAGATTTAAAACAACAAGGAAATACCGTGTTCCGATCGCTATGGAACATGACGTACGAGATGGATTAAAATACACCAAGACACACGAATGGGTGAAACTCGCTGGAACCAAAGCAAAAATCGGTATTACCGACCATGCGCAACACGAACTGACCGATATCGTCTTTGTGGAGTTACCGACCGTCGGAAAAGAAATCAAGAAAGGAGACGAGCTCTGCGTCGTCGAATCCGTCAAGTCCGTTTCCGAGGTCTACGCCCCAGTCAGCGGGAAGATCGTCGCAGTCAACACAAAACTGGATGACTCCCCGGAGATCATCAACAGCAGCCCCTACGATGACGGCTGGCTCGTCGAAATCGAAATCACCGACAACGCAGAGGTCAACACCTTACTGGATGCGGTGGCGTATAAAAAGGTATAAAACACTCTTGTCCGTCGAGGTGACTCATTCCATAAACTCTTTCTGCTGGGAACTCCAAACTTTATTCGATGATTTCTTCATCCATTCGACATATTTCTCGATGAATTCAAGTCGCTCTCTGAAGTTTTCTTCCTTTTGTCTTTCAAGTTCTTTCAGATTGATTCTTGGAGTTCTCATAGCAAGTACCTTTGATAGAGCGATTCGGTTTTAAGTTTTCGGTTGAACTCCTGTAGAAGACTCATGTCAAGGGTTTACAACATTCTGCACAACGACCCAGAGTGAGGAAAAAGGAGTGTGATTTCCTGAATTAACTTTCTCCTGATTTTTCAAAACCATCATCTCACCTTAAATTTTTCTCTCTCATTTTATCCTGGAACGCCTGATACGGCGTTCTCAGGTGTCCATTTTCAAGGCTGCTAT
>Ga0265297_10007062_pt1 | contig 15801 bp, 17 predicted proteins | sample Munlanlwell13791_FD_192502 | JGI IMG/M metagenome (GOLD analysis project Ga0265297, IMG submission 192502) | Leachate microbial communities from a municipal landfill in Southern Ontario, Canada - Leachate well 137-91 | ecosystem: Engineered > Solid waste > Landfill > Unclassified | place... | reverse complement strand
CGCCTCACGCCCAAACAGCAACGCCCGCCTCCGGTGAGGGAGACGGGCGCCGCTGGGTTAGGGGTTGATTTGAGGGTTGGGCCGGAGGGGGGCGCGTTGCGGAATCCGCAGGGCCCCTCCCCGGTCCGGGGGCCGGATTACATCATGTCATCCATGCCGCCCATGCCACCCATGCCGCCCATGCCACCCATGCCGCCATGGCCGCCGGCCGGAGCATCCTTCTTCTCCGGGATCTCGGTGACCACGCATTCGGTGGTGAGCAGCAGGCCGGCCACGGAGCAGGCGTTCTGCAGGGCGGAGCGCTCGACCTTGGTCGGGTCGATGATGCCGGCCTTGATCATGTCCACGTACTCGTTGGTGGCGGCGTTGTAGCCGTGGTTGCCCTTCTTGGACTTGACCTCGTTGACCACCACGGACCCCTCGACGCCGGCGTTGGCGGCGATCTGGCGCAACGGCTCCTCAACCGCCTTGCGGATGATGCCGACGCCGATCTTCTCGTCGCCTTCGAGCGTCAGCTTGTCCAGGCAGACCGACGCGCGGATCAGGGCGACACCGCCGCCCGCCACAATGCCTTCCTCAACGGCGGCACGGGTGGCGTGCAGGGCGTCCTCGACGCGGGCCTTCTTTTCCTTCATCTCGGTCTCGGTGGCGGCGCCGACATGAATGACGGCCACGCCGCCCGCGAGCTTGGCCAGGCGCTCCTGGAGTTTCTCGCGGTCGTAATCCGAGGTGGTTTCCTCGATCTGCTTCTTGATCTGGTTGACCCGGCCGGCGATGGCGCTGGGCTTGCCGGCGCCTTCGACGATGGTGGTGTTCTCCTTGTCGACCGTGACGTGCTTGGCCTTGCCGAGCTGCTCCAGGGTCACGTGCTCGAGCTTGATGCCCAGGTCTTCGCTGAGGCAGGTGCCGCCGGTCAGGATGGCGATGTCTTCGAGCATCGCCTTGCGGCGGTCGCCGAAGCCCGGCGCCTTGACGGCGCAGATCTTCAGGGTGCCGCGCAGCTTGTTCACCACCAGGGTGGCCAGGGCCTCGCCCTCAACCTCTTCGGCAATGATCAGCAGCGGGCTGCCGGTCTTGGCGACCGTCTGGAGCAGCGGCAGCATGTCCTGCAGCGAGCTGATCTTCTTCTCGTGGATCAGGATCAGGGCGTCTTCCATGACGCAGTCCATGGCTTCGGCGTTGGTCACGAAGTAGGGGGACAGGTAGCCCTTGTCGAACTGCATGCCCTCCACCACGTCCAGGGTGGTCTCGATGGTCTTGGCCTCTTCAACGGTGATGGTGCCGTCCTTGCCGACCTTGTCCATCGCCTCGGCAATGATGTCGCCGATGGTCTTGTCGCCATTGGCGGAGATGGTGGCGACCTGGGCGATCTGGCCGCGGTCCTCGACCGAGTTGCTGAACTTGCCCAGTTCCTTGACGATCGCCTCGCAGGCGGCGTCAACACCGCGCTTCAGGCTCATCGGGTTGGCGCCGGCGGTGACATTCTTCATGCCCTCGCGGAAGATCGCCTCGGCCAGCACCGTGGCGGTCGTGGTGCCGTCGCCGGCCACGTCGCTGGTCTTGCTGGCCACTTCGCGGATCAGCTGGGCGCCCATGTTCTCAAACGGGCACTTCAGTTCCACTTCCTTGGCGACGGTGACGCCGTCCTTGGTGATGGTCGGGGAGCCGAACTTCTTGTCCAGCACCACATTGCGACCCTTGGGGCCGAGGGTGACCTTGACGGCGTGGCTCAGCTTGGCGGCGCCGAGCAGCAGGGCCTGGCGGGCTTTCTCTTCAAACAGCAGTTGTTTCGCGGGCATGTGGAAATTCCTTGTGTTTTTTTAGGGTTGACTTCAACGTTGCCGAACGGACGGTTCAGCCGACCACGGCGAGGATGTCGCTGACGCTGAGGATCTTGAGGGCCTTGTCGTCAATCTTGACTTCGGTGCCGCCGTACTTGCTGGTCAGCACGATGTCCCCGACCTTGACTTCGAAGGGGATGAGCTTGCCGTCGTCGTCGCGCTTGCCGGTGCCGAGGGCGATGACCTTGGCCTCCTGCGGCTTCTCTTTAGCGCTGTCCGGAATGACAATGCCGCCCTTGACGACTTCTTTTTCTTCGACGGGCTCCACGAGAACGCGGTCGCCCAACGGTTTCACCTTGATGGCCATGCTGTGTACCTTTCCTTCTGTTTTGGGGTCATTCCCGTAGTTCGGGAAACTGAAATCACGCTTCACGTGTCACGCTTCACGTGTTACGTGTCACGCGTCACGGATTTACTTCTTGTCATCATCCATCATCTTGAAGTCGGCGTCGATGACGTCGCCATCGGGGCCCTTCTTGCCCGCTTCCGGGGGCGGCGCGCCGGCGCCGGGAGCGCCGGCCGGCGGCGCCTGGTGGGCGGCTCCGGCCTGCTTGTAGAGTTCCTCGGCGAACTTGTGCATCTTGCCTTCGACCTCGGTCATGATGCGCTTCATCTCGTCGGTGTTGTTGTCGGCCAGCGCCTTCTTGAGGTCAACCAGCGCCTTCTCAACCGGCGCCTTGACCTCCGCGGGGATCTTGTCGCCGTTGTCCTTGAGCTGCTTCTCGGTCTGGTAGACGAAGGAGTCGGCGCGGTTGCGGGTGTCGATTTCCTCGCGTTTCGCCTTGTCCTCACCGGCGTGTTCCTCGGCGTCGCGCACCATCTTCTTGATCTCATCCTCCTTGAGGCCGGACGAGGCGGTGATGGTGATCTTCTGCTCCTTGCCGGTGCCCAGGTCCTTGGCGGAAACATGGAGAATGCCGTTGGCGTCGATGTCGAAGGTGACCTCGATCTGCGGCACGCCGCGCGGGGCCGGCGGAATGCCGTCAAGGTGGAACTTGCCGATGGTCTTGTTGTAGGCGGCCATCTCGCGCTCGCCCTGCAGCACGTGGATCTCCACCTGCGGCTGGCTGTCGGAGGCGGTGGAGAAGATCTCGCTCTTGCGGGTCGGAATGGTGGTGTTGCGCTCGATCAGCTTGGTGAACACGCCGCCCAGGGTCTCAATGCCCAGCGACAGCGGGGTCACGTCGAGCAGCAGCACGTCGTTGACTTCGCCCTTGAGCACGCCGCCCTGGATGGCGGCGCCGACCGCCACCACCTCGTCGGGGTTGACCCCCTTGTGCGGCGGTTTGGCGAACAGCTGCTCGACCAGTTGCTGGACGCGCGGCATGCGGGTCATGCCGCCGACCAGGATCACCTCGTCGATCGCCTTGGTGGCCAGACCGGCGTCGCGCAGGCAGTTCTTGACCGGGGCGACGCTGCGCTGCACCAGGTCCTCAACCAGCTGCTCGAGCTTGGCGCGGGTCAGCGTCTTGGTCAGGTGCTTCGGGCCGGAGGCGTCGGCGGTGATGAACGGCAGATTGATCTCGGTGGTGGCGCTGGAGGAGAGTTCGCACTTGGCCTTTTCGGCGGCCTCCTTGAGGCGCTGCAGGGCCATCGGGTCGTTGCGCAGGTCAATCCCCGCCTCGGCCTTGAAATCGGCGACCAGCCAGTTGATGACGCTCTGGTCGAAGTCGTCGCCGCCCAAATGGGTGTCGCCATTGGTGGCCTTCACCTCAAACACGCCGTCGCCGATCTCCAGCACGGACACGTCGAAGGTGCCGCCGCCCAGGTCGTAGACGGCGATCTTTTCGTCTTTCTTCTTGTCCAGCCCGTAGGCCAGCGAGGAGGCCGTCGGCTCGTTGATGATGCGCTTGACCTCCAGCCCGGCAATCCGGCCGGCGTCCTTGGTGGCCTGGCGCTGGCTGTCGTTGAAATAGGCCGGCACGGTGATGATCGCCTCGGTGATCTTCTCACCCAGGTAGGCCTCGGCATCCGCCCGCAGCTTCTGCAGGATCATGGCGGAAATCTCCGGCGGCGAGAAGGTCTTGTCGCCAATCTTGACCGCGGCGTCGCCGTTGGCGGCGCGCACCACTTCGTAGGGCACCAGCTCGATCTCGTGCTTGACTTCGTCGAACTTGCGCCCCATGAAGCGCTTGATGGAATACACGGTGTTCTTGGGGTTGGTCACCGCCTGCCGGCGCGCCGTGGCCCCGACCAGCCGTTCGCCGGTCTTGGTGAAAGCCACCACGGACGGCGTCGTCCGGGCGCCTTCGGCGTTCGGAATCACCACCGGCTCGCCGCCTTCCATGACGGCCATGCAGGAGTTGGTGGTTCCCAAGTCAATGCCTAAAATCTTAGCCATGATCATTCACCTCTTCACCAGGATCGGACTGTGAGTTGTTTCATTTTATCCGTATGGCATATCACCTAGCAAGATTCCAAGCCAAGCCGCCCGTGATCGCGCTTATGCTTCTTCCCATCAGCGTGTTATGCCAAATGTACGCCTTGCCCGTCAGTCCCGGCCCGGCCGGGGAAGTGTGCCATTCGGCGCCGCCCCGTGCGCCATTGTGGCACAGGACGCCTTGACTCGTAATGCGTGACCCGTGAGGCGTTACCCGTGAACGATGAGGCGTGAACAGCCAGTCACACCCCAGGCTCGGGCAGGACTGCCCGCGCCTGGAGTGTGGCATGAACTCATCCGGGTGGGGGTTTCCCGTCCCAGCGGGACGGGGCGGGAATAGGCAGGGGCTTCAGCCCCTGTGTTTTGCCCCCCCATTTCGCGTGCCGTCAGGTACGCGGCGAATCGGGTTCTGAAATCCCCGCGCCGGACGGCGCCATGGAGTGACGGCGGGTTCTCACGCCGCCCTCCTATCGGCCGGCTGCGACGGCCGGGGGGAATTCATGGCCGCATTCACCCGTCCCTAACCCCCCTCCCTAACACCCCTCTCCGTGCCTCCGTGAGAGAATGATCTCAGCTTTCTGCTTTCCCAATTTCTGCTTTTCTTTAGCTGGGACGGATGTCACGGATTAGAATCTCTGCGGGAATACCAAACTTGGCATGCAGATTGCGAATCATCGGCAAGGTCAGCCCGCGACGGCGGTTGAGGACGGCACTGCAGCGCGGCTGGCTTCCGAAACAGGCCGCCAGTTCGCGTTGGGGAATGCCACGCTCAGCGGCGAATTCGCGGATGTAGTCCACCGGATCCCAATCCTCTCCCCATTCGCGGGGAATGGGCCAGCGCCGTTTTTCGTAGGCGGCCAAGATCGTCCCCTGCGCGTCAATGTATGCCGCCGCCAAACTGCCCTTGGCGCAGGCCGCGTGGCCGTCAACAAACGCCTCAAACTCCGCCAGCACAACCGCATGTTCGGTATCATTGGTGACGGAGTGAATCTCGGGAATGAGCGGTTTCATGGGGTGGCCTCAAAGCTTCAGCTTGCTGTATTCGGCGTGGGTTCCGATCCAGCGGACGTTTAATTTGCCCACGGCATAGATAGCCACCACCCAAAGCCGGTAGTGATTGCCGCCAAGATTGAAAACAACGCGGTTGCCGTCCAGAAAATCGGCGGAATTGAAGTGTTGGCGGAGGTCGGCCGGTCTCTGCCAAGTGGCGGCTTCCGCCACATCCAGCCATTGGCGGACGGGCTTGCGCGCCGCCGCATGCCGACGGGCAAACTTTTCCAGCCGTTCCTGACCAACAATCTCCACGCTTGCCCTCTATGCCAAGCCAATGTATACCCATTTGGATATAAAACAACCAACGACAACGTGGCCGCATTCACCCGTCCCTAACACCCCGTACCGGCCGGCTGCGACGGCCGCCCCCAAGGCTGGACTCAAACCCGGGGTGCCGGTCGTTTGAGTTCACGCTTTGGCGTGTGGCGGCTTGCCAATGCGCCGGCCAGCAGTTCGTTCATGTCATGAGCATGGCCGCGGGGTTTGGATGGCAATACGGATGGACGGGAACCCGCAGGCGGCGGCGTATTTGTAAATGGTCTCCAAACGCAGGTTGCGCCCGCGTTCAATGTGCGCCACCGCGCTCTGAGTGGTGCCAAACGCCGCCGCAATCTCCGCCTGGGTTTTCTTGGAGCGTTTACGTAGCTTATGCAGTTGCATGGCCACATCCAATTCCGCCCGCACCTCTGCGGCAACCGCTTGGAGTTCCGGACTGGCCGCCACTTGGGCGGTAATTTCGGACATCTGCGCCTCATGCGCCGTCCGCGCCGTCGCCACCTCTTCCGGCGTTGGCGGCCGGTGCTTGAAGCCGGTCACCTGGCGATAGTCCGCCATGGACAAGTCATCGGTCGGTGAAGTTGAGCGCTGTTTCTTCATGATGGGAAATTACTTGGAAATGGCTTTGGCGATGGCGCGAGCACGGGCAAGCTCATGATGCGGAATGGCTTGACTTTTCTTCTCGTAGGCGTGAATGCCGTAAATGATGCTTCCGGTATCGTAAATGTAAAACACCCGGACATTGCCGCCCTTCCGGATGCGAAGGGCAAATAGTCCCGGTTCAACCTTTTCCGCCTGCGGCATGACCAGGAAGCCGCGTTTTTCAAGAACAAATCAAAGAAAAATACAGTTCCCGCCTCAACGCCTCACGTATCACGGTTTGGCCGCAGCCCTGGGGACCGCGCGGACCGCGGGCTTCTTGGCGGCCGGGGCCGGGGTCGGCGCAAAATCGGTGGGCAGCACCCAATCCCGCTTGAACCCTTTGCCGGTGGCGTCAAAAATCTTCGCTTCCAGCTTGGGAATGGCGTCAAATGCCTTTTGCAGGGCAGTGCCGTCGCTCTTGTCAAAGGCGGTGACCACCGCCACGTACTGTTCCGCCAGTTTTTCGTAGAGCCGCGCCGCCGTCCGGTATTGGGCGGCCGACTTCTCCTGCCCCTTGCTCTGGGTGTCGTCGGCGCGCTCGTTCATCACTTGAGCCATCTGCAAGACCTTGGGATAATCCTTGCGGCAGCCCAGCAGAATCGGCTCATAGATCTTGTAGAGCAACTCCCGTTGGGTCGGATGGGCCTTTTTCGCCCAGTCCATGACCGCACGCAAGCGCATATCTTCCCGATCCCGTGCCGATTGGAACTGCTGGGCGTTGCCCTGCACCTTTTGGGCTTGGGCGGAGAGCCCCGCCAGAACGATCAGGGCCAGGACTGAACACAGAACGCGCATGGGGACACCTGGGGGTTGATGCGTGAAACGGGATGCGTAATGCGTGAAACGTGACGCGTGACTCGTGATGGCGGCCGTCAGAGCCCGGAACGCCAGTGACGGGTCAAACAGACAAAGCCGGATCGGCGAAACCTAACAACCAACAGCCTCACTCGTTCAGATATTCAAAGCTTTCGATCACAAAATCGTCGGTGAAGGCGTCACGCGAGACGACGGCCAGGATCTTCTGCTCGGCCAGCACCTGACAATATTTGCCAGTGGCGTACTGGACGCCGCCCGCCGCATCGACCCCGCCGGTGTCCTTGACCGCCTGGGCGGTGACGATAACGGTGAAGTAGTTGGAGCGCACGGTGAGCAGGCCGGCGATCTTGCCGATGATCTCCTCACGGATGCGGTCAGTCGTAGGCTTGGGGCTAATAATAGTGCTATCCGTATTGGTCCATTCTGTACAAAGTGCAATACCACCACGATTGGTGAAGGGCACGTTGCCGGACACCGAACGGTCGGCGCCGTTGACCTTGAAAATACCATTGGTTCCCGATGCAAGGCTGTTTCCGTTGGCATTGGTCAGCTCGGTGCCGGAACCTGGCGAGGCATAGGTGCCGCCGATCGTGACCCCGGCCAGGAAGCAGGCCCACGCCTCGGTCTGGGGGGAGTTGGCGTTGAAGCGGCCGCGGATCGGCGCAGACGAGGTACTGCTGTCGCTCAGCTTGACCTGGTCGAGAATGTTGGCGTCGCCGCCATCGTACTTGCCGCCGACACCTGTACTGGTCGCCGTGGTGCTTGTGTTATACTTGGCAAGATTCAACGTGCACCAAGGTTCTCCACGATGGATGGCCCCTAATTCCCACAAAGAAGTCATTGCGGTGTTCGCAACATGGGCGGTTGACGCATTGGCTGGATCATCATCGCTTTCGATGTCTTGCTTGCTCGGTGAACTTGTATTTTTCATGTTCGGATTGTTTTTTATACCAAAATTGCTACTGCCTTCATACCATTGAGAACTTTCCGTATTGACCCGAGGATCATTCACTTGAAAATCAATCACATTGGTTCCTGTATTAAACGTCACACCACTAGAAGAACCTGCTATTTTTGCCACATCGACCATATTCCCTGCACTATTCTTTAAAACACCATAAACAGACTTTATTTTCACATCGCTGCTTCCACTCCAAGAATATTTGAATTGCTTTTGCAAGGCATTAGCGGCGGTGTAGTTATTTGCAGATATGGCAGGAACCGACATGACAAACCGGGCACCATTGTATGATGCATTAGTAGCGTCATCTGTCGTTGCGCTTGACGGAATGTTGTTCCAGGCAACATCAACTTCAAGGCTGTAACTTGATGCGGTTACTGCTGATTCATATTGGTTTATTAATTCAGCATCAATTTGCACATTAAATATTGTCTGGTTGGCAGTAGAATCGTAGGTCATTACCCCCAATACGCTTACTTCATTTATATACGGCACCTTTTCCAATCCACAATAAGTGAACGTTGGCGCTGTTCCAGCAGAATTTACCGGCCAATCATTGGTTGCCGCGGCATAGTTGCTTGTTGGAAGACTGTCGCCATCGCAATAGTCGACGAGATTTGCCGCAACTTGTTCGCGAACACTCGTGCCACTTGAATCGGTCAATGACGTCAACCAAGGAATGGGATTCGTAGCTGTACTGCTGTCAGACAACTTCGAAAAGTCAGAACTCGTATTGGCTAAATTGTAACGTGCCTGTGCATCGGTTGAGGTGGGGGTCAGGCGATAGGTGTCCTTGTCATAGCTCCATGGAAACAAGGCCTGTGTAAAAACCTTCCATTGTTCACCACGATTGCCCACTGCCGTGTAATTAAGAATTCGGGACCCGGCCATATGGGCCAGGGAAAACCAACGCTTGCCGGTCGGCATCCAACAGTCCACCCCCGCCGCTCTATCGCGGAACGCATTGGCGGTTCCGTTCGTAATGGCCGAACTGGCAGTAGGGGTGGCACTCAGATTCCCCAACTGTATTTCTGCCGGATTAGCGCCGAAGCGGGGAACAACTGTGGTTTCGTCGGTACTAGTGGAAACCACGGCACCGGGATCGATCATACCCCCTTGGTCAATGACCACATAAGCAAAACGCCCAGCCAATTTGGGAGTCGGTTCGGCGGCAGAAGTAGGCGTGTAAACATGAATCCAAGTTGCTCCCAAGCTACTATCCGATGGGGTTTGGACGCAAATCGTGCTTCCCTCACTGGTGCTGCTGGGGACAAATTTATAATTTGCTGCCAAACCAGCCGCTATGCCGTTCGTGTCATTCTCGCTGGTGTCTTGGCTGAACATGTAATGCCTTCCATACCAAGCGGACGTACTGGAAGTAGGAGAATAGAAGAAAGCGGAATTGTTGCCTGGATAATAGGTTTTCGCAACGTCGGTTGCGGTTGAGGTGACGGAATAGCGCAGAATAGCCATGGCCCGTTCCAGGCCGGACTCGGCCAGCAGGCGGGCCTTGACCAAATCGGCGTTGTTGCCGGCGGCCATGCGCTCGGTGCGGGTGCTGTAGGCAAAGCTCATGGCCAGCACCAGCAGCAATGACAGGATGCCCAGGGTGAGCAGCAGGGCGATGCCGCGCTGATCCTGCGGCTTCGGCGCCACCAGGCGGGCCCACAGGGAGGAAAAGGATTGCTTCATGGAATGACCTTTGTTGGGCTGAAGGTTACCGGGAGCCGGTAAAGGTTCCAGTCCCTTACTGACGACCACTGAGAGGAATTATCTTGGAGAAAGTACGGCCTTTGCGCGCCACCAAATCATCACGAGGCGTCCCTGAGACTGGGAGGCGAGTCCAAAGTTCATAAGATTTTTTATCCAACAACGTAATTTGAACCATCACTCCATCGGGAAGCGTCGTTTGTTCTGTGCTTTGGGAATAGGTGGTAGGAGAACAGGACAAGGCAAAACCAACCACTCCATCCACTACCGGTTGATAATCGGAGGTGTTCGTTGGCCTACCGGAGCGGGCTAAATAGGGATCGGCACCACTGGTCGAGGAAAAACCCACAGCGGCCCGGAGCAAAGTGAATACATTGGGGTCGGAAGTTGGCGTGGTGGCCCACACATAGCCCACTTCATTCAGGGCTCCATCATCTGCACCGGTGGAAACAAAGTGCAACTGGGCATTGCTGCTGGTGCAGGACCAATAAAAACTGATATTTTGAGAGGGAATATCATTTTGCCGAGCCCGGGCGCCCTGCAGGTCGCGCTGGAGGAGGTCGAAGACGACACGGGCGTTCTCGAACACCTCGTTGTTGGCCTCGGTGTTGGACCAGGCCCGCTGGGCGCTGCCAAAGAACTGGAACAGCATCAGCATCAGCAGCGAGAGGACGGCCATGGCCGCCAGCACCTCGATGAGGGTAAAAAAGCGCTCAGGCCTTCGCGCTTTTTTCTGGAAGAATCCGGGAAACGTCATGGGAGAACCTCGGAGGTAATAGTGACCAGTAATCCGTTATCGGTGATCAGCAGTCGGTGGCGGCGTGCTTTCGGGTGAGAGCGTTTGGTTTTTCCGAGCCGGGAGCGTCCGTGACCGGTCAAACCCCCGGTCGTTTTCAGTTCGGGTTGAACACTTCCAGGTAATAAAGGGCGCGCTTGCGTTTGGGATAGGGGGCTTGGGACGGCCAACTTACCTCGACGTTAAGACCGACAGCAACCGTATTGGGAATAGTTAAAGAGCCGCCATACGTAACATCCGAACGCCACAGACGGAAAACACCGGAAAAATCAGGTTCCATCGCAATTTTAAAGAGACCCGGGGTTGAGGAAGCATAAAACTTGGTGTTAGTTCCTGTGATGGATGTTGCACTACTTGAGAATGTCGTTTCTATCCCGGTTTGACCGGAATCGGGTTTGGAAGGACTCAATCCAGTCAGGTTGGCCCAGTTGCCCGATGTTTTCCCCAAAGTGGCTTGATAATGCAGAAAGCCATCCGCCGCATCGGCGGCGTAGCTGTCGGCGATGGCGTCGCGGGAGGCCTCCATGCCGATCGGGAAGAGGGCGACGATGCTGACCACGCCGATGGCGACCACGGCCAGCGCCATGGCCACCTCGATCATGCTAAAAAAGCGCTCAGTCCTTCGCGCTTTTTTATGGGAACAGCGGATAAGCTTCATGTTTTGGAACCTCGTGTTGCCGTAATGCCTGGCAAAGAAAAGATCGCCCTGCCCCCGGAAACTACTGGATCACCGTGCGGCCGGTGAACGGATTGACCACGATGGTCAGCTTGTTCTTGTTGCCCGTGCCGCGTTCTTTGAGTCCGGCACTGCCCGCGTAAAAGCCCTCACCGAGCAGCAGCGACTGGCTGGAGGTGGTGTCCAGGGCGCCGGTGGACTTGAAAACGATGGCCTTGACCGTAACCGCGCTCGCGGTGCTGGTGCTCACCGTGTCCAACTTCATGCTGACACTGGAGAGGCTGCTGCTGTTGGTGAACGCCACCACCCCGGTCGGCAGAAAGGTCCAGTGGGTGTTCGGCACCCAGGTGGTGGTGGACGAGGTCACCAGCGCCGGCCGGAAACAGGCAAACTTGTTGTTGTCGTTCATGCCAGACTGGTCTTCCGGAAAGACCAAAGCGACCTTGCAGCGGTGGCTGATGGCGTACTGGCGGGCCAGGCGGAGCTGGGCGTTGACCTGGCGGACCGCGGCGTCCACGCCGGAACCGATGGTCAGCCTCTCGAAAGCCGGCAGGCCGACGGCAAAGATGACGCCCATCAGCGCCACCACCACCAGCAACTCGATGAGGGTAAAACAGCGCGCAGGCAAAAAGCGCTCAGGCCTGCGCGCTTTTTTGTGGGAAAAATTCTTGAACGTCATGGCGTCATCCTTCATCACCCTTTCGGGACTCCACCCGGTTTCCCATCGTCCTTACAACCTAGCCGCTTTCGCCGCAAAGTCACGGCACGCCGCCGCCGCCGATGCGCCCGGCCGCCGGAGCCGCCGGTGCTGCTCAAGGCGCCACAGGAAATCCTCATGCTCAAAACAGGTCCGCGAGAAGAAATCGCCGTAGCAATCCCACTGCCCGCTCCGGACAAAGAGGCGCCGGCCGCGCAAGGCTTCGAAACGGTAAACGACGCCGGCGTGGTTGAGCACCCCGAGGTCGCAGCGGACTCCGCAGCAATCTTCGGCGAGCGTGATGATCCTGGACAAGGTGCCCCAGTCATGTTCGCCGGCGGTCAACCAAACCGCCAGATCCACATCGGCGCCGGAGGAGAGTTTGCCATCGCGGGCAGACCCCAGCAGATGGGCGAAGGCGATCTCCGGCGCCCCGGCCTGCAAGACCGCCGCCAGCGCCGGCGGGGAAAACTCCCCGGCGCCGGAACGGCCGAACAGCGGATCTTGGCGGGCGGAAAGGCTCATGGGAAGAACGGCTGAAGTGGTGACTCGTGATGCGTGACTCGTGATGCGTGATGCGTGAATGAACTCAATGCGTCTCGCAATAGCGCTGGATCTCCTCGCCGAACCGGTCGAAGTCGGACAATCGCCGCTGGGTGAGGTCATGAAGGATGGCGATGTCCACCCGGTCATAACAATGGACGATGAAATTACGGAACTTAACCATGTCGGCGTAAGCGGCCGCCGCTTGAATGACTCCGGCCTGCTCCAGTTTACGGAAGTTTTCCCCGGCCTGTTCCGCCGGCAGGTCGCCAATTACCGCGAGCAGGCGCTGACTGACATCAATCATGATTTCCACGCTGACCTGCAGGGTGCGCTCAATGGCCCGCTGCCGCAGTTCGTCAGCCTGCAACGCCGCCAGCCCGCCGCCGCTCCAGGCATGGAGCAACTTCACTTGCTCGCGGAGCAGTTCCAGCTTCTTGGCGATGATCCCGTTGATCGGCATGGCGTTAGTTCGGCTTCAACTTCGTTTTTCAGCTTTCCCTTTTTCAACTTTCGACGGCCCCGTCACTGACGTTCCGGTCTCGGATGGGGCATGGGTCACGGATGAGGGATGCAGACGAAGCTGGAGGTAATCGATGTCTTGTTGGTCTTGCGGGCGGTGGGTGGCCAGTTTCGCCTTCAGCAAATCGTCCTCGCAAAGAGTGGGAAAATCCAGGCCGTCCTCGCTCAAGGATGACGCGCGGCCATACGCCTCGTCAAACGAGGATACACCAGGCATCGCCAAGTGGAACTGTAACACACCCCACGGCGTCTGGTAAGTCTGAATGAAATTTTCGCCGTTTTCCTTCATGGGCAAGACCGGTCCATCCAGCCATTCCACCAGGGCGTCATTAAGCCGGCGCAGATTGTCGGCGTCGCGGGCGGGAATGAACAAATCCCAGTCCATGGTAAACCGCGGCAACCCGTGCAGACGCATGGCCTGGCCGCCAATCACCAAGTAGCGGACGGCAGCAGCGTTGAGGTTGGCGAGCACCGGAGTCATGGTTGAGATCCGTCTGGACGTTAGCTTTAATTACCTTACAGCCTACAGCCTAACGAAGCTTGATCTGCCACTGTTCCGGCGGCAGAACGGCGAGCGTCCGCAATTGTTCCCGTTTCCAACGGTTCATCTCGGCATGCGAGGAGAAGGCCATCCGCCGCAAGCCCGGAATGCGCACGGCATAAGGCAACGGACGGACGCAGGGGGCGGCCGCCCAAAACTTCACTTTCGCCAGGTAGTCATCGGTGCATTTCATTGGGACGTGAGGCGTAACTCGTGAGGCGTGATGTACCCGCCATCGGCGTGGCCGGTGGCCTTGTGTGAGCCTTCTGGGTTCTTCTGAGCCGGGAACGTCAGTGACCGGTCAACCGCACCACCGTATTGGATGGCACATCATTTGACCCATCACGTCGTTCCGGGCTCGGACGAACGCGAGCATAAACCGTGCCGGGCATCAAACCCAACTAAAGACTATAACCGGGGGCGGGCGCATTGCCAAAAGGTGTCCGCGGGCAAAACCGCACCCAAAACAGGACAGAAACGAACAGGAGCGACCGGCTGCCGCGCCGGGACGGCGCCCGGGGAGTGCGGCGGATCCTCACGCCGCCCTCCAAAGACAGCCAGAAGGCTGGACTCAAACCCGGGGCGCAGGTCGTTTGAGTTCACGCTTTAGCGTGTCTGGCCTTGGGCACAAGTACGGGGGGGGACCGGCTTTGTCCCGTAGGGACTGAACGAAAATAGGCAGGGGCTTCAGCCCCTGTTTTATGGCACACAAAATATGGCGTGCCGTAGGTACGCCGCGATTCGCCGCGTACCTGACGGCACGCGAAACGGGGGGGGCAACACAAAACAGGGGCTGAAGCCCCTGCCTATTCCCGCCCCGTCCCGCTGGGACGGGAATACCGCGCCCGGTGAGTTTTGCCAAACTCCCGGCGGCGTCGAAGCCGCCGACACTCCGAAGGAGGCTGCGCCTCGGGTTCCGGAACCCATGAAGGGTGACCCTTTGGGTGCCAGAATCTCCGCCTCACGCCCCCCGGGCGGGCGGCGGGGGGATGTCAGCCGCCGGCCGGTTGCGCTTGCGATTCCAGTAGGGCGAAGCGTGGCGGAGCCGGGTGACGATTTCGGGGAACACTTCGATAATGGCCTCCACCTCGGCCGCGGTGTTATAGCGGCTGAAACTGAAGCGGACCGAGCCATGGATGGCGGTGAAGGGGACCTGCATGGCGCGCAGCACGTGCGACGGCTCCAGCGACCCGGAGGTGCAGGCGGACCCGCTGGAGGCGCAGATGCCGGCACCGTTGAGTTCGAAGAGGATCGATTCGCCCTCAATGCAGTGCACCGCCAGGTTGAGGGTGTTGGGCAGGCGCGGGGCCTCCAGACCGTTGATTTCGAGGAACGGCACGGCAGCCAGGAGGCGCGCCTCCAGGCGGTCGCGCAGGAGGCGGACCCGCTTTTCGTCGGCCTGATGGTGGGCGGCCAGGGCGCAGGCGGCGGCCAGCCCGGCAATGTAGGGCACGTTTTCGGTGCCGCCGCGGCGGCCGCTTTCCTGGTGGCCGCCGATCAGGTACGGCCGGAGCGGCGTGCCGCGCTTGACGAAGAGGATGCCGATCCCCTTGGGGGCGTGCAGCTTGTGTCCGGAGAACGACAGCAGGTCGACCTGGGCGTACTCGGTGGTCAGGTCGATCGGCAGCTTGCCCACCGTCTGGGTGGCGTCGGTGTGGAAGAGGATGCCGGGATTGGTTTCCTTGGTGATGCGGGCCAGTTCGGCGACCGGGAAAATGACGCCAGTCTCGTTGTTGGCGTGCATGACGCTGACCAGCAGGGTGTCGGGCCGCAGAGCCCGGATGAAGCCGTCAAGGTCGAGCCGCCCCTGGCGATCGACCGGCAGGAAGGTCACCTCCAGCCCGGTGCGCGCGAGCTCCTTGCACACCTCCAGCACGGCCGGATGCTCGACCGCGGTGGTGATGATGTGGCGGCGGGTCGGGTTGGCGCGCACGGCGCCGAAGATGGCCGCATTGTTGCTTTCGGTGGCGCAGGAGGTGAACAGCAGCTGCTCCGGGGCGATCCCGCCCAACAGGGACGCCACCTGGTGGCGGGCCGCCTCCACCGCGTGTTTGACGGTGCGGGCCGGGTCGTACATCGAGCTGGGGTTGAAATATTGGTCGTCAAAAAACGGCGCCATCGCCGCCCGCACTTCCGGGGCGACCGGGGTGGTGGCATTGTTGTCGGCGTAAATGAGGGGCATCGGAGGGCTCGCTGGGGGACGGGTTGATGGTTTGATTCTATAACCGCGTTAGGTTCGCTTCTTGTCTTTTTCCTGTAGGAACGGGGTTGCACCACGTTGTGCGACTCTGCCGTGAGGACGCGTCACCCACGGGCGACACGCCCATAGCCATCAGGTTAAGCCGTT
>Ga0265297_10007061_pt1 | contig 15802 bp, 8 predicted proteins | sample Munlanlwell13791_FD_192502 | JGI IMG/M metagenome (GOLD analysis project Ga0265297, IMG submission 192502) | Leachate microbial communities from a municipal landfill in Southern Ontario, Canada - Leachate well 137-91 | ecosystem: Engineered > Solid waste > Landfill > Unclassified | place... | reverse complement strand
GCGGGAGAAATCCTTGAGGTCGCGGACGATCTTGGCAACGCGGGCCAGGCCGTCCTTCGATTCGGCCATGAGCTGGACGATATCGGTCTTGAGATAGTCGAAGTCCTTCTGGGTCTTGAGCGAATGCACTGCCGCGAGTGGCGGCGCATCGATGGCGGCTTCCGCCGCTTCGTAGGCCGCGATGATGGCGAAAATGTCCTTCAGATAGCCTTCCAGCGAGCCGAGGTTGGAGGAGACGAAGCCGATCGGGTTGTTGAGTTCGTGGGCGACGCCGGCGGCGAGTTGGCCGATGGAGGCCATCTTCTCCGATTGCAGCAGCTGGTTCTGCGCTTCCGTCAGTTTGGCGTTGAGCGCCTTGGCCTCGGCGAAGGCACGCTTCAAGTCATCCTCGGCCTGCTTGCGGGCGTCGATGTCGCGCACCACTGCGAGAATCCGCTGCCCGCTGCCGAGTTCGAGCCTCTTGAGATTAACCGCGACCCAGAACTGGCGACCGTTGCTGTCGCGGGCCCGCCAATCGAATGCCTGCCATCCCTGCTCATGGGCCAGCCGGAGGCGCTCCCGCGCGATTTGCTGGGCCAGCGGAACAGCGTCGGCGCTCAACGCGCCGATATCGAGGCCGAGCATCTGCTTGCGGCTGCGCCCGTACAACCGGCAGGCGCTGGCATTGACGTCGAGGATGCGGCCGCTCTCGGCGTCGTGGATGAACAGGGCGTCGTTGATCGTGTCGTAGATGTTGCGGAATTTTTCTTCGCTTTCGGCGAGAGCTTCCTCGATACGCCGGCGCTCGGTGATGTCCTCCTTGACCGCCAGAAAGTGGGTGATCCGGCCGTCGGGTTGGCGGATTGGCGCGATGCTGGCCAGCTCGAGATACTCGCTGCCGTCCTTGCGCCGGTTGTGCAGTTCGCCGCGCCACGGCAATCCTTGGGTCAAGTTGGCCCACATCTCCTCGTAGCTGGGCTGCGGCGTTTTGCCCGATTGCAGGATGCGCGGGTTCTGCCCGTGCGCCTCCTCGCGGCTGTAGCCGGTGGCGCGGACGAAGGCCTCATTGACATACTCGATCTCGGCGTCGAGATTGGTGATCACGATGCTCTCCGGGCTTTGCTCCACGGCCAACAGGAACTTGCGCAGTTCATCCTCGGCGCGCCTGCGTTCGGTGATGTCGCGCGTGATGCCCTGCAGGTGCGTGACCCGGCCTTCCGCATCGGTAATCAGCGTCGTCACCACCTCGGTCTCGATCGTTGTGCCGTCCTTGCACAACTGGTTGAGCTGGTAGGTCCGAGTGCGGTCGGTCGTTTGACCCGCCGCGAAGGCCGCCAGCCATTTCGGCAGTTCCGTTTGGACTGTCCGGTAGGAATCCGGGGTCAGCACATCCTGCAGGGATTGTTGCATCGATTCGGCCAAGGTATAGCCGCGCACCCGCTCGACGGAAGGGCTGGCGTAGGCGAAGCGCTGTGTGGCCAGCTCGAACAGCCAGATCATGTCGCTGCCGCTCTCGGCGAGCAGACGAAAGCGAGCTTCGCGTGCCCGCGCACGCAAGGCCGCGACGAAGACGCGGCCCAAGGCCAGAAGCAGGGCCAGGACTAGTACGCTCATGGCGCTGATCCAGAGGAATTGGCGGCGAGCATTGCCATAGATCTCGCTGTCATCCATTTTGCTGATCAGCAACCAGTCCGTGTCGGGAATGCTGAGCACAACGCCCAGCACCGGTTCGCCGCGGTAATCCAGGCCAGCCAGAATTTCGCCCTCGCTACGCAGGGCCCTGCCTGAAATGAGTCCCGGTGTATCGACCGGCAGGCGAAGGCTCAGCGGCGATGCCGCTTGATGGCGCAGGGGATTGAGGAAAACCATCTCGGTGCCTTCGCGCCGCGCCAGTAGGCTCTCGGCGGTCGCGCTGGTTACCGGCCACCGGGCGAGCATCGGGTAAAGCTGCTGCTTCGGGTCGATTTCATACAGCGCATAGCCGATCAGGACTTCGCCTTCTTCAGGCCCGCTGATCAGGGGCGCCAGGACATCAACCGTGACGTCGTCCGTTGCTGCGTGCGCTCGATGGAAATCGATAAAGCCGGCCCGGCGTTGTTCCCGCACACGGCGCATATCTTCGCGATGGAGCGCATCGGAGAGGGAATGGGCAGCTTTGCTGCCCATGATCGGATGGCCTTCAAGGTCGTACAGCCAGATCGACGTGATTTCAGGAATCACCGCATGCATGTGGCGGAAACGGGCCGCCAGCTCACGGGTGGCAGCCGTGGCATCACGGTTCTTCAGCTGGTGAGCAAGGCTTTGGGCCATGACGCCGTTGGGGGGCTCATTCAGAAACACGAGGCGATCGCCGAGCCACAGCCTGATTTCCCTGCCTTTGCTCGAGCCCACCGAGTACAGCGTTTGCTGAGCCATGTTCCGCGCGTGGTCGTACAAGACGGTGTGGGTGCGGTACAAACCCATCCCCAGCAGAAGGAGCAGGCAGAGCGTGACGAGGACCCATTGCCGGGTCGTCGGCACGAATGCGCGGTCATGGACGGACATGGTGTCTTGCTTCCTCAGAGGCGCGCCAAGCCGCGTGCGACGCGGAAGGCCTCGTGTATCTGGTTGCGCAGCATTTCGTCTTCCCAGGGTTTGGTCAGAAAGCGGTAGATGGCGCCGCGATTGATTGCGTCGGTCACGGTTTCCAGGTCGGTATAGCCGGAAAGCACGATGCGAATCGTTTCAGGATAGAGCTTTTTCACCCTCTCGAGGAATTCGGCGCCTTCCGCGTTCACCACGGGCACGATACTGAGGCGATCGGCGCCGACTTGACCGATCCAGGCCATCCTGAAGGTGCCGACATCGACGGCGATGCGGCAAATGCGGGCGAACAGATCGTCGCGGCTGCGGGGATGAATGATCTCGCGGTCGATGGCGGAGAGCAGCGCGCAATAGCGGCCAAGCCGTTTGACCCGTGCTTCGACCGTGGTATCAAGCTGTGAGGCCACTGTGGGGGCTTCCGAAGTCTGTTGGGACGAAGACCTTGCAACTCGGCCCGGCCAATTCCCCGCCTGACGGAGCCGGGAATGTCAGGGAGGCAGTGTAACGCCATCGTCGCCTCGGGAGTAGCATCGTCAATACTGCAAAAATGTAATGCGGAAATCATGGCAAGGGATCCCGCAGTACGACTACGACGGCATGCACGCGCGGGTCCGGCGCTCCAGCCTCGATTATTCCTTTGCCGTCCGGCTGACGCCGCTCGATCCCGACACCGAGCTGCGGCCGGGCACGTACACTTTGGTTGCGTGCGCGTCGGGGACGCTTTGAGCAGAAGCCGGGAGGCGCTGTCGCTGCAGCCGGCGAATATCGCCTTATCATTAATTACGAAGTCATCTTCAAATGACGTTATAGTGTTCGGCCGGTGACGAGACAACAATGACATTGGGCATGAAACATTCGCGCTTCCTGCTGTCTGCTGCGATTCTCGCGGTCCTCGTCGTGCTCGCCGTGGTCGCATGGCAACGGTCCGCCGGATCGGGAGCGCCGGGCAGCCGGCGGGTGATTGCGGTCGGGCTCTACGAAAACGCGCCGAAGGTCTATACGGCTGCAAACGGCCGTCCGGCCGGTCTGTTTGTCGAGTTGCTGGATGAGATGGCGCGCATCGAAGGCTGGCGGTTGCGCTATGTTCCGTGCCAGTGGGCGGATTGCCTGGCGCAGCTGGAGCAGGGGCAGCTCGACCTGATGCCCGATGTGGCGTTTTCCACCGAGCGCGACCGGCGCTACGACTTTCATTCGGTTTCGGTCGCCAACAGCTGGTCGCAGGTCTACAGCGCCCCGGGGCTCAAGGTGATGTCCCTGGCCGATCTTGCCGGTAAGCGCATCGCCATCCTGCACGGCGGCATCCAGCAAACCTTCTTTGCCCAGATCATGGCAAGCGGCAACTACGCCTATCAGCCGTTGGCCGTGACCTCGCTGGATCAGGGCTACGCCGCCGTAGCTGCCGGGGAGGCGGATGCCGTGGTGACCAACAGTTTCTTCGCCGCGCGCAACGGCGCCAAATACAAACTGCAGGAGACGCCCATCGTCTTTCTGCCGAACAATCTGTACTTCGCGACGGCCGATGGCCGCAATGCCGATCTGCTGGAGCGCATCGACGCACACCTGACGGCCTGGCGCGGCGATGCCGACTCGATCTATTTCGACGCCCTGCATCGCGCCATGGCAGCGCCTCCGGAGGCGCTGGTGCCGCATTGGGTGCGGTGGCTGCTTGCCGCGCTGGGGGCTACGCTGGCACTGTCGGTCGCGGCCAGCCTGCTGCTGCGCCGGAAAGTGGAGCAGCGCACCCGCGCGCTGGCGCGAACGGCGAATGAACTTGAAGAACAGCGCGCCAATCTCGAACGGCTCGTGGCCGAGCGCACGCGGGAGCTGGCGGCGGCGAAGGAGGAAGCCGAGCGGCTGACGCAGGTAAAAAGCGACTTTCTCGCCAACATGAGCCACGAGATTCGCACGCCGATGAACACGATCCTCGGCATGCTCCATCTCGCACTGAAAGGCGAGTTGCCGGCTGCGCTGCACAACCGGCTGGCCAAGGCGAAGGGCGCGGCCCATTCGCTCCTGGGCATCATCAACGACATCCTCGATTTCTCGAAAATCGAAGCCGGCAAACTCGACATCGAGGAGGTCGAGTTCTCGCTCGATGCCGTGCTGGAACAGCTGAGCGATGCCATCGGCTACCAGGCCGAGCAAAAGGGTATCGAATTCCTGATTCGCTACGACGCGTCGATTCCGCCGCTGCTGGTAGGCGATCCCCTGCGTCTGGGGCAGGTCATGCTCAACCTGTGCGGCAACGCGGTCAAATTCACCGAGCAGGGTGAAGTCGAGCTGGCGTTCCGCAGTATCGATGTCGGCGAATCGGATCTCACCATGCAGGTTTGCGTGCGCGATTCCGGCATGGGCATGGCGCCGGAAGTGCAGGCCAAACTGTTCGAGAAATTTACCCAGGCCGATCAATCCACCACGCGCCGCTTCGGCGGCACGGGCCTGGGGCTCGCGATCAGCAAGAACCTGGTCGGCCTGATGGGTGGTCGCATCTGGGTCGAGGATTCGCAGCCGGGCAAAGGCACCACGATCTGCTGCACTCTACGGCTCAAGATTGCCCGGCATTCGCCGCGCGGCGAGCCGGTCGGACACGTCGGACCGCAGTGGAATGGCGCTCGGGTACTGGTGGTCGATGACAACCAGGCGTCGCGGGAGATTCTGGCCGAGATGCTGCGCTTCTTGCGTCTCGAGGTTGATGTTGCCGCCAGCGGACAGGCTGCCCTGGCGATGCTGGCCGCCGCCGGCCCCTATGATCTGGTGCTGATGGACTCGCGCATGCCGGGCATGAGCGGCAACGAGGCGATCCGGCGCATTCGTCGCGATACCGGGCTTGCGCGCCAACCCAGGCTGGTGATGGTGACAGCCTGCGGCAGCGAGGACGGGATCCGGCTCGACGAGCAGGCGGGGGTCGACGGTTTCCTGATCAAGCCGGTATCGCCATCGACGCTGCTCGACACCATTCTCTCGGTGCTCGGGCACGCGCACATCCTCGCCAGCGACGCGGGAACTCGCGCCGGCAAGCCCGATCTGGGCAGCAGCGGCCAGTTGGCCGGTGCGCGCCTGTTGCTGGTCGAAGACAATGACATCAATCGTGAAATCGCCACGGAGCTGTTGCGCAGCGAGGGTATCGAAGTGGATGAGGCTGAGAATGGCCAGATCGCCGTCGACAAGGTGCAGCAGCGGGACTACGACGGGGTGCTGATGGACATCCAGATGCCGGTGATGGATGGCCTCGAAGCGGCGCGCCGCATACGTGCGCTGGCGCAAAATCCCGGCGGCGAACGTTTCGCCGCATTGCCCATCATCGCCATGACCGCGCTGGCGATGGCGCAGGATGCCGAAAGGAGCCGGGCCGCCGGCATGAACGATCATGTCGCGAAACCCATCGTGCCCAACCAGTTGATGGCCTCGTTGGCACGCTGGGTACGGTTGCCCGATGTACGCCGGGGTCGACCGGGATCCCTGTCCGCCGGGGCGGCGCCGCCAGCGGACGAAATCCCGGCCGACCTGCTGGCCCTGACAAGTCTCGACGTGCACGATGGTTTGCGCCGCATCGGCGGCAAGGCCGATGCTTATCGCCGGCAGCTCAGGCGCTTTCGCGAGCACTATCCCGGCGCCATTGCCGAACTGCGGCGGCTGCTCGCGGAAAATGACCTTGGACGCGCCGAGGCGCATTGCCATGCCCTGAAGGGCGTGACCGGGAACCTCGGCGCCCATGCGCTGTACGGGAAGATCACCGCCATCGACGCCCGGCTCAAGCAGGGTCAAGTGCCGGACGAGGTCGCGCTGGAAGAAGTGGAAGCGGCATGGGCGCAAGCGATGCAGGAGATCGACGGCATGGCCGCTGCGCCTGCGCCGGTCCTTGCCGCCTCCACGCCGCTCACGCCCGCAGCCTTGCGCGAGCTGCTCTCGCTGCTGGAGCATGCGCTGAAATATGATCTGGGCGCCGCCGAACCTCTGCTCACCCGTTTGCGCAGCGCGGTGGCCGGTACGCCGTTCGAAGCGGAAGTGGCCGCCGTCGCATTGCTGGTCGATGTTTTCGACATCGACGCGGCGCTGGCGCAATTGCATAAACTGGTAGCCTCCGACCCGGTGAGGACATCATGAGCGAAATTACCAGCGCCCAGGCCACTGAACAGGCGGACGACCGCCCGCGCATCCTGATCGTCGACGACGTGGCCGAGAACCTGCATGCGCTGATGAGCATCCTGCGCGACGACTATGCCATCAGCGCCGCCACTGGCGGCGAGAAGGCCCTCGAACTGGCACGCCGCCAGCCCCGGCCCGACCTGATCCTGCTCGACATCCAGATGCCGAAGATGGACGGTTATGCCGTGCTGGCCGCCCTCAAGATCGACCCGGCCACGGCCGAGATACCGGTGATCTTCGTCACCGCCCTGGCAGAGCCGGCCGATGAGGCACGCGGCCTCGCCCAGGGCGTTGCCGATTACATCACCAAGCCGGTCAATCCGGACTTGTTGAAGACGCGGGTGAAGAATCAGCTCGAATTGCAGCGCTTTCGGCAGCGCCCCGTGATGTTCGACATTGCGGCCCACGCCGATCCGGCGCATCCGCCGTCCGTGCTGGTGGTCGATGACGTGCCGGCAAACATCCACGAACTGCTCGAGGCACTGAAGGACGAGTACCGCATCATGGTGGCCGGTTCCGGCATCAAGGCACTCGAAATAGTGCACGGCGCGACGCCGCCCGACCTGGTGCTGCTGGATGTCGTCATGCCGGAGATGGATGGCTACGAGGTGTGCCGCCGCATCAAGGCGACCCCGGCGGGCAACCGCATTCCCGTCATCTTCGTCACGGTCATCGGCACCACCGAGGAGAAGGTGCTGGGCTTCGAGCTGGGTGCCGCCGATTACATTACCAAGCCCTTCGACATCGACGAGGTGAAGGCGCGCATCCGCACCCATCTGGAACTGGCCCGCCTGCGCCGCTTCCTCGAAGACCTGGTCGCGCAGCGCACCGCCATGCTCGAAGTCAGCGAAGAGAAATACCGCATCCTCGCCCATCGCGACGGGCTCACCGGCCTGCCCAACCGTGCGCTGTTCGCGGAACTGCTGGCGCATGCGATCCTGCACGCCAACAGCAGCGGCATCCAGTTCGCCCTGTTGTCGCTCGATCTGGACAATTTCAAGATCATCAACGAAAGCCTCGGACATCATCTGGGCGACGACATGCTGATCGAGGTGGGCAGGCGCCTGCAGGCTCTGCTGCCGGAAAGCGATGCCGTGGCCCGTATCGGCGGCGACGAGTTCGGCATCATCCTCGGCAGCGGCGAGGGCATGCCCGGAGTCGACCTGCTGGCGCAGCGCATGATCGATGCGGTGGCCGAGCCCTTCCTGCTCGAGGGCAACCGCGTCTATGTCGGCGTCAGCATCGGCATCGCGCTCTACCCGGCGGATGGCAAGGAAGCGGAAATCCTGCAGAGCAACGCGGATGCGGCCCTGAATCAGGCCAAGACGCAGGGTCGCGGCAGCCTGCGGTTTTTCTCGCCGGAATTTACGGACCGGGCCAAAAAGCGCCTCACGCTGGAAGGCGACTTGCGCCTTGCGCTGGATCGGCAGGAGTTGCTTCTGTATTACCAGCCCCAGGTCGACCTGATCAACGGTCAGATCGTCGGCCTCGAGGCGCTGGTGCGGTGGCAACATCCCGAGCGCGGCATGATGCTTCCCGGCGAGTTCATTCCGCTGGCCGAAGAAACCGGCCTGGTGGTGCAGCTGGGCGACTGGGTTCTTAGCGAGGCTTGCCGCCAGGTGAAACAATGGTCGGACGCCGGGTTGGCTGCGGGCCAGACGGCGGTGAATATTTCGGCAGTCCAGTTGAGTCGCGAACATCTGGTCGAATCGGTCAAGATGGCGCTGTCGCGGACGGGTATCGCTCCCGAACAACTTGAAATCGAGATCACCGAAAAAGTCGTCATGGCGGACCGCGACCAGTCCTTCAAGGCGCTTGCGGACCTCAAGGCGCTCGGCGTCCGCATTTCGATCGACGATTTCGGCACCGGCTACTCCTCGCTGGCCTTACTGCCGCAGTTGGAGGCAAACAAGCTGAAGGTGGATGCCGCCTTCGTCCACGACATGACGACCAACATCGGCAACGCCTTGATCGTCAAGGCCATCATTGCGCTGGGCCACAGCCTCGGGCTCGAAATAATCGCCGAAGGGGTCGAAGATCAGGGCCAGGCCCGCTATCTGCGTTCGTTGCAATGCGACGTGATGCAAGGCTTCTTCGTCAGTCCGCCGCTGCCGGCCGAGGAAATGACGCGCTTTCTCGCCTCGTTCAGCGCGCCGCCGGAAACGGGGGAGGCCAAGGGTTCGACGCTGTTGCTGGTGGATGACGAGCCGAGCGTCCTGTCGTCGCTGAAGCGACTGTTGCGGCGCGAGAACTACAACATCCTCATCGCCAACAGCGGCGAGGAAGCCTTGGCCTTGCTGGCCGCGCACGAGGTGGGCGTGATCCTTACCGACCAGCGCATGCCTGGCATGAGCGGTTCCGAACTTCTCGCGCGGGTCCGCAAGATACATCCGAGGACGGTACGCATGGTCCTGTCCGGCTATACGGGGCTCGACAGCCTGACCGAGGCGATCAACCTCGGGGAAATCTACAAGTTCATCGCCAAGCCATGGGACGAAGCGGATCTGATCGGCACGGTCCGCGATGCCTTCCGCCATTACGCGGACACCAGCGAGGCGCCGCGATAGTTGTCCCGGATGGCGTGACCGCGGCATGGCGTCGCGGTCACGGGGATCGGTCTGCTATTTCGTCTTGCTGAAATCCGGCGCGCGCTTTTCCTTGAAGGACGTGATGCCTTCGCGCGCGCTGTCGATGCAGGCCGAAAGCCCGAAGGCCTTGTAGCCGACTTCCAGCGCCTCGGCGAAGCTCTGTGCGGCGGCGGCTTCGAGGATGGCCTGTTCCATGAGGTCGATGCACTCGCGGCTGAGAATCTGCCCGCTGGCGGCGCGTGCTTCCACCGGTTCGATGGTGACGTTCACCGGCGCGTCGCCGATCGGTTTGACCTTCCCTGCAAGCTGGCCCACGCGTGCCACCGCCAGAGCGATCAGCTGTTCGTAGTCGTCGGCCAGGGCGTCGATCACGCCGAGTTCGTGGGCGCGGCCGGCCTTGAGGCGTTCGGCCGTGCGCAGCATCGAATTGAAGGTGTGGGTCGCATGCGGCCAGCGGCGGTAGGGCACCACCATGGCGCCGATGCCATGCACGATGCCCAGCGTCACTTCCGGCATCTGGATCCAGGCACGCTTCAGCGCCACGATACCGTGGCAGCGCGCCGCAAGCTCGAAGCCGCCGCCCAGCGCCATGCCGTTGAGCGCCGCGACCACGGGCTTCTTCATCCGGTCCAGGTGCACCAGCAGGCGCGAGCAGTCGCGGGCGTACTGCTCGGAGGCCGGCGCATCGCCCAGCATGTCCACGAAGCGGCCGATGTCGCCGCCGGCGCAGAAGGCGCGCGTGCCGTAGCCGGTGAGGACGAAACCGCTGACCTTGGGATCGTTCTCGAAGCGGCGGATGACCGAGAGGATTTCGTCGTTCATCTCGTCGTGCAGCGCGTTCATTGCCTCCGGGCGGCGCAGGGTGATGACTTTCACGTCGCCCAGGTCGTCGACCAGGATATGGCGCAGGAAGCCCTGGTAGGCGTCGAAGGGACGCTCGGGCATGGGCATGCCGGGGCGCTCCTCACGCAGGCGGATCAGGGCGCGGCCGGTGGTCTGTTCGCCGAGGCTGCGCATCAGGTCGAGCGGGCCGTTCTTGAAGCCGAGCGCGAGCCGGCAGCCCAGGTCGAGGTCGGCCGAATCGCCGATCTTGCGGTCGACGATGTCCACGCTCTGCGAGAACAGGATGCCGAGCAGGCGCTCGCGCACTGCCTGCGCCGTGGCGGGCGCCACTTCGACGCGCTTGCCGGGCGACACGGTGACCCAGGTGTCGACCGAGCGGAATACCGCTGCCGGACGGTAGTGCTCGCCTTCTTCGTCGGCCTGCAGCGTGTTGGTCTCGGTGATGATCGGATTGCCGTGCGCCATGTTCAGCACGAAGAAGGGGCCGGCATGCACGAACTCGGCGGCGACGCTGTCGACCTCGGCGGCGGTCGCGCGATCGAGCAGCATGGCCGACTCGTTGCACCAGTTGTCGAAAATGCGGTCGAGCATGAAGCAGGCTACGTCAGCAGTGACCAGCGGCACCTTGCCGGTGGTGCAGAAGACCCAGCGCAGGTACTCGACCACGGCCGGATCGGCTTTCTCCCAGCGGATCACTTCGACGGCCGGGTTGCGCCAAGCCGGGGCGAAGAAATGCGTCACCGTGGCCCGCTCTGGATGCTTCATCTCCGAGAAAATCTGTTCCGCCGGCAGCGAACTGGTGTTGGAGGTGATCAGCGCATCGGGGCGGACCACGGCCTCGATCTGGGCGAATATCCTGCGCTTGAGCGGCAGGTTCTCGGTGGCCGCCGCATCAACCCAATAGAAATCGGCGTAGTCGAGCGTGCCGTAGAGATTGGTGATCACCGCCTTGGCGTCGGCCTCGCTCATCTTGCCGCGCGCCACGGCCTTGCGCGAATACTCGGCGAAACGCAGCAGCGCGGCCTCCACGGACTTTTGCGAAACATCGACGAGGTACAGCTTCAGGTCCGGCAGCGCGCTCTTGAGGTAATAGCCGATGTCGGGCCCGATGGTCCCGGCGCCGATGATGGCGACGGCGCGCGGCAGGGGGCGGGCGGGAGTGGCAAGCAGCGGGTTGGCGAAGGGCGTGGTCATGGCGGGATCCTGTTTGTGTATGCGGTATACAATCAAATTATCCAACATTATCGGCGATCGCACAATTGCCGGGAGGTGTTGGCGAATCCGGCGGGAATGCGCATGCCCAGCCGCAAAAGTCGGCGCTGGCGGTACGCCGAATCAGGGCAGCAGGAGGGTCTTCAGGCTTCCGGGGGCGGGCGCGAGCGCAACCCGTCCCGACGTGCTGTCAGCTCGACATCAGCACGGGCACCGTCATGTGCCGCAGGATGTAGCGGGTGCCTGCGCCGCGATTGATGAAGGGGAAGCCGATATGGCCGTGGGCGCCCATGACCAGCAGGTCGGCGTCGCGGTCGGTGACCCGGTTCAGCAGCATGTCCATGATGCCGACGTCTTCCACCACCAGCACTTCGGTACGCGCCTTGATGCCGTGGGCGTCGAGATGGCGCGCCACCTCGGCGCAGGATGCCAGGCCATCTTCATGGCGGACGGCGAACGACACGACAATGGCTTCCTTGCAGCCCTCGATCAGGGGCAGGGCGTCGTTGAGCGCATGTGCCGCCTCGCGCGCGTCGTTCCACGCGATCAGGGGATGCTTGCCGACTTCGGCATACGTCCCGATGTAGGGAAGGGTCAGCACCGGTCGGCCGCAATTGAGAATTACCTCGCTGACCAGATCCTCCGGCACATGGCCCTTGATCCTGTCGTCATGCTGGCCGAGTATCACCAGGTCGGCATGGCGGGCAAGGTCGGTGACGTGGCGCAGCACTTCGGTGTCGCTGCCGCGATTGATGTCGCGCCACTCTGCCATGGGCAGGCCGGCGGTGGCTTTCTCGAACGCGGCTTTGCTGGCGTCGCGGGCCTCGACATATTCCTGACTGGGCCATGTCGCAACCACGCCCACTTGCTGTGCGCGGGCCAGTTGTCCGAAGACGCCCATCAGCCGGGCCTGATGCCGGCGCGCAATCGCGACCGCCAGTTCCAGTCGTGCTGCGGTTCGTTCCCCCTGGTCAAGATGCACCATCAAGTTCTTCAGCGACATGATCATCGACTCCTGCATTTTCCGGGATTATGGGTTGGGTAGCGTCCTGAACAGCTCGCGCAGCCGCGTCTTCAGCACCTTGCCGGTATTGTTCTTCGGCAGGGAATCTATCACGACATAGCGCTTGGGCCGCTTGAAGCGGGCGATGTTGTCGAGGCAGAGGACGTCGAGTTCCGCGCTGTCGGGCGCCTGCCCACGCGGGACGATGAAGGCGATCACGATCTCGCCCCATTCGGGATCGGCCTGTCCCACCACCGACACCTCGCTGATGGCCGGATGCCGCAGCAGCACCTCTTCCACTTCGCGCGGGTAGATGTTGGAGCCGCCGGAGATGATCACATCCTTGCTGCGGTCTTTCAGCGTGAGGAAGCCGTCTTCGTCGAGGCTGCCGACATCGCCCGTATGCAGCCAGCCGTTGCGCAGGGTCTCGGCGCTGGCGGCGGGATTGTTCCAGTAGCCGGGCATGACCGTGTCGCCGCGCACCAGGATTTCGCCGATCTCGCCCGCGGGCAGGGGCCGGTCGTCGGCGTCGGCCACGCGGACTTCGACCCCGGTGAAGGCGTGGCCGACCGAGGCCAGGCGCTGCTCGTAGCGCGGATGCGCGGTGTCGGCGTGCAGGGCCTTGTCCAGACAGGTGATGGTCATCGGCGATTCGCCCTGGCCGTAGATCTGCACCAGCTTGAAGCCGTAGCGCCGCAGCGCGGCCTTGCAGTCGGCCACGTACATCGGTCCGCCGCCGTAAATGATGGTCTTGAGCCCCGCGCTATCGGCCTCGCCGGGGTGCTCGACCAGGCGCTTGACCATGGTCGGTGCGGCGAACAGGCTCACGCCGCGATGCACCTGCAGCAGCGAGTAGATTTCGGCGGGATCGAAGCCGCCCGATTCGGGGATCACGTTCACTCCGGCGTGCGCGACATGGGGCAGCATGTAGAAGCCCGAGCCGTGCGACATCGGCGCGGCGTGGAGGATGGCATCGCCGGGCGCGATCGTGTCGACGTCGGACAGATAGTTGAGGATCGCCGCCATCAGGTTGCGCATGGTCAGGGTCACGCCCTTGGGCCGGCCGGTGGTGCCGCTGGTATAGAACAGCCAAGCCGCGTCGTTTGCCGCGCGCGGCGCGACCGGCATCGGCTCGGCCGCGAAAAGTCCGGCGTAGGTTGGACCGTCGACGTCGATCACCTGCTCCAGACCGGCGACGGACAGCGGGGCGATGGCAGCGTGCAAGTCGGTGGTGGCGAAGCACAGGCGCGTACCGCTGTCTGCCAGGATGAATTCCAGCTCCTTCGGGTGCAGCTTGGCGTTGATCGGTACGGCGACCAGCCCCGCGTGCCAGCAGGCGAACATCAGTTCGACGTATTGCGGGCAGTTCTTCATCACCAGACCGACGCGGTCGTTGGGCTGCAGCCGCGCTGCGAGTCCGGCGGCGAGGCGGGCGACGCGCGCGGCCAGTTCGGCATAGTTCGCCAGCAGGCGCTCGCCGCGGGCCAGCGCGGGCCGCTGCGGATGAATCTGCGCGGCGCGGGCGAGGAGATGGGCGACGTTCACACTCATGGCGCGGGACGCGGCGCGCTCGGCATCACCAGCGTTTTGCAGAACACGATGAAATAGAGCATGAACGCGGCGGCCCACAGCGCAGCGGCGAGCGCGACCACTGCGTTGCCCAGGCCATGCACGGTGGCTGCCAGCCGCAGCAGGGCGGCGACGAGCATCAGCACCCAGGCGACGAGCATGGCCGGCGGCACGACCAGCGGGCGCCCGGTGTGGCGCAGGCTGACGCGGGTCATCAGTCCCAGCATCATCAGACCCAGGCTACCGACGGTGAAGGCATGCAGCCACGCCGCTTCGGGAACGATACCGGTCAACTCGGCCACGGCCTTGAGGGCGAAGGCCAGCACCAGCCAGGCGAAGCCCAGGTGCATGACCAGCACCAGCGGCACGTCGGCCACGCGCCAGCCTCGCCAGCGCGCGCAGCGCCAGCCATGCAGCAGCGTGCAGGCCATGGCCGCAGAGCCCGTCCATGGCGCCGGGGCGGCTGCAAGGTCGAGCACGGCTAGCAGGAGCAGCGCGCCGACGGCGGCAATCTCCAGCGTCATGTTGAACGGTGCCAGTTCGCCACGGCCTTTTTCGCGCAGGGCGTTGCCGGTGAAAATCGGCGCCAGCACGCCGCCCTTGAGCACATACAGCACGATGACGGCGTAGACGGCAAGGCGCAGCGCCAGTCCGGCCTGGGCGTGGTTCGCCGTGAGCAGGCCGTGGTGATAGACCAGGTTGGCGGCGAACAGCGCGAACAGGATGGGCAGCAGCAGCAGGTAGAGCCGGTTGGCGGCGCGCAGGAGCTGCGGAGCGAGCATGACGAAGACGGCGGGGAACAGCAGGCAGTCGATGGCCGCGGGCAGCAGCGGCGGCAGCCAGGGCGAGACCCAGAAGGCGATGCGCCCCGCCAGCCACAGCGCGACCAGCAGCACCAGCCGGCCGCCGAGGATTTCCTCGGTGCCCGCCCAGCTAGGCAACGCGGTCAATACGATGCCGGTGATGATCGCCGCGGAGAAGCCGAAGATGAACTCATGGCCGTGTTGCAGTTTGAGCAACTGGCCCGAAGGCAGATCCCATATCCCGAGAAATGCGCCGAGCCAGGCCGCGACCAGCAGCGGAGCGTAGAGCGCACCGAGCAAATAGAAAGGCCGGAAGGCACTGGCCCACAGCGGTGATGAGGTCAAGATCGGGTTGGCAGATGGAAATGGCAGACGCAATTATGCGGTATGCAGCTCCCTGGTTGTCGCCACTGCCGGCCTGTCGAAGGCCGCCATCAGTTCCTTCTGCTTGGCCCGCGCCTGAAGGATGCTGCGCTCCTTGACCGGTCCGTAGCCGCGAATCATTTCCGGAATGCTGGCGAGCGCCACGGCGGTACCGAGCCGGCTGTGATCGAGCCGGTCGAGGATGTGTGCCACGGTGTGTTCGTAGTCATCGATCAGTTCGCGCTCCTGCCTGCGCTCGGCAATCGGGCCGAAGGGGTTGAATGCCGTGCCGCGCAGGAACTTGAAGCGGGCGAGCAGCTTCATGGCCGGCATCAGCCACGGGCCGAAGCGGATTTTCTTCGGCTCGTCGCCTGGCTTGGCACCGCGGCTCCAGGGTAGCGTGATGTGGAAGTTGAGGCGGGAGTTGCCTTCGAAGTTCGCCGCCAGCGCTTGCTGGAATTCCGGGTCGACGAATAGCCGCGCGACTTCAAATTCGTCCTTGTAGGCCAGCAGCTTGAAGTAGTTGCGTGCCACAGCGTCCGCAAACGCCGTACCGCCGGCGCCGACTTTTGCGCCATGCGCCCGTACCCGTTCCACCAGATTCACGTAGCGACTGGCGTAGGCGGCATCCTGATAGGCCGTCAGGTAGTCGCGGCGGCGTTCGATGGTTTCTTCGAGACTGGCGGACAGCTTGTGTGTCGGCCTACTGGTCT
>Ga0265297_10007060_pt1 | contig 15806 bp, 15 predicted proteins | sample Munlanlwell13791_FD_192502 | JGI IMG/M metagenome (GOLD analysis project Ga0265297, IMG submission 192502) | Leachate microbial communities from a municipal landfill in Southern Ontario, Canada - Leachate well 137-91 | ecosystem: Engineered > Solid waste > Landfill > Unclassified | place... | reverse complement strand
TTAAGGGGCTGACCACAAAAGAATCCGTGGTAAAGGCCAGTCTCTCTTTATAGCGGAGAAGCGCACTGTCGTTTAGCTCTTTTAATATAGGATTATTTAATTTTTTAAGCAGCAGCTCTTTTATAAGCTTGTGCATGAGCTTTCCGCCGCTTCCATGGCCAAGGATTATTTTTTCTCTAGACATATTATTAGTTTAAATCGACGCCTGCCTAAAACAGCGGCCTTTGGCGCATGCGCATTTATCAATTACCTTTCTCCTTTGACTTTTTAAACAAATCCAGGAACCTGTCCTCGTATTCTTTGTAGGCGCTCCATCTATCCAATTCTGACTTGAGTTCGTTGGCCTTTGCTATATCGGCACTGGCAGCTTCAAAGAGTTTTTCTATTTTTTCCTTTACCGAAACAGGCAGCCTTGTCAGCTGGCTTAAGGACTTTTTTATCTTTTCTATCTCTTCTTCACCGATGGGCGTGGCGGCCTGAGGCCCTAATTTCAGATAATCCAGCAGTTTATTGATTTCGCCTTCCATAATATGCCCCTGGTCGACGAGCCCGGAGAAATCTATTTTCAACCCGAATATCCTGCTCAGCGCCTCTAATACTGCCTGCGATGCCTTGGGATTCTCTATCTGTATCGTATAAAGAGGTATCTCGCCAAGAAGGCAGAGGCCCATCAGCCCTTCTTTTTTGGCTATGCCTAATAATATACCGTTCATCCCGCTGATCTGGCCTTCGCTTAAAAGAGAAAGATTATATTTTTTTAAACTATTGTTCAAATCCGCGGAGGTCGCCGTAAACCATACCCGGGGTTCCTGCGTATGGTCGATGGGCTGCGGCATCGCTGCAAAACTCATTATAGTCTTTACCTTGAAACTTTTTGCCAACTGAAGAATATTCTTGGAATACTCTTCTGCCTTGGCCAGGTCCGGCTGGGCGCTGCTGATAAATATTATCAGGTCGTTCTTGCCCGTTTTATTCTTCCAAAAATAAAATTTGTTATAAGGCAACTGGGGCAAATCTAAGATACCTTTTTGTATAGTGATCCCTGTCAGATAAAAATAATCCTCAGGCAAGATTTCCGCAAATTCTTCCGCCCCGAGCTTGTCTACCAGGTAAGTCGCTGCCTTAAAAGCGACCTCCCCCATGCCCGGCCAGGCAACGATCATATAGGGGTTTTTTAGTCTTGGCCTTTTTAAAATCTTGGTTCCTTCCATATTGTCCTTTCTAAATAGTTAGTTGAATTTATAGGTTTTCAAAAAAACTTCCAGTACTTTAGCGCCTTTATATAGATTGTTTATTTTCGCGTATTCATCTACGGCATGGGCGCACTTGCCAGAACCAAAGCCGGTAGCCACCGCAGGTATTTTTTTATGCTGAAAAAAAGTTATTACCGTTGCCCCTTCCGAGCCCCTGATGGCCGGCCTGACCTTTAGTTTTCGCATCGCCTTCGTAAGATGCTCCACCAATGCATGCTTTTGGCTTATGCAATAAGGGTCCTGGATGCCTTCTATTTCTATTTTAAATTTCCTGGCGTATTTGTTAATGATTTTTTTGGTTTTTTCTAATACATCCGTTGCGGACTCGCCCGGTAGAAAACGGAAATCCAATTCGAATTCACACCAGTCAGCAACGATATTGACTTTATCCCCGCCTCTTATTGTCCCTACGTTAATAGTCGGGGGCTTCAAGTATTTATTCTTTGTATAACAAAATTCCTGGCTCCTTAATTCTTTTATGATATTTACGGCGATATCTATAGCATTGACTCCCATATCGGGATAGGCACCGTGCGCTCTTTTACCTTCTATCTTTACCTTGATATGCATAAGCCCCTTCTGTGTCACGATAATTTCAAAATCATCCGCATCCAGGACAATCGCCATATCCGGTCTCAATATCTTTTTTTCCAGCAATGGTATAAGGCCGAGGCTGGATCCGCTCTCTTCGTCTGCGGTGGCGCAAAAAATCAGATTATAATCTAAAACTTTTCCTTCTTCAACAATGCTGTTTATTGCTTCCAGGGCGCAGGCTAAATTCCCCTTACAATCAGTAGCGCCTAGGCCATAAATTTTATCTTTGCGTATTGTGCCTCTAAGCGGAGGCGTCTTCCAGTTCCTGCCGCTGGGCACGGTATCCAAATGCGGCGTGATAAGAAGAGACCGTTTATTATCCCTGCCTTGCAATTCCGCTAATATATTAGAGCGCTTCTTTCTGAAGGCATAAATCTTAGACTTAAGACCCATCTTTTTAAGATAGCCCTGCACAAAAATAGCAATATGGGATTCGTCTCCCGGGGGATTTTCCGAATTTATTTGAATAAGCCTTTGCGTAAGCCTGATCAGGCGGTCTTTTTTAATCATTTTGTAGCCACCGCAGCAATTATCGCAGCGCCCCTGCCGGAACCATCTTTAGTCAAAGTTATACGAATGCGGGAATTTTTCCTCCCGAATAATTCTCTTAAAGCAACCCTTATATTCCGCGCGAATCCCGGGTATTTTTCATAGACCGTGCCATCAATAGCTACCGTGTGTTTCCGCAATAAATGCGGGTCCATCTTGGTAACTACGGCAGCCAGGCTACCGGCGCTCACGCGCGCTGCCCGCATCGATACTACCTTACATATTTTCCTTACCAGTATTTTATCTTCCAGGGTAGCTCTTGAGACACCAAGCCTTTTCAACGCCCTGGCTACTCCTCTTAAGCCTTTGCTGCGGTCGCCTTCTATTTCCGACATATATTCTGTTTTAAAATTATCTTTTGCGTTAAAGCTAAAACAGCCCCCGGCCGCAAAGAGTATTTTTCTTTTTATTAAATCCTTCAAAATGATCCTGGCTATCTCCCCCAGGTACATCCCGGAGACCATCTTTTCTAAAACCTGCTCCCCTGGATTAGTCGAGAGGGCATCCAACTCTAAATCATAAGGCAGGCGCTCTAACTTATTAAAACCGCCCCACTCTATATTCACGAGCATATGGGTTGCATGCGCCCGCTTGTCTTTAAATTTACGGATCTGCGCTACTCTCTCCCGATAGCAGGCGTTTGTCCCCGTGCCTAAAATCACGCCTATGTCGCAAGCCTGATCTTTATAGGCCCTGGCAACCAGGGTGCCTACCGTGTCATTAGTCAAAGCAGCTACCCTGATATTAACTAATCCTTTTTTCAATAAAGAGTACTTAAGTAATTTAACTATATCCTTACCAACTACCCCCTTGGCAGAGAAACCCTTGGTCCAGTGTATTAATTTTCCGGAGGCAACACCTGTCTGTTTCATGGGAAAGGAAAAGGTAAAACCAAGAGCGATCTTTTTATCGTCGCCTATTTTTTGTGCCCGGATAAAATTTTTCACAGACCCTGCAATAAAATCGAAGAGTGATTCTGCGTTGGTACTAATGTGCGTTTTTTGTAAAACAAACTTTCTCTCTGCGATCAACCTGATCTGCCCTTTTCCTTTGAGTTCTAATTCTAATACGCGTAAATTTGTTCCGCCGAGGTCAAGGGCGATAAACCTTCCCTTTTCCCGGCCGCTTGGCCTATCCACATAAGCAGGCAGCATCTTTAAGGAGCTTGTTTTACCGGAGAGACCCTTATGCATCTGGGAATGAAATTCCCTTATAATCATTTTTAAATCCCGCGGGGGAACATTAAAACTTTTATCGATATAATTTAATATTTGTTTCATCGCATCTTCCTCAACGGGCAAATATCACAACGGGGTTTATTCTTCAGGCAGGCATCTTTGCCCAATCTGACTAAAAGCGCATGGAACTCATTGAAAATTTTTATGTCTTTTTTAAGGCTCTGCATAAATAAATTCTGTATTGTCTCGTAATCTTCGTCATCGCGGATAAACCGATGCCGAGAAAGTATCCTTTTTGTATAACTATCGACCACGAATACGGGCTTATCCAGGGCATAAAGGAGCATGGAATCCGCTGTCTCCGGCCCGATCCCGTTTACCGAGAGTAACTGCCGGCGCAACTCCTGTGTATCCGCAAGGCACATCTTTTTGATGTTGCCCTGGTAAGACTCAAATAAAAATTTTAAAAATTCTTTTAAGCGTTTTGCCTTGATATTATAGTAGCCCGCGGATTTTATAAGCCGGGCTAGCTTTTGCCTCGGAAGCCGGCGGAGTTTATGCGGACCCAGTGATTTATTTTTTTTAAGATTGTTTATTGCCCGCTCGACATTGGACCAATTCGTGTTCTGGGTGAGTATGGCTCCGACCATAACCTCGAATCTCGTCTTTGCCGGCCACCAATGCTGTGCACCAAAATGGCGATAGAGCTCCTCATAAATCAAGCTTATGGGATTAGCCATTATTGAGCAGCTTTGATCTGCAAGGGGTTGTAATTATAGTAAGCAAAAAGCGTATAAGTCGTCCCGGCGACAGAGCCGGTAGCTTTTCCTTTCGGGGTCTTCCAGCCATGCCCCGTATCTACAAATTCCTGCGTGGCGTATGGAAGGCATCCTTCGCCCTGGCCTGATGGCGAAGGGCTGGAAATGATCATACTGCTTAACTCCAACAGGTAACTATCGGCTTTGACCCTATAAGCACGCGACTTGGCAATCATGCCCTTCTTGTAATAAAACTCCGACATTATTTTATAGGCCACGACCATCTGCGCCGTCCATTCCGATGAGACAACGCCGCCCCTCGAGACATGCCTCTGCGGCGCAAAATCAAAACCTTTGATTATTATGGTTTTTCCTTCCGGACGCACAAACGAAACAGTAGCGCTACAATTTTTCTCGGCGAAATCTATGATTTTATCCGGATTCATGCCTATGGCTTCCAACTTTTCCGGGCCGATAGCAGCTATCGACCAGGCATAAGTATCGGTAGCGATAGTGGAATCTCCTTTGCCGCGCTTGATGGGGACATCGGACTTATCATAGGTATGTAAGACTAGCCATTTCATTACCTTGTCTCTTGCCACGGCATATTTGTTTTTTCCGGTAACATTATAAAGCATATTAAAAAATGCATAGGCATCCAGATTGTGCTCCGTGGCATACCAGGTCACATCCGGGCCGCCCCGGATACCGCCTTCTTTATCTTCTTCCTGCAGAGAAATTACCCCTTGCGCTATATCCTCGGCTAAACTGATGTAACTGGGGTCATTGGCCTCCTTGGTGTATTGAAGAACAGCTATGCCCAGCCATATGTTCGGCCCGCAATGCACAATGTACTCCGCGGCTTTTCCGTCGGTGGCATAGTAAGAATTTAAAAAGAGCCCGTTTACCCTTTCTGCCTTGTGCTGGTAAAAATCCATGATCTTTTTGGCGCGGTCAAAATCAGCAAAAATAGTATAGGCCTGCACTAAAAGAGACTGGTCATAAGTAAATGCCCATTCGCTGATATCGGAATCCCCTTCAAAGCTCATCACCAGGCCCGTGCGCGGGTTCTGGTGTATCTTCAGCCACTGGTACATCTTCGCGAAATTTGCTTCCTGCAGGATAGCCCTGCTTTTATCCAAACGCAGGAATTCTTCGCTAACGTTATTTTCCTGATTCTGAAGAGAAATCAATCTCTCCTGGGAGCTGCTTTTTTCCTGAGTTAATTTGCTGATCAGAGAGTTAAGCTCTGCTATCTTCTTATTCCTCTGGGTTACTTCTAGTTTTGTCTGTTCTTTTGTTAATTTAGCTTTTTCTTCTAATTTTGCCCTTTCTCCCTCTACCGTCTGTGTGCGTAATTTTAGCGCCTGGATTCCTACCTGTAGCTCTTCTTTCTGTTTGTTTATCTCTTTTATTTTCTGTTTGGCAACACTGGATTCCTGCACAATCGCTACCAGCTGGTTTACCAGGGATTTATTGCCCTGGATTAATTGAAAATTTACATAGGCATTCAACACAAGTGCCGCAGCAAGAATAGTAATTACACCAAGGGTTACAGGCGCAAATAATTTTTTGCCCCAGGCAAAATGCAGGATCATGGTACTTGCGCGCCGTTCGATCTGTTCATAGCCGGCGCCGATAAAATATCTGTTGACCTCATCAGGCGATTCCTTAACCCAGACAACATTTGCTAAAGCAGGAACGGGCTTTGCGCCTAAAGGAATTTCTATGTTTAAAGAAAGTTTGACCTGCTTATTCTGTATGAGGCCGGCCATTTCAGGCTTTAGGTTATTTACAAAAAGGCATATACCGCCCTTACCCACATTATTGGTAAATCCCTGCAGCCAATCCGAAATAAAACTCTTGCCGTCGGTAGCCAAGAGGCGGAATTGCACCGGAAAAACCGAATCCAAACGTATATATTTTCTGCGCTCTGCTTCTATCGGATTTTTAATTTTTTGCCGCATATTTACCTCGTTTTCTCAAGCACTACCCTCTCTTTAGTTTTCTTCGCCAGGATTTCAAAAAAGTTTTTAAAATCCTGGTATTCGGCCTGGGCGACTGTTTCCCTCTTTAATTCCAATCTTTGCCTAAAAATGATCTTGTTTTTCTCTTGAGTGTATTCTGCCATAAATTTTAACCAGAGGCTATCTTCATTTATGCCCTGGGGTATATATTTTACAACAAAGTGCTCAGGGATTTCAATCTCGAATATCTTCTCTTTGGTATCTAAAAAGCCGAATTCAATGGCATACTTACGTTTATCTTTAGCGACCAGGGAAGTATCCAGGCTTGCTAATTGCGGCGTTATCTTCAAAGATCCGGCGGAGGTAAGAAAATCCTGGCCCTGGAAGGAATAACTTAATACAACCGGAAGATTCAGGTTGTCCAGATTTTTGATATCATAAGGGCCTAATTTCGCGCCTATAGAAATATCCTGTATAGTTTCCTGCAGCTTATCACGGATAAGTTCGGGCGGAGCATACAGCAACCAATGCCGCTGCGCCTGATCGTAAACACCGTAAGTAAAATTTTCTTTCTCCGCGGTTATAGTATCGTCGTTATTTATCCTGATCTTTAAACGTTGTTCTAGGCGGTTATGCGTAGCGGGATAAAGGGGGGTGCCTTGGATCTTATACCCGTCTTCTTTGATCACCAGTACATTACGATTCTGATCGCCGGAAGGCAAGTCGCCGAAAGAACAGGTTTCGGCAGTGGCATCGAGAAAGACCAGCCCGTCCTCCAGCATTACCGCAGCGATACAATGATTAAACAACATCGAAGGAAAGTTCTCGTTTAAATTATAACAATCCCTTGTGGGGATAAGCACGGGACATGCTTTAAAGCCCGCATCCTTGAGCATAGTGACTAAAAGTATAGCCTGGTCTTTACAATCCCCATATTTATTTTTAAAAACATCCTCTGCTTTATGGGGTTCGTAACCTGCCTGCCCGTATTCTACGGCGACATAACGGATCTCCTGCGCGCAGAAATTATAAATCGCCTTTAATTGCGCATCTTTGGAATCCAACCCCCGCGTCAATTCTTTTACTTTATTCTTTATGGCCGCGTCCGCTTTTATTTTCTCCCCGGCGAGCTTCCACCACCACTGGTAAATCTCCTGCCAACTGCTAAAGGTAGAGATAATCATCGCGGGATTGATCTCGACATCCGCAGGCATATTGGATTCAGGGATTATCTGGGGGATATTTTTAAACTGCCAGGAATAAATCAAGCTGCCTGATCTTTTTTCTACCCGGGGCTTAAGCTGGGCGCCGAAATCATTATATTCTTCATTCAATGTCTTGATATATAAGGCCTTGGTTTCGGGAATGCTTAGGTTGAAATTCGCAGTAATAATCGGCTCGGAGGCCTGCAGGGGATAATCCAAAACAAAATCCTTCTTATTGATCAGTTGATTGCGGTAGATCTTTACCTTATATTCGATGATCGCCCCCTCGGTGATCTCCGGGAAAGAGATTATATAGACTCTTGCATTACTATAGAGCGGGAAATTCAAGTATTTGGAAACATCGCGTATATGGCGGCTGCCTACATCTGTTACTGTGCCGTCCGGTTTTATGGTGCGCGCATATTCAAGTTCTACTTTTTCATAGGTAGAATCGTAATCTATGCCTGTCTCGGCAAATTTCTCCTTGCCTCTTTCATTTAAAATCTTTACCACATAATGCAGATAAGACACCTGTGAATCCTCAGGCGTTATTTCAATCTTCTCATCGCAAAACAAAACCAGCCCGCCTGCCTGCGGGTATTCTGTGCCGGAAGGGGCATTGGCTAAAATTTTACTTATCTCCGGGCTGATATCTTTTATGTTCCCGGGATGGGCCTCTTTGGCAACAACATCAATGCGTTTTAAAGCAAGCGGCGCAAACTCCTTTCCTTTTATTTTTTTATAAGCATCCAGCGCCTGGTCAAAAAGATTCAATTTTTCGCAGGTCAAGCCGCGATAATAAAGATACTCGTCATCTTTTAGTTCTTCGTTAGCAAGATTTTCCAGGGCAGTGGTAAAATCACCGCTCTTATAATAAGAAATGGCCAGTAATTTTTTTGCTTTTATATCGGGTGTCTTCTTCAATGCTTCTATCGCCGCTGCAAAATCTCCATGGCTATAATATAACTGCCCGAGGCTAAAATATAACCTATCCAGGTCTTTGCCTTGTGCGATCAGTCCTTTATATTCTTTAACCGCGCGCTCGTAATAAATCTGGGATTGCCGTGCATTATCCTTGGGCTGGTTGAAATCGCCTTGCGAACCACAACCCGTCAAAAAAAACATGAGGGCAAAACAGAATATATTTTTTCTCATATTGAATAGGCGGTTATTCACCTTATTTATATTTATAATAGGCATTGCAGGCCCCTTCGCTGGAGACCATACACGGGCCAACAGGGTTATCCGGGTTACATCTTTTAGAAAACAAAGGGCACCCTAAAGGAGAGATCAACCCCTTTAAAACATCCCCGCATTTACATCGTGCTGGCTGCCGTGCGCCGGGTGCCTCTTTAATCCCAAATACATTCTCCGCATCGAACCTGGAAAAAGTATTTTTTATCTTCAGCCCGCTCTTGGGGATCTTCCCCAGGCCGCGCCAAAAAGCATCGTTCGATCTAAAAACCTGCGCAATCACCTGTTGCGCTTTTAGGTTACCGTTCGGCGTCACCACGCGCCGATACTGGTTATCTACCCTGGGCCTTTGCTCTATCAGTTGCTCTATGATAACCAGTATTCCTTCCAGGATATCCAAAGGCTCAAACCCCGCAACACAACATCCTATGCCGAATTTAGCCGGGATAAACTCATAAGGTTTTGTGCCGATTATAGCAGAAACATGCCCCGGGCACAAGAATCCGCTTAAGCGTAATCTTTTGTCTCTGACTAAATAATCCATTGCCGGAGGAATAAGCTTTAATGAGGAGAGGAAAAAGAGATTCTTCAAATTTTGTTTTTTTGCGGCTAGGATGCTTAAGGCGATGGTAGGAGCCGTAGTTTCAAAACCAACCGCTAAAAATATTATTTTTTTCCCCGGATTCTGCTGCGCCAGCTTTATCCCCTCCAGCGCCGAATAAACCACATGCACGTTTCCAGACCTTGCTCTTTCTTTTTCCAGGGTGGTCTTACTCCCCGGAACACGCAACATATCCCCGAAAGAAAGGATCATCGTATCTTTCTGACGGCTAAGCTGTATTGCCTGGTCAATATATCCCTGGGAACTGACGCATACCGGGCAGCCCGGGCCGGAGATAAACTTTAAATTTTTAGGCAGGAGCTTATCCAGCCTGAAGCGGCGGAAATTCTGCGTATGCGTACCGCATACCTCCATGATGTTAATGGCCCCTTTCGGAGACAATGCCTCTATCTTCTTAAGAATCTTTCCGATTAATTTTTTATTGCGGAATTCATCGATATACTTCATCTACCAGCCTCAGTGTCTCTTTAGCTTTTTTAGGGTCTACTTTCTGTATCGCAAAACCGGCATGCACCAGCACGTAGTCCCCTGCCTTTGCCTGAGGCAGCATCTGGACATTAATAGTCCGGCGTAATTTTCCCGCCTCAACCTCGGCAAAATCCCCCTTAATATTTTTTATTTTCATCGGGATAGCTAAACACATAGTTTTAACTCCTGAAATTTGCGATTGCCAACTGCCCTAACGCAATACCGGAATCGTTACTCGATAGCTTTTGATGAATAAATACCTTAAAGCCCTGCTTATATAATAAACTAAGGCTGAGCTTAAGTAAAAGCTTATTTTGAAAAACGCCTCCGGACAAAACCACCTTGTTTATCCGGGTGTCTTTTCTTAAAATAACACAAACCCTGCTGATCATTTTTGCTATAGCAGTATGAAAGCAAGAAGCAATATCTTCTTTTGGCAGTCCCTTTTTTAAATCCCGCACTATCTCTTTAAACATAGGCAGAGGTTCTATAATATAAACCCCATCTTTTTTAATGATATTGAATCGGTAGCTTGTGCCGTGTGTCTTTGCCTGCCTGCCGGCAGGCAGGTGCCCTGCGGCCAGCTTTTCTAACTTTATTGCCAGCTCTCCCTCAAACCCCGCCCTGGATTTTGCCAGAATAAGGCTAGCCGCGGCATCAAAAAGCCTGCCCATACTGCTGGCCGACGGAGAATTAAAACCTGCCAAATACATATTCTTTAAGACCTGCCATTTTTGTTTGTTTATTTTTTTTGTAAACGTAAGGCCCAGCTCCAAAAACCTGTCTTTATATAACCAATAGAGCCAGATGGCTGCCAGGCGCCAGGGCTCCCGGATCGCCCTCTCCTGCCCCAGGAGAGGGATTGTCTTAAGGTGGCCGCGTCTGGTAAAATTCTTGTAATCACAAGTCAAAAATTCAGCGCCCCAAAGAGTATTATCGTCTCCTAAGCCTGTGCCGTCAAAAGCTACCCCGATTACTTTCTGGTTTTTTAAGTTATTCTCGGCCATGCAAGAAGCAATATGGGCGTGGTGATGCTGCACGGATTCCAGCCGGCGATGCGCAAGATTTAAACTCCGGGCATATTTAGTAGATTCATATTCAGGGTGTAAATCGCAGGCAATAATCTTGGGATCTTTTTTCAGGAAAAATTTTACTGCCTTCTGGAAAGCTAAAAAATCCGCGAGGCTGCTTAAATCGGGATGGACCGGGCTTACATAGGCAGAATTGCCCTCGGCAAAGCATAGCGCATTCTTCCCCTGAGAACCGACTGCCAAAATAGCTTTCTTTACTTTAAAAGGCAGTTGTATTTTCTTATAAGAAACTTTGTTAAGCTGTTGCATTTTGCTTGTCCGATCTTTTTTCTTTCCAAGGAAGACACGGGCATCAAGCCCATCAAAGAGCTGGTCAGGAAAACTTCATCCGCATCATATAAATCCAGCGGCGTAAATTTTCCTTCGTATGCTTTAATATTATTTCTTCTGGCTAAATCCAAGACAGCCCGGCGGGTAATGCCATCCAGACAACCACAGGCTAAAGAAGGGGTAAATAAATCTCCTGATTTTACTAAGAATACGTTACTGCGGGTTGCCTCTGCAATAAACCCATGATTATTCAGGATAAACGCCTCATCAAAACCTTTTCTTCTTGCCTCTTCTAAACTCAAGCGATATAAAATCCGGCTTGTAGTCTTGATCCGCGCCAAAAGCGAATTTTCGTCCTGCCTGAATCTGGATATGTTCACGGAAAAACCCGTATTATATTTTCGGAGGGGATAAGGTTTGTATTCCCTAGCTGTAACTAAAATAGCGCTTTTACTCTCGGCTCTCCATAAAGTCAATTTGACGCGGGCGTCTTTTACGCTGTTTAAACTGACTGTTTCCCGGATAATTTTCTTTAATTTATCCGGGGAATAAATAAGTTTTATGCCGATCAGCTTAGCCGAAGACTTTATTCTTTCGATATGTTGCTCTAAATAGGCTATTTTATTATTGCAGGAACGCATAGTCTCAAATAAGCCAAGGGCATAAAGAGATGCTACGCTGTTTTCTGCAGCTTTTGCTTCTTCTCTTAAGAATTTACCGTTAAAAAAAATAGTTTCCTGCATCTTCTCTTTTTTATATTATTGGGCGGCGCCAATAGATTCAATCATGGCCCTGGCCTTGACTAATGTTTCTTCGTATTCTGCCAGCGGATCGGAATCCGCCACAATGCCGCCGCCAACGCTGAAATAAAGCCTTTCTTTCTTTTTTAAGATCGTGCGGATTAAAATATTAAAATCCATGCCTCCGGAAAAGCTCAAGTAACCTAAGGCCCCGGTATAAATCGAACGCCGCGCCGGCTCCAGCTCTTCTATGATCTCCATCGCCCTGATCTTAGGGCAGCCTGTGATCGAGCCGCCGGGAAAACAAGCGCGCAGTAAATCAAACCTGTCTTTATCCTTATGCAGCCTGCCGGAAATAGAAGCGGTTGTTTGAAAGACCGTCTGGTATTTTTCCAGCTCTCTTAACCTTCTGACTCTGACCGAATCATAATGACATACCCTGCCTAAATCATTCCTTTCTAAATCCACGATCATAGTCAGCTCTGCTTTATCTTTCGCGCTCTTTAAAAGCTCTTCTTTAAAAGACCTGTCCTGTGATTGGCTATTCCCGCGCGGCCGCGTGCCTTTCATCGGCCGGGTAGTGACCATGCGCCCTTCTAACTTCAGGAATCTTTCGGGAGAAGAACTTAATATCGCAAACTCTCCGGTATCAAGGTACGCGCTAAAATAAGACGGGCTGATCTGGCGCAGCCGCCGGTAGATCTCGGGGCCGGAAAGCTTTGTCCTCGCCTGGAACCTCTGCGAAAGGTTTACCTGGTAAATATCCCCCCGCCTTATATAGCCTTTGGCTTTCTTTACTGCCGCCAGATACGCATCTTTGCTAAAATTAGAATCCAGGCTTGTAATAATCTTTGGGCTCTGCCGGTTCTCTCCCGCAGATTTTTTTTCTTGGCTTACCCGGGAAAGCAAACAGCGCACTTTCTTAAAATTACTTTTAGCGAGCGCCTCTGCCGGACGTAAATTCTTTTCGGGAAATCCTAGCGCGCATATATAAAGAAGCTGTTTTAGATGGTCGATGATGACCGTTGTATTATAAAGCCCCACAAAACAATCCGGGATGCCCAGATCCGCCTTTGCCCTCATTTTTATTTTTTTCTCTAAAGCAAACCCCACGTCGTAACCGAAATACCCGACGGCACCACCCAAAAAAGGTATCCCATTCTTTAAGACCGGCATCTTGTATTTATCCATAGCTTCTCTTAGTTTACCGAAAGGATCTGCGGCATCCAGCTTAAAAACAGAAAACGGCTCCATGCCTAAAAAAGAATAACGGCCGAGATGCCCGGAATTAAGGCTGCTGTCTAAAAAAAAGCTGTGCCTGGTTACACTAAGGGCCTGGAATATCCTAAAGGCATCGGCCTTTAGTTTATAAGATTTCAAGATGTAATATGCCATCTATCCTAAAGGTGCGCTCTTCGCGCCTAAGGCAACAATACCCTACCAGATATTTACGATTGTTCTCTTGTTTGATTTCCTTGGGGATGACTTCGCGCTCTGAGACTTCGGCATTGCTGCTGGAGAGGTATTTTATTTTTAATTTGACCTTTAAATCAATCGCCTCCTGGATTTCGGCGATCTTCTGATTATTTATATCTTCCAATATTTTGGAATCAAGCCCGAAGAGAGTGGAGAAATTTTTAAAATCCGATACCCCTTTTAACTGGAGTATCATTTTTAGTTTTTTAAATACGCCGAGGGTGAGTTCTACGTCGGAAAACGCGCGGTGCTGTTGCTGAGTCTTTATCCCCAGCCCATCCGCGACAAACCAGAGGGCATAACGTTCTGAACCAGGCAGGAGCCGCCGCGCCATCTTTAATATATCGACAATCACTAAATCCTGGGACAACTCTTTGCCGATAATCTTCAATTCATTATTCAAAAAAGCCATGTCAAAACTGGCGTTATAGGAACAGACACAGCTGCCTTTAACAAAATCTAAAAAACCGGGTAAGACTTCTTCTGTGCCAGGGGCATCCCGCAGCATATCCTCGCTGATCTTATTTACGGCAAATGCCGCCGGAGAAATAGGGCGGTGCGGATTAATCAGGCTCTGAAATGTAGCTATTCTTTCCTCGCCTTTAAACCTTATGCCGGCGATCTCTACTATCCTATCGCCGGACTTAGGCTCCAGGCCTGTAGTCTCCGTATCAAAGATTACGAACTCTACCTCATCTAAATGCCTGTCCATCCTTAGTCCTGCCTCTTGGCAATATATGCCGGTATTAACCTCACCGGATGATAAGAGAGTTTTACTTTCTTTAAGTTCTCCAGGCCCGAATCATCCATGATATTTATATATTTATAATCCGCCAGGTCTCCGGAAAATTTACGAAAAATAAATTGCGCCAGGCCCTTAACAGATAAATCCGTTATTTCATAAAGGATACAAAAGGTATGCGGGTTCAATTTAAAACCAAAGGTAAATCCTCTGATTTTTTTATCTATTCTTACTACCCGTCCAACCAGATTTAAATCCGCGTAGTTATCCAGCATATTTTTTAAACTATTGCGGCTATCTTCAAGCATACCTTGATAGATGCGGTCGGCGTTATGATCCTGGCGCGCCTTAGTCCAGCTATCGTATAGCTTAAGGCATTCGCCCTTATCTTTTAAAGTAAAGGGCGAATATTCAAATGCATAGTGCCTGGTAAAATAATTGTAGCTTGCGCGCTGGGATTTAAATTTATTCCCTTTTAGTTTTGCCAGATCGCTTCCCAAGCAAAGATAATCATAAGATTTAACCTGGCATTGATAGCCTGCCCGACGGTAAAAATCAACCTCTTTTTCTTCGACATTCTCAACGCGCGAGATCTCTCTGTTTTTATTGAAGCGGTCCATTATCTCAAAGGACCCTTCTACTGCCACTGGATCCTTCTTGGCGCCCAGCGGCGCCAGATATAAAAAACACCCTAATTTATCCCTGAAAAATACGCTTAGGCTATCCTCAATGATCGCCCACTCGATCTGGAATAATCCTTTCCAGATATAAATATTCTCAAAGGCAAAAACAGATAATTCATGCTCTGCCAAGCCTAAGTATTTTCTAAATACCTTCTTGTCCTTAAGGGATAATCTTTTTATCTTCATGGATCATATCCAGCTCTACGAGGTCTGTGACTGCTTCGTAAGCCTGAAGAAGTTGGGGGTTGTCTTTTAAGATCCTTATTTGCTCCGGAGAGTTAAGAAAAGACGCCAGATATTCCGTGTATTCTTTGAAGGCTTCGGTTTTCAGCTTGTCTTTGACATAGGGGCAATTCAGGTCTACGGTCAAAATTACTTTTTGCCCGCGCAGGTTGATCAGAAAAGGATAGAGTTGGCATTCAAAGGGACGGAATGCGTAAATCCTGCATTTATTCTCCCCGGCATTTAAAAAAGCGCAGATAAAACCTTCGCCTTGGGGATCAGCGATAGGCAAGATCCTTCTATCCGCGGAGATATACGCCGGCGGGATCTCTTTATCTAAAAGTTCCTGTATCTCTTCATCCAAAAGGCAGGGGCTCCAGACAGAATCGGCTTTGGCGAACCTGCAGCAACCCTGGCACTTCAAACAAGCTTCTTGCGGAACGAATTGTTTTATCATTTAACAATGCTTCCTGTTTTAAGTTTTTTTTCCGGGCTGACAATGACAATGCCTGATTCATCGGAAGCTGCCAAGATCATCCCCTGGCTTTCTACGCCGCGTAAGAGCGCCGGCTCTAAATTATCTACCACTACCACCTGCCTGCCGATCAAATCTTCTTTTGCGTAAGAACCACGGATCCCCGCTACAACCTGTTTGGTTTTATCTCCCAGATCCACGGTAATCACATATAATCTGTCCGCGTTGGGATGTTCGTTAACTTCTTTTATTTCAGCGACTTTTAGTTCTAATTTTTTGAAATCTTCGATAGTGATCATTCGTTACCTCCCGTAATTTT
>Ga0265297_10007059_pt1 | contig 15810 bp, 16 predicted proteins | sample Munlanlwell13791_FD_192502 | JGI IMG/M metagenome (GOLD analysis project Ga0265297, IMG submission 192502) | Leachate microbial communities from a municipal landfill in Southern Ontario, Canada - Leachate well 137-91 | ecosystem: Engineered > Solid waste > Landfill > Unclassified | place... | reverse complement strand
CCTGGGTTACAATGCCTGGAATTGGCACACCGACTGGATTTTTAGCACTAACCATTTTCCCATTGGGGCCTCGGCGGGGGAGTATTTCTGGGGGGAAAAAGTTGGGACCGGGCTGGGGAACGTCGATTTTGTCGCCGAAGGTCGGGAATGGAACCATCTTGAAGAGCGGACCCCGGTCGGCGGTTTAGCCGCTCTTTTTACGAATAATAAAACGCCGAAAGACAAGGACGCTTCGCTTGATGCCGACGTCAACCGGCCGTTCTTTATCAATTCTTTCCTGACTTCGATCGGTTCCAGCTGGGAAGAAGTCAACGCCATGCTCAATAAATACCAGAACCAGAGCTTTTATCAGCTCGTCTTGAACTCGACTCAGCCGGATCGGACCGGGGCCTCGTATTTATCGATGTCCGATCGGGAAAAGTTCCTTTTGATTTCCACTATGGTCGAGGCCCGCAACCGGGTCTATTCCATTTCGGAAAAGATCTTTGGCCCGGTCTCCCTGACCTGGGACGACAAGCAGATGATGGCTCATTTTGACTCCTGGATGAACGAACATAACGGATCGGCGTTGTCGCACGGCGTCAACGCTTTCCGGATCCTCTTTGAGATGCAGCATCTTTTCCTGAACGAAATGGCGATGTTTTCCGCGACCGACGAACACCGGGGTTATTCCGCCGGGGTCCTCGATCGTTACGCTTTCAAACAGTTTTCCAATGACCTGGGGGCCAGGAATTATCAGGACGGCGACTTTAGCGGCGGCAAAGGGGCCTTGTTCCGGTTCATTGAATCGATGGGCATTCCTCTAAACTCGTCAGTTATGACTTTCTTAAGAAGTAATTTGGCCGGCCTCACTATTAATACCAAACCGGAAGATATCGCTTTACCAAGCGGTCTCCAGGGGTATGGCGCAAAGCTCCAGGCGGCGAAATGGCTTCTGGAGCAGTGGTTTGGCGCAAATAAGGTTTTGGCTGGTTATAACAACATGCCGAAATCGGAAAGCTATGGTCCGGTGATTGATTTTACTAAAAAGGACCAGGAAAACGGCTATGTGGAATATAACGGGCTCAAGGTTCCTTGGTCGATCTCTAATCCTGGGGCGGCCCGCAGTTACGGTTGGGACCGGGTTGCCGGTCCGTACTTTGACTGGCGATATGACATGCGGAGCAATAACTTTATTAAAACTGATGACAGTCAGTATCAGGAAAGCAGCCCGGAATGGACAGGCATTTATGAATCATTAAAAGCGAAATATGGGTTGGCTTATCTTAACCCGAATTCATACGGTGATTATTACAACCACCGGAACTACACCAGAATGTTGATCGGCGGCTTGGATACCCAGGAGATCGCGGGACGGAGCGGCAACTTGGCCCCTTATTCCAACAGTTGGGCGGTCTACGAGCTGGGGAATATGATCCGCTACGGCGAGATCAAAGATAAAGCGAGAATGAACGTTTATAACTTCATGGAATCAGCCGAGAAATTCCGCTACAAACGGGCGCAGGAAAAGTTTGAGGAAGAGAAAGAGCGGATTAATAACGATGAAGCTCAAGACGAGAAAAACCTGAGCAAGATCCAGTCTAATTTTAAGAGTGCCAATAAATTCGGCGAAAACATGGCCAAGAAAGGCGAAATGGCTAGAAAACAAGCCCAGGTCCAACTGGAACAGAGAAGTGACGCTCAACGGGCGGAAAAGGCTCGTTCGGACAGAAAAGCGGCCGCCCAGGGACCCAAAAAAGCCGCTAAAAAAGCCTAAATATGCTTCTTGAATAATGCAAGTTTTTCCCCTCAAAATCCGATATAATTAGTAGGAGAAGGGTGTTTAATTATGACTACTAATCAACCGATCGGAACTCAAGTTGGCAATAGCGCCGATAAATATTACGGCGCGATGTACCGCAATCCGGCAAGCGACAGCTTGGCCGCGCGGGAAGCCAGCGAGCTCCGGTCCGGTGACTCAACTCGTGAAACCGGCTTTAATTGGGACAAGGACAGCCAGGGGGACGCCAACCTAAAAACCGGGGTCGCCGATAGCTTGGTTTTATCGACCTCAACTGTTTCCCGGACGACTGTTTCTCAACCGGTCGTTTCCACTCGCGGAGCGCAGGAAAAACTTCAGCAATTCAAAGATCAATTAACCTCGAAACTTCTCCAATCGTACGAAGAGGTTTTTCGCAACACTTTCCATTGGAACTTGCCGCTGGCCAATATGGCCAAATGGTCGATCGATAATATCTTCAATCGCTTAACCATCCTGGGGGTTGAACAGGGACAATTACAACAGGTCCGGCAGGATGTGACGGTGGCGATGCGGAGCGAGAACCGGGGGAATATGCGCCAGGTCGTCGAGACCGAAGCTTATCAGGAAGTGGGGATCGCTTAATATGAGCAGAAAAAGTAAAGCGCAGAACAAGGTCGTTAACGAATTAAAGAACCAGCTCCTGGTCCAGGCGGAACGGCTTGGGATCAGGAACGAGTATTCGCCGGCTTGGTTCGTCGAACAAAAAGTCCTCGCTTTCGGCAAGGTCCTTTCCGAGCTTTATGCCGAACGGTCGAACCTGGAATACGAAATGAACATGCTTGGGTCAGATAAAAAAGATCTGCTGATCAAGCTGGAACGGCTCCATTCCTACATTCGAAAAGCGGAAAGCCTGCGCGAAAGATACTCCAACGATTTTACCCGGTTGATTGACAAAGGATATAAGATAACCGAAAATACCCAGAAGCTTGACTGCCTCCACAAAACCGAAGTCAAAGCGTTCGCTTAAAAGGAGAAAACATGCTTTCCATCTGCATGATCGTCAAGAACGAAGCGGATAATTTAAAGTTAACTTTGCCGGCACTGGTCAAGCTGGCCGCCGAAGTGATCGTCGTCGATACCGGGTCGACCGACGCGACGATCGAAACCGCCGAAAACCTTGGGGCGACGGTCCGCAATTTCGAATGGATCAATGATTTTGCCGCAGCCCGCAACTTCAGTCTCTCCCTAGCCAAAAGCTCTTGGATCATGTGGCTCGATGCCGATGAATATCTTAAAGAAGAAGACCTGGCCTCGCTGTTAAAAACGCTTCAAGAAGCGCCGCCCGAAGTTAATGCCTATCAGGTTATCATGACGGAGTCCCCCTATGGACAAACGGTCCGCGGCAGCAGTTATCCACGGGCCAAGATTTTTCGGCGGGATAGGGGAATCCACTTCGAACGGACCATTAACGAGCAGGTTGTCGATGCCAAAGGTAAATTCGTGGATGGCGAGATCCTGCCGATCGTTATCTATCACTGGGGACGCTTCCTGGCCGCCCAGCGGATGGCGGAGAAGAAAGCCCGCTATTACCGGATGTACGAGAATCACCTGCGCGATCAAGCCAATGATCCCTACGTGAGTTTTTTATTGGCCGATCTGCTGAAAGAAGACGGCCGCCTGACTGAGGCTTATGAAACTTACGCCAAAGCGGTCGAATTTTCCGGCTACGATGGCCGGTTGAAAAAAGACTCCTTGATCAAAATGGCCGAGATCGGCCTGAAGATCAAAAAGTTTAAGGAATCTTTCGCTCTGGCCAAAGAGGTCCTGGCGCTTGATCCGGAAGCGATCGCGCCCAAAAGCGTGATCGCGACCTTATTGATCGGCGTTGAACAGCTTGACCCGGCGATTGCTTTGCTGGAAGAAGCTCTTCAGAAAAACGAAGAGACCGTCGATCCGATCAGGGATAAGATAATTCCGCGGGTCGTCTTGGCCGATGCCTACGCCAGAAAAGGGAACCAGGCGAAAGCGGCCAAATATCAGGCCGAAGCCAAGGCTTTAGAGGAGAAATACAATGCCCGTCCAGCAGAATAACATCCAACAACAGGCGATCGCCGCCAATATGGCGGCGGCCGACCGGGTTTCCGACGCTAATAAGGAAGAGGTTATCAAGGACGCCCGCGATACCCGTGTCAGCAATACCGAGAGCGTCGTTAAACAAGCCTTAAACGGGGCGACCGGCAATAAAGCGGGGACTCAGCTCCTGGCCGCGCTGATGACCAAGCTTGGCGATTCTTTTTCTACCGATAAGATATTGGGGAAGTTTTCCCGTGAAGAGGCGGTCCCGGAAGGAAAAGAAGATTACAACGATACGGTAACCATCAAATTGGCCAACAGCCGGATCGGCAAAACTTCCAACAAAGGGAGCCAGGAACGCGGCGGGGAAGAGAGCGATAGCCAGCGGCAGCCGGAAGTCAGGGACTACTTAAAGTCTTATTCCCAGTTCCTGGTCAATGGCGGGAATGAACTGAAGAAACAGGTTGAGAAACAGGAAAGTAACCTGGTCGAAAGCGGTAAAGTGAAAGCCGGGGAACTGATGAAGTTCCGGGCCGACATTGCCAAATCGGTCCGCCAGGAAGTGATGAAGCAGGTCAAGGAATCGTTCCAAAAAGAACTCTTTGCCCAGGGGAAAATCGAAGAGATGATCGCCCACAACGGGGTCCTGAAAGCGGCTGACTGGGCCTACCTCAACGAGCGGATCGGCGGCAAGGAATTTGGCGGAATGAACACTCACTTAGGTGGCGCGGTGACTGAAGCCGCAAATCAGACTAAAGAGGAAATTAATACTTACATGCAAGACGAGCTTTCCCGCGCGGTCGCCAAGAAGATGATTGCCGACGGCGATGAAGCGGCCAAAGCGGAGCGGGAGATCAACGAATTGCTTAAGGTTGCCAGCAAGTGCGGCTTTGACGTTAATAACTTCATGCAGGCCGCTTCCAAGATGATCAACGACCAGGGGTTGATCCCGATCTTTGGGAATGATATGGCCGCGCAAGCCCAAATGGGGGAAAACAGCGATTCGGGCGAACGGCAACAATACCAGTACAGCGAGGAAGAAGAAAAAGACATCCTGATGGAAAGGATGCGGGTCCTCTACATGCAGCGGGCGATCAGCGGCGACTGGCGGGGGAATCTTGAGGTTTCTTTCAAAATGATCAGGACCAGGAATGGTTTGGTTAAACTGGGGATCAAGATGGATGACTTTTCCCGTCTGGAGAAAGAAGGCCGCCAGCTGGCCAAGCTCAAGCTGATCCAGATGCTGGAAGAGGGGTTTGGCGAAAGAGCTTCCTACGCCAAATTACAGGGCGCCGCCTGGACGATGACCGAAAAGAAGATCAAGAATGTCCTCCGGAACCTGGTGAAATTGGGGGTTGAACTTGACGATAAAGACTTAGAAGCGATCCGGAACAAGATGAACGACAAGGTCTTTGCCGAAGTCGAGCATGAATTGAACATGATGGATGGGGCGTTGCAGGCCAGGGATTCCAACTACCTGCGCAGCAAGCGGAAAACCGCCCTGCAGATCCTGGATCGGCTCTCCAAGGAGTCGAATATTCCTTGGAATTATGATAAAATTAAGAAGGTTGAAGTCGCGACTTAAGGAGGAATCTATATGGGTGACATGGAAGTTTCCGGTTTTGGCGGTTCTCAAGGTGGCGTAAGTTATAATCCGATGGAAGAGACGATGAATCGTCATTTCCAATTGATCGAGACTGCCCTAAAAGCGAGTGACGATATTACCCAAAACCTCTTGACTCAGATCAAAGATGCCGAAAAAGACCTGGCTAAATTTAGAAAGACCCTTGACGAGAAGAAATTGCGAGAAGCTCTGCCCCAGCTTAATAAATTGCAGACCAAAGTTGACAATCTTCTGAAAATGCTCGATTCAAGCGCGATCTCTCTGACCCCATCCGGGAGTGAGGCGCGGCGCAGCCTTGGCGTCCTTAAAGCGCAATTAACCGATGCCCAGGAGCAGGCCAAGCGGGCCCGCCCAGCCGGTGGAGCCGTTCCCCAGGATGGCGGCCTAATCTAAGATCTTGCGGATATTCTCTTTGAGGCCCGGCAGTAAATTGGCCGGGGGTTGAAGACGATCGAGGTTTTTCCGCCAGAATTCAGCGGCAATTTTATTGAATAATCTGACCGCGACCGACCGCGGCTGTGTTTTTAACCTTTCCCAATGCGGACCTTTAGCCGTTATCACCTGTTCAATCTCTTCACTGTTCCACCACTCGCCGCAAAAATCGTAAAAAATTCGCCAGAGCGGACTATTGGGTGAGTGTTCAACGACAAAATTAACCTCTTTTAACGCCGGATTTAGATTGCTCGGGGTGAAATCGACCGGCGCGTTGATATGCGGGTTTTCTCCTTTTTTTGCTTCCGTGGTGTAACCGATCCCGAACATCCGGGCCAGGTCCAGCGCCGCGTTAATATTATTAACGATTTCAACCGTGTCCCCTCCAGTCTTCAAATCGTTATTCAGGGTGTTGATATAAGCGTAAACCTGTTCTTTCAAAAAGTCTTTCAGCGCGACCAGCCCTTTTTCGGTCCGGACGTAGAAAGCGGAGCGCCGGTCGGTCGCCAGGCCGTACTTATTCCGGTAAAGCCCGTAGCAAAGGACCGTCGCCGCCGGGTGGAGGCTAAGGTAGAGAAAGGCCAGCAGGTTTAAGCGAAAAAGAGAGGCCCCTTTAGTCCGCTCTCCACCGGGATAGTCCCATTTTTTAAGGAATTCGAGCTGCTTATTCTTGTCAGAGCCGAACAGTTCGGTCAGCCCCCCCATGATCAGGACGCTTTCCTGAAAGATCTTTAAGCAAAAGTTCAAAGTCGGCGCCGAGAAATTTTTGCGGAGGAGGGTTTGCGGCAGGTTGTTGGCCTTAAAGAACTTAGCGGTAAAATACTTGTCGTGTTCCAAGACGATGACCGGATATGCCTGGTCGCCAAGATATTCCGGGTCTTCAAGAAAGGTGGAGTTACAGCTCTCCAGGAAGAAATTGTGTTCGGTCGAAAAGATCAGCGGGAAGGTCTCTTCCCAGTTACTGACGTTGATCAGCGGTGTTTTCCAGATGAATTGGTACTGCTCCAGGGTGAAGTGGTGCGGCGCGGTCAGCCCGTCCATCGGGTAGTCGGTCAGCGGCAAGCCGTAGGCGATGAATTCATTGAAATGGACGTGACCCTTTTCACCGAAATAATGTTCCTTGGGTTGGTAGTATGGGAGCGCCGCCAGGAGTTGGGCGGGATGGATATCGCTTTCAACTTCTGGTTTGGGCAAGGTCCCAAGGGAAACGTAATTGAACTTGAAGTTCTCAAACAGGGCCAGGACGATCGACCGCCAGGTTAAGTAATTTGGGCTTTTATCAGCCGGATCGAAGAGCGGGGGGAAACGGAGCATTTACTTGCCGCCCTTAAAGCCGCCGAAAGCGGCAAAATGATAGCGCGTCCAGAGGAGTTCCACGAGGTAGCCTGGAACGTATTTTAAGATCCGCTCGTCAGAATTCCGCGCGTCGCCGTCAAAGTTCGATTTAGTCTGGTCGCGGTTTTTCATCGGATCTCCCGGCTTAAATGATCGACGAAGCAATTGGTAATTGCTGTGTTGGTTAGGAGAGACAGCCACGATTCGGCATAGTGAATGTCTCTGTGCTTTTCATTAATAAAAAAATTGGCCTGGTCAATAGCAAAGATCAGAAAAAAAAGATCGAGGACTTTTTCGGAGCAACCCAAAGCGAGGCAGTATTTTTTTGCCGAATCACGGAATTCATGGAGCAGAAAACTGGCCCGGGCCTGTCGCTGATCGAGGGTCCGCTGCTGGGCCTCGTTCGTTTCGCCATAGTACATGATCCGGAAGGCCACCATAAAAAAGTTGTAAAGATCGAGAAAAGGGAGCCCGCCACGATGGGAATCTTTCCACTCCAGCAGAAGCAAGTCCCCTTCGGGGGTCAGCAGGATGTTCCAGGGATTGTATTCGTGATGGACCATCACTTCTGGAACGATCAGTCCAGTCCACTCGCGTTTAGCTAAAAATAGGCTCAGGTATTTTTCCAGATAAGCGATCTGGTTGGGATAGTATTCGAGAGCCGTTCTAACCGGCTGTCGCAAGTGCTGTTCAATAAAATTGTCGTTCAGAGTGATCTTCTTCCCTTTAGTCCTGACGTTGAAGGTTGTCAACAGATCGACCCCTGTCCTAATAAAACGACCGATCTTGTTCAGGTTTTCTTCGGTGTCGATATAATAGTTAAGCATCCGTCCTTCATAGGCGCGAGTCAGGACGATCGGCACCCGGTCGATCTCGATCAGGCGGAAAAGTTGCGGCCCTTCGATCGAAAGAATGTGCTTATCACGTAATTCTTTGAGCCGGACCGCTTCATTGCGAAGCCCTTCAAAGGCGTGTTTTCCTTCTTTGTAGCGGGGGATCTTCAAGGTGACTAAAGGTTTGCCATCATGGGAAATTGTGAAGGTTAGCAGGGAATGAAGGCCGATTTTTCGCAACGGCATCAGCTTGATGCTGAGCCTGGAAATGTCAACCTTGGGAAGGCCAAGTTTATCCCAATCGGTTAAGACCTTGGCCATGATTTTCTTGAAATCTACCCAAGTGTAAATAAATGTCATTTTTATGATTCTATCCGACAAAAATAACGTTGTCAATTTCAGAATAATACTAAATCAATGGGGATTAGCCTGGTTAACGAACGGGCGGATAAAAACGGCGATCAGCGCAACTCGCTGGCTTTTTTGTAGGAATTGTAGACAAATGGCGCGTTACAGTTCAGGCAAACCTCAGGTTTTGCTCCAGGCGTTCGGCAGGCGATGATTTTTTTATGTATATCATCAAAATCGGTGTTGACTATGTTCCCTATTTTTGCGGTATTATTAATGTCATTGCAGCAGAGCAGGATATCCCCGTTCCAGGCGATCTGCAGAGTGTTTAAGAAAAGGGTGCAGACAATATCATTCTGTGAGAGGGTCGTTATCCCTTTTTCCTTGAGGAACGAATCATCAGTTATATCTTCCTTGTTTAAATAGCCGCCCCGGTTCGCGCAAAGATACATTTCTTTCAGGTGCTCATTAGTAAATCCGAGGCTTAATAATAACTGATGAGTCTTCATGATCTCCGGCTGATCAAAGAGCTTGGTAACGACCGGCCTAACTTTGACCACATTCAATAATTGATCGCCGTGAGCGGCCAGATATTTCAGGTTTTCAATTGTTGTCTCATACGAAAGATTTCTCATTGTGTTCTCGTAGGATTTCTTGTCATACCCGTTGAAACTGATGACTAAACTTTCGATCTTTCCGGTTTTCAGCTTTTCAACCGTTTCCGGTGTTAATAGCGAGGCGTTAGTGATTATCTCCAACTCAATTGCAGGCGCGGATTGGTTTAGATATTGAATAAATAAAAGAATGTCCTTGTTAAGAAAGGGTTCGCCGAAGCCGGAAAAGACCATCCTTGAGATATTTAGTTCTTTGGCTTTTTCTATGATCGTTTTAAATAAGTCAAAAGACATATAACCCTTTGGTCTGGTTAACGCATCTCTAGGGCAAAAAACGCATTTCGCGTTGCAGAAGTTCGTCAGTTCAACTTCAAATAATTTGATGAAACTTAAACTGGTCATGGCTTAAACGATCTCTTCGAGTTTTAATTTCCCGTCGTAGAGAGCTTTACCGACGATACAACCTTCGGCGCCGATCTCTTTCAGCTTTTCGATGTCTTCTTTGGTGGAGACTCCGCCCGAGGCGATGACCGGGACTTTAACCCCGTCCATGAATTTCTTGATCGAATCGACGTTCGGGCCTTCGAGCATCCCGTCCCGGCTGATATCGGTGTAAACGAAGCGCTTGACCCCAAGCCCGATCGCTTCTTTGGCCAGGGTGAGGGTGTCTTTCTTGCTGACGTACATCCAGCCTTCGACCGCCGCGAATTTACCCTTGGCGTCGATCGCCACGGCGATCTTGTCGCCGAACTTTTCGCAGACGTTGCCGAGCAGATTGGGGTTCTTGATGGCGGTGGTGCCGAGAATGACCCGGTCGGCGCCAAACTTAAGTAATGATTGGATAAGGTTGAAGTCGCGGACGCCGCCGCCGATCTGGATGGGGACGGAGACTTCCTTGATGATCGCTTTGATGATCTCGATGTTGGCGGCGATGCCGGTCTTGGCGCCGTCAAGGTCGACGACATGGAGGCGGGTGGCGCCGGCATCGACCCAGCGTTTGGCGACTTCAAGAGGTTCGGCCGAGTAAATGGTCTCCGAGCCGTAATTCCCTTGTTTAAGCCGGACGCATTTTCCCTGGAGCAGGTCAATTGCCGGAATAACTTCAAATTTCACTTACACAATCCTCCAAAGTTTTTTAAGATGGCCAGTCCGACCTCGCCGCTTTTCTCGGGATGGAATTGGATGCCGAACAAATTGTCCTTCCAAACAGAGGAGGCAAAATCATAGCCGTAATCTGTCGTTGTCGAAATAATTATATCATCTTTCGGTTGGACATGGTAGGTGTGGGCGAAATAAACCATACTGCCGTCCTCGATCCCGGCCAGAATAGGGGAGCGCCGTTTGACGATCAGGCGGTTCCAGCCCATATGGGGCACGCTCAATTCCGGCTGGGCGGACAACGCGAAACGGACCACTTTCCCTTTTAGGATCCCCAGGCCGCCAAGTTTCCCTTCTTCGGAAGATTCGAACAGGTGTTGAAGTCCGAGGCAGATGCCGAGAAATGGTTTGCCGACCGCGAGCGCTTCTTCGATCGCGCTTTCCAGGCCGAGGGAGCGGAGCTCGCTGATTGCCGGGTCGAAAGAGCCGACCCCGGGGAGAATAATCCCTTTGGCGTTGCGGATAGTTGTCCGGTCGCGGGTGATCTCCGGGGAGAAGCCAAGCTTGGCGATCGCTTTTTCGACGCTGCGGAGATTGCCGGCGCCGTAGTCGATGATCGCTATAGACATAGGGCGGCCGCTCCGAGGACGCCGGCGTTGGTGCCGAGCTTGGCTCCAACGATCTTTACCGACTTGGCCGGCAGGTAGAGGGCGTATTTCTTGAACTCTTGGCGGACCGGATTTAAGATCAGTTCGCGCATCTTGGAAACCCCGCCGCCGACGATCACCAGTTCCGGATTGAAGATGTTCACTAAGTTGGCGATCCCGACCGCTAAGTAGTGGGCGGTTTCATCAATTACCGCCAGCGCTTTCTTATCTCCCTGGCGGGCGGCGAGTTCCACGGAGGCGCCGTCCATCCCGGCCCGTTTCCGGATCGCGGTTCCCGAAGCCATCGCTTCGAAACAACCGACGTTGCCGCAACCGCAGGTGAACCCCTGGGGATCGATGATCATGTGGCCGAATTCACCGGCCGAACCGTTCGCTCCCCGGTAGAGCTGGCCGTCAATGATGATCCCGCCGCCGATCCCGGTGGAAACGGTGATGTAAATGAAGTGTTTACGTCCAACCCCGGCGCCGAACTTCGCTTCGGCCAGGGTGGCGCAGTTGGCATCGTTATCCACGTAAACAGGGAGCTTGAACTCTTTTTCCAGGATTTGTTTGAGGTTAACCTGTTTCCAGCCGGGTAGGTTGGGGGGGCCGATGACGATCCCTTTTTCGTAGAGGATCGGGCCGGGGACCCCGAGGCCGATCGCTTTGACCGGTTCTTTGCTGGTGCAGATCAAATGGCTGATCGCTTTTTCGATCGCCCCGATGACGTGCTTTTTCCCTTTGGCCGCTTCGGTCGGGATATTGACGTCCGTGACGATCTTGCCGGTCTCGGCGACCAGCGCGGCGGCGATCTTCGTTCCTCCAAGGTCAACTCCAATAAACATTATCTTAGTATAACCAGTTTTTTTTTCGCGCGCAATAGAGTAGTGGACATCGATCGGCGGTATGCTAAAATACGTTCGATCGTTCCAAGGAGGTCTTGCCAATGAGCAAAATATTTTTGATTGCCGCGCTTGCCTTCACCGTTTCCGCCGCGCAAGCGATCCCACGGATCGGCGCTAATCTTATTCAGAACGAGAAAATGCCGGTTGTGGTTAATGTCGTTTATGAAAACGGCAAGCTTTGCAAAGACCGGGAAGTAAACGTTACGTTAACCCAGCTGGAAAAAGGGATCTCGGAAACCGTTTCGACCAAAAGCGGGAAGATCGCTTTTAACGTGGATAAGCTGGACCGTTGCCGGGTAGAGGTTTCCGAGAATAGCGGACAAACCCCCTGGGGATATTATGGTTTTAAGGACTTCTTCGGTTTTAAACTGGCCAATAACAATAATGTTGCCGTGGTGATCAAAGACACATACTGATATTACGTCTCTTATTCCACTCCGCTTGACAAGAAAAATACCCTCATGCTAAGATGTTAGCACTCGCGCATGGAGAGTGCTAATAAAGCGTCGTAAATAATTTTATTTTTCGAGGAGGTGAGTTCAGGTATGGCAAAGGCGAAGTTAACCCCGATTGGCGACAAGGTGGTAGTGAAGCAGGACCCGGAAGAGATCAAGACCAAGTCCGGTATCGTTCTCCCTGAAACGGCTAAGGAAAAACCGTCCGAAGGGACGATCGTGGCGATAGGGACCGGACGGATCTTGGACAATGGCCAGAAAGTTCCGCACGAAGTAAAGATCGGCGATAAGGTCCTGTACAGCAAGTACGGCGGGACCGAGGTCAAAGTTGAAGGCGAAGAATTTATTATTTTGTCCGAAAGGGACATTTTAGCGATCAAAGCATAAAGGAGGCGACTATACATGGGAGCGAAAGAGATACTATTTGGAGATGAAGCGTGGAAAAAGCTCGAAAGAGGAGTCGCCAAAGTGGCCAACGCGGTCAAGGTTACTCTGGGCCCGCGCGGACGGAACGTTGTCTTAGAAAAAAAATGGGGTTCACCGACGATCACCAATGACGGCGTGACCATCGCCAAGGAGATCGACCTGGAAGACCCGTACGAGAACATGGGGGCCCAGTTGCTGCGGGAAGTTGCCAGCAAGACCAATGACATTGCCGGCGACGGAACGACCACCGCGACCGTGCTCGGCCACATTATATTTAAGGAAGGGCTGAAGAATGTCGTCTCCGGCGCCAACCCGATGTCGATCAAACGCGGCATCCAGACGGCGGTCGACATGTCGGTCGAAGATCTGAAAAAGATCAGCAAGACCGTTGATTCCAAGGAAGCGATCGCCCAGGTCGCCACGATCTCGGCCAATAACGATTCCGTGATCGGCGCCCTGATCGCCGACGCGATGGAAAAAGTCGGCAAGGACGGGGTCATTACGGTTGAGGAATCAAAAGGGATCGAGACGACTTTGGACGTGGTTGAAGGGATGCAGTTCGATAAAGGCTACGCTTCTCCATACATGGTCACCGACCGGGAAAGAATGGAATGCGTCCTTGAAGACTGTTTCATCCTGTTAAGCGACAAGAAGATCAGCGCGATCAAAGACCTCCTGCCGACCCTTGAAAAGGTCGTCCAGCTCGGTCGTCCGCTGCTCATTCTAGCTGACGAGATCGAAGGGGAAGCCCTGGCGACCCTGGTCGTCAACAAACTGCGCGGCACCATTAACGCCGTCGCGGTCAAAGCTCCGGGTTTCGGCGACCGGCGGAAAGCGATGCTTGATGATATCGCGGTCCTGACCGGCGGCGAAGTCGTGGCTGAAGAGAAGGGGATGAACCTCGAAAATATCAGTGACGCTTGGTTGGGTAAGGCTAAGAAAGTGGTCATTCGGAAAGAATCGACCACGATCATTGAAGGGGCCGGCACCGCCAAAGCGGTGAAGGACCGGATCGCCCAGATCAAGAAAGAAGTTGAAGCTTCCGACTCTTCCTATGATAAGGAAAAGCTTCAGGAGCGGTTGGCCAAACTCTCCGGCGGTGTCGCGGTCATCAAAGCCGGGGCGGCGACCGAGACCGAGCTGAAGGAAAAGAAACACCGGATCGAAGACGCCCTGTCGGCGACCCGTGCCGCGGTTGAAGAGGGGATCATCCCGGGGGGCGGTTCCGCTTTTGTCCACATTGTTTCCGATCCGAAGTCGAAACTGGTGGAATTCTGGGCCGGCGCGCAAGGTGATGAAAAAGTAGGCGCAGCGATCGTGCTCAAGGCGCTCGAAGAGCCGCTCAAGCAGATCGCGTTCAATGCCGGGTTAGAAGGTTCCGTGGTCGTCGAACGGGTCAAGAAGGAAAAGGCCGGGATCGGTTTCAACGCCCAGTCGCTTGAATATACCGATATGTTCAAGGCCGGGATTGTTGATCCGCTGAAGGTTACCCGTTCCGCGCTCCAGAATGCCGCTTCGATCGCTTCCATGCTCCTGACCACCGAAGCGTTGGTTGCCGAGATGCCGGATAAAGATAATAAACCGGCGATGCCAGCAATGCCGGGTGGCGGCGGCTATGGCGATATGATGTAGTTTCTGGCTTAATTCAGGCTGTTTTGAGGAGGGTCGGAGCTTATTCCGACCCTCCTTGTATCTTGGTTTGGTTGACATTGGAATAGGCGGTTGCTATAATTCTTGTGCATTCAACGGGAGTCGAATTTTATTGAAAGGAGTGGGATTTTCTTCCCACTTTTGCGTTTATAGGGGGATAAAATGAAGATTGAAAATTTTGGGGCGATGCTGGAAGAGATCCAAAGGGAACGGGGTCTATCCAAAGAGGTCCTTTTGGAAACCATTAAAGCGTCTCTCCTTTCGGCCGCGAAGAAAAGATTTAATGAAGGGGATAATATTGATGTCCACATCTCGGAAGATGGGGAGGTCAAGCTTTTAAAGATCGTTGAAGGGGCCGACCCGGAAGACGTTACCCCGGCCGATTTTAGCCGCTTTGCCGCCCAAACCGCCAAACAGGTCATTATTCAACGGTTACGGGAAGCCGAAAAAGAAGAAACTTTTGACGAGTTCACCAAAAAGCAGGGGGAGATCGTCAATGGTATCGTTCAACGGAAAGAATTCGGCGGCTACCTGGTCAACCTTGGCCGGTTGGAAACGATCTTGCCGGTCACCGAACAGATCCCCGGGGAAGCTTTCCGGGAACGCGACCGGGTCAAGTTCTACATTGTTGAAACCAAAAAAACCTCCAAAGGACCGTTGGTCATTATTTCCCGTTCTCATCCCAACCTCGTCCGGCGGCTCTTTGAAATGGAAGTACCCGAGATCAAAGAAGGTATCCTGGAGATCAAAGGGATCGCCAGAGAACCTGGAAAACGGACCAAGGTCGCGATCTTCTCCAACGATCCGAACGTTGGAGCGGTTGGGACCTGCGTCGGTAAAATGGGCCAGCGGATCCAGAACATTGTCCGCGAATTGGGCCCCGAACGGATCGATATCGTGGAATGGAGCGATAACCCTAAAACTTTTATTTCCAACTCGCTTAGCCCGGCGAAAGTTAATAAAGTTGAATTGAATGAAGCGGAAAAAAGCGCCAAAGTCCACGTTTCCGATAAGGAAGTCTCGCTGGCGATCGGCAAAGAAGGGCAAAACGTCCGGCTGGCGGTTAAATTGACCGGCTGGAAGATCGACCTGATCTCGGAAGGGCGGGAAAACCCGCCGGCCAGCGCCGCCGCGCCGACCGAAAATTATAAAGTCCATGAATTGGCGAAAGAGCTGGAACTTTCCAGCAGTGACATGATCTCGAAGCTGCGGGAAATGGGCTTTTCCGTGAAAGCGGCCAACTCGACCGTGCCGCCGGAAGCGGTCGCCAAAATAAAAGCTAAGGGGAATTAAGTGGCAAAGATTAAAGATAGTGAACCAAAAGAAATAAAGCCGACTGCCGCGGTTAAGAAAGTAAAAGCGGTCGAAAAAGCTCCCAAAAAAGCGGTCGAAAAAACGGTTAAAAAGACCGACAAAGCTCCGGCTAAAGCGGTTGTTAAAAAAATTGAAGAGAAGCCGGTTGTAGAAAAACCGAAAGCGGCTCCTAAAGCCGTTGAGAAGCCAGTTGTTAAGCCGGTTGTTAAATCAGTCGAGAAACCGGTCGTTAAAGCGGTCGAAAAACCGATCGTAAAACCGGTTGAAAAACCAGTCGTTAAACAAGCGCCAAAGCCGGCGGCTCCTGTTCCCGCT
>Ga0265297_10007058_pt1 | contig 15812 bp, 13 predicted proteins | sample Munlanlwell13791_FD_192502 | JGI IMG/M metagenome (GOLD analysis project Ga0265297, IMG submission 192502) | Leachate microbial communities from a municipal landfill in Southern Ontario, Canada - Leachate well 137-91 | ecosystem: Engineered > Solid waste > Landfill > Unclassified | place... | reverse complement strand
TCAGGGATTATATAACACGGCAAGAAAACAAGCATACCGAAGCCAGCGCTAAACAGCTAAGACTGTTCTTTTAGGCAACCGAGCAGCTTGCTGCTCGGGGGTGCCTTTGAAGCAGCCCATTGGGTGTCTCGTTAATGATTTATAATTGACTACTTCGTCAAAGTGACGCTGCAGGATCGAGTTGCCTGGTACATCGGCCGCCGTAAATCGCCCATCAGGCTTCAGCATCCTAGCCACATTTTGGAACGCCAGATCATATCTTTCTTTATCTATATGGTGAATACCACCAAAACTGGTTACAAAATCAATTCCTGCTTCCGGTATATTGCCATCAATAAAGAGTTTTTCATAATTGTCAGGCCAACTATACACGGGCACAACCAAATCTGAGCAATTTTGGCACATATATTCGAGCTGGGTTTTACTTGGGTCAATGCCATATGTAGTCGTTTCTGTCCACTCACTAATTGCTTTTGTCAGAAACCCGGTTCCTGCGGATATATCAACCGATACTTCACCTTTTTGGGGGCGAATCAGCTCGTGCATAGCTACTAAATCACCATTACGCGCTTTACCCGCCATTTTCATAGCAAGATCGTAAAGCTCTGAACGAGCATCAAATACCCGTCCGCTAATTTTTTCGCCACGCTCAAGCGTCCCGTAAAAATCGGTTGCCTTAAGAACTTGTTTCGTTTTAGCGAGACTGTCTTTAATTAGTGAAATAAAATATTCCAGCCGTTCTTCGGGTGTCTGTAGCGCTTCAGGCAAAATCTCCTTATGTGTATCCATAACGATTATTTTACATCCGTGGGCTCATGTTCTCAACCAGAAATTAAGAGAAGACTGCGCGATTCTGGAATCGCGCCTACAGGGCATAGTGCCCAACAAGAATGCCGGGCTACCCGATACCCCCCAACAAAAGGCTAACTTTTCTAACTTATCAAAATAACGCCAACAAACATTATCACGATAGCAATAACCTTTCTCACAACTATTAATCCCCCAATTTCCTCCTTCAAAATACGCGAATAGAAAACGCTAATAATAACCGTTAAGAGCAAGACAAAGAAAGATTGTACCGAAGAAAGAGCATTGACCAAAGTAGTAAAACCAGTGGCTACAGCAAGAGTTATCAATAAAACACCTAACATATTCAAACTTTCGTTGGCAGTAATAAAACCAAATGGCTTCAGCCCCTGTTTCTTGTAGATGTTCTTCAGACTCTCAATATTCATTATTATCGACGGCACAAGCGCGGCAAACGCACCAATTCGTACATACCCAAAAATCGTCCAAAAATCAGCAAAGCTTAAAAGATATTTAGTTATGATTTGATTAATCGCCAAAACAACTGAAGCGAGGACCATAAGCCAAAACGCTTTGCCGAATCTGAATGACAGCTTATTGGACGATATCAACATTGCACCGATAACCAATAAGATAATCCCCAGATATTTAATAGGCGTAAAAATCTCTCCGAGGGAAAACGCAGCGAAAATTAAAATAAAAAGAGGCGTCAGATAAAAAAGCGGAATTATTTTTGAGACCTCTTCAATTTTAATAGCGTGGAAATAGAGAAAAGTCATTAGCACATAAAAAACTCCGGCGAGAATAGCTAATAGAATGTTTGCGACGGACAGCGGCTGAAAACCAAGCGTTAAGAATATTGCCACGCTTACAATAAGGCCGATTGATCCCATGACAATAACAGGCACAATTGGTTTCTCTACTAATTTAGAGACAATGTACTTATCGAAGATGTTCACAACCGACCAAATGAAGGCGGCTAAAATTGATAAAAATATCCAAGACATAAAATTGTTGTTAGGAGGTATTTGTCATAGAATTAATCCTCAAACCAAAAAATTCTTTCATAATCACTTTCACGCCTTCTTCGTTTTTATACCATTCCTCTCTGGAAAACTGTTTTGATGTCGTATCTGTATTAATGCGAATCAACTTTGTTCCTTCTTCGCTCATTTTACTAAAATGAGCCCACCCTCTTCGCTGAGAGAAAGGAGAATTAACAAGAATGATGGTTTGATGTGGTATAGAATCTTGCTCCAAAAGATTAAGCGACCGTTTCACATTATCAGGAATAGTGATCGATTCTTTTTCCATAAAGAGAGCGTCTTTTGGTATTCCATGTCTCAGAGCATATCTTGCTAATATTTCGGCTTCAGAAAACTTTATCTTGTCTCGCTCATAGAACGGCGACTTTCCACTGATGAGTATTCTGGTTGCGTAACCCGCCTTGTATAGTTTGATCGCTTTTTCGGTGCGAAGTGTGCTTTTAGAGCCGAACACAAAAATGAGATCCGCCTGCTCAATGGTATCGCTTTCCGAAAGATAATCATACAGATTGTTAAAAAGCGTCTGCCTTACGGGATCATCTTGCGTACGTAAAATATTGTCCACAAGATTATCAAACATTGAAGATACCTCATGAAAAAGTTTTGCATTTTTTAGATCCTCGAACCGTATGTCATTATCGAAAACACTGATTGGCAAGTCATAACTTCTCAGGAGTGCTAGAAAAGTAGTGAAATCAACATAATGAACATGCTCCTTCTCTTTAGGGACTCTTCGTGGAGCTTCATTCGTAAATAAATCAAGCAATTCTTGAAAACTGGGTAACTGGGTGGGCTTTGTTCTCATTTTTTCCCATTTATAAGATTAGAAATCACTCGAGTCTGTGCGATAATAAACTGTCCTGGCGGAGAGGGAGGGGTGGGATTGCCCAATTTTTTATCACCCTCACTCCAATTCTCCAACCTCCGTTCACTACGGCGAACCTCGACCGGTGAGCTCCCGTCAACAGAGAGGGAGAAGAAAGAGGCTTAGATTGCAAGCCTGAGTCCACAGAGTCGAGAGTGCAGATGGCTAATTTTAAGACTGCACCAACTCTTTCGGTCTCTTCCCCTTACTGACAGCAAAAATATAAATGATTTCTAGGATGCCGATCGTATTAATCACCAAAAGCACGATAAACCATCCCTTACTGTTGGCTCTGGCCGCCTTCCAAAGCGCCCAGCCTTTCCAAAAAAGGGTCCAAGCAATGACCAGAGCCAAAGCCCATAAGTTTTGCCGAAAGAATTGTTCCATGTGCGTGATTTTTAGAGATTACTAGTAGTTATATTAGCAAATTGCCGACTGAAATACCAAGCACTTTCGGCAGGGCGAGTTTTTGTCTTTGGACACATTTATTTAATCAGCTTCTCTAATTCTCTGGCTTTATCTACTCTTTTCGCCATTCTTTTCTCCCACATTCTAATAACTTTCTTATAAATTACCAAATAATCTTTTGCTGATAGTTCACCAAACTTAATTCCATTAATTTCTGTTACCCTAACAGCTTTAGGTATAACACCAAGATCCTTTTTTAGAGAACTTTTGAGCTCAAAACCAATGTGCCCTTCTTTCTTTGCTCTGTTAAATTCATGCGGATAATCTTTGTCTTGCTTAAAGCCGATATCTCCCATAATTTTCTTGAACTTGAGGAAATTATTAGTAAGCCAAATATCAGGAACAATGATATCTATGTCATCAATATCATTTACTTTGATCAACCGGGCCACTCCAAGCGAACCATAAAGAATTGGGGAAATCCCATACTTGTTTAATTGCTTTGAAATTTCTAGAAAAGTTTTAAATTTCTTATTCATAGTTGGGTTATTTACTTGGATTATATTTTTAAGACTGCTGGAAATTTATCCAGCAGCTATCTTAGCAAATCCCCGAGAAGGCGCCTAATTTCAATTTGAGTGCTTTTAGCTTTTCTAACGCTTCCTCGGTGGAATTAACGACGATGCCCGTCTTGGCCACAAAATCTATAGACCATTTTGGCTCCCTATTTTTACTCCACACAATTATTAACCGATCGCAAAAATCGCCAGGATTTTTTGTATTTAACGCGTGAAAATATCCTACCTCAATCCATGTCCCTTCGGATGGCGCTATGCCAGGATTGGCCACCATTACATCGGCATTTTTTATGCCTTTTAAATCTTCTGGGAAATAGGTATCTGGTGAAGTTTGATCGGAATCGAATTCCCAGTCATGAAATTCAAAGCCATCTAACTTCTTAAATGGCTCTTTCCAATCATTTTCATATTCATTAGCCTGACCAGCTAAATAAACTTTGACTTTCTTCTTCATATTTTTAGTTTACATTCGCAGGCTCAGGTTCGCAATCTGAACTCAAGAAAGGGAGGCGCGAATCCGGATTTGCACCTACAAAACATGATGCCCGACAAGAATGCCCGACCTACCTATTGGAGTGCGAATTAATTCGCACCTACCCAGAGGTAACTAAAACTTGGCATAAAACTTTCATATCAGCTAAAATAACTCTGCTCTATGGAGAGGTGGCCGAGTGGCTGAAGGCGCACGCTTGGAAAGCGTGTGTGCGGGCAACCGTACCATGGGTTCGAATCCCATCCTCTCCGCCATCGTCAGACATGACTACGCTCGTTTCGGCTGCCTAAAGGCAGCCTACACTAAGCTTCGTCATGTCTTCCTCTCCCCTTCGAGCCGTCGCTGCGCTTCATTTCGCCTCCTCGACCCATAAAGGGTACTCGTCGGCTCATTACGCTTGCTTTGGGCTCGTGGGGACCCCAAAAATAGGTTCTGAGACTGAAGGTGTAGGGTGGGCGAGAAACCATTTTGGTTCGGCGAAAATCCGCCACGACAGATAAACCCGCAAAATTATTTATCCTTACAAAGGAGAAATAAATTTATGGATATAAATTATTTTAGAACCAGAGAGGAACGGAAAGTTACGCTCACTCAAAAAGAACAAGATAATGTTCTAAAAAACAACCCATCATTTCGATCAATTTCCGAAGCGGTCTATTTTGATAATTATGATTTGCCATGCCCAATACGCGTCAGTGTAACAACTTCAGATAACAAAAGCGTAATAGTAGTTCTCAGAAAGACACGCCACGGTGATGTACTAAATGAGATTAAAATATTTCGTGCGCTTAAAGAATATGGCTTGCCTGTCCCCGAAGTTTTGTCTGAACCTTTCAAAAATGAATATGGCGAATATGCCGTTGTATATTCACTTTTACCCGGAGAAAATATTCAAAAGCTAGGTATGCGCTCTAATAAGGATCTAATACTAGCAAAAGATCTTCTCATACAAGCTGTGATTAGACTTACGGACGCAACCGATTTTATCAGAAAACACCATGTATCTGAGATTATTCCAAGTCTCACACTTGTAGCCGAGCTGAGGTCTGTCAACACAAAAGAAAATCCTTGGTTTGGTGAGAAAGTATTCCAAGCCACCATTCGAAAGTTCCAAAATGTTATTGAAAATATAAATACGCCTTTAGTGCTTTCAAATGGCGACTATCAGCCTGGTAATTTCTTGGCACAAGACGGAAAAATTACAGGTTTTCTAGATTTTGAGTCGTTGTCATTTCAAGATCCAATGATGGGCTTCGTAAAATACCCGATTTATGATTTAATCCCACTGTCTCGAACCGATCTAATTAAAACCTTCTTGAATAAGAAAGGATTTTCAGAAGAAGATTTTAACCATCGTTTAGCATTAGGATGTCTAAAGATATTGAAGAAAGAGATTCCAGTTTCGGGCGGTGATAAAGAAACCCAGGAATACAGAAAAAGAGTTTTGGGGATTTTGAATAAGGCTTATTTAGGAGCCAAAGCATAACCCACCAGCACTTGTCCGCTTCTGGCGGAGGAGCTGGTGAGCTGCCCGATTTCTAAGCGGGTCTTTTAATTTATTCCATCGGCTTCCCAAAATTCTGCGCCCAATAGCGCTCACCATTAGCATCTTCAGATATCCCAATCCCGATATCTACATAATTAGCATTAAGAATGTTGGCCCGATGTCCCGGCGACCCCATCCACGAACTAACCGCTTCCACCGGCGTTTTTTGGTTGAAAGCCAGATTTTCCCCGCAATAATGGTACTGATAGCCAGCGGCAGATATCCGCTCATCAAATTCCCTGCCATCTTGTGATGTATGGGAAAAATAATTATTGCGTGCCATGTCTTGCGCATGACCCTGCGCCGACTGGTTAAGCAAAGCGTTAATGACCAGCGCTGGCAGTCCTTCTTTTTCTCTTTCCAGATTAGTCAGCCGCAAAATCTCATTGCGGTAAGCATTGATATGGCCAGCCACATCCATTTGCTCCAGCTGGCCAGCAATTTCTCTTTCTTCTATCTCTTCGAAACTAAGCCGCACGGGAGCTTTAACACCCAGATATTCATCAAGATCGCCATCTTGCTTTTTCAGGAAGCGGGTAATCATTTCTGCTACCTGCCCCCTAGTGATCAGCTGAGTGAAACCAGAGATATCCAGAGGCAAGAGATTTTTTTGGCTAGCGCTTTCAACATAGCCGCGATACCACTCTCCGCCGCTATCGCCAATATTTTCTCCAGAAGCTACTGAGATAATCTTTAGCGCTTCCGGAAAGGTAATAGAATTAGCCGGACGGAAAGTGCCGTCGCTATAGCCACTTATAATCCCCGCTTTCTTAGCCAAACAGGCATAAGGAACATACCAAGCTCCTGGGTTGCCCAGATCATTAAAACAATCTCGACTGTAATCACTGTGCGCCACAATTGTGGATCCGTAGCGCGCTTCCATAACGATTTTCAAAAGCTCCGCCCGATTTATTTCCTGGTCTGGCTTAAATGTGTGGTCGGCATAACCACTGATAATACCCTTCTCTTTAACAAACTCAATCGCTCGCCGATATTTGTGAAGACTGATATCAGTCAAACCGCTGGGCGAATAATTTTGGTTGGCGTATTCGTCCTGATAAACATCAATCTGCCAGACCTGCTTGGGGTAGGCCTTCTTGCTATTTCTCCAGACGTAACCTAGATCTATCTGGCAGGTAATCCGATCTCCCTGAAAAGCTTCTAAACCAGCAGTACCAAACAATTGATTGGAAACACTAACGCTGCTGTTTTCCAAAAAGCAGCTCATCAGGTGATTATCTGGCTGATAAGAGCCGTCATAATCAACCCGGTAAGTGAAATAAACCAAGCCATCTGCTTCTGCTAAAAAATCAAAGTTATTATTTACATAATCGCAGGAAACCCCTTCGGCCAGATCAATGTCTACTCCGCAGCTCTGATAGGTGATTTCATTGGATTGGATCTGTCTTTTCCCAGCAGCAAAAACCTTCACGCCAGAGGTTAAAAGCAAAGTCGATAAAACCAAAATGGCTAATAGTTTGCGCATAAAATAAGTAACTAGATATCAATAACAATTATAACAAAAAGCTGTCGTCTTTGCTTTACTTTGTCCTAAGTCTTGGGTAGAATCTAAAAAACAAATAATGCATTTATACGCGAGGGTGCAGGAGCGCAGGCGAGATAGGTTTTCTCAAGTGTAGCGAGAGAAAACCGTATTATCGAGCCGAGAACTGCGCCCGAGCGAGAGGAGCGGTGCTGGAGCTTAGTGACGGTTCGGCGTTAGCCGAACCGGAACGAGCGGAAGCCACCGCGACGAGGGGCCATAGCTCAGCTGGCTAGAGCGCTTGCATGGCATGCAAGAGGTCAGGGGTTCGAATCCCCTTGGCTCCACCAAAAATTTTCGCTTCGCTCAAATTTCAGTAGTTGGTAATTAGTAGTTTGTAATTAGCAAAGAAATAGAAACCTTTTAAATAGAGGCGAGAATTTTTCCCAAACTACTAACCACTCACATAAATTACTCGAAATAAAAAACGTGCGGAATATTAAAAATTGACATTTAATACAAATTGCTTTATACTAGGAGCAGCTTAAAATTAATCCCACGTCTCATGGAAAACCCTAGAGAAGATTTTACGCCTCTTAACCCTGAGCAATTATCAGCAGCCGATAAGGAGTTAATTCTCGAAGCAGGTAATGCTGTTTTACGGAGAGGTGATGGCTACCTGAAACAATCAGAGTCTGATCCCGATTCTGTAATAGTTGACGCAAAAGGCGAAGTCAACGCATTGCTTTGCATGATGACATATAAAGAACTAGCGGAATTAATGAATTCACAAGACGGTGAACTACGACTAGAAAACTTTCAAGACGATCTCGAAAGTTTAGGGGTGTTGCATAGGTTTCAATAGAGCTGAGACAAAAAGTAAATACTTGCTGGGCATAAACCTACTTTCTCTTGCTAACTTGCTAGCCCACCGCGGCGGGCCCATAATCTTCTCTCTTATAACTTTGTTCAGCAAGTAAACCAACAATTAACTTGATACCACGTTCATAGATCCCAGACTGTTATTCCTAAATATCTTAAATATCCTAAAAATCCTCAATATCCTTCTTCTTTATATCTGATTCAACACTCTCTCTAGCTCTTTGATCTTGAAATCCGCACTAGTGCGCTTGCGGAAATCATCCGGGTCAAATAGATAAGTCACCGCTCCCAGCCTTTGCCCGACCTTGATATCATCTTCCCGATCACCGACTAAAACCAGCCGGTCAAATTCCTTGTCGGCCAGATATTTCTCTATCGCTTCTGCTTTGGCCTCGATATGGCTGTAGTCTTCTTCCTGCTCGTCCCGATCCACCCCGATAACCTCATCGAAATAGCGCGTCAGCCCAACCAGATCGACAAATCGATAAATAGCCGCGGGCGTAGAATTAGACACCACGATATTACAGTGGTCGGCCAGAGCAATCCGCTCCAGCACTTCTTCAGCCATATCCTGCGGCTTGATATGCTTTTTGATGTGGTCCCAAGCAACTTCAGAGCAGACACCTGCCACTTTTTTCCTTTCTGCTTCATCGGCTCGCGGCAACAGATTTTTGATATAATCATCAAAGCTTAGCCCATACCACTGCCGGCATTCTTTTTTGGTGATGCGGCGATCATGGCCGCGTTTTTCTAAGCCGTAATTCAAAAACTCCTCCAGGGCATTGATATTGTCCTTTTCCAGCACCCCGTGAAAATCCCAGATAAATAGTATAGCCATTAGCTTAGTTTGTTTATGGCGGCGTCAATGCGCTCCAGGCACTTTTCTTTGCCGAGCGCGGCAGCCACTTCGAAAGCGCCGGGCGAGGCCGGCTCACCGGTCAGAGCAGCCCGAAGTGGCCAAAGCACTTGCCCGTTTTTTAGGTTCAATTTTTCGATCAGCGCAAATAGCTGCTGCTTGATATTTTCCTGCAAAAAATCATCGAGACCTGCCAGCAAATTTCTGACTTCCGGCAAAACCCGCTTGGCCAAGTCTTTATCCACTTTCATTTTTTGGTTAGTCAGCAAATCAACGTCGTAATTCAGCTCATCGCTGAGGAATAATTTGAGCAGTTCGGGTGCTTCTGCCAGATACTTCAGCCTTTCTTGGACCAGCCCCACCATTTGCTCGGTAATCTTGGAAAAGTCAGCGCCAAAAAACGGCTCCAACTTGTCTCTCAAATCTTTCGCGCTTAGCTGTCGGATATAGTGGCCATTTAGCCAATCCAGCTTGTCGCGGTCAAAGAACGCGCCAGACTTCTGGCAGCGCTCCAAAGAAAATTGGCTGATCATCTCGCCCAGAGACAATGTCTCCACATCGCCGCCCGGATGCCAGCCCAAAAGTACGATGAAATTGAGCAAGGCCTCTTTCAAATAGCCTTTTTGTAAAAAGCTTTCTACCGACACATCGCCTTCTCGCTTGGACAGCTTCTTGCCACCAGTACCCATGATCGGCGGCACATGGGCAAATTGCGGGGGCTGCCAACCAAAATACTGATAAAGCACAATATGCTTGGGGGTGGACGCAATCCACTCGTCACCGCGGATCACATGAGTAATCTCCATTAAGTGGTCGTCGACCACCACCGCTAAATGATAGGTCGGGAAGCCGTCAGATTTTAAGATTACCTGATCGTCAACATCGCTGCTTTGGAATTTTACTTCACCGTGGATCAAATCCTGAAAGACAATCTCAGTATCTGCTGGCATTTTCATCCGCACAGTCGCTTTCTTACCACCGACAATTCTGCGCTCTGCTTCCTGCCGGGAAATACTGCGGCAATGGCCGTCATAGCGTGGCGGCAGCTTCTTGGCTTGCTGGTCGGCTCGCATCTCATCTAATCTCTGCTTGGAACAAAAGCAGTAATAGGCCAGATCCTTATCCAATAATTCTTGTACAAATTTTTTATACAATCCTAAACGCTCCGACTGGACATAAGGACCAAAGTCTCCCCCCAGATCCCCCGGACCTTCGTCTGGCTTAATATCAAAAATCAAAAGGGTTTCTATCAGCTTTTTCGTGGCATCCTCAACTAAGCGCTCTTGGTCGGTGTCTTCGATCCGCAAGGCAAATCTGCCACCATTGGCTTTGGCAAATAGATAGCTATACAGGGCGGTCCGCAGACCTCCTATATGCAGATAACCGGTCGGGCTGGGAGCAAAGCGCGTACGAACCAAGGGGGAAGATTATAAGGATAATAAAGAGAATAACGATGATAAGGGCTATAAAGAATATAAGGATAGTCTGCTGGATTTTTTACTCTCCCTTATCATCTTTATCCGTCATCAATTATTCTATCTTTAGGTAAGCTATTTGTCTAATTTAACCTTTTCCACCACTACCTTCGGCTTCCTTACCACGATAAAACACCCCGGGCCGAATTCTTTTTTCAGCCCGTTTCTCTTTTTGATTAGAACTTTCAAAATCTCTTCCACTTGGGCCGAAGTAAAATTATTGAGGTCACCGTGTGCTTGCAGGTATTTCTGGCGCAACACTTCTCCCTTGAGCAGATCAGACATATCCAGAAAATCTTTTAGTAAAAAGCCGCCGCGCAAAAAAGATTTAGCTTCCTGCTCTAGTCTGTCCTGCATCTGCCGAAAATAAGCGGCCTGCCGCAAAACCGTTTCTGAAAAGTTTTCGTTGGCCTGTTGCAGATTGGGGATTACTTCTAATCTTACATAATTGCGCTTGAACTTCTTGTCGAAATTGCTCTGGTCGACTCGGAAAGTCAGCCGACGCTCCCGCAGGTAATCCAAAACAACTTGCTTGGATACGCCCAGCATCGGCCGCAACAGATCGCCTGCTTGCTCCTGCATACCAGCCAACCCCTTGGGACCTGCTCCCCGCAAAAAATTAAGCACAATCGTCTCCACCTGATCGTCGCGCTGATGAGCCAAAACAATATATCTCGCCCCGTAGTCATCTTTAACTCGGCGCAGAAACTCATAGCGCGCTTCCCTCGCCGCCTGCTCCAGCGACCAGCCATTTTCTTTGGCCAGAGATTTGACATCAGCTTCCTCACCAACAAACCGGTAACCTTTACGCTTGGCCTTTCTCTGGGCAAATAGATAATCCTGCTGGCTGTCTTCGCCCCGCAGATTGTGATTTAGATGTGCTACCAGCACATTGCTGTACTCCAGCTTCTTCAAAACTTCCAGCAAGCAGGTAGAGTCCGGGCCGCCCGAATAAGCCAAAACCAGTTTTTGATTTCGGCGCCCATATTTCCGCAATGATGAACAAATTTTTTGTTCGATATTCATATAGTAAATAGCCACTTTTTCTTGACTTCTATCATAGCTTATGTTAGCCTGTTTGGCAAAAGGAGAACGCAATCGTCTGTCGTCGACAGATGTGAAGATATTTTACAAGACCGAGAAATCAAGGGGGTGGAAATATTGACGAGCATCGAACAAATAAAGTTGCTTATTCTGTCTCTGGGAGGAATAGGGATGGTCCTGTGGTCCATCATAGGGTTCACGTCTTATGTGAAGCCCCGACGGCAAACCCAAGGGAGGTGAGAAGCCGTGGCCGGAGAAAGGCTCTGGTGGAAGGAGGACGAAGCGCCTGACATAAACGTAACAGTGTCAGGACCCAGCGGAGACATTATCTTCCGAACGACGTGCCCAGTAAGATATTATTTCCTGCTCACACGGCTGAAATGTTCTCTCTCCCCCAAAGGACGAGTTCTCACCATTCAAGTCGATGACAATTCTATTTTTCCGTCTACATGGATCAGGCTGCCCTATCCTTGCCGAGGCATGATACGACCACTTTGGGTCAGAGGCAAAGACGGAGATATTACCGACGTACGCACGATCCTCATCCCCGAAGCAGTAAAGGAAAATCATCGAGTAGCAATATTCACCGAAGAAGACGGCAAAACGAAACTGGCCCACTGCTCTGATAACATCGGCCTCGTCATCACTCCTCCAAAGCTTTCTAGAGACGGCAGACGGATCATGTTTGACCAAGATTTGATTCTGCCTCTCGCGAAGAGGTATCTGGCACTTACCTTCGAAAGAGACTCTTTCGAAGAAAAATACAGACAAAAAACATGGGTGATTACCATTCATCTTCAGCCCCCACCGCCTATCACCCAGCTCCACCTTCCAATCATCGCGGCAGAAACAGCCGCGTAAGACCCAACTGCATGGTCAGGCCGGCCGCACGGCAATCTAGACATCCTAGATCTGTCCACTGTGCGGTCTTTTTTTTGGGCAAAAATCGCGGTATTCGCACCAGCGGCAATTCCAGTCATTACCGGTCGGCGCAAAATCGCTGACATTGATTTCTTTGATGATCGCTTCGATTTCCGCCTTCACCTTATCTAAATCTTTCTGGCTCTTGGTAACTTCTTCTTTCTTATTATCTTTCAAAAAGTAGTAAATCAAGCGCTCTGGCACCAGATCAAAAGCCTCCATCGCTCCCATAGCATAAATCGCCAACTGAGGATCTTTCTCCACCTCTTTTTTCTCCTTAGCTTTGCCAGTCTTGTAATCGACAATCGCGCACTTACCGTCACCCAAATCCTCCACCAGATCGAAACGACCTTTGAGCGTATAATCCCCTACTTTGATGTAAAAATTTTCTTCAATCAGCCTGGGATCAGCTGGGCTTTTCTGGTAATCCGCCCAGAAGTTTTCCAGCATTTTCTTGCCCTCCTCGTATAATTCCCCCAAATGCTTTTTGTGCAAACCACCACGATTAGGCCACATCTGTTTATAGGTATTCAGCAGAAAGTCGAGATTAATCTCACCATTGACTTCTTTGATCGCTAAGTCTTCTTTTTGCTTTTTTATTTCCTGCCAGAAGCGGCTAATCACGCCGTGAACCAAATTGCCCAACCTCATGCTATCAGATGGCATTCCGGGAACTTTTTGCACATAGCGATAATAGTATTTGAGCGGACAATCCTCGAATGTCTTGACCCGCGTGTAATCGATCTTGCTGACCTGATGGTCAAAAGAGGCCTTGATGGCTTCTTTTTGTGTCGGCAAAAACAAATCATCTTCATCTGCTTCGACCAATTCCTTCTCTGGGCTCTGCAGGCCTGTCTCCAGTAAAAATCTAGACGGTTTGGTCACTCTGCTCCTGCTATCTCCGTAAAAATCACTATGGGAAATATATAGAAATCTCTTAGCCCTGGTCATCGCCACATAGAACAGTCGGCGCTCTTCTTGGATATGGCTTTCTTTTGGGTCTAGGCTACCTTCCGCCAAACCCTCGGGCAGCGGGATTCGCTCTGCTCGGTAGTCACTAGGAAAGCGCCGAGTGGCAGCATTGACGATAAATACGCAGGTAAACTCTAATCCCTTGGCGCCGTGCACTGTCGTCAGGCTAACAGCATCAAAATCTTCCTGAAGCTCGGCAGCCCTTGGATCTTCACCCGCTTCTTGCACCAGGTCCAGATAATCGACGAAAGCCTGCAGCGTCTGGGACGGCGAGCGGCCTTCGAACTTTTTGATCTGATTAAACAGCTTAGCTACATTTTGGATTTGCTCAGACGCTTCCATCTCTTCGGACTGCTGGATGTACTGCAGATAGCCATCATGGCGCAAAAACTGGTATAAAATATCGCCAGCGCCCTGCTGCCTCGACATCTCGATATACTCGTTGATTTTTGCCAGAACTTGCTGGATTTTCTCGCGGTCATCATCGGCTATCTGGGGCAAAAACCCTTTGTCTTCCGTAACTAGATTAGCCACCTGCCAAAGCGGACTGTGCGTCTGTCTAGCCTCATCGCGCAGAGCTATCAGGCTCAGCATCGATATCATCCACATTGGCAGCCGCAAGACATGGTCGAGACTGACATCATTAAATGGGGTTTTGATCGTCCGCAGCAAATTAGTAAGATCCGTGATTTCGCGCCGCAGATAAAAGCCGCGCATCCCGACAAAGAAGTGGGGTATCCCCTGCCGGTACATCTCAGCAGCAAACTCTTCGAGATAGCGATGGCTCCGGCCCAAAATAGCGAAGTCCCGCCAATCTAAACCATGCTTTTCTTTTGTCTCTTGCATTTTTTCAACGACGACCGCTGCTTCCTCCTCCGATGTTTTAGTATGAATGACCGCGATCTCGCCATCTTCATCGATATTACTTGTTAATTTCTTATCGACGTTTGCTTTAACCTCTAGGCGGTCCGGATTGTTGCTGGTGATCAACTGATAGGCATGGTCTAATATATCCTGCGTGCTGCGGTAGTTTTCTTTGAGCACTACTTTTTTGCAATTTGGGAAATCCTGCTCAAACTGCAAGATATTTTGCACTGCTGCCCCACGAAACTTATAGATAGACTGGTCATCGTCACCACAAACGGTAATCCTCTGGTGCTTTTCAGCGATTTGCTGCGCCAGCAGATTTTGGACCAGATTGGTGTCCTGAAATTCGTCGACCAGCACATATTGGTATTCGTTCTGCAGTTTTTTTAGGATATTAGGGCGCTTCTGGAGAAGCTGCCAGGCATAGTATTGCAAATCAGCAAAATCCATTACCCCTTTCTCTATTTTCAAGTCCATAAATTGCTGATAAGCCCGCGCCAGCTCGTTAGTTTTCAAAACTTCTTCTTCATCCTCGTGTTCAAACTTCTCGGCAAAATCCAGATATTGCTTAGGCGTGATATTCTGGTGACGCAAACTGTCGAAATGCCCCAGTAGATCATTGATAAAGCTTAAGGGGTCGGCGGCTGGCCGAAAATAACTGAGATCAAAGTCAAACAGATGCTCTCGCATAAATAGCCATGATCCCGTTTTGTCCAAAATCTCGTAGCTCGGGTCTAAGCCGATCTCTAGACCATAAGTCCGCAGCAGCTGGTCGCCAAAAGCGTGGAAGGTGCTAATCGGCGCTTCCGCGTGAGAAAGCGGCAGCAAAATATCGATCCTCTCGGCGATTTCCTGCACAGCTTTCTCGTTGAAGGAAAGCGTCAGGATCGCCAGCGGCGAAATCTTTTTGTCCAAAACTAAGTGGGCAATCTTGGTAGCGATCACTTTGGTTTTGCCGGTGCCGGCACCAGCGATAATCAGCATCGACCCATCAGTATATTCGACCGCCACGCGCTGCTGCTTGTTGAGATTTTTTAGTAGGTCAGACATAGTCACAGTATACAGTAAACAGTGAAGCAGCAAAACAGGAAGACGGGCAGCTGACAGGGGGATCTTTGAGATTTTTGGGAATGACTTATTTAGGCGATGAGCCAAGAAAAATCTTGGTACTGGAAGCCCAAACATTTAGGGTCAACCTACAAGCAGCAACCAACAAGAGGGGGGCAGTTATAACGTTAGGTTTTAATTGCTGTAACCTGTAGCCAGTAACCCGTTGTCCTAATCATCCTAAATATCCTAATAGTCCTAATAATCCTTGTCCTTGACGGATTGGCATGGAAAATTCAGGAGTTTAGGGCTCATGTCGGCCAAAGTTGACTAAAAGACTTAGAAAAAATTCTGTCACACGAGTTTTTCTGGTGGGATATTTGAGATAATTGAGATTTTTGTGATTTTTGAGACATATGTCTTTATTGAGCGGCAAACCAAGAATTAGCTTGATACCACGTTCATATAGGTCATACCCCCTCACCTAGCCTCTCCCTAAAAATTTTCGCTTCGCTCAAATTT
>Ga0265297_10007057_pt1 | contig 15817 bp, 13 predicted proteins | sample Munlanlwell13791_FD_192502 | JGI IMG/M metagenome (GOLD analysis project Ga0265297, IMG submission 192502) | Leachate microbial communities from a municipal landfill in Southern Ontario, Canada - Leachate well 137-91 | ecosystem: Engineered > Solid waste > Landfill > Unclassified | place... | reverse complement strand
CGCCGCCTATCAGTACGAGCAGGCGACGGAATGGCATAAGCGCAAGCCGGTAATGGAAAAATAAATTTTTAATAAATCAAAATGTCAAATTTGATGTTTTGTAAATTCGCCTTGCCAAATAAATTATAAGTGTTAAAATATATACATAAATAATTAACTAATGTAATCAATTTATGTCTGAGCAAAAGAATTTTTTTGATTTATCGCCCAAACAAAGTTTGGTGTTTGGGCTGACTGCCGGCGTGGCTTTAGTCAGTATCGTCGGTTTTGGGGTTTTATTGCTGGCCGGCCGGCCGGCCGCGGACGGCAATGCCAATCTGCCGGTGGTGAACGCTAATGTCAATGTGAAGCCGGTTAATCAGGCGGCGCCGGAAGCGACCGGTGATGTGACCAAATTGTCGGCGGTTACCAGTGCCGATCATATCCGCGGCAATAAAAACGCGAAAGTGACTTTGATTGTCGTTTCGGATTATCAGTGTCCCTTTTGCTCGCGCCATGAAACCACCATTAATCAGTTGTTAAAAGATTATGGCGATAAAATCCGGATTGTCTGGCGGAATATGCCTTTAACCTCCATTCATCCATACGCGCAGAAGGCGGCGGAAGCGGGCGAGTGCGCCGGCGATCAGGGCAAATTTTGGGAAATGCACGATAAGATGTTTGAGAATCAGTCGGCGCTGACTGAAGACAATCTGAAGCAATATGCCACCGATCTCGGCTTAAATGCTTCAACTTTCGCCTCCTGCTTAAGCTCCGGCAAATATACCGAGCGCGTAAATAAGCAATCGGCGGAAGCGCAGGCAGCCGGCATTTCCGGCACGCCGGGCACTTTCGTTAATACTCAGCTGGTCAAAGGCGCTTATCCGATTGAGACGTTTAAGGGGATTATTGACGGATTGCTGAAATAGTATTTATTTGATTCACTATTATCTTGAGGCAGCCGTTTAATCCGGCTGCCTTTTATTGAACCGTTGACGAAAATGGTTTTTTTTGGTTAAATATAATAGTATCCTGTATTTTAAGGTGAGGTGTGAAAGCGGTTTAATCGGACAGTTTTGTTTGTCCCGCCTTCATTAAAATAACATTACGATAGAATGGAGAGGTGCCGGAGTGGTCGATCGGGACAGTCTTGAAAACTGTTAGGCCTGAAAGGGTCTCGTGGGTTCGAATCCCACCCTCTCCGAATTACCATTTGGATGATTTTGCCCGGTAAGAATCCCTTTGGGAAATCTCCATTATTTACTAATTAAATATTAAACGGCTTAAGTCTATGGTAAATTCTGAAAATCAATTTGAAAAAAATGGACCAAGAACCTATGAGATGTTAATGCAAGCAGAAATAGGCAGTGATCATGAGGCCACCCTGGAACAAATTATAGAAAAAGTTGAACGGCCTCTTTTTGATGAGAGGATTGGACAGTTTGCCGAAAACGATTTAGCACAGGATGCCGATGGCAGCTGGAATACATTTGAACAAAAAGTGAGGGATGTTTTTCCAGATTTTCCCGAAGGTAGATTTAGAGCCATAAAAGCCGCTGTCAGCATGCATTTGTGCGGATTGTAAATACTTATGCAATTTGAGGCACTAAAAAAATATTAGTTGCAGATGTCAAAAGCCATTGAAGTGGAAATTAGAATATTATTGCGGCACCGAAAGGCTATTGAAGATAAATTGCGGTTTTTGGGCGCCAAAACAGTTGGTGTTTCGCGTTTGACAGACTATTGGTATTGCCCGGCTGCGGCCAAAAATTTTCGTCAGGCGGGCACGGAGAAAACGGGTTTTGCCTTAAGGATTCGGGAATCGGTAAATCCATATGGTGGCCGGAAAACTTCCACTCTGGAATGCAAGACCTTGTGTGACGGCAAGGATCATTCCTTGTGCCATGAGCATGAAATGGTTTTGTCTGATGTGGCCGCGATGCGCCATATTCTGGCAGATATCGGTTTAAGAGAGTTTTTGGCGGTAGCCAAAGAACGAACGGTTTATAGATATAAAAGAGTAAAATTTTGTTTTGATAAAATTAAAGGAGTGGGCGACGGCTTGGAAATGGAAATCATGACAAAGAATAATTTAACAGGCGCCAAACAAAAACTTATTTCTTTAGCCGGGGAGCTGGGTATTAAAAGGCAGGAAATTTTGAAGAAAAGTCTGACCTATCTGGCGATGGAAAAGCTGTCAAAGTTTGAATAAACGCGATTGGAAAATTTTTTTTTCTGTCATTGCGGGGAGTCCGCCCGGGGCGGACGACGAAGCAATCTGAACAGACAAGTCAAAGCGCTGATAATTACATTACTGTCTTTGCCGAGATTGTTTCGTCCCTCGTGCGACTCGCTCCTCACAAAGACAAATAAATATAGTTAGTCATAATAAAACAGCATTAGAAATATTTGGAGAGGTCGCATAGTGGCCTAGTGCGCGCGCTTGGAAAGCGCGTATACCGCAAGGTATCGGGGGTTCGAATCCCCCCCTCTCCGCCAGAAATTTTTATTTTTTTTCAATATGTCTGAGACTGAATTTGGGCCGGAGCAGGAAATATATGAGAGCTTACCTGATTCATTAAATGAAGTCGAGGCGCCTTCTGATCATCTTGAGGCGATTAACCCCAAAGATTTTTTAGCTTTTGATCAGGAAAAACAAAAAAGGCTGGAAGAAATAATGAACCGCATCAATCTGCGCCGGGAACAAAAACGCGAAACTCAGGCAGATATCCCCCAGTCTAATCACGAGATCGTAGAAATTGGCGGTAAGAAGTTTAAGATATATTACGTGCCAAAGGAAGCACTAGCGCCGGGTTTCGGCATGGCTTACAGGGATGGCACGGCTGACGTCAGAGAAGATCTCCATCCAAGAATAAAAAAATTTGTCAAGGCGCATGAGATTTATCATTTAGCCGATCAATCACATTTTCTTGGACATCTCGGAGGGGAATTTAGAGCCAATTTTTTTTGTGGATTAAAGGATCCAATAGGTTTGGCGGCTACGGCCGCGGCGGCGATCAGACGCGGTGGGTTGCAAATGTTTTGGCGGAAAATAAGAAAAGACGGTTTTCTCAACCAATTTCGCTAGGCAGAATATATTTCGAATATGGCAGGACAAGTAGATGAGATTAAAGCGCGGGTGGATATTATTGAGCTGATTTCCGAATATATCCGCTTGAAACCGGCGGGGACCAATAATTGGAAAGGTCTCTGTCCTTTTCATAATGAGAAAACCCCGTCGTTTATGGTGTCCAAGGACAAGCAGATTTGGCATTGTTTCGGCTGCAGCGAAGGCGGCGATATTTTCACTTTCGTGCAAAAAATGGAAGGCATTGAATTTCCCGAGGCTCTGCGTCTGTTGGCGCAAAAAGCTGGTGTGCATCTGGCGGCCGCGGATCCGCAGCTGCTCAGCCAGAGAAATACTTTGCTTGATATCTGCCAGTGGGCGACTCATTATTGGCATAAGACTTTGCTGGAAGCGCGCGAAGCGCAGAAAGCCCGCGATTATTTGCGCCAGCGGCAGGTCAAAGACAGCACCATTGCCGAATTTAAAATCGGTTACGCGCCGCCGGCCTGGGAGGCGGCCATAAAATTTTTACAAGCCAAGGGTTTTTCCGAGCAGGAAATATTTCTCGCCGGCTTGGGCGTAAAAAAAGAACGGGGTTCGGGTTTTTATGAACGTTTTCGGGATCGGCTGATGTTTCCGATTAACGATTTGCACGGAGCGCCGATCGGTTTTTCCGGCCGGACTTTGGATCCGCAGGAACCTGGCGGCAAGTATATCAATACGCCCCAGACTTTGATTTACAATAAAAGTTTGTTGCTTTTCAATTTGGATAAGGCGAAAAATGACATTAAAAAAGAAGATCTGGCCATTATCGTGGAAGGCCAAATGGACGCGGTCTCGGTTTACCAGGCCGGTTCGCATAACGTCATCGCCACGTCAGGCACGGCCTTGACCATTGACCAGATAAAAATTTTAAAACGCTACTCCAGCAATTTGGCGATTGCGTTTGATACCGACGTGGCGGGCGAGTCCGCGGCCAAGCGGGGGATTGATTTGATTTTGAGCGAAGAAATGAACGTGCGGGTTATTGTTCTGCCCCAGGGCAAAGATCCCGACGAATGCGTCAAGGCCAGTCCCAAGCTTTGGTTTGAGGCCGTGAAGGACGCCCGGTCGATTATGGAATATTATTTTGAAAAAACTTTTTCCCAAATGGATATCGGGAAGGTGGAAGGCAAAAAAGCCGCGGCCAAAATCCTATTGCCGGTAATTTTTAAAATCGGCAACAAAATCGAACAGAGCTATTGGCTGCAGAAACTGGGCGCCGCGCTGGGGGTTTCCGAACGGATTTTGCGGGAAATGCTAATGCAGCAGCCGGGTGTTAAGGGTAAAGCCGCACCCGCGGCCGCGGCCGCCGCGGCGCCGGATCGCGACTTGATGCTAGCGGAACGGTTGCTGGCTATGGCCTTAAAATATCCCGCCTTGCTTGATAACATTATTGACCGGCTGCCGCCGGAAATGGTCGGTTTTCCCGATTTGCATGCGCTTTACAAAGAGCTGATAATCTATTATACTATAGATATTAATCATCGTTTTAAAGATTTTGGCTATCAGGATTTTTCCCGTAAAGTTGAGCGTCGGAATTTAGACGGCTTGGCGGATAAACTCGTTCTCTTGGCAGAGAAGGATTTTTTTGATTTTAATCCGGATGTTTTACGGGAAGAAGCGCTAAAAGTCGTTTCGCTGATTAAAATGAGTTATCTCCAGCGGCAGGCGAAAGGGCTGGAAGAGGAAATTCGCCTTTTGGAAAGCCAGGGCGCGGCCAAAGAAGCGGCGGAAAAAGCCCGGCAGCTGGATGAAATATTAAGCCGCCGCAATCAGCTGACATCAGACCGCTGATAATAAAATTTCTAATTTCTCATATCTAATTGCCAATTAAATCCCAATTATCGGGCATTAGATATTATCCATTGATTAGAAATTAGATATTAGTAATTAGAAATTTCGGCATTTATGGCAAAAAAGCTCCCCAAAAAAATTAAAAAACAGATTAAAGCCAAGCTGAAAGCGGTTAAGAAAAAGGCGGCGCGGGTGTCAGCCGTTAAAAGCAAGGCCGCGGTGAAAGTTAAGGTGACTTTGGATCCGGAGCGGGTGACTAAGCTGATTAACAAGGGCCGGACGCGAGGTTTTATCACGGAAACCGAAATTTTGCATACTTTTCCGGAAGTGGAAGAATATTTGGAAGATTACGAAAAATTTTTGAATACCATTGAACAGCTGGGCATGGTGGTCGTGGAGTCGGAAGACGGGATATTGGCGCCCAAAGAAAAACGCCTGAAAGTTTTGGATCAGGTGGGCCTGACTGCCAAACAAAAAAAGAAACTGGACATTTCCGATATTTCCGCCGATTCAATTCAGATGTATCTGCGGGAAATCGGCAAGGTTTCGCTTTTAAAGCCGGAAGAGGAAATCACGCTGGCGAAAAAAGCCGAACATGGCGACAAGGAAGCGAAGCGGAAGCTGATTGAAGCGAACTTGCGGCTGGTGGTATCCATCGCCAAACGTTTTACCGGAAAAAGCCTTTCGCTTTTGGATTTGATTCAGGAAGGCAATATCGGACTGTTTCGCGCCGTGGAAAAATTTGATTACCGCCGCGGCTACAAGTTTTCCACTTACGCCACCTGGTGGATCCGGCAGGCGATTACGCGCGCGCTGGCCGATCAGTCGCGGACGATCCGCATTCCGGTGCATATGGTGGAGACGATCAATAAATTCAAACAGGCGGAACGGCAATTGATCCAGGATTTGGGCCGCGAGCCGTTGCCGGAAGAAATCGCCGCGGAAATGGGTGAGCCGCTGGACCGGGTTTTGCATATTATTAAGATCAGCCAAGATACGATTTCCATTGAAACTTCAGTCGGCGAGGATGATGAAGACAGCACCTTGGAAGATTTTATTGAAGATGTCCGGACCATGACGCCCGATCGGTCGGCGGCGCTGGAACTTTTGCGGGATTACGTCAATGAAGTGATTAAAGACCTGACCCCGCGCGAGCAAAAGATTTTGGAAATGCGTTTCGGTTTAAAAGACGGCGTGGCGCATACGCTGGAAGAAGTCGGGCAGGAGTTTGATGTCACGCGCGAGCGCATCCGGCAGATTGAAGCCAAAGCGCTGGAGAAAATCGGCAAGCACGATCTGATTGAAAAGTTGAAGGATTATTAGAATATAGTTATGGTTGAAAAGAGGAAATATAAGGACCGGGCAGAATATCTAAAGAAAGCGGTTAGTAAGCGTCGACAGAAAATACGAGAATTAGCCATTGAATATAAAGGAAAGAAATGTAATGTTTGCGGTTATCATAAGTGTCAGGCGGCTTTGGAATTTCATCATATTAAAGGCAAAAAAGATTTTGGTCTTTCTCATAATGGCATAACTAGATCATGGGAGAAAACCAGGCAGGAGCTGGACAAGTGCATACTGGTTTGTGCTAATTGTCATCGGGAGTTGCATTTTAAAAATAAATAGTATAATATATTGAAATATTATTTAATGAGCCATTAGCTCAGGGGTAGCTCAATCGGCAGAGCAGTTGGCTGTCGAATATTGGCAGCTTACAGAAGAAATTCTGTAATGAAAACTTCGGGATAACGGTGAACGCTAAACACTGACGTAAAGTTAGGGCATGTTAACACCGTGGGAACTTCGACGAGGTCGGGGAGCGCCGTAGAGACTAGATACCGAAGCACCTAAGTTCGGAAGAATAAGGTGATGATATAGTCCACGCCTTAATGAAAATTAGGGAATTCGTGTAACCAATTGGTTGTGGGTTCGAGTCCCACCCCCTGAGCCGATGGCTTATCAAAAAAACGAACAATTTGGCATAAAGAGAATTTTTATTAAAGATTAAAAGTACAATTGAATCTATCGACACAGCGCGCCGTTTTGGCGTGTTGTTTTATTTTTTGCTATAATGAAAGGAGCATAAATAATACAAAACCTATGAAAAATCGCAATCAATTAGCTGTCGTGACCGCTGTTTTTGCGGTGTTTTTTTTAATTTTATTGGCCGCGGGTATAAATTTGTACCAGAAAAACGAGGCTAAACTTGGTACCAGCGACAAAATCACTATTAGTTTTGATCGGCAGGGATTAATTCCTTTTGACACGATGGTAATCTCCGGCAAAAATCTTGATCCGGAAGCGGCTACGGCTGTAATATTTACCACTTTCAGCAAGCAAACGCTGACTATTCCGGCGCTGGCGGTGACTGCGACCAGCGTTGAGGTGCCGGTGCCGCCGCTGGCTTATAATCAAGACTCAGGTAATTTCGGGATTGATGCCATATCTTTTTATGTCATACAGACCAAAAAGACGGGAGAGCGGCTGGCGGTCAAAACTTCAAACGAAATCTCCGGCATTTCAATTATTAGGCCGCTAACACCTGAGGTGGTAAAAGCCGCCGGCATCAAAGGATTGCCCGCCGGGCTGATGAGCCGCGCTTTCCTCAGCCGATCCATTAAACAGCTGGATAGTTTAAGCGATAAGATCGCGTCAGAAGATAATGGCCTGTCGGATCCGTTTAGCGATTCCCGGGGGATAATGGAAGAATTATTAGCCGGTTTGGACGGTTATATTAAAGACCCAAAGACTGCTTTTCAGCTTCGGGCTTTGGATGGAGAAGCGATTTCTGTCACCGCCGATGAGGTCGCCTGGCTTGACGCTTTTTACGCCGGTTTCCTCGGCCAGGCGGAAAAACAGATTCTGCTGGCGTTAAGCGGCCAGCCATTGGCTTTGGTGCCGGCCGCATTGGCAGCCGAAGGCGCCTGCGGCAATAACTGGCAGTCCGAAACCGACCCGGCGAAAAAACTTGAATTGGAACTTGATTGCGTCTACAGCCAGGGTCCAGCTAAGGCGGGAGAAAAAAGCCGATCGGAAAAGCTGCAAGAAGTTTTAGATGGCATTTCCACCAGCCTGCTAATTGACGGTTTGCTGCTTAAAGATCAAATCAATTATGCTCTAACCAGATTTTTGACCGGCCTTAATCCGCCCATGAGGTCGCTGATCAATAAACCGATGCCGGCCCCCTTCCATATTATTTATCTGCTGGGCGAGATTCTGATTGAAAGCCATAAGGTTTGCAGTACGCTGCCCGAATTTTGTTATCTTCGCGATTATACCGTCGCCGATCCGTTTAATGCCAGGGAGATTATATTCATGAATTTCGGCACGCCTCAGAGTGAGGAAATCCGGTTTGCTACGCCGGCAGATTTTGAAAATTGGCTTTTTGACCAGCATGGTTTAGCCGATGGCGGTTATGATGTCAGGCTGCTGCCGCCCGAACTGGAGCCATTGCCGAAATATAATCCTATTCCCAAGACCAAACCATCGCCCGCGCCCGTGCCGTCGCCCGCGCCCGTCACCCCGGAGCCCATAGAATATATCCCGCCCGCTCCGGCGCCGACTCCGGCCCCAGTTATTACTCCGACACCGGCGCCGGTCGTTAAAGATTGCTGGGAACTCAAAGAAGATGCCTTCAAAGCCTGCCGAGCGGGCTGCAGTGATTCGCAAGTTTGCTACAGCAACTATGATAAATGCAAGGCTGGGACATGTAATATTGATTGCGTAAACGCCTGTCAGGCGACCTTGAGCCGATGTATTAATGCCTCTTCAAAATGCTTTTCCGATTGCAATAATGCTTACGCCGCTTATAAATGTCCTTAAATCCTGCCGAAAAGCATGGAAACATTGGAAACAATTTTTAAGCGCCGCAGTATCCGCAAATTTACCGGCGGAAAGATTTCGGCCGGAGATCTGGAAAAAATTTTGCGCGCGGCCATGGCCGCCCCGTCAGCCGGCAACGGCCAGCCCTGGCATTTTATCGTGATTGACGACCAGACAATTTTAGATAAAATTGCCGAAGCCAGTCCGTATGCCGGCATGGCTAAGTATGCCGGCCAAGCCGTAATCGTATGTGGTGATACCAGTCATGAAAAATTTGGTTGTTATTGGGTGCAGGATTGTTCAGCCGCGATTCAAAATCTGCTTTTGGCCGTCACCGATTTAGGCTTGGGCGCCGTTTGGACCGGCATTTATCCGCGGGAAGATCGGCTCGTTGCATATCATCAATTAATTTTGGGCCTGCCGGAAAACATTATTCCCCTGGCCACCATCCCAATCGGGGTTCCAGCAGAAGATCCAGCCCCGCAGGACAGATATCGGCCGGACAGAATTCACCGCAATCAATGGTAAATTTTAAAAATTTAAAGAGTCGCCAACTCGGCGATTTTTTGTTATAATATAAATAAGCTTGAGCCTAAGAAAAAAGCGATCATATTTTAATTTTATGGATAGAAATTTAGCGTTAGAGTTCGTGCGCGTCACTGAAGCGGCCGCGATTGCCGCCGCCAAGTGGATGGGGCGGGGCGATAAGAACCGGGCTGATGGGGCCGCGGTGGATGAAATGCGGTCACGCTTCAATCAAATTGATTTTTCCGGCCGGATTGTCATCGGCGAGGGCGAAAAAGACGAAGCGCCCAAACTTTTTACCGGCGAACGGGTGGGACAAGGGAAAAAGCCGTTTATGGATCTGGCGGTGGATCCGCTGGAATGCACCGACAGCGTGGCTTGGGGGCGTTATAACGCCATGGCGGTGATTGCCGCCGGGCCCAAAGGCAGTCTTTTGTCGGCGCCCGATACCTATATGGAAAAAATCGCGGCCGGGCCCAAAGCCGCGCCCGTGATTGATTTGGACGCGCCGGTCAAAACCAATATCCGGCTGGTGGCCAAGGCTTTAGGCAAGCCGGCGGCCGAAGTGACGGTGGTGGTTTTGGACCGGCCGCGGCATGAGAAGTTGATCAAAGAAATCCGCCAAACCGGCGCGCGCGTGCGCTTAATTACCGACGGAGACGTGGCTGCGGCCGTGGCGACCTGTATGCCCCAGTCTGGCATTGATTTGCTGATGGGTACGGGTGGCAGTACGGAAGCGGTTTTGGCCGCGGTGCCGCTTAAAATTTTTGGCGGCGGCATGATTTGCCGCTTTAAGCCGAGAAACGCCAAAGACGAGGGGGAAGTAAAAAAATATTTGAAAAAGATTGGCCGGGCCAATCTAAATCAGGTTTTTCACGTTAAAGATCTGGCGCAAGGCCGGCAGCTGACGTTTACGGCCACCGGCGTGATTGACGGGCCGATGCTGGACGGCGTCAGATTCCAATCTGACCGGATTATCACCCATTCTATTGTCGTGCGCGGCGTTTCCGGCACAGTGCGATATATTACCACGCACCACCGCATTGGCTAGAGGTTAGCTTTTAGCTTATAGCTTTTAGGTATCCGCTTCTAAAAGCTAAAAGCTAAAAACTAAAAGCTTAATTTTATGATTGTTTCCACCAAAAAATTATTCAGCCACGCTTACGGCCAATACGCCATTGGCGCGTATAATATTAACAATGCCGAGCAGCTGATGGGCTTGTTCCGCGGCAATTTGGAAAGTGAAGCGCCGTTTATTATTCAAATTTCCAAGGGGGCGAGGAAATATACTGACAGCCGGTTATTGGAAGCGATGATCAAGGCGGCGGATAAGATTTTTCCTGAAGCGATTTATGCCGTGCATTTGGATCACGGCGACGAAGCGACCTGTCTGGACGCGATTAAAAGCGGCGTTTACAGCTCGGTGATGATTGACGCCAGCGCCGAGCCGTTGGCGGAAAATATTGCCATCACCAAAAGAATCGTCAAAGCCGCCCATAAGAAAAGGATTGCCGTGGAAGCGGAATTGGGCCAGCTGGGCGGGGTTGAGGATGAGGTTAACGTGGCGGAAAATCAGGCGCGCTTAACCGATCCCAGGCAGGCTCAGGAATTTATCGCCAAAACCGGCATTGACAGCTTAGCCTGCGCCATCGGCACCAGCCATGGAGCCTATAAATTTTCCGGCAGCCAGCGCCTGCATTTTGAAGTCATTGAGGAAATTCAGCGTTTGCAGCCGGGTTTTCCGCTGGTCATGCACGGCTCCAGTTCGGTGCCGGCGGAGGAAATCGCACGCATTAACGCGGCCGGAGGCAAACTTTTGGGCGCCAAAGGCGTGGATGAAAAAGATTTCGCGCGCGCGGCCAAGCTGGGCGTGACTAAAATCAATATTGATACCGACGGGAGGCTGGTTTGGTGCCGGGTGCACCGGGAATTTTTCCGCGATCATCCCGAGGTATTCGACCTGCGCGATCCGGGAAAAATTTTTATGGCTGAATACGCCAAGTATATCGCCGTCAAAAACCAGGCCTTGGGCAGCGCCGGACAGCTCGCGGCCGTCAGAAAATTTTTAGGCTAAATTGAATTTACAAAAACTTGCGATCGCCAAAAGAAGAAATTTTTTTATTATGAAAAGCACCACAAAAAATACTTTAAAATTATTTTTTCAATACTCCTTAAAACATAAGTATCTGGGAGCGACGATGCTGGGTGGTGCCTTAAGTGCGTCTTTTTTGAGTGTTTTGGCGCCGTTATTTTACAAGCGTTTTTTTGACGCTTTGGCCAGCGGCCGAAACGTTGATTCGGTGGTGCCACAGCTGTTTGGTAATCTGATCGCCATCGGTTTAATCGGACTGGGGAGCTGGCTGGGCTGGAGAATCGCCACCTTTACCGCCAATCGCTTTGAGTCGCGGGTGATGACGGAATTGACCAACTATTGTTTCGCTTATCTTCATCGTCATTCATTTTCTTTCTTTAACAACAGTTTCGTCGGTTCCTTGGTAAAAAAAGTCAAATGGTTCGGCCGGTCTTATGAAACTATCGCCGATCGCATTACCTGGAATCTCTTGCCGCTGGTGATGAACATTGCCGTGATCGCGGTCGTTTTATTTCAGCGCAATGTTTATTTGGGCCTGGGCGTATGCGGCTGGGTGGTCATTTTTATTCTCATAAATTTTATCTTCGCCAGCTATAAACTACGTTATGACGTCTTGCGCAGCGAAGCGGAAACCAAGACCACCTCATTTTTGGCCGACACGGTCACCAATAACGTTTCCGTCAAGCTTTTCACCGGTTATAAAAGGGAAGTCTCCGGCTTTGCCGCGGTGAACGATGAATTGCGGCATTTGCGCCGGTTTACCTGGGATTTGGATAGTGTTTTTGAGGCCACTCAGGGATTTCTCATGATTTTTCTGGAAGTCGGCATCTTTTTTTTGGCCGTGCATTTGTGGCGGCAAAATATCTTAACCGTCGGTGATTTTGTTTTGATTCAGGCTTATTTGGTGACGATTTTCAACCGGGTTTGGGATTTTGGCCGGGTCGTGCGCCAGATCTACGAGGCACTGGCGGACGCGGCGGAAATGACGGAAATTCTGGATACGCCGCATGAAATTAGGGACACGGTTAGCGCAAAAAAACTGAAAGTGGGTATCGGCGCCATTGAGTTTGCGCAGGTTGATTTCTATTATCATGAAACGCGGCGCGTCCTTAAAGATTTTAATCTTCGCATCGCGCCCAAAGAACACGTGGCGTTGATCGGGCCGTCCGGCGCCGGTAAGACCACGATTATCCGTCTACTGCTGCGGATGCATGAACTTACGGCCGGGCAAATTTTAATTGACGGGCAGGATATCGCCCAGGTGACGCAGGAAAGCCTTTGGGAAAACGTCAGTTTGGTGCCGCAGGATCCGGTTTTGTTCCACCGGACGCTGCGGGAAAATATCGGTTACGGCCGGCCCAAAGCCAGCGCGGCGGCGATTATCGCCGCGGCCAAGGCGGCGCACTGCCATGAATTTATCAGCCGTTCGCCGGAAAAATATGAAACTTATGTCGGCGAGCGGGGAATTAAGCTGTCCGGCGGCGAGCGCCAGCGGGTGGCCATTGCCCGCGCAATTCTGCGGGGCGCGCCGATTTTAGTGCTGGACGAAGCCACTTCCAGCCTGGATTCGGAATCGGAGCTTTTAATCCAGGACGCTTTGGATAAATTAATGCGCGATAAAACCGTGATTGTGATCGCGCACCGGCTCTCAACTATTCGGAAGATGGATCGGATCGTCGTGGTTGACGAGGGCGGAATCATGGAAAGCGGCACGCATGATGAATTGCTGAAAAATAGCAGTGGCATTTATAATCGGCTGTGGCGGCTGCAGGCCGGAGGGTTTATTAAATAATTTATGTCCAGCCGGCAAAAGAAAATTTGGCAGCGACAGGCCAAGGCATTGAAGCTCATGAATTTTTTGGTTTTTTTTGGTCTGCTGGCGGCCATTAACTTGATTTTTCTTTATTTTTATTATCGGGACGCGAGCCTTGATTTTTCTTTTTTTACGGGATTTTTTATTTTGTTTTTCGTTTTGGACTACGTTCTGGCTTTAAATGTTTTCGGCCATGTCATCCTGAGAATTTTGCTTTTATTGCTGTATGTGGCGATTGTGGTTTATAGTCTGATAAATTTCGTGTACTATGAAGTGTTTGGGGCATTCCTGGCGCTTAATTTCGGCCAGGCCAAGGCGCTCAATCGCTCTCTGCTGGAGCTTTTGAGCGGCTATTATTTGATGGTTCCGCCCGTGATATATTCTTTGGCTCTGATTTTAATCTTGCTGCTGCTGGCCGGTTCCACTTTTTATATTCGGTGCAATCAGCGGATTAATCAGTCATTCCAAAACTTGCTGCGGGAGATTAATTTTTTAAACCGGAAAAACCGGCGGCCCTGGCGCGGAGTTTTGGCCGGGCTGATGTTTTTTTTGCTGGTCAACGGCCTTTTTTATGGTTCGTTAGCTGTTTATAAACAGCGGATCGCGTTTAACCGGTCTTCGCGCCTGCAGTATTTTTCCGATCTTGGCATTTACGGCCATTTGGCGGAACAGACCGCCGGCTTGATCAGCCGGGGATTTTTTTCACGCGCGGAAAAATCAGCCGCGGCCGCGCCGGCTTTGGCGACTGCGCCCGCGGCGGTGCCGCTCAATGACTGGGGCCGGCTGAAAGAAAATCTCAGCCAAATATCCGCGCTTGATAGTACGCCAGCCGCCGCGGTGGCCGCGGTACCGGCTTTCTCTGAACGGCCTCATGTGATTGTTTATCAAATGGAATCCGCGGCCGCCTGGCCGCTGCAGCTTGATCCCGATCCAATGCCGTTTTTATCCAGGCTGATGAAGGAAAATGTGAGTGTGGATAATTTTTTCGCCAATAGCTGCATCACGGTCAACGCGGAATTCGCGTCCCTTTGCAGCTTTTATCCGGAGAGTACCGGTCCGATCAGCGATATATACGCTTATAACAATTATTACTGTCTGCCCGGATTATTAAAAGACCAATTCGGCTACCAGACCAATATTTATCATTCCAATTCGGCGCAATTTTGGAACCGCGACGTGCTGGCGCCGCGCTGGGGCTTTACCCAAAGTTTTTTTACGCCGTTCTTCCACCCGCGGCAGGATGACGGCTCGGTTTTAAGCGAAGTGGTCAAGCAAATGAAAAACGCCGCCGGCCCAACCTTTAATTATGTGATCGGTTTTACGTCGCACGGGCCGCATGATCAAAATTTCATTGATTTTAATCTCAAGCATAATAATCTGAAAATTACCCCTTACGCCGGAGAGATTGGCCGGATACCCGAAGAAACCAAGCAGTCCGAAGTGACAATTCGCAATTACGTGGGTTTTTTGTCCGCTTTGGACGAGGGGATAGCGCGGCTTTTTTCGGAGCTGGAAACAAACGGCCTTTTGGATAAGACGATGGTGGTAATTTACGGCGATCATCGTTATTATAATTTCAATCAGGCTGACCCGGTCGCGGAATTTTTAAATTACAACCGGATTCCCTTTGTCATCTATTTACCCAGTCATCTGCAAAGCCGGATTCAGACTGTGGCCAGCATGGTGGATGTGGCGCCTACGCTTTTAAACCTGATTGCCGGAGAGGATTACCAGCCGCCGCAAAATTTTGTCGGCCACAGCCTGTTTGCGCCGGATTTTCCGAATTTTGCCTTAAGCAAGTGTTTGGGCGAGAATCTTTTCGTTAACCGCGATTTGATTTTAAAAAATGACAGTTTGCTCAAACTGTCCATGCCGCTTTATTATTTTAATCCCAATGCTTGGCCGCGGCTGGAAACTTATGCCGGTTTTTTAAGCGAAACGGTGAAGTATTCCGACAAGCTGGTGGCGGAAAATCAACTGGGCCGGGCTTTTGATCAGCTGGCGGATAATAACCGCGCCGGCAATCTCGCGTCTAAGACTATGACTTTTAACCAGGAAACCGACATTGATAAAGATGGGATTTCAAATCTCAGGGAACAAACTTTGGGTACGAACCCAGAGTTGCCGGATACCGACGGCGACGGTTTTTTGGACGGCGTGGAAGTAAATTTTGGCTGGGATCCGCTCAGTTCCCATGATTAAAAAAACGGCCGCCTTAAGCTTGCTAAAAGTCGCCCGTTTTTTTGTTTTGAAATAAATATTATGGTTGCCGGCGAGGCGGCATTTTTGGCCGCTGGCTTTAGCTTAAAACGTAAGTCGGCGCTATCGGCTTAATGAACTCGTTAGCCAGCACATAGGTATACGCGCCTTGGAACGGCAAAATAATCAAATCGCCTTCACTGATTTTTTTGGCGTAACAATAATAACCCCAGATGTCATAAGGCGTGCAGAGCGAGCCGTAGAAAGTGAATTTGATTTCCTGAAGCGCCGGATGTGTCAGATTGACCAGCGGACAGTAAAAATCCTCGTACTTTTCCCAGGTGCCGATTAAATTTATCCCGCCGTCGGTAATGGCATTGGTTTTTCCTTTGATATCAACCACGCGCTGGGCAATATGCAGGGTATTGGTGCTGATGACGCGGCCGGGTTCGCAAAAATATTGGCATCTAACGAGCGGTTTTAG
>Ga0265297_10007055_pt1 | contig 15818 bp, 13 predicted proteins | sample Munlanlwell13791_FD_192502 | JGI IMG/M metagenome (GOLD analysis project Ga0265297, IMG submission 192502) | Leachate microbial communities from a municipal landfill in Southern Ontario, Canada - Leachate well 137-91 | ecosystem: Engineered > Solid waste > Landfill > Unclassified | place... | reverse complement strand
ATTCCACGCGGGCTTGCTGTTCCTGTTACAGATTCTAATGCTGATTTTTTCAAAAAACGTGAGCGTACAATTGAAAATCGTAAAGAAGTTCTTTCAACGCAAACATCCATGCTTGCGGAAAAAATCAACGCTCTTGAATTAGTTCTCAAGAAAAAAATGCATAATGATGGAAAACTTTACGGAGCTATCAGTCCTGTTGAAATAGTTGATAAGTTGTCCGAAAAGGGTGTTGCTGTCGGTAAAAATCAAATTATCTTTAGCAAGTCGATTAAGACTAAAGGTGTTTACGAAGTTGTTATTAAATTGTCATCACGTCTTCAACCCAAGGTAAAAGTAACTATTGTTTCTGAATAAATAGTTATATCTGATAATAGGATGTGAATATGCAGGATGAGCGGCGGTCATTCCGCCATCCTCGTACTTCTTCGCCTACGCAGGATATTATTGGTAAACTTCCACCAAGCAATACTGATGCAGAGCGGGCAGTACTAGGTGCAATTTTGTTACACGATGCCGGTATCTCGCAGATATCTGATTTTTTATGTGCAGAAGATTTTTATGTTCTTGCGCATCAGATGATATATCAGGCGATGCTTGCGATTGCTCAGCGTACACAGCGCATTGATTTGGTTACGCTGCAAGATGAGTTGAATAAGAAGGATCAGCTTGATAGTGTTGGTGGACTTTCTTATTTAGTATCATTGCAAGAAGATATTCCTGCAGCCGGTCTTATAGAGCAGCATGCTCGTATCATCAAAGAAAAAGCTGTGTTGCGTGAACTTATAAGTTCAGCGATGAATATTATTGCTAAATGTTATACGCAAGATGACAGAGGAATTGATGGCGTTTTAGATCATGCTGAAAAAACCATATTCAACATTGCTCATGCCCGCGCAGATCAAAGTTTTGTACAACTTGATATTTGGCTGAAAAAAACGTTCAAACATTTATCAGATATCAAAAGTCATGGGAAGGGTATTACAGGCATTCCTTCGGGCTACCGTAAGCTTGATCAAATGACATCAGGTTTTCAGAAAAGTGATTTAATTGTTCTTGCCGCGCGTCCATCTATGGGTAAAACTGCTATTGCTTTAAACATTGCTGTTAACGCAGCTTCACAAGGTGTTGCCGTCGGAATATTTTCTCTTGAAATGTCTGCTGAACAGTTGACCTTACGTTTATTGTCAACCGAATCGGGAATTCCTCACCAGAATATTCGCAATGCAAGTATCAGCTCAGAAGAATGGATAGAATTAACTAATGTCGCGACGCAGCTGGCAGAGCGCAACTTATTTATTGATGACACAGCGTTATTATCTGTAATGGATTTGCGAGCTAAAGCACGAAAATTAAAAGCAGAGCAGAAACTGGATTTGCTTGTTGTCGATTATTTGCAGCTTATTCAAAGCAGTTCTCATCATGAAAATAGGCATCAGGAGGTTTCTGAAATATCACGTTCCTTAAAGGCGCTAGCTAAAGAACTGAACATTCCTATTATAGCATTGTCTCAGTTATCGCGTGCAGTTGATAGTCGTATGGACAAAAGACCAATGCTTTCCGATTTACGCGAATCCGGTGCAATTGAACAGGACGCTGATATCATTATGTTTTTGTATCGAGATGTGGTCTATAATCCTGAAGCTGAAAATCCATCAAGTGCGGAACTTATTATCGGTAAGCAGCGTAACGGTCCAACCGGAACGGTGTTTCTAAACTTTATTCGTGAGTTAACTAAATTCGAAGATACTGATGACAGTTTTGGAATCTGACATTAAAAATAAAAGAGGGGAATGATGACTATTTTAGGAATAGATCCGGGTTGGCATATCACAGGTTATGGAATCTTACGAAAAGAAGAGCGTTCAGTCGTTTTAGTTGATTACGGCTATTTGTCTATGGCAACATCTAAAACGCTGGTAGAGCGTTCCGGAATATTTCATGATTTTTTTAATGATAAAATTCAGACACATCATGTAACAGATCTTGCCTTAGAAACTCCTTTTCTTGGAAAGAACGCGCAAAATTTTTTAAAATTAGGCTATCTGAGAGGGCTTTTATATTTGTTGGCAAATAAGCAACATCTCGTTTTGCATGAATTTGCCCCACGCGAGGTTAAGCAAACAGTTACGGGATTTGGCGGCGCGAGTAAAGATCAGGTATGCCGTGTCGTGATGCAACTATTCGCTCATGCGATTAAAGCACAAAAATATGATGTAACAGACGCACTTGCGGTTACCCTATGCGGCCTGTGGCAAACAAAGTATTCGCATATATTAAAATAAGAATTACAAGATAGTTGCAGATATTATGTTTATGTAGTAGAACTGATATAAGAATGCTATGATGGAATAAAGGAGAGCAGCTTTAGTCAGTCATGTTCTTTTTTTAATATTTTCGTTCTTACATTTTCCATGCGCTTTATGCGTCATTTTTCTTTATCAAAAAATTATTTTGAGATTCTCTTGATTCGACTCACTCTTTTTTTGTATGTTGAGCAGAGATGAAAAAGGGGACAGAAAGGGATTCTCATGAAGCGTATCTGTTGTTTATATGCTGCGAATAAGCATAGTATGCCATGTATGGGTTGTAAAGATGATATACGACAGCTTTCATTAGAATTGACACCTGAAGATATCTTATATTTACAAGAACTTTTTTTAACGAATGGATTTCATCACATTCGAGTTCCTACCGTAAATGACGGTAGATTTCTTATGTATAAGCTTTTACACTCAATGCATTTTTTTAATGATATTGCATGTTTAACGTGTATCGATGAACCTATAAGCCTTGACGTATGCGATCTTTTGAATGACTTAAGAACATATTGCAAGGGCGAAGAGTCTATAAACGCAATAGAAGAATATTTCTTAGAGGTTTTTTTTACTGACTTTATGTGGATAGAACTTAATGAAGCTTTATTAAATGACCCAATGGTTCAGCACGCTCTTTATATTATGCATGCTATCGAAGTTGCTCATAAAATACCGGTCATAGCAATGTCATATAACAGTTAACTTATAGAACTATAACGTGTTGCTATAGTTCTATAAGTTTTTGGTTTACTTTTCAATTGTGTACCAATTGAAAATCACTGCTACGTTAATCAATGTAAAACGCTATAAACGAAAGCTTCTTTTTCTTGGATATCTTGAATATATTGTTCTAACAATGGTAGCAATTCTGTATGTGCCATCTCAAGCTGTTCTTTGCTTATTGTTGGTGTCTGTAGCAATTCTAACAGTGTATTGGCCATTGCATGGATTTTTTCAGATTTACTTGGATCGTTTAAATCATCACGAAGTATCTGAGTATATGCTTCTTTATGTGTATGCAAAAAGTCTCTTAAATAGGTAATGCGTTTCAATACTTGTGTATTTTGTTCTGCAACTGAATCTAAGAGGCTCCTTAAGTTGGTATAATGTCTATATAAAGGAATAATTTCATCAATGATGAGCAGAGGCTTTTCTTTTGGTTGTCTTAGCGTGGATAGAGTATTTTCGTATGTAATATCAGCAAGGGATCGTGTCTCAGGAGATATTATAGCTAATGCCTCATCTGATTCTAAACGCTGTCTTAATCTCAATATGTCTTGTATTTCAACATCTATTTTATCTACTATATTGCCGCCATCAAGCCAAAATCGTACGTGATTATCCGCACAATATTGCAATAAAGAAAATGTACATGAACAGAAGTTATCTTGAATAAATACGCATAATTCTTCAAGAGCAGGGAATAAACATATAGTATCCGGAATCACTGTTTGAACAGTTGGCCCATAAATACCTAATATGCGTACAGTTGAAAGGTGTTTTATTTCATCGCCTAAATCAGTGATTTCGCGACACGAAAATGTGTACAACTTTTGTAACTTCTTAAAGCTGCGCATCAAATTTTTTGCTATTGTTATGTTTTCATCTGTTTGGGCCCACCCTATTTTGAGAATCAAGAGATTTTTGAGTGATGCGAGTGCGTGCGTTAAGGTATTGAGTGTATGATCTTCATTTAAAGCTAAAAGTCGTAATTGTTCAAGTTGCCCGATTTCTTGAGGGAGTTGCTGCATCCATACCTCTCTTAAATCTAAGAACCGTAGTTTTTTTAGATTTATAATTTCTGATGGTATTGTGATACAAGAATCTCTTTGATAACTGTTGTCCTGACGAATTGTAAGAGACCGTAATTGTCTGAGGTTGCACAATGCTTTAACATCATCATCTGTGATAGTATTTACGCGTAAAAAAAGTTCTCGCAGATGTTCTAATTGCTCTATTTGTCCCATGCCCCCTGGAAAATGGCTTGCATGCGGTATCATAAGCGATACAATATTAAATTCTGACAGTTTTTGGATAAATTCTTGTGTCAAGATGATATGACCATGAATCGTGACTACTATTCCGTCATTGGGGTATTGACATTTAAGTTCCGTGCATTTGCCAATAATGGTGTTATAAAATTCACTCATGTCTTCACTATGATTTTCCGGGTGTTCCATAAAATCATCAAAAAAAGGAAGATCGTATGTTAGTGTATGCCATTGAGCAATATCTAACTTTTGTTCGCTCGTAAGGGTATCATATATCTCTGAAGCAATATCTATCTTTTCTAAATGATGAGGAAGATAGACGTCATCACTAGGACTATACTCAATTAGATCTTCGCAATAGGTATTATCTGCAGCGCGGTCGCAAACTCGGTTTACATCCGCTCCTTGTTTATAAAGTTCTTTGATTAATTGGTTGGTATCAAAATTTTTTCCATATATTTCAACGGTAGAGGATCCTTGTGCTTGCTCAAGTATATACAGGATAGGATCATATATATTATTGATAAGTACTTCAGCTATATTGGCATACAAGAAATCGAGAACCTCTTGTGTACTGTATATAATGCCATCAATAGATACGTTAGGGTTGCCCTGTGCTTTGTGTATTATATAGTCAATAGGGTTGGCAATTTCGCGCATGAAGGTTCTAAAATGTTCCAATTTATTTGATTGTTGAAGTGATAAGCGTGTATCTTTTGATGCGCATGCCAGTTGAAAACGATCTTTTAAAGACAAAAATTCTGCCATATGGCTAATTAACCATGGCTGTTGCCAAAAAGATACGACAGAAGATGTTGCTGAAGTTGTTTCGTGAGTGTCTTTTTCAGCTGCAGTATGTTGTCTTTTTGTTTTAGGTTCTTCCTCTGAACTTGTGTCAGGGCTTTCTGAAGGAGTAGGTCTTTTACATTCCGCGCAACGCAGTTGCTGTATAATAGCTTGTGCGTGTGGTCTAAAAATGGTATTAACCTTACCAGTCATAGAGTCATAACAAGTAAAGTGATAAGCAGCTGCTAAGCAATCTATTATACATTGAGTAAGCATTGGTTGTTGGCTTAGTTGAGCGATGTTTTGGTACATGAATGATCGCTTAATGCCGCGAACACAAGAACTGATTTGTTCATAATCACCCATTAATGCTACATGCAGTCCTTTTGTCCGTATGATATTAAACATGTCATCCTTGGTAGTTTCGCCTGGGAGGCGTAATAAGCTGGCAATACAGATCTCGAGATCTTGCCAAGATTCAGGGCTTTTTCTAGGGTCCATCGGATGTAAAGAGTTACATAGCGATACAGTAATAAGTAAAAGAACTGATAATTTTGAAAATTTCATTTTATCCCTCCTTTAGTTTTCATTTTTACTAAATTTTCTCATTCTAAGTCACAGTTTAGATTTTGTTTATGGTATGATATCGTGTGCATGCATTTCCTGTGCCCGAAATTCGGTAGAAGTTTCAATAATTTGCTGTAATACTATTTCTTGTTTTTCTTCGTTTTGTATTATTCCCAGCTCCTTATCAGGAGAGGGTTTAAATGCAGGAATCGTCCATCGATGATACGCGGTATTAGTTTTTACTGTCAATATGAAAGGTCCGGTTGCTCCACGTTCAACAGGTATTTCCCAAATTGAACGATCTTTAGGCGCGTTAAAGGGGCTTCTTGGTCTTCCGATTGTTGTGCTTGCTCCTTGCCTAAGTTCAATGTTCTCAATAGGAACGTTCGCATTATATAATACTATATAATCATAGGTGGGTAATGAGAGCGGTTGTATTTTTGTAGCTCCTGCTTCTTTTTCGGTTTTTTCTCGAGCCTGTATCTGTCGTTGTCGCTCGATTTCTTCCTGTGCGCTTATTTTAAGAGCTTCTTGCAAATCAGCTTCTTCGCGTTGTTCAGCTTCGCGTATTTGTTGTCTTCTGTATTCATATCTGCTGAGTCTTATGGCTTCTTGGAGCTGAGCTTTTTCTTGCAGTATTTCTCTTTCAAGTTTTTCCAGAGCCTGTATCTGTCGTTGTCGCTCGATTTCTTCCTGTGTGCTTATTTTAAGAGCTTGTTGTAAATCAGCTTCTTCTCGTTGTTCAGCTTCGCGCATTTGTTGTCTTCTGTATTCGTTTCTACTGAGCCTTATGGCTTCTTGAAGCTGAGCTTCTTCGCTATGGGTAGCTTCAGTATGCTGGTATCTTTCAGCAGCACAATGCAGATTGCAAAATGTTATCAGGGAACCAGTAAGTATTAAGGCTATATTTTTGACTAAATTCATAATTTCTCCATTTAAGTATCGTGGCTTATTAAAATAATGCCACCATATAATCATAATAGAAAATATTATTAAAAAAGTCAAGCTTAACAATGTCTGATAATGAGTATTATGTAAACAAAAGGGTACAAGCCCAGAAAACAACCGGCATTAATAAATAAAAACGCCACCTAATCGCATCATCGGAATAAAATGCTGAAATTTGACTTAGGTTGAACGTTTTTATTATCAATAAGAAGAAATGCTTGGCCGTGTTAAGCTTTAAATTTGTTTATTAAGTCCACAATTGCTTTATTACCTTCTTTTTTAGCCAAATCTAAAAGCTGCACGGGTCCGAATCTGTGCCAATAAAAAGCGTTGTCGCATAATATTGAGGAATATACAACTTTTAGAATGTTCATAAAAATGAACACAAAAAATTGCTTACTCCTTCTAAAGTAATACTTCATTGCTAGGCTTTATCGTTTCTATAATTATCTACAGTGGGACATCATGTTTACTATTTCAGGACATTTGAATGTCTCGGCATAATATAATGGTGTGCGCGTTGCACGGTCACGATGATGAATCGATGCGCCACGTAGCAGTAATAATTCAACTATTTCGATATTCCTAGAAATTACAGCATGATGTAATGGTGTACGCTTAAGGGTGTCTTTTTTGTTACAATCAGCTCCATTACTCAAAAGAATTTTTACAATAACACCTTGTCCAGTAATTACTGCGCGATGAAGAGCTGTTTGTCCATTGTTATCGGGTATGTTTATATATTTAAGGCCCATACAGGGGGAAGATAAAAACAGAGAAGCAAGTTCTGCTGGATCATGCATGCAAACTGCATTATAAACAGGGTTTTTCTCCTTAATCTGCATACCAAGCATATGAATCGAAAATAACATTGAAACAAATGAAAGCAAAATATGCACGTCTATATTCATAATTTTCTCATGTAATTGAATTGATTTGTCGACAAAGTACGTATACGTATAATGCGTTTAATACATGCTTTTGTCAAAAGTATGTCGCATAATTTAAAAATGTAAAACATAATACGCTACGCTGCACATAAAAAAATTATCATAAGGTATACAAATTAGCCGGGGATCATTTTTAGAGCTCTAGAAAAACACTATCCATCGCAACAACACTATCTACAAATTTTTATTGGATAATACAACAACCCGAATAATTACCTTGCTCATACATATACTCGATAGCAGCTTTACGTACATATTGGCCTATATAATGGGCAAGTCCATTTGGTTGCATATCAAGCAACAACTGTACCGGAGAATTTATCCCTAAACGCTCATGCACAACCGCACTTAATAGAATTGTCATCTGATTGCGTGCTTGAAATTTCGCTTTTTCGGCCTTCTTCATTGCATCAATAATAGTATAATAACCCTTATGAACTGCAAAATTCCGAGGAGTTATACTATCAATATTTTGTTTATTAACATCAGCACCAGCAGCCAAAAGATCCTGCACTAAAGGTTCATGATTCTTGTAAACTGCTACATGCAAAGGAGTCTCTCCTTTATTATCTTGTTGGTTTACACTCTCATCTTTATCTAAAAGAATTTTTGCTACTTCTTCATGCCCACATCCAATCGCCATATGCAAAGGAGTCCAACCATTATGAGCATGCTGCCTACTGTCAGCGCCTGCATTTAAAAGAACCTGTGCAACTGCTTGATAGCCACATCCAGAAGCAATATACAAAGGTGTCATACCGGCTATATTTTGCTGATTAACTTGTGCATTTGCATCTAAAAGAATCTGTATTATTTCCCAATACCCTCTGCCAGCCGCTAAATGTAAAGGAGTATTGCCATTGTTATCCTGTAAGTTAACACTAGCCCCACCATTAATAAGAGCTTGAACAACCTCTTGATGACCAAGCAGAACAGCTACATGCAAAGGGGTCATTCCGGCATTATTTTGTTTATTGACATTAATCATATGCTCAATGCTTAGTTCTTGTATTCGAACAAGGTCTCCTTTTTCGACTGCTTGAAAAATATTCATAGCATAGCTGCTGCACATCATTAATAAACATATTACAAAAGTCATTAAGACTGTGTAGTTCTTTAGAGTAATCATATAAATCCTTACGTACATATAAATGTACTGAGATGGGAAACGCTTCCTCCATACCAACCAGTTTTATCAAATATAATTGGAACAAAAAGATTTTCTTTATTTTCGATAAATGGAAAAATTTTATTTGTTTGTTTATCAAAATGATATAATACCATATGTTTTTGGTTATTATCATATGTACTAAAATAAACAGACATCCCATAGTGCTTTGGGATAAAAGGTAACAGAGATTCATAAACCCTACAGGGTCCATCATTTAAAAACTGTTTAGGTATTGAAAAATTAAAAAGTCTATTCACGGACCATTTTTGTGTAGTTTGAAGAAGTTGTACATAATTAAAAAGGTATTCACCTTTACTTTCTAAATACTCAATAGCATACCCTTCATGTAGTGATTGCATATGCAACATAACAAACGGATGAACACCAAAAGAAATAAGATTTTTTTTATCACTTTCTTTCTGATCGAGCGATTGACTGCAAAAACTGTATATGGAACATTTCTCAATGACCCTACATTCAATAAAAAAAAGATTTGATCCTATTATATTGGGGTACATATAATCTGCTGTTGGACTAGTCAAAAGGTATGTTAAAACCTCATCTAATGTCAATGTATAAATTCCATAATGTCCACTATTTGATCGAGCATGGAAATAGCACGTTTGATCATCAAGCCAATTAACAAGCTCAATATCATAAATGGGATCATAAATATCAAGTGATTTAATTGCTCGTTTTGCAAACTTTTTAATACGTATACGCCCATTGTCTATAAAACTGAACCCTGAAAAATCGGGAAGCATTTTTACTCCAGCTGGAGTGTACCACGACATAAGAATTTTCGTCATGGTAAGCAGACGGGTATCAAAATCATACAATTCAAGTTTCTGTTTTGACAATTGATATAGAACCAGCACATGAGTAATACCAGCAGACTCGAAGGCTGCAACTGGGTACATAAACATGGGCTTTTCATAACCGAACGTCCAGGTAAAAACACAGAATATCAATCTCGAAAAAGATAATTTTGATCTCATAAATTCCTCACTACGTAGGTTATCACAAGATAGGCTTGATAACAAAATTTATCTGCTTAAATTTTTACTCGCTTACAAGATTTTTAAGTATCTTGAGCATTTTAGCTTTTGTATGATTTTTTCCCCTTCGTTATTGCGCATAGTGCCATATAGTGGAAGGAATTATAAAAGTTTTAATATGGTTTTAAAATTCAATCTGTCGATAATATTAAGTGTAAATAAAAAAAACCACCGCATTGACCGAAATCAATGCGATGGAAAAAAGGAGAGTAGTAATGAAGCCTAAATTAAAATAATTGAAAAGAGTATTAAAATAACCCGAAAATACCATTTCAATAATTCAATATTAACTGAACTATTTGGCATGTCAAGTTTTTTAAAATAAATACATGCGTATTTTTATAGCTCATTTCAACCTTGTTATCAACTAGTCTATATGATTCTTTATAGTTGTCAAGTTATTGAAATAAAAAAATACTATATAATAGCGTATAATCATTCAGACAGTACAACCCGCTGTCCACCAAGTGTTTCTATCATACCACTAAGCCAATCCGATGCAATAGGTGTCGTTAAGATTATCTGTCCATGCAAACTGACCAGAACTTTTAAGCATAATTCTGCCCTTTTTCGGTCAAAATCTGTTAAAAAATCATCCAGTAATAAAACAGCCGGTCCTTTTACCAAAGCAATCTCATGAACTTGGGCCATTTTTATAAGCATAACAATAAGCTTTTGCTGCCCCCGAGAAGCATAGACTTTGGAATGATTATCTTGAAATTTGATGACAAAATCATCTAAGTGCGCCCCGAATAAAGACCGCCCCATAGTAATTTCGTGCTCATATAATGAGGGATGTGCCGCAAACCATTCTTCAAAGGAATCCCCTTTGAGGTCCATTTTTGGCCTATAATAAATATTTAACGTATAGGCCCCATTAAACATTTCCTGAATGAGCTTCTGGGCATGGCCTTCAATCTTGGTCAACAAAGCTATGCGTTCTTGTTGTATAGAGCGGCTTTTTTCCCAAAGTTGTTGCGTCCAGAGTTTAAATACCTCATGGTTAGAACTTTTTTGCGCGATAAGACTTGTCCTTTGATCAATGATTCTTTTAAGGTCAGCTAATGTTTTTGTAAACAGAGGATTGCCTAAAATAAGTGCCGTATCAATAAAAGTACGACGCACTTCAGGCCCGCCTGTAATAAGTCCAAGATCATCCTCAGTAATAGTAATAGCTCTGTAAGACTCCATCAATTCCTTATAAGAACAAATAGAATGCTGATTAAGCTTTACAGAGCGACGTTTACCGGAAAATCCAATCTGAATTTCATGATCAGCAGGCAATAAATCTCCCTCGTCGACATGAAGCTTTATCGAAAATGATTCTTGCCCATGAGCGAGCATATAACGGGGATTGTAGGTTCTAAAAGATCGTAAATAACAACCATAATGCATAGCCTCAAGCAAACTTGTCTTGCCTGACCCATTATCACCTTCAATAATGACCAAGTTTGAATCAAATTTAACTATCTTATGAGGAAAGCAGCGAAAATTTTTAAGTTCTATGGAATGTATTTGCACAACTATACCTATTACGAACCCTGTACTGCAGAAACCGGCATAACAAGATAGAGCATTTGCATATCTTTTTGCGATGACTGAAAGATGATCGGGTTAGTTGAACCTTTTAAGTAAAAAGATACGTTTTCATCAGAAAAAGCCTGAAGCCCATTTAACAAATAGGGGGCATAAAAACGAATATCCAAAGCTCCCCCATCAAAACTGTTCATGGGAACTTCTTCTTCAAGCTTTCCGACTTCCTTATTAAGCATAGAAACCTTAATATTCTTTTCATTAAAGCCAAATTGCGTTGCAATAAATTGTCCTGACAGTAAACAGGCTGATCTGCGCAATGTTTTTATAAATGTATTGCGATCTACAACAGCAGGGGCAAATCCTTCATGCTCAAGAATTGCCTGATAACTGGGGAAAGGATCCGCAAGAAGTCGCGTAAAAAAGTTAAAGGTATTACCTGAAAAGACTAATTGGCTGCCACATGTTCCAACAAATATGGTCGGTTCCGACAAGCCTTCAAGAAGTTTCTTTATTTCAAATACAGCTCGACGCGGTAATAACCAGTTTTTAGCATCATCTAACGTATAACGTGAAGCGGTAACCTGCGCTAAACAATGTCCGTCGGTTGTCGTCATCTTCAACCCTGATGAAGAGATCTCCATTAAAAGGCCATTTAAGGCAGGATTCGCGTTGTTTTGAGGAATTAAATAAGCAACGCTATTAAGAAAATTAAGTAAAAATTCAGCATCAAACTGCATCAAATTTTCGATGCGTTCAGGAAAAGGAGGGAACTCTTGAGCATCTTTGATATGCAAAGACAAGTTTACTGCTCCTGCCTTCAGTTCAAGCTGAGAACCAGTAATGGTAAATTCTATTAAGCCCTCAAGTTCTTTAACCAGTTCAAAGATGCGTCTGCCGGAAACAAGGAATGAGCAAGGTTCTTCAATGGTGCTTGTCTCTAGGGTATAGCTTGATTGAAGGCTTATTTCTAAATCAGTAGCCTTAAGTACCAATTCCTTATGCCCTACATGAAACAAGATAGATGACGTTGCGTCAAGCGTGGTACGCTTAGTGCACATTGGTTGCATCGACGCCAAAATAGTCATTAAAGATTTTTGATTAACGGTGAATCTATTATCCATATAAAACCTTTTCTAAACCAATCATAGACACATCAATACGCGAGTATTACATAGTGTACAATCAAATAAGAAAAGACGAAAGATTGATTTTATGTTTGCCCTTTATATTTTGTTAAGAACGCGGATGCTTAGCATCATAAATAGATCTTACGTAACTTGTATCCAAATGGGTATAAATCTGAACGGTAGCAAGATTTTCATGCCCCAAAAGCATCTGTAACGAACGCAAATCTGCCCCATTTTTTAACATATGCGTTGCCAGAGAATGGCGCAGCATATGAGGTGATATCTTTTTTTGTATACCGGTTTTGGCCCATACTTTTTTAATGATTGACCAGCAGGCCTGGCGGGTCATCGGTTTTATGCCACCTTTATAATAGACAGGAAATACAAAGGGAACATCTTCTATCGCCGGATGTTTGTCCCTAAGTACATCAATACTACTCTGTCTATATTGGTCTATGAGCGCAAGAATAGTTTCCGGCACAGGTATTAGTCGCCCTTTACCGCCTTTGCCTCTAACCGCCAACAAATGGACATCATACCGTATGTCTGTAATACGTAATCCGGTAAGTTCACTAATTCTCATGCCTGTTACATATAACAAACTGAGCATAGCCCTATTACGGAGCCCCATTTTTGACTGATCTGCTGCTGCAATAGTCAATAAAGCTTCAATATCACTTTCGGATAAACATTTGGGTAATCGCTGGTCAATTTTAGGGAAAATAAGGGACTCTGAACAATTCTCAAGACCATGATAACGGCTTATATACCCAAAAAAGGCTTTTATAGATGATACTTTACGAGCCATACTGCGGGCACAAAGCTCCTGTTTTTTAAGGGTAGCCAAAAATTCTTTCAAATGTGATTGTTGTATTTCCTCAGGAGATAGTGCCTTTTCCGATAAAAAATCCAACAATTGTCTAAGGTCCGCGCTATATGCCTCAAGTGTGTTTGTCGACACCCTTTTTTCTGTAAGTAAGTAGACTTTAAACTGCTCGAATAGTCGTTCCATACGGCACCTCATAAACTTATACTGTCAAAATATATATTCAAATGCATCATACCACAGGAAACATGCAAAGATAAAGATCTGATAAGCTATCTGAAGCGAAAACAACGTTATAAATTGATCTTTTTTAAACAAATCGACAGATTTGCGCTTATTTTCTTTTTGAAATTTCTACTTGAATTTTCCTGATTTTTTGCTATCATTATATTATCGATATGTCTTCATAACATCGAAGTAAATTTTATATTTTATACAATATATGAACCATATATATGGTTGAAAGGATAGCTTTATGCGTATTGCTAATGTTTTTTATACCCTAGTTCTCTTTTGCTATTGTTCCGTTTATAGCATGAGTATTATTCAGGAATTTCAAACAAATCAACACTTTGAAATAGAGGACCTTAACCGTCTTATCGCTCAGGGAGCCGACATCGATGAACGAGATCAAGAGGGTCAAACTCCTTTACATATCTTTTGCAATGAACAACGGTTGGATTTTATAGAAAGACTTTTGAGACACAATGCTCATGTTGGATTTCAAGATGATTATGGGCAAACACCTCTTCATATTGCAGCGTATACTGGAGACGATGAAATAACTCGTAGACTTATTTATGCAGGAGCTCCTGTTAATCAAGAAGACAATGAAGGACAAACCGCTCTTCATATAGCAGCTTCGTATGGCAGGAGAGAAGTTATAGAAATTCTTTTACAAGCAGAAGCTGATAAAGACATACAAGACGTTAATGGCAATACCGCATTGCATGCCGCAGTTCAGCACAATAGATCAATTACCATTATACAACCCCTTATAGGTAATGCAGATTATATCAATATGCGTAATAGGTATGGAGAAACAGCCCTGCACTATGCTGCATTAAAAGGAGACCTTGATGTAGCGCGCTTATTAATAGAACAAGGAGCTTTTGTTAATGCTGAGGACCATCGCCACGCAATACCTTTACATGAAGCAGCATATGGCAACCATCTTGACATGGTCAGACTGCTGGTTAATGCAGGCGCGCATATACAGCATCGTGCGAATCAAGGGATATTGCCTATAGATCTCGCTCGCACACATGGCAATACCGAAATAGTACAATTTCTACATAACAGCCTAAGACCTATGATTCTGCCTCCTGCAGCATAATCATACGCAATGTATATTTTCAGTAATATTAGTAATAAAGGAAAATAATGAATAAGTTAGTTAAAAAGACGTTAAACGCAATAGTTTTTGTTAGTTCATTATGTAGTATATCTGCATATAGTATGAATATTTGGAAGGCTTCGCGTAAAGGCAATGTTAAAAGAGTAAGAGAGCTTATAGCTGCCGGGGTAAATGTTGGTCGGAATGATATTTATGGTGATTGTTATACTCCATTGCATTGGGCTGCCGAAAAAGGTCATCTTGAGATTGTCAAATTACTAATATCTGCCCACGCCAATGTTTATTCAAGAGATGTTTACGGCAAGACTCCATTGCATTTAGCTGCTTATAACAGCCGTCAAGACGTTGTTAGAACGCTTGTCAAATATTTTACAGATGCAGGGCTTATTATTAATTTGCAAGATACTGACGGCAGAACACCATTGCATTTGGCTGCATTCGCATTGCATCCTGGTGGAATTGCTCGTCCAGAAATTTCAAGAATTCTTATAGATGCCGGTGCCAATCTTAATCAGCAAGATTTTAGTGGCATGACTCCGCTACAATTAGCTGCAGAAAGCGATCGTCCAGAGGTTGTAAGTATTCTTTTAGAAGCTGGTGCCGATGTCGATAACTTCGACGAGGATGCCAAGACTAGATTGCGCTTGTCATGCAGACGTGGAATTCTAGATTTAATAGATAGTTTTCAATTTTTTCATAGGTATTATAAAGTAATAGCACAAATGACAGCATTGCTAGGAGCTGCTGTTCATGAACGTTTAGGCAGTAACTCTCCGGCTCAACTGCTGTCTGATCAATACTTGGCTCACGAAATAGGAAAATTTGTTCTTCAAGCTGCAGAAGAAACTGCTATCAGAAGACAATTTTAACAAAGATAAGCTCAAGCAAAATACAAAAGAGGCAGGATAAATAATCCTGCCTCTTTATTTTTAATATGACTTTGCGATTAATACATCTGTTTTGCTTGGCTCGTCGCAATTGAAACATCTACTAAATGTTTTGTCCTGCAATACACAACGAATAGATACTTTATGTTCTTTTAACTTCTGTTCACACTCAGGCCTACCGCACCAACCAGTCTGGTAAAAACCCGGTTTTTCCTCGATTAATTGAGAAAAATCATGCAACTTTTCTTGACGGTACCAAAGAGCTTTTGCTCGTTCTTGAGCTTTTAAGAACATATCTT
>Ga0265297_10007054_pt1 | contig 15819 bp, 17 predicted proteins | sample Munlanlwell13791_FD_192502 | JGI IMG/M metagenome (GOLD analysis project Ga0265297, IMG submission 192502) | Leachate microbial communities from a municipal landfill in Southern Ontario, Canada - Leachate well 137-91 | ecosystem: Engineered > Solid waste > Landfill > Unclassified | place... | reverse complement strand
CCCGTATTTCTTGCCCTCATTTGTGTGCCGCATACAGGACAGGTCTGCGCTTGGCATCTAACGCCTTCGCCTACCACTGCCTCATACCCGCATCCAGGACAGTAGCATATATGTTCTCCGTGAGGATGTGTGTTACTTGGTGAAAAACCAACAGCATTATCACCTTGCGGTTTCGCTCCAGCCATATTTGATTGCATTGCCCATACCACCAGATTAGCCACTAATGAGGCAATAAAACCAATAAATAACACTTTTGTAATGGTATCATTCTGTTCTGTCATTTAATACCATCCTTAGATTATACTTCCACAATATCGTGATAACCGTGGTAGTAAATCTTTACAGAACAACTATTATCACCAAGACGTGACCTTAGTTTGGCTCGGATTCTTGAACCAACTGGTATAATTTCTGTCTGTACAGGGTCTTGGTATGACCGGTTAGTTGCGTTTACTCTAGTGAAGGCGATTGTAGCCATTTCGGTGTCTGTTGGCCCGGCGTATAATACTAATTCGTAATCATCGTTATCATTAGCAATTATGTCTATCCAGTGTATATCAAATGGTAATAGAGCAATATCTTCGGCAAGAATATCATCGCTGAAATCACCTAGATTCCATGCCCCTACACCAGATGTTACCAAAATTGGAACACCAGATTCGGGAGCCACAAACTGTTTTGAATGTAAGTGTTCATCAATGATACGGTTTATGTTTGGTAATTTATTTATTGAGCTATCCATACCATTACCTCTACATGCCAGACTGGACGCACGTGGCGCCAGGATGAGCTTTAGCATTTTCATAAACCGTACTAAGCATGATATTATTCCAGGTGCGAGCCGCCTCAATATCATCTTTGGTACCACCACCAACTGTTAGCCTTGCTTTCCAGGCAGCCGCACGGAAGCCACGCACACCGGAATATAATTTATCCACAACGGCTTTAACATCCGATGCGTCACCCATTTTTTCTAAGTCGGCTTCCATGCCAGCGTGTTCGTTCATTGCCTCGACAACCTTTTCTGCTGTGCCGTCACCCATGCCCTCATCATTGGCACGTTCATATGCCTCTTTAAGTAGAACACTGGCAGCACCTAAATGTTTGGCAAGACATTCAAATCTGTATAAATTCTCGTCCGCCTTCTCATTTTCTGGCAGAGTTGAATTTATTTCTGGTTTATTGGTAATCAAAACACGGGGTTTGGTATACTGTGTCTGTGTAGATTTGGATTGTGTTTGTGGAACTTCTGGTGATGGTTCAAATTCAGCCTTACGTTGTGGTCGTATCATCATCGAGTGCATTATACCGGATACAACCTTACCGCCTTGTTCGACCAGCATTGACATAGTTTCTTTATCCATTATCCACCATCCTATGTTCATAGCCAAGGGTGCTATGCGTTATATATAAAGTTTATACGATTGGTTAGCTTTAGTCAAATGATTTGACTACTGACGCTGTTGGTGGTATTCTATTGTCATAGAAACATGAGCTTGACAACATAATTGTGGTGGGTTTAATGCCAAGAGTTAGAACAGAGGATTATGAACCAACCATACGTGAGGAGATAGAGGCTGAGTTATTAAATGGTATTCAGCCATATCATTTATGTACCAAGTATCCAACAAAGAGCGTTTACCGAATATATAACGAGCTAGTTTCCATAGGCAGGCTTACAAAAGGCGGTGGTGTTAGCATGGCTACTTCTGATTCTGATAATGTGCAACCACGAGGAAAGGGTAGACCACCCACCGTGTCCACTATTACAAGTAGAGGCGTAGAAGTGGTCGAAGCACCAGACCCGAATGGTGAATTGGGTGATGATATCGGTCAAGGCAAAATGTCTGACCGTTCACTGGATACAGTTAGAGGTTCACTTGGCATAGTTGCTCGCCCCAAAGTATTGACGATACCGATGCCGGAGTTATTATATCCAGCAATGGTCATATCAATAGAAGAATGGAAATGGTCGCCCATGCGTCCAGACGACTTTATTGACACGGTGCTTGATAAATTTATTCGGGCAACTGGCTATGAAGTACCGGGTTACATCAAAACAGTCGAGCTGCAGGATGTCATTAAGTTTGCCAAATTACATGGTTATAAATTTAAGAATAATGGCAATCACAATGGTGACCATGACGGTAATGGTCATAAACCGGATGTTAAAGAATCCATAGAATCATTAAAACCACCACCGGTGACCGTAAAAACAGAACAAGAAATGTCTGAACAGCTTGATGTTGCAGAAGAAGAACTAGGCGGTGTAGTTCCAGAACAAGTTAGCAATGTGACAGTCGCTAGTAAACCAGATACATTACCGGTGTCTGCTTCGGAAACTAAAATGGACACCGAACCGACTGAAACTGAAATACCAAAACAAAGTCCGGCGGCAGAATCAGTAGCAGATATACTTGCCCAACTTAATGTACCAAGGAATATCATACAATAACCAATATTTATTAAGGAGAGGAGAAAATGACGGTAAGAACTCAGCCAGACCCATTAGTAAAGAAAATTACCATAAATGGCGGTGGTAATGAAGAAGCTAATGACAACGAAGAACAACCCATTACACTAGATGGAATATTGGCAAAAAAAGAGAGGGTGGCGGCAAAACGTTATAATGCGGCTTCTATGGAACAAATGGCGCTAGAGGCTGAAAATGAAGCTGCACGATTACGTGGTGAACCACCAAGATACGGAGGCGGAAAAATGGTTACAGAAACAGCAGATGAAGAAAGAAAACTTAAACAGGAACAGGAAAAACAAGCACAGGCTGATAGGCTGGTCGCTCAGGCAAAAGTGTTGCTTGATTCAGGTATGCCACCGCAACAGGTTGGTCTAATATTGCAAGGTTTATCACCGGCCAATAGTGGTATGCAATATATACCGCAAGCACCAGGTAAACAGGGAGTTGATTTCGATGATTTTCTGAAGATGTATAAACTGATGAACGAAAATAGAGAAACCGGCGAACTAAAGGACATGGTTAAATCACTTCAGAAAACCATAGATGAAATGAAAAAAGATAAGGAAGATAAAAGGGACGGGCGTGGCGAACGTGATGGTCGCCAATCAGCACCACCCGACCCGCTTGCCACATTTAGGGCGATGAAAGAAACTGCAACAGTATGGCGTGAAACATTGCTTGACCTTGGTATGGTGTCTGAACCTGGTGCTAACAATAAACAATCACTTGATGAATTAAAAGAAAAACATCGCCATGAGGAAAAGCTAAAAGAGCTTGAATCAGAGGATAGATATAAACAGTCAAATTCCGATACATTGGCTTCGATACCAGAATTATTGGGTAAGGGTATTGGTGGCATGATTCGTGGTGGTGCCACAGAGCAAGATGGTAATACTCAACCACCCGTAACTGATACCAGTAATAGGACTGAATCACACAAGTGTGTTAAGTGTGGTAACATGATATTTGCGCCACCCGATGCAACCCACGTTACGTGTCCCAAATGCGGCAAGGAATATGATTTGGAATATGTTGATAAACCGTCAAAACAGGAATCACAAGAAACACAGGTAACACCTGAGCCTGCTAATGCGGAGGTTTAATTATGGTAGATGTTGATGCCGCATTAGAAAGATTCTCAGGGTTTCTGGTCGGTGCATTTGGCGACCGTGTATTGGTTAGTATTGCCATTGAAATGTTGCGTGATATTACTCCAGACATGGTTTATGATTGCATTGTTACAAATAAACCATTATTGGATGGCGTCTCTAACAGTGATTGGCAAAAATTTAGAAAATATGCCAATAAAATAAATATAAAAATGATAACAACAGATGATTTGTTACACCATATGCAACGTCATCGTAGTGATTTACTTGGTATAGTAATCAATACACCTGGTGGCATACAATGGTTTAATGGATTTATTAATGACATAAAAGCCAAGTTATTAGCAACTTGACGCCATTGTATCATAATGATACACTGTTATCATCAACTTAGGAGGTTATCCATGAACAATACACAGAAAACCGTGCTAGGGTTAGCCTCTGTCGGTACTCTTATTGGCATAATTGCCTTTGCTTCTAAAAGTGAAGCATCAACACCACATACAAAATTTAAGATTGGTGACCATATTACAGGCATACCAGTCCTACCAACAAACGCCATATATATTATAAAGGGTGTCAATATTACTGATGGCACTTATTATATGGTGCAATTATTTAACGGACAGGAATTTTATCCAGATTTTTATTCAATCACCGCTATTGATGCAAACTACATCTTGGTTAACACGTAATCGTAAGGTGACAGCTATGAACTATTTACAGCTAGACTTGTTATTAAAGAGACACGGTTTAGATGGTGAACCAGCATTTAAGGACGTTAATGTAGCAATACAGGAACTGCCTGAGCAATACAGTAACGTGCTTGGTTTGTATTATCCAGACGAGCAGTTTATTGTTGTTCCTCCTGGGTCTAATGAACAGACTATACTCCATGAATTGGGTCATCGGTATGGTCATTATTATCAACAGAATCTAACTGAGAAGTTTGCCGAACAATACAGGCTATCACACCAAAAAAATCCAGTAACTCGCTCGCCGGTTGCCTTTGCCGGAGCATATTCGGAAACAACGGTTATCCATCCAAATACATCATCGTATGGTCAAGCAGTAGATGTTGCCGTTACCATTAAAAATACGTTTAGTTATCCCATAACATTTTATATTGTGGGTGTGCAGCATCCAGGTTACGATGATTATAAACGGTTTATTGATTGGGTTGGAGTAACCATAAATCCTGGTGAACAACGCACCGTTAATGGTTCATTTAATATGCCTAATTACAATACCAGTTTTAATATAGCCATTTGGTATACCGATAATAATGGTGAATACCATCAAGATGATGGTATTTTTACTGGTAATATTAAACTGGTATCACAGATAAATTACGTCTTACAGTCTGATATAACCTATGCGGCATACGGTACATATAGTGGTGACTTTGAAAGATGTACGGTTACTTTTACGGCACCACTTACCATTATACCTGGGGTATCGTGGTTAATCAATCAGATACTTAATCTATTTAGAATAGCGTGTATTGCCAATAAAGCCATTCCATTGGAAATGAAGGTTTTTACCGCACCAGGTTCATTTGGTTCAACTGATTACAAAATTGAATTTTCGGCATATTCAAATGTGGCAACAAGACAGCCTGTGGCATTTGTATTTACCATAAAATGGGCGGCGCTAATCGCCGCCGTATTGATTGTTGGTATGCTAACATTTACTGTTGTATCGGTATCTCATGACATCCATCAGCCAAAAGTAGTTGTTAATCAATCAGAACAAACCAGACATTTACCAGCCAATGCCAGTTTTAGTAATCTAGGGCCAGCCAACGATATCGTTACTGCCGGTGCCGATGGTGCTACAATAACAACTAAAGACGGAGATAAAATAACCGTTCAGCCAGGGATGACAGCTACACTACCAATTGATGCAACTGTTGTGTTTGGTAGCAGCGGTGGTGATGTTTATATACCTGCTTATCAGTCATCTACCGGGCCGTCAATCAATCCGACACCGACCGACTGGACAAAGGTTGCTAAATATGGTGCAATAGGACTTAGCGTGTTTGCCGGGGCAATGCTGGTTTCGCAGTTAGTTACAGCATTTAAGCCGGTTAGAGCGGTAGCATAGTTTATTTAGTAAATAGGGTGAACTTGACACGATATACATATACCATGTAAAATAATAATTGTTTTAAGGAGGTCTAAAATGGCAGTGAATTGGAAAGAAATCAGTGTTGACATGGGGTATGGTGCAGCCGCTGGTGTTGCTGACCAGGTGGTGCAACGCATGGATTCGAAACGTGCCACGGACAAAGGTGTACCGCAGCTAAAGTGGAACCAGAGATGGGGAACATACTTTAATTACGGTGTACCGCTTCTAGCCGTTATCGGCGTAACATCCGGCATGATTAGGAATCCGGTTACGACCACAAGATTACTAACGTTAAGTGGTGAACTTGCTGGTCGTCAGGCGACAATGGCTTTCCAAAACAAATCAGGAACGCCGGTAACTTATAATCCAGCTAAATGGCTTCCCCGGGAGGCTGTTCGCCAGGATGCGTACCTACCCAATGCAAATCCTCAGCCCATTAGGGTGAGTGAGGTAGTTCCCATCGTCCAGCCACAGAGCCTTTTTGGTGGACGTGGTGAACTAGGATAAAACTAACAGGCTAAGTAAAAATTAGTAGGAGGTTTTTAACATGGCAATTATAATGAAATTTGCCAAACAGCAACCAGACCTTTTTAGCCCGAGTGCTGGTAAGTTTTTTGACTTACCATCCGCTATGACCCAGGTTGTAACTGAAGCTCTAATCAGTCCGGGTAAGGCTGCGGTCAACCAGGCTGTCGCCGGAATGTCGGGTAATCAGCTCAATGCACTTATTTCTAAAGTTGATATGATTTACCGCAGCGATATCAGCACCCCGATAGCCGACATGGTGGCTGAGGAAATTCGTGCAGTCATCACTTTGGTAAGAATTATTGCTCAGGCTGCCCAGGGAAGTTCAGAATTTGCCGGTGTCCTCGCCAGTGGTCAGCAACTCGATGTATGGCCGCTTCGTCCCAAAGATGTCGGCGGAGCATATCTTAATGGTGCCGGTGCGGTTGCCCTTGGTGGTCTATATGGTGGTGTAAGTGGCGGGGTATTCTCATGGTTACAACCAGTTGTAGCCGGTGTTGCCTCAGCCCTTATTCCCGCACAGACTACCAGTGGACAGTCACCTTACGGGGGAATGGTAATATTTGGTGGCATCGAAAAGATATACACACCGAAGATTGAAAGCATCAGCTTTATTCTCCAGGGTCAGCCTGTCGGTACCATTCCTGCTCAACCAGTTGCAATGACCATGAAACGCACCTTTGGTGATGACAATGATGTTTCAGTGTTCAGATTGGAAAAGCCAATCATCATCACGCAGAACGAGAACTTCGGCGTCACCTTGATGCCCAATGTTAATGGCTTTACCAATTTTGAACTGATTGCCCTAATGTGCGGTCAGGTTCAGAGCAAAGTTCTGTAAATCTGTAAATAAGATTGAAGGAAGGAGGCGTGAACTATGATTCATCTTGCATCTGTAATTAGTCCAACTCTTGATGCCAAGGGGCAGTTTGCCATAATGATGGATGAGTTTGCGGTAATTAAGCGTGACGTGGTATCACGGCTAACTACCGACCCTTGTACAGCTGGCACACCCACCATAACAATGACGGATACAACGGGCTTTACCGTTGGTCAAACCGTTGTGATTCAGGACTCGTTAAACCATGAAACGTGTCTCATAACTGCGGTTACTCCGGCTACATCACTTACTGTTGCCGTCAACCTTACGAATACCTATACAGTAGCTCGTGGTGGTCGAGTAACTGTCGTGGACGTAACTCTGCCAATAACTGGTACGGCCACCGCTGCCGGTGTAATTATACCTATGACCAATACTACCGGTCTGCGGGCAGGTCAGGTAATTGTTATCGAGGACTCGCTAAATGCCGAAACCTGCGTGGTCAACGTGGTTACACCAACTGTCCAAATAACCGTTACCGCCAACCTTGAGCATACCTATACAGTAGCTCGTGGTGGTACAGTAACCGTTGCCGCTGGTAATCCAGCAAGAGCAACCGTATTAACACAAAAACCGTTTGCCGCAGCCGCAGGAAGCTCTGAGTTCTATGATGTGTCATGGAGCGTAGGGGTTAATGCCATTGTTGTGACGGCGAATAAATCAGACGCCGCAGCTGGGCCAGTAATGCCATACACATGGGCTGTAGCCGTTACTGCCGATGTCATCGGCATACAGTTTACAGCAATGGCAGACGGCGAGTAACACAGAATAACCATTGCGGTTATATAGCTTCGGAGCGGGAGGTATGTACAGCCACCCGCTCCAACTTCTATTAAAAATTGAATAAAACTGTCGAGCTAATCAATTTTTCCTCTCTGAGATAAATAAGAGAAGAGAGATAAATAAACAGGAGTGGGAAATTGGCGGCTAAACTTACCAATAATTATTGGACTGACGAAGAAGTCCAAATGTTAAAAGACAATTATGCCATAACATTAGTTATGGACATTGCGTGTATTTTACCACGCCACAGTATAAGCTCCCTTCATATGAAGGCTCAACGCTTGGGATTGAAGCAATTAAACCCACACTCGCGGGAACGTCCTCCAGAATTATGCAAGAAGTTAAGCCAAATTAAAATAGATTATTACCGCACGCATGACGCTCCATTTAAGGGTAAACGTCATTCCTCTGAAAGTAAAAAACTGCTGAGCGAAGCTGCTACCAGACAGTTTAGTAATCCGAAGTTTAGAAAACTTGCCAGTGATACCATGCGTGCGTATTTTTCTAATCCTGAAAATAAACAGTTGTTTATACAACACAGACGGCAATATTGGGCAAATCATCCAGAAGTTAAACTTATAATAGGACAACAATCCAGAGAAAGATTTAATGACCCGGTTTTCCTTGAAAAATATCATAATGCTATTACCAAAAAGCCAAATGAATTAGAGCAGAGAATCAATGATATTATAATTAACATCGGGTTACCGTTTGAATACAACGGTGATTTTAGTCTTGGAGTCGTACTAAATGGTATGATTCCAGATTTTGTTAACACCAATGGTAAAAAACAGGTCATCGAAGTTTTTGGAGACTATTGGCATGGAAACGCAGACAACAACTCCAATTGGGAAACAGCAGAAGACGATAAAATTAGAAATTATGCAGCCATCGGTTTTGACTGTTTAATATTATGGGAACACGACATTAAAAGCATGACAAATAAAACACTGGGTGAAAAAATAAGGTCTTTCACAGAGGAGGTGCACCATTCTTACTGATTTATCGCCGCTGTATCATGATGGTAAGTTGATATTTCGTTCCGAAGATATACAACTAACCAAAAATTCATGGGTTCGCTTTTCGCCAAATTTCCCTAATGACCAAAAGACTGGTTGGGCATCCGGCAAAACTTTCGTTGTTAGCCAGGATACCATACTGGTTGATTACCCTGTTTCAAGAAATGTTGTTAATCAGGATTTTACAGTCTTAGATTTAACCAATCAGTCAAATCCCACTATACCAGGCATACCTCATCCAACTGCGGCGCAAGCCGGTACATTACAAATGTATCCTGCTAACCCGTACATACTGTACCAAATATCGGTAGGTATGAAGCCGGGCAAATATTTTATACAGCTACAGATACCACGGGGTACAGTACCGATTTACCAGATGGGGTCAAGTGCCATTCCGCCGAGCATAACCGACCCTGTATATCGTTATCTCGGTGCTAAATATCCCAAAGATTCTCCTGTAAATTCTCCTACGTGGTTTCTGTACTCAATTCTTGATGCGCCACAAATCGTATTGCTGGTATTTATGGATGGTGGTGATACTATGGCTGCCGGTGTTTTATACGGTAAGGCTACCATAGTTTTCCGTGTTAATAAATGCCCATTAAAACGAATCACCATTGCCGATACTGCTGCAATAAGCACTCTGATGCCATCTGGTAGCAGTTTTGTTGCCCGGTGGTCAGGTTGCTCTAGTTACAGGTGGCCCAAAAGGTGATACCAAAATTAACGCACCAAATGAATCCCCTATTTCAATTGGTAATAATATGACTTCAGTTGTCCCCGCCGGTTGGTTAGTGCAAACCAATTCTGGTTCTGCGATATTAACCACGATGGACGATATACGCAAATGGCAAACAATCCAAGAGAGGGCACTGTATATTCCGTACTACACCGACCTGACCAACCTATAAAAATAGAGTTTTTAAGGAGGTAACCAATAATGGCTACTGCGAGAGTAACTGCTAATGTGGCGGTGCAGGCGTTGTTTGCCGTACCGTTAAACATGAAGGCAAAGATTGACGATATATTGGTTGACAATCAAGGGACGAGTGGGCTGATAACCGTGCAAATGGAAGATGATTTTACCCAGGATATATCGTCAACCGTTGGCGCACCGGTGGCAAGGTCGGCGTTTCCATTTCAAATAACTGTGGCGCAAAACGCATCTGTCTCAGCCGATAAATTAACCGTAGATGAAGTCGAGTGCCTGGGAAATGTCGGCATAATATGTGATAAGACAGATGCCGGTTGCGCCATTATCGTACAATACCATTTTGAATAATGGAGTAAAATAATATGCCGAATCCTAATGAAGTACAAGTATATGTTGCCAATCATCCAAAAATTTATTGTAATACGGTAACATTAACCACACAGAATCCAATGCAGGCACTTCCGGGGAAGAAAGTGCCTGATAATGTCGGTGTGGTTGTAAAATCTGACCCATCTAATCCTGTCGGAAGCATAATACTTGTTGATGGATTAAGACCATCAGCCACATCATATCCCTTAGCACCTAGCGACAATATTACTCTGTATCCACAAGATGATTCTGAAATTTGGGTAGGCTCACGCAATCCGATACCCGCAGGTGGTTTAATCATAGATATTATCCATGAGGTTGATGAATAATGGCCGGGCCATCGGGCAGTAATGCCCCTATGATTGGATTACAGTTTAACACCATTGTTTCCACCGTTGTGGATTCTCTAAATATAATTACTCCACTGACGGGCTTCGATGATGACTTCTTCCAAAACTGGTATATCAGTGTAGTCCGTAAATATGATGGCACGGGCGCTGCACCGCAGGGTGATTATATACTGTGTACGTCATATGTTAGCCAAAATGGCCAGTTAACCCTTGAAAGAGGGCCGAATGGTTTGCCGTTTAATGTCGGTGACCAAATTTATTTACTTCACCCAGTATTGCTTGGTTCGCTAAATGTTGTTGTGCAACCATCAGATAATGTTAAACAATCGTCTGATGGTGAAATATCAACCGCGTCTTTAGCATATGTTAAGGTTAAGGAACTAGCGTTTACCGGTGCCATCGGTGGCGCAAGAATATTCTTTGACCTCAAAGTAAATGCCTTTGGTGGAACAGCTTATGCAGTAGTGTATAAGAACGGTGTACCGGTAGTCACCAATCCGCTATCTACTCCGCCGTATACCGAATGGTCTGATGCGACTGGTGTATACCAGTCATTTGAACAAGATATTAATGGTTTAGTTACCGGTGACTTAATTCAAATTTATGCCAGAGTCACAGTAGGTAACACCGCCTTTGTTAAAAACTTTGAAATTGGCTACAACATAGTTGCCTTGCCAGCGGCGCAAGCTGATATAGACAAGGTGTACTATGATTCAATAAATGGTGTATCGGGCACCGCATGGCCGGTAGGTACACCCGGTAATCCGGTCAACAACATTGCTGACATGGTAACAATAGCCATAGAGCGTGGTCTAAGAGCATTTCAGATACGTGGCACAATAACTATTGACCGTGATATGGCTGGTTATATATTTTATGGTGGTTCTCCAAATCAGGATATTATTAATCTCGCCGGTTTCAATATTAGCAACAGTGTATTTAACAATCTGTGGGTATTGGGAATTGGAATCGGCGGTGCCACACCAACATATATTGACCATTGTATACTAGGCAACACAGTCTCACCATGCACCCTAACAGGCTTGATACTTTGTTACGTGTGCGGGGTGGATGCACTAAATATAGTCGCCGGTGGTGTGGTTAGTTTTTACGATTCATATTTAGTTAACGGTGCAGTTGCACCACCAACATGGGTAACTACTATAACCGGTGGTGGAATCTTATACTTAATTAACTGCACAGGTGAACTGATTTTAGCCACAATGACTGACCCTGCCTCGTCAATAATAGTTGATGGTGGCTGTCCTCTTGTTCAGCTTGCTGCTGGAGTAATCGAGGGTATAGCTTATATTGTTGGTGTAGGGGTCATTCTTGATGACCGTAGTGCCGGGGCAACTGTATTGGATTTCACCAATTATCCAAAGCCCGAAGCGCCTATAAACATAAATGCCATTGTTGGAGCAGAGATTCCAGTCATTGCATTTAATGGTGTAGCCACAGATAATCGTTTTACTCTTAATCAGCTATACCTAAAGTCAGAAAATCCTGTTGCCGATACCATTCTTATTCGATTGTACCAATTGATTAACAACATACCAACCATTGTAAGACAGTTTGTTATTACAGGTGGTGGCGGTGGAAACTGGGTAAATTATCTAAGTCTGGTTGATATGTTCAATCTCGGCGCCTTATTTGGCAGATATATCATTATAACGGCAGAGGTAATCGGTGTTGGTGGCCCATATAATATACTTGGTCAATACCAATACCAGTCGGCGTAATATGTCAGGAGGTTAGAAATGCTTACTTTAACAGACCAGGAAATATTGATAAGAAACTCTGTTTTCGGACTAGCAATTTATGGTAAAGTAGATGCTGTTCCTGGCGCAAATCAGTTTACCGTAAGACAGCTTGCTGGTCATGGTGTCGGTAAATTCATGGGGGCAATAAACCCCTGGTCAGTTTATGTCTGGAGGAAGGCTACTGGTACTAGCGCATTACCACAGGGCCAGTTGCGAGTAATTACCAACTATAATAATACAACCGGAACATTCACAACTGCGGCCTTTGGTGCCGTAATAGCGGTGAACGATGAAATTCTAGTCGTTGACCCAATGTTAGCTGCTGCCCTAGCTGGAACAGAAGAGGCTTATTGGCAAACATTTGGTCCGGCTAACGTGCAAATTGATAATGCCGTAACTCACGGCGTTACTTTGTTTGACCCAGGTGGTGGTATTATACCAATTGCCGATATTACTCCCGGGACATATACCATTGACCGGGTTAGGGCTGGTGTTCTTGCTAACATAGTGGCTGCCACTCCATCGTTAGTGGTTAATGGCGCAGTATATGAAAATTACACATTCCTTACAGCAGATTGGGACATCGGTGACTTGTTTATCGTCACATTTACCGGAATATCAATTCTAATAGGTGGTACTACCACCGACCTGCCGCCAATACAAATCTGGGGTAGAATAGTGATGGAACCCGATATACTAACGGCCGTTATCGGTAAACCCAATATTCAGGAAATATCCTTCCATTTCATAGCCGCTGCCGCTTCATTGGTTAATGCCGTACTCAACAATGACGGTACTGCACCGCTATATGCACCAAATCCGGCTCACTCTACAGACTCTAACAACCCGGCATTGCCTGGCGTTGCGTTACTATCTACGATTAATTTTGAGCAGCTTGGTTCAGTCAATATAATTGATATATTTGCCCATCTTGAATGGCAAACAGAAATCACCGTCGGTGGTGGTGATGCTACCAATAGCCTTTCAATGATTCAAATGAGTGCCGATGGTGGGGCAACATGGGTAAATATGACCGACCTATTTACTAATCCCAATGCTATAATGACACCCATGACAAGAGAGGGTGCCAGGGCGTTTGTGGCTGCAATAACCGCTGGTATTAACCAATTATTGTTCCGCCTGATTCATTATACCGATGATACTGTTGGTGGCCCGGGCAGAAGTACCAGTGAAGCACAAATGCACGAAAATTCATATGTTACCATAGTCTATCGTAAGTCATAGGAGGTCTTTAATGAACGGTATTACGGCAACATCAAAAGTTGTTGATGGGATTTACCTTGACCAAGTTAATGGTATACCAGGAACCGAGTGGCCTACTGGTACGCCCGAACAACCGGTTGATAACATTACTGATGCGTTAGCAATCATGGCCGCCAGGGAAATAGTTAAACTAATCCTTAAAGGGCCAGGAGCAATCGTCTTTGCTGCTGGTGTAGACATTGATATAGACGGTGATGGAGAGTTTGATATTACCATTGGCGCTGGTATTATCGTAAACATCAAAAAGAACCTTGTATGTGGAACACTTACGCTTGGAGCAGGGGCTACGCTCAATGTTTATGGTAATTTAGATTCGTTAAATGATGCCATAATAATTGGTGATGACGGAACATTGGCGTGCAACGGTAATTTAATTTGTGGAAGTCTTGCGCTAGGACAGCGAGTTACCTTTAATGTATATGGAAACTTAGATGTATCAAACGGTGACATAACGCTTGATATAGACAGTGATTTAGTGTGCAATGGTAATTTAACACAACCATTGAGCGTGCCGTTAACCACATTGAGTATTGCCGCTGGTGCATCTGTAAGTATACATGGTAATGCCATGATAGCAGACATTAACTATTCATCCGGTGACTTCCTGTGCGAAGGGAATCTGTTTATATTCAATGGTATTTTGGGAACATCTGGAACTTTTACCGTCTACGGAGACGTTTATGTTACCAATGATATAGTTAATGATACGGGGCAGATATTAATTTATGGTAACTGTACCTGCAATGCAATAACAAATGGCACCGGCCCGATAACGATAAGAGGCTTACTTTTTAATGCAGGAGCAATCGTTACAGCCGGAGTAATTTCACATAAGGGTAACTATCTTGAGGTTGCGATTAATACTGAAGCTGTGCTTGCTAATGAAACCCCTGTGTTATGGCTAACTGACGCTCATTATTTAGCACATGTGGTCGGTGTTATTGCAGGTGGCCCGTTTAATACCGGTGAGGTAGTTAACGGCGTACCATCTGGTGCAACTGGTGTAGTAGTTGGTCAGGCGGCCGGTTACATTGATATAATTGTTACATCAGGGACATTTGGCTTAGCCGACACATTAACAGGCGTTGGTTCTGGTGCCACGATTGATACCCTTACCGAAATTTCTGCTATTCGTGCACCTGATATATCACATTACATTGTTGATAAATTCATCATAAAGAGTGATGACCCGGGCGCAGGCAACCGTGTTGCCGTAAGATTGTACGAAATGGTCAATGATATTCCTGTTGCAATCAGGACGTTTTATATTACGCCAGCTAACTTTGCCACTTATTTTAGTCTTGCCGATATGTTTGGTTTAACCATATTATCTGATTACAATGTTGAAATTACTGTTCGGCAAGAAGTTGCTGGTGGTCCAACGGTAATTACAGGCCAATACACTTATAGGTCGTCATAAAAGTAAATACTAGCCGGAGGAATTTATTATGGTTAATTCACCGAGAACATGGACACGCAACATTGATGATATACTGGCTTCACTTACAGCTTTAAGACCATCAGGTTGTTCTGGTCAACTATATTTCGTTAATCCTAACCAGACAGCCGATATAGCAAATGGTTTATCGGTTGATAATGCCAAGCAATGGACTAACTCAGGTGTAGTCTTATGCGGAGACGGAAATGGTGACCTGATAATTCGATTGCCAGGTAACGAAAACATTGATGACGATGATGTTGACCCACCAATAGTAATAGACAAGAAAGCCGTCATAATACTTGGTACCGGTGGTGGTAATCCTAACCAACAGGGCGAGGTAAATTGCTCAATACGCCGACGGCAAAATGCAGCTTGGGGTGCAGCCGCTGGCCCGGCAATAGATGTGCAAAGCCCGTGTTCAATTATCGGTGTTGAAGTAGTGGCGGTTGCCCAAAACGCCATTTTATTTTCAGGAGAAGGCGGTGGCGAAAACGGTGCTTTTTCGTTAGTTTACAGATGCCGTTTTGTTGGGTGGGCATTAATGCTAGAAGCCATCCATTTTGATGCCGGTACTTATAACAAGATTTTGGAATCACGTTTTGAGAGTCTACCCGTTGGCATTATGCTAGGTAGCACACTAGGCAACAATCCGGACTACAACGAGATTATAAACAACATCTTTCAAGGTTGTACGTTCCCTATTGATACAGTTGCTGGCGCAACGCCTCACAACACGCTTGTTCGGGGCAATACCTT
>Ga0265297_10007053_pt1 | contig 15822 bp, 13 predicted proteins | sample Munlanlwell13791_FD_192502 | JGI IMG/M metagenome (GOLD analysis project Ga0265297, IMG submission 192502) | Leachate microbial communities from a municipal landfill in Southern Ontario, Canada - Leachate well 137-91 | ecosystem: Engineered > Solid waste > Landfill > Unclassified | place... | reverse complement strand
CGTCGTTTCATCGTATACTGCAATCGTAATGTCCACCTGTTCATTGTCATCGGGAACATTAAGGGTCGCGGTCCAATGGAGATCATAGAGATAGGACGTATCGTTCCACACTGGAGACGAATATTCCTCTGAATTGATGAGAATCTGAATAAAAAAATCAGGGCTCGTCAGAACATCGCTTTCATCCAATACCCGTACAGCAATAATATCGACGGTCACCTCAATATCCACAAGGGGATCAAGATCATCACAGATACGGGCAGCCGATGTACTTATGCAGATTCCAACAAATAACAGAATGAATCCAACTGCTATCCATCTCTGGACATTAAGTGTTCCCTTCAGTACGTTCCGCCCCTATATCATCGCTTTATAACCTGGTTCTCCCTTAAGAACATATCTGTGAATCACCTGAGAAAACACCGGGGTTTTTGCTATACAGAATTGATGCGGATGATAAAAGGTCCGAACACATATGCTGTACCGCTCCAAACCTCTGCATATTTCACCTGCACCTGAATCGAGATTTTCCCTAACCCAAACACGGTCTGCTCGGGTTGCATGGTCACTGTCTCCCCGGTTTCAAGGAATGCAAACGAATCCACCGAAGAAATATTGATCCGCCCTAGCATCCCGCCCCATACAGAAATACTCCAAGGAATATTGGTCACGGGTACTTCCCCGTCATTTACGACAGATACTTTTATGGCTCCCCAGCCACCAGCGACATCGTTGATGCGGAGCTGTGGCTCCTGCCAGGATGCGTTATGGAACATGACCGCTGGGTCCCCAAAGAGGTTTGTCTCATAATAGACCCATCGCATGCAAGAACGCTGAATCAGAAACAGATTATCTTCTTTCGAGTCATGGTTTGCTCGTCCAATCTCCCTGATGTTCTCCCCGAACACCGCGTCCCAGAACTCTCGGTGGTACCGTTGCGAGTCCCCATCGGTGCTATAGGACCAGAACCATCCATAGCGGGCGTTCCAAATCCCAGCGAACGCACCATGGGTGTTCTTCACCGTGAAATACTCAGCGATACAATCCCCATTATCAAACCCACCAGACATACATCCTTGAGAGTAGACAAAACAGAAATTATGATTGTTCGTGAGTTCCATTACATCGCTTGTTGACATCCTCATGTTGTAGTCATAGTACGCGTGCCCATCATGGTTGAGGAGATGGACGCCGTTGTTGATCCGATTGATGATCTCCTGCTTTGGCCAGCCTGTTCCCCCAGGATTTTGCGGGTTAAAACCAGGATAGAGTTCATCATAGAGTTTGTCAATGTGATAGTGGCTCGCAGGGATACCAACGGTTGTAAAACCATTTTCACTCGACCCGTTGATCAATTGATTCAACGATGTTCCCGCGTACGAGGCAATCCCGTAATCCCCGAGATATTCCCCAGCGAAGGTCGCCTCACCAAGGTAGGTATCTCCTGAGGGAAGTGACAGGTATTCAATTGTCTTGTGCACGAAATTATCGACCTCTTCAGGGGTGTCCACGCAGGCGCGACCGACGTATAGTTCTGCGATGAGATCAATGTCGCTGCCGTTCTCCCCATCATTTGGCTCCCCCCATTTCTCGTCCCCATCAGAGTTATAAGGTCCATCAAGACAGGCATAATACAAATCCGCTGGCATGAAGGTTTGATACGGTGTGACGTTCTCATCCATCCCTTCTACATACAGCATCTTCGCAGGGATAATGTCGGTATCACCACCTAACAGGACATAACGGATTCCCAAGGTTAAATATGCGGTCTGGAGGTACGCCCGAATGTCCTCGGGTGTTTCTCCTCCAACGTCAGCGAGGGTTTGGATAAGGGTCCTCACACCAGATGCATTGTGCTGTTGAGCGAGCGGGAGAAACCCATCCTTCAACGTATCGGTCGTCAGAATGAGCAGATCATATTGATCAGACATCATGGTGGTTTGCAACAGATTCTGGTAGGACACTTCCCTCGCAGGATTTTCGACTTTTGACAAAAGCTCAGTACGATCCTGTTGCATCCCTCGGAAAAGAGGATGATTTTCTGAAGCCTTTCTCAAATTCACGGTCACGGTCATCATGGGATAATAGAATATTTCTCCTGACGTAGGAACATATTGCACCGGGTAGAGCATCAGTACCAAAATAGTGTATCCTCGGAACTGATACACCCCCACCTCGGAATAGAGGCGACCAGGGAACTCCTCAGATGACCGATAGATCTTCTGATCCGGTTGCGGAACGACCCTTCCTGCATCCGATGTCAGTGGAATAGGCACTCCACAAGGGACGATAGTAAAACCAGAGCCCATCGATTTTTTTTCACCGGTAACGGTAATCGAATCGACCTGAGTACCTGCGGGGAGGAGCAGGTACGCACCTTTTGTCGGTAACAACGGCTCTCCAGGGTTCCCCGAATAGGGTGCTCCTGGGATGAGTATTTGATCATAGAGAGTGTTTTCAATGGTAAGTGCAGACACCACTGGAGTAGAAAACGCAGCGGTCATCGTGATTGAATCAAAACCAGATGCCGATGTTGGGACGCTCATGACCGAAAATGCAGAGCCCCATAGAATAAGCGTGAGATACATAACCTTTATATTTCCTCCAACGAAGCGGTGTTTTTTCTTCATCATATCTCTCTACTTCCATCTATTCCCTTTCGAATTAATAAACTTATCCTTCCTGTTGTTTCCCTTGTAACTCATGTAAAATGATCTCTGCGGTCCATTTCGCTACGTTTCCAGCAACACTCGGGCATTTGTCGACGTGGGCGCCAGCATCCTCGAACGCTGCGTACTCCTGTTTATCGAGCAGGTTGTAGCTTCTTCCAAAGATCTTTTTTTGAACGCCACAGCAGAGCGGTGAGCCATACTCATGCATGAATTTTTCATAGAGGGGTTTTGTGTATTTGAAAACCAATCGTTTTTTCTGTCCTTCAGAAAACTCTTGATAGGTCCTTCCGACGAAAGAACCAATCGCGATCACCCCGCCAGCAAGTGCTCCACAGGTCCCTTCTGATGATAAGGCAGTACCACCAGCCAAGCCTTGGGACGCTTTGAAAATGCTGTTGTCACCAACACCTAGTGTTTCTTTCAGGGCAGCAAGCACACACTGTGGACAACTCCCGAGCCGTGCTTCATAGGCAAACGCTCGTTCATACACTTTCTCTAAGATTGCCTCTGAGGATGTCATGGTCTCCCTGAAACTCACGCTATGCGAGAACGCTTCTGGCAAGCAGGAGTTTTTGCAGCATCATCTGGATGAACGAGATATGCGGAATTGAAACCTCGATTTCTTTCATATGGAAGGAGAATGTTTGGTCGTCGATGACCACAAAATCAAACAACACTGATTCAAAGTTAGCCTGTAGTATGCTGACTCGGTAGGTTTTATCATACTCAAGTCCAAGGACGCATCTCCCGTCATCATCGGTGATTCCTGATGTGGAATGCTCGGTGTCTCGCCCTGTGGCAGAAAGCGGGACTCCTCGCAGAGGAATACACCCGCACCCTTCCCCTTCGTACACATTAAAGGTGATATTTGCATAAAAATCGGTTGAAGCGTTCAGCATTGATGTTGTTTTTTGATTCAGAGAGATGCCTCCAGCATTTGCCGCGACGATTAAGGAAAAAACCGCGACGAACATTACCACCATTTTTACAAGTACTGACGACGTTTTTTTCATAGATTTTTCCCCTTATTATTCTATACTTAACACTCGTTAATTATTTATAGTTTTGCCCAACTCCGTCTGCATACGTTTCCAAATCTTGATTCTCTTTTTCAAAGAAGTGGAAATCTTTATTAGTTCCTACGTTTTACTACGATTGATTTCTATGGATGAGGACGTTATTTTTGTAAAACATGACGAAGAGAAGAGTGTGACGAAAAAACCTGGGAGGCTGTATAGATTAATGATGAAATCCCATAAGATGGAAGCGATCATCGCGGAAATCGACGCGCATACAGAATCAAAACTCTTTCAACACGAAGGGGAGGAAATGCATCTGGTCCTTGAAGGTGAAATGGAATACACTGTCGGAGGAAAATCCTATAAACTCTCCGAAGGGGATGTCTTGTGGCATAAATCCATGCTCATCCACCAGGCGAAAAATAACAGTAAGAAAAAAGTCGTGTACATCACCATAGGAATACCACCCAGTTTCATGTCAAGTATGGTCTAGCTCATCGAAATATAGACAGTCCCCGCTTACCATCTTTTTTATTTCTGCGTGGTCCGTCCTGAGAAGGAGAAACCCTGATTGATCGACATCACATGCGATTCCTTGGAAGGTTTCTGTCATGGTTTGTATCCTCACGCGTTTTCCGAGGGTATCGGAGCTGGCCTTCCATTCGTCAATGATAGCTCCATACCGCTGTCCTTTCATGAGGTCATAGTAATGTTGAAACGCGAGAAAAAAGGTTTTGAGGAATTCATGGTAATCGACCTGATGATGCAGTTCGTTCAGCACGGAGGTGGATTTGGTCTGTATCGGTGCAGAGAATTTCGTAAGGTCAACACCGAGATTGATGCCTACTCCCACGATAACGTAGGTTATCGACCGTCCATCTCCTTCAGATTCAAGCAAAATCCCCGCAATCTTCCGTCCGTTCACCCGAATGTCGTTTGGCCATTTAATGGTCGCAGGCAGACCGTACGATCTGATGGTTTTGTTGACCGCAAGAGCTGCGACAAAAGAAAGCAGCGGGAGTTGTTCAAATGATTCGCTTGGCCGAAGGATGACCGATAGGTACACACCGCCTTCTGGTGATTCCCAGTTTCGCTCAAACCGCCCTCGCCCTTGGCTCTGTGTCTTGGCGATCACAACGGTTCCTTCCTCCGCACCAGCCTTCGCCAGTTCCTTTGCTTTTGTGTTCGTTGAATCCAAATCATCAAAAACAAACGATTTTTTCACAACATCCCGAGCAAGGTGTTTAAAAAACGCTTCTGTCTTTTTTATGTAACTTGATTCGTTCATGTCGTCGCAGTCATTGTTTATTTATGCGGAGTACCACTGTTCGTAGCCATAATCACCGCCTGGACAGCAGCCATCGCAGCTGCGGTTTTTGGACCAGTGGACTGTGCTTTGGATTCCTGCACGAATTTCACGACCTGTTCAAGGATGTTGTACCGAGGGATGAAACTCGTGTCATAGACCCCAGAACGCCATTGTGGATTGTTCATGACCACCTGATGGAACGGGATGTTGTGACGCACGCCCCCGATCTGGAATTCCCACAGTGCCCGTTTCATCCGTTCAATCGCCCGCGGACGATCCTCGCCCCAGATGATGAGTTTCGCAATCATCGAATCATAAAATGGTGGAATCGTAAACCCTTGGTACACCCCGGAATCTACCCGGATGCCTGGGCCGCTTGGTTCTGCGTATCGTACGATCTTTGCAGGGGCGGGTATAAAATTATTCAATGGGTCCTCGGCGTTTATCCGGCATTCGATCGAATGACCCCGGGGATGAATATCCTTCTGATCGTACTCAAGCTCCAAACCTGAAGCAACGCGGAGTTGTTCCCGTGCAAGATCCACTCCAGTCGTCACTTCTGTGATCGGGTGCTCTACCTGTAACCGGGTGTTCATCTCAAGGAAATAATATTTCCCGTCCTTAAACATGAACTCACAAGTCCCTGCATTGTAATACCCCGCGGTTTTCGCAGCAAGCACTGCCTGCGCACCGATTTCTTTGCGCAGTTCCGGTGTCAATGCACAGGAAGGAGTCTCTTCGATGAGTTTCTGATGGCGTCGTTGTACGCTACATTCTCGCTCAAAGCAATGAATCAGATGGCCCTGCTTATCACCAATCACTTGGTATTCGATATGACGCGGGTTTTCGATGAATTTTTCGATAAATACCGAGTCATCCCCAAACGAGTTTTTCGCAAGTTGCCGGACGGTCGCAAGAGCTTTTTCCATCTGCTGTTCGTCATTAACCTGCACAATCCCGATGCCACCTCCACCAGCAGAGGCTTTTAACATGACGGGGTATCCTACCTCGTGGGCGATGTCTTTCGCTCGTTCATGATCCGCGATCGCCTCGGTAACACCTGGGACGACCTTGACCCCTGCTTGGATCATTGATTTCTTTGAATCAATTTTTGATCCCATCAGCTTCATCGCAGAAATCGGTGGTCCAATGAACTCGATATTGTTTTTTTTACAGAGTTCCGCGAACTCCGCGTTTTCTGCCATGAACCCATACCCAGGATGGATTCCTTCGGCACCTGCTTTCAATGCCACATCGATGATTTTCTGTTTGTTCAGGTAACTTTGGCTTGCTGGACCTGGTCCGATGTTGAACTTCTCATCAGCGTATTTTACGAATAACGCGTGTTGATCCGCGTCTGAGTATACTGCGACGGTTGCGATTCCAAATTCTTTGCACGCCCGCATGATACGAATCGCTATTTCCCCTCGGTTTGCAATCAGGACCTTGTTAAGCATTCCCTATCACCATTCTTACAGAATCTGCATGAGGAGATCCCCGCTACTCACCGGAGCACCCTCTTTACAAAAGATTTCCTTTACTTCCCCTTCTGCTTCGCATTTTATCTCTTGTTCCATCTTCATTGCTTCAACCGTAGCGATGACATCACCAATTTTTACTTTGTCGCCTTTCTTCACTTTGATTTTCAGGATGGTTCCTTGCATGTTTGATTTGATACCGCCTTCGATGTCCTTTGGTTTTTCCTGTTGCGATGAACCTGCTGCTCCTGCGACAAGATACCCACCAGAGGGAATCACCTTTACTTCAAAGGGTTCACCATCCACTTCAACTTGGAACTCCGTGGGGATTTGCACAGGACCACCGCGTTTCTCTGGTGGTTGCGTCTCGAGCCAGAGCTGCTTTACTTCGGGGAATGACTGTTTCACCATCGCTCTGGTAAATTGATGATCAAGAGGCAACGGAAGGATATCTGAAGTGAACTCTGCGATCGCCTGCCCTTTTAAGAACTTCAAACCGACTTGTGGATAGAGGATGTAGGTCATGATGTCTTCTTCTTTCTTTATCAGTGATCCACCGTCGATTTCCTGCAGTTCCTTCTTCTTTGCATCCCAGAGCGGCTCTAGTAAATCTGATGGTCGACAGTCGATGACCTCTTCTTTCCAGTTTGGTCCCAGGACCCTTTTCATGATCTCTGGTTTAATTTCCCCTGGAGGTTTCCCGTACATCCCTCGACAGTAATCCTTGGTTTCTTTTGGGATTACTTTATAGCGACCATGCAGTACGTTCATGACGGCTTGCACACCAACGACCTGACTCGTTGGAGTTACGAGTGGGGGGTATCCCAGCTCATCTCGCACCCGTGCGGTTTCCTCAAGAATCTGACGGTATTTGTCTCGTGCACCCTGTTCTTCGAGTTGGAAAATCAAATTTGAAAGCATCCCACCAGGGATCTGATGTAAGGTGACGCTCGGGTCGACTTTCAAGGCATCGAACCGATGGAGGTGGCGGTACTTCTCCCAGACCTTCAAGAAATACGCTCGGCATTCGATGAGTAATTCTAAATTATAGTTGGTGTCCCATTCAGTTCCTTGAAACGCAGCGACAACACTCTCCGTGGCAGGAGCAGCAGTTCCCCCCGAGATTGGAGAAAGTGACGTATCTAGGATATCTGCTCCAGCCTCGACCGCTCGTTGGTACGCCATCCCCGTCATCCCACTTGTGTAATGCGAGTGGAGATCCATGGGGAGATTCACGCCAGCTTCTTTGGTTCCTTTTATTATATCATACGCACGTTTCGGGGAGATCATCCCGGCCATGTCCTTGATGCAGACGGAATCAGCACCCATTTTCTTCAGTTCAATGAATTTATCAACGAAGTAATCCACGGTATGAATCGGTGAGATTGTGTAGCTGAGGCAGGCCTGGACGTGGCCACCGTTTTCTTTTGCTGCTTGCATTGGGACTTTTAAATTACGGAGGTCGTTGAGTGCGTCAAAGATACGGAAATAATCACATCCGTTCTTTTTTGCGTAATAAATGAATTTTTTTACGACATCATCAGGGAAATTCCAGTATGCGACGATGTTCATCGCTCGTTCCAGCATCTGCAGGGGGGTGTTCGGCATTGCTTTTTTCAGTTGATTTAAGCGTTCCCACGGATCCTGGTTCAGATATCTGATGCAGACGTCGTAGGTCGCACCACCCCAGACCTCGAGTGAGAAAAACCCGACCTCGTCAAGTTTTCCAGCTATTGGTAGCATATCCTCGGTTCGCATTCGTGTCGCAAGTAAGGATTGATGCCCATCTCGTAAAATCATCTCATGTAGTTGTACCATAGTGTGTCCCCTCCAGTTCCCAACAGGTTTTCTTCTACGCTATTGAGTGGATGGTGTAAACGAAAAAGGGTATCCTGTGAACCTACTTAAGAATATCGGGAAGAAATCCATCACGTTGTAACCCCTGGGGTTTATAAATCACCATTGAGGTTTCTCAGCAGATTATACCAGCATAGAACAGTAATCTATTTCAATGAGATATCCTATGTCACCAAAATTCAACTGGGGGTGTATCCTTGAAGCAGCAGAGGCTCCTAATCCTTGTAAGTGTTATTCTTCTGAGTTTGTGTTACATTCCTTCATCAAGTGGGGTACCCGCAGGGGCAATCTCAGAAGGAGCTATCTCATTTGATTATCGAAATGTCACGGTCTACGCGCCAGCGGTGTCTGAAACAGGAACTGGTTACGTCGGGGTGATATCAACCATCACCGTCACGATCCAGGGAAATGGGAGCGGACGGGTGTTTGTCGATACACTTCCTCTCACAGATGTCGATATGCAGGGATCTGCTCGCCTTGCCGTCAAGGTCGCGACTGCTTTGGTGAGTATGGACACGCGACCCCACCTCGATCCTTATACGTGTGATTACTTCTTTGTCGTCCGAACGGCATCTCCGATGATTGGTGGACCTTCTGCTGGAGCAATGATGACGGTGGCCGTGATTGCTTTGTTAGAGAATTGGACGCTTGATAACGACACGGTCATGACCGGGATGATTAATCCGGATGGAAGTATCGGTCCGATTGGAGGGATTCCTTATAAAATTGATGCAGCCTCTAGCGTTGGCGCAACACGTTTTTTGGTACCAAAAGGACAGATGACGTATACGGAGATGGTCACGGAGTATCAAAATATCAATGGAATCCTGTGGCAAAACACCTATCCTGTTACTCGGAATGTATCCGTTTATGCCCAAACCACATATGGCATGGAGGTCTTTGAGGTTGAAGATATCAACGATGTCCTCCTGTATTTTACTGGATGGAATTTCCCTGTGAAAGAATCCCCTGATAAGATTACCACTGAAGATTATATTGCTGCGATGAAACCATTGGCGACCAGTCTCTTGGACAAGGCAGCAGTATCCTATCAAAACGCAAGTGAACTTTTCAATACCACCACGATACCCAATCGATACCCAACCTATTACCGTAATCAGGTGACTGATTTTCTCAACACCGCTTCTGATCGCCTGGCAGAATCACAACACTGGTATGATGAAGGAGTCTATTATACGAGTACGAGTAAGTCATTTCAATGCCTCATCGATGCCCATTTTGTGTCGTATATTTGTCAGTATTTTTCAGCAGAGGATCAAGACGAATTAGTTCTCTCCCTCATTAATCAAACAGAACGAAATCACCAGATCAAAAATGAAATCGCAAAGAACGCCTCCATTCAAGGGATGGTGACGTTACAATGCGTCGGTGCAGCACAACAACGAGTCCACGAAGCATCCTCGTACCTTTCTGAGGCTAATTCAAGTTATCTCGATAATAATGATTTTAACGCATTATACAATATCGCCTATGCGCAGGAACGAATAAATAGTGTCGAATGGTGGTTAAATATTTCAACCCCGTTCCATGATTCTGGAGAAATCAACGAAACCCTGATTACCACGCTTGCGGATGAATACCTCGATGATGCTTCACAAGCAATCGTGTATTCTGAGATTATCGTCAACCAAATGGGACAAACCTCCACCTATCTGAGCGATGCGGAGAATCTTCTTCAGAACGCTCGCAGCATGCAGGAAAACGGATTTTCTGCTGCTGCGCTGTTTGGTTCCTTTGAATCCCTGGTGAAAGCAAATCTTGCCTTAGAGCTCGTTGATGGGGTCACCACGGAGAAGGTTGAACGTGCGAGAGGACAAGCGAGTGCCAGTATTACAGAAAGCAGAAGCCTTGGGATTGAACCGGTACTTGCCGTCAGCTACTATGAATATGGACAAAGTTTAGCAAACGAATCGTCGCTGGATTCCGCGATTGTGTATTACAAATATGCTGATTTAATTGCTGGAGCGTTACGCTTCACCGCCCCGTACGGGGTACAATCCTCCCGCTACGTGGGCATCCCTGACACAAATCCCATTGTCGCCTGGTCTGTTGGACCAAGTCGATATCTTGGCTTCTTCATCCTTTTTGCTCTGATTGGAGGTCTCGCAGGGCTCGGGTGTGGAATTTTACTTGCTGGCCTCCTCAGTCCAAAGAAACAAAAAGACCAATTCTTCCAAACGGAGACCATTCCACGAAGTATCGAGGATTATTACAAAAAACAAAAATAAGACATCCTTATTATACCTCATTCCATGGATATTTCTGGCGAACTCATTGACGACCACATCTTCGTAAAAAAGGCTAGTGACATCGGGAGACTTTATAACAAAAGTCATCTAGGGACCCTCCTTTCAGGTAATATCTTACAGCTCAGTCTGCTTGAGGGAGTGTTTTTACTCGATGAAGGAAAGATGATCGTACACCAAAAGAAAAAACAAATACCGTTTCCATCCCTGCTAAAGCGTGCGGTCCAAGATATCCCGGAGTTCGAGACAAAATACCTAGTGTTTAAGGATTTACGAAGCAGAGGACATGCGATAACCCAGGTTAGTGAGAAAACCAAGGTATCCTTTCAGAAGTTCACACAGAAAAAAGAGGATGACCCCGCCTGTGTCATTGCTGCGTATTCCGAACGTGACACCCTTGACATCGATCTGACAAAACAACTCATCCACCAATACACCCGGAAGAACCATGCGTTATGGTTCGCGTTGGTCGACGAAGAAGGAGACCTCACCTATTACGACCTCTCAAACGTAGACCTTACTGGGGATATTTGTGCACAACAATACCCAAAGGGCACGGGTATGCTGTTGAAAAACCGGCTTATCGTCTTTGATACAAAACTCGCTGGTCAACTGCTTCAAAAAGAGTTTTTTGGCAAACCCTTCGGGGAGACATTGCAGCTGTCGTTTGTCGAGGGTTTATACCTTCTGAAGAAACATATTTTGGAAATCCAGACAACGGACGGAACAATTCTTACTGAGGAGAAATGCATCCGTCTCATGCAGAAATCCCAACCAGACATCGTTCAACGACTCTTAGTGTTTCAGAACCTTAAGCAAAGAGGACTACTTGTGAAGACTGGCTTTAAGTTCGGGGCCCATTTCCGCGCATATTCAAAACACCCAGAACAAACACATGCCGAATATCTCATTCATGTGATCGAAAAAGGGTTCACAAGCATCTGGGCGGAAGTCAGCCGTGCGGTACGTCTCGCACATTCCGTAAACAAAGAATTTATCTTCGCCTGCATCGACGGTAAGACCATTGAGTACATTCGACTGGGGCGTCTTCGTCCCTAATTTTTCATAATCTATTTATACATGGTTTGCTATTCAAGCAATTCCTGATTTAGGGGAGGAGTTTTGTATGCTTCAGATCCGGTGGCATGGTCATTCCTGCTTCGAAATAACCAACGATGTTACGATCGTGACTGATCCGCATGATGGACGGTCGATAGGGATTCCCGCTCCTACGGTAACTGCGGATATTATCTTAGTATCACATAATCATTATGATCACAATAGCGTCAAAACCGTTGAAAAAAACACTTCAAAAGTTGTAACAGATGAAAGAAAACGAACCATCGGCCCCATCCAAATTATGGGGGTTCCCGCATACCACGATGCCGCTCATGGGCAACGACGGGGAACCATGACACTGTTTAAATTCATCTGCGATGATGTCACGTTCTGCCATCTCGGTGATTTGGGGCATGAACTGGATGAGAAAACAATTCAGCAAATCGGGAAAATCGATATCCTATTCATCCCGGTCGGAGGGAATTATACGATTGATGCGGACCAAGCCTGGCGCGTTATGGAAGCATTAAAACCGAAGATTACCATCCCGATGCATTATCGTATCGAAGGATTGTCTATTCCTGTTGCTGGTGTTGAACCTTTTTTGGAGAAAAACACCTATAAGATCCTCAAAGTAGGCAACGAGATTGACATTGAAAAAGACGACTTACCAAAAGAACCAGAAATCTGGGTTTTTACCTTATAGATTTTCTGAGAAATACTTCTTTATTGACACAATTTGGGGGGACGCCCCCTTTCAACCCGATAATCATATTCTCTGCGGCCATCAGCGCCATTTTTGTTCGTGTCTCGATGGTCGCTGACCCGGTATGGGGCTGCAATATCACATTGTGCAAGCGTAAGAGTTCTTTGGATATTTCCGGTTCTCTTTCATACACATCCAGGCCTGCGCCAAAGATCCACTGTTCCTGTAATGCTTTGACTAGGGCTTTTTCGTTGATGATTGGTCCTCGCGCGGTGTTGATGAGAACCGCTGTTTTTTTCATGAGACGAAGTTCTTTTTCATCGATGAGATGATGAGTTTCCTTGGTCAAGGGGACATGAATGGAAATGAAGTCTGATTCTTTGAGCAGCTTGGAGAGCGGGACTTTTGTGGCGCCTAGTTTTTTTTCAAGGTGTGTGTTACGCTGCTCATCGCTGTAAAGGACTTTCATGTCAAATCCCTTACTTTTGAGTGCGAATGCAGTCCCGATGCGTCCGGTGCCAATCACTCCTAACGTTTTTTCTGAAACATCCTGTCCAAGCATGAGCAGAGGTGCCCAGCCGGTGAATTTACCTTTTCTTGTGAATACATCTCCTTCCACGATCCGTCGGGCGACCGAAAAGAGCAACGCCCAGGCAAGTTCCGCAGTCGTTTCTGTTAACACACCAGGGGTGTTGCTCACCGGTATTCCTCGCTTGGTTGCCGCAGCTATATCGATATTGTCGTACCCCACTGCATAGGAGGCAATCATTTTCAACCGTGGTTCTGCGTTAATCACCTCCTTGTCGATAGAGTCTGTCAAAAGACATAATAGGCCGTCTTTTCCCTTGGTTCCTTTGATGATTTCTTCCTTGGAAAGGACTCTATCAAAGGGGTTGAGCTCAATGGTGAATTCTTTTTTCAGGAGCTCAAGTCCTGGAGTTGGTATCTTTCTAGTGACAAACACCTTCATAGCAGATCAGATGCTCCGATCAGGATAGAAGATTTGTTATTTAGAGGTTTCTTACAATTTTCATTTTCATATTACGAGAGGGAACAAAAAAGGGTGATTCTATTGGGATTCTGTAATGTTACTTCATTTTTTCTTCAAGGAGTTTTTCATATGAGTAAAACACCAGGTTTCCCTCAGCATCTAAATCCGCTTCTCGGTTCAACACCCATTGTTTTGTCGTTTTAATCGCCGGTTGAGTAAATATCTTTACTTCGCTAAGATTCGGATTTTTCTCTTTATCGATTAATTTGTAGACGGACCAATTGACTTTAATCGGATTGATTGGTGAGTAATCTCCAATATATTTCTTGAATTGTTCGGTTAGATTTGCATCAAAGGCATAATCCGTAACTCTCCACTCACGTTCCATTGTTACGCCTCCTTGGGGCTCATAGTAGGGTTCTTCTAAAAGGTCAGCGTTGTACTGAAAATGGCCAACAAACATCATTGACCAGTCGTCTTGATCATACGGAGGACCGTTTTCGCCATGGGAGAGATCAAGGGTTTTCGGGTTGTTCGCGTATAAGTAATTGAGTACGCTGTGGTATTGACCCCAGGTTGCTTTATACTGTTTATTTGGAAGAATATAGATGCCATAACTTGTGTTATCGATTCCTTCAAAAGAACATGAATCTGCATCGACACTACAACTATGTGCCATCTCATGGAGGAGCAGGGATGCGAGTTTGCAGCGTTTCCCTCGTTCTGTTGGAATGGTGCCTGAGAGAACGAAATCAAATACGGTCTTAAATGGTTTAAAGATAGGTTGAGCGGACACATACGATAATTGTGTGGTGTCATAAATATTGTTTTTTGAGGGGTGTTGGAAGCCACCACCATGGCCGACGACAAAATATCGGAAGATCCCTTTTCGTTCATCAGGGAAATAATTGGTATAGAACTGTAACATCATACCTGAGTCCTGCGATATTTTATCGATATGTGGTAACTCTTGTCCACCGCCGTTTGATGGACTGTTTGGCCATCCGACATCAAATAAGAGTTTGATATTGTGTTCAGAGAAGCGTTCAATAATTGCTTGTGCTGACTCTTCAAAGAAATAGTGGGGTGGGTCAAGAGGTCCACCGCGACCCATGTAATCGACTTCATAATAGATATTTTGAATATAAGGGTCAGCGAACATGTGTCTCATCTGATATTCTTCAAGGTTATCAATCCCGTCGAGATCCGGGTCGAGATTATTGTGGTCATCCCAGGTGAACGGGTTGTACCCCCATTTCCATTCCCAGGCGGTTGACGCCCCATCGCCATCTGGGTCGAGTTTCGAGTCATCCACGGTTGGATCCGTGCCAAGGACGTTCATTTCGATCCAATAGGGAATAAAATCATTGTCATAATCAATTTGGTAGATGTTAAACCAGATCTCAAAGGTCTCCCCTAAATAATACCCATATCCATCATAATCTCTGTAATTGTCTTTCCCTGACCATCGACCTGTCCGAAAATCGTAGGTCACGGTAAGTGAGTCGCTCTCAATGTATTGTGTTTTTCGACCTAATAAGCCTGAGCTTTTTTTCTCCATAATCGTGAGGGTGATAGTCGACGTCTCTTGTTCTTCTTCGACATCTTTCATGATTTTATTTTCCTGAAAAATGGTATCCCAGGTGTTAAAGAAGACCTCGGTGGTTCTCCCATGTTGGGTGACATCTTTACTGACGTATTCCAATCCATCCATATTAGTGACGAAATAAAATTTAGGTTTATTTTTCCAAGAATTTCCGGGTGTCATCAATTTTTCGAGAAGTCCTCGATGGCGCATTCGTAATATCTCAAGTACAACCCCTTGATTTTCTAAAGGGCTGATTCGGTCGTCCATTTCGATAGAAATTTGTTGAGGAGGCGTTTCTTTTTCCGTCGCATAATACTCAAAATACACATACGTTCCTGAAGCAATTAAACAAGCGATAACAAGTAGCGTGACTCCTATCATGATTTTTTGTTTCCGTCTAACGTACATGATGATTTACCTCCGATATGGAGTGGAACCGGATATCGTTTAATAATATAGGTTACAATTTATATAAACTTATTGGTATTGGAACTAAGCTTGTTTTATTCCTCCTTAAACTAGGATTTCTTACCAATATTTTTTTTGGATTCGTGAAGCTTTCTTTGAAAATTTTTATCTTGGGGGATCGATGATTCAAGGGTCCCGTTTGCTGATACATCTCTGGTGAGTCATTTTTATTCTTTTTGAGGCAAAGAACATGAGGTAACAAGTTCAATAAGCATCCTATTTAACGGAGTGTCGATGTTCTTTTCCCCCCCAACTCTTACCAGTATTCCATTGATGGAATCGATTTCTGTTTTTTTCTTCTGTTGGATACTCTGCAGCATCGAGGAAGAGTTCTGTGCGGTCTGCTGAATGACTTCTTTGGTTCTTATGATCATCTCCCTGGGTGATACCTGTAACCCGTTTCCATGG
>Ga0265297_10007052_pt1 | contig 15822 bp, 12 predicted proteins | sample Munlanlwell13791_FD_192502 | JGI IMG/M metagenome (GOLD analysis project Ga0265297, IMG submission 192502) | Leachate microbial communities from a municipal landfill in Southern Ontario, Canada - Leachate well 137-91 | ecosystem: Engineered > Solid waste > Landfill > Unclassified | place... | reverse complement strand
CTCGACGTCTGAGCCTTTTCCATAACCTGACCGGATTGCTCGCCGATAATTGTCGCCGCTTGCTTCAAAAGTTCGACAGCTTGCGCCGCGCGGCCATCGAGACCGGAGACCTCGCGTTGCAGACGATCCGACACTTCGGAGAATTGAACGACGGACGCGCGCGCGGCTTCTTCCTGCGCGGCGCGCGCTTTGGCAAAACGCTCGCTCAAGGATTCGAACGCACCGGCGGATTCTGCCGTAGCGCGGCTCATTTCCTGGCTCATATTGCCGATGCGGTTGTGGAAATCCTGCAAACGTTCCACCTGCACCGAAATTCCTTCGCCATAGGAGCCCAACGTCTGCAAACCATGATTGGCGCTGGCGTCGAGGCGTTCCACCGCTTTCTGCACGGGCGTGACGGCCTGTTCCGCAAAGCTTTGAAGCTTCTTGTCCGTTGCGGCCAACTGGCCTTGAGCTTCGGTCAAAAGGTTCATGAGGTTGATCGTCTGTTCGCGCAACCCCTTGCCCGTAACTTCCGCCTGCTGACGCAACTTCTGCATGGATTCCATAAGCACGGCTTCGCTGGCGCGAGCCTTGCCCAGGATTTCGCCTTCCTGGCGTCCCAGATTTTCGGCGGCCGTTCCGATGGCGCGTGCGCCCAGCTGCGCCGTTTCGTTCAGGCGCTGCATCATCTTTTCGTTTTGAGCGACGGCGTCGCTGATTTCCTTGACGAGAGACTGGCCAACATTCTGCGTCGCATCGCGAGCAGCAACGACACGCTCCAAAACCTGCTGCAGGTTCTGCATGGCAGAATTGGCGCGCGCTTCCACTTCTTCGCCTGCCTTGGTCGAGGCGGCGTTCAGTTTTTCAAACTGGGTCAAGTGAGCCGTGACCTCTTCGGTCAGCGCCTTCATGTGCGCGCCGCCATCAGCCGACATAGCGTTCATGCGCTTGACGGCATCTTCGTACTTTCCGGTCGTTTCGTTCAGATGCTCGGAGACAAGCTCGGCATTGCGGCGCGTTTCGTCGTTGACGACGGTAAACCGCAGAAGCGAGTTGCCCATACGATCATTCAGATCGTCAATGGACTTCTCCCAAGAGCCAAAGAATCCTGCCGTCGTCTTATTGATGTGATCGGCCAGATTTTTCAGATCGTTCTGGCGGCCATCAAGCCCCGTGCCGACTTGGCTGAGCTGATCCGTAAAGCGGGACATAAAGCCCTGAAGCCCGTCAACCTGCTGCGACAGTTTCTCGCTAAGATTGACCGCTTGTTCGCGCGCCATCTGTTCGCTGGCGTACAGGCGATCCGCAACGCCGCGCAAAATAGATTCCGCTTCGCTGACGCGCGACGGCAGCGTAATGCTGAAATCGTCCAAAGTACGGGTCTGCGCATCGAGAGCCTGAGCCAGATGCTCGGCTTCTTCGCGCGCGCTCGAGGCGCGTTCCAGAAATTGAGAGACACTAAGATCAATCTTGCTGGACAGCCCGCCCAGCGTTTCCGCTGCAGCTTCGGCCGCATTGATCATGCTTGATTCCTGCAGACGCGACGTTTCGGCCAGTTTCTGGCTGTCGCGTTGGGCGCGATCGAGAGCGTCGGCGATTTGCCCCGACGATTGTTCGACCTTATCGAGCATCTGGGAGACTTGTTCGGTGACGGTTCCGACCTGACGCGCAACTTCTTCGCCATTCTGCTGCAATTTGCCGTCGAGAACGCGCAACATCGTGAATTTGTCGTCCATCATCTGTTCAATCTGGAACATGCTGCGGCGAACGACGTCCTGAATTTCCTTAACCTGCTGCCCGCTGACGCTTTCAAAACGTTCAAGCTCGGCGCGATGCTGCTGCACGCGATCCATGATCGCTTCCATGTCTTCCTGGCTGATGCTTTGAGCATTGCGCAGCAAATCAATTTGTTCGCGGATAGCTTGGTTAAAACGGCGAATGCGCGCATCGGCGGCGCCGGATTCTCCAGTAATGAGCGTCAACTGGCGGCGCAGGGGATCTGTAATCGACTTAATGTCGGCCGCACGCTGCAGATACGCGGTTATCATCCACACCATTGCGACAGGAGAAATCGCGGCGGAAATGCCGACGGCCCAATCGGCCAAAGCGACGCCACCAAAAACCTGCGAAGAGCCCGTGTTTGCAACAACGGCGATCACGGCGGAAACCCACGCGAGAGAGATTCCCAACCCGACCCAGAACGGCGTAGAGCCGGAACCGGAGGTTTTAACAACCGGTTTCTTAACGACAGCAAGCTGCGGTTTGGCTGGCGGTGCATCGACGGCAACAGGAGCCGGAGAGTGTATGGGGGATGAAGTGAGGGGAGTCTGCGGATTCTTTTGCAAAGCCATTTGATCCTCTGATTCCTGTTTTTAACTACTTGGATGAGACTCGTTTCGACAAGAGAACAAACCGTGTCCCATCAGGGTGCAACTTGAGCCTTTCACCATAACAGTTTTTTGGGGTGGAATGGAAGCGTTAACAGAATGTAAAAGAAAAAAATTTGTGAACAACTCTAGGAACCTAAGGGAGCCAAAACGATTCGAATCCGAAATAAACATCAGGGGAGGAATGCCGTCTAAAAGCTCGAAAATTCTGATTTTGGGTTCTTACGAGCCTTTTGATTTGAAACCAATTTTGGGTAATTTTCCGACTGCCGAGGGTTTCATCTGGGCAGCTTTTGTCCCTTTGCCCCATTTTTTGAAAGTATTTCGCCTCGCCAATCGGAAAAATATCCGAATCACCTAGACGATATCGCAGCCTTTGTGGCTTGCGGAGCGAAACACGTCAAACTGTTGTATAAAATTGGTCGTTGAAGGAGTTACGGCTTTTTCTTCAATTACTTTCTTGAGAGACTTTTCAAAAAGACAACCTACGATCGTATTTTGTTTTTGCGATCTTGCGTGTGTCAAAGCTGACGCGCACTTAATGATCTTACTCTCCGTTATTTCAATTTCTTACGCTTAAATGAGAGTTAACAGGTCTTACACATTTGAGGTGTGTAGTATGGGGTCACATAATATTCATCGTTTTATGTTTGAAAGCCATCGTTCATGCATCACTCTTTTTTCCTAGTCGCTGCTTTCGCCTTGTTTACTGTATTCTTCAGCCCCTCTGCGGCACATGCGGAGAGCGTAGGTGATGCTTGCCCAGCTTCCTCTCTAGGCACGAGCAAACTGGACTCCGATAAAACCAATGTCATCATTTGTTTGCATACCAGCAAAACGGTTGCGACAACAAAATGGAAAGCCATGACAAGCGAAGGCCCGGCTCAGGGACAGCTATGCGGCCTTACCTCGTGGAGTTGCGGATATGTTCTTGGGCATTCTATATGCAGCGAGGGCACTGCTATACAATGCAACGGACAAAACATCGTTACATCAACGCCCTCAGGCTGCGCAATCAGCGGGTCTCACGGATGCTTACAAACATCGTATACATACACGATTGTTTGCCCTTCCGGATACACCGCCGTCACGCTTGGAAACAACATTCATACCTGCGCAAAACTATAATATCTGCGTTATGCGCGAGATAAAAAGAGCAACTTAAAGCTGACGCGCGATTTCTTCGACCTCGAAGCATTCAATAACGTCGCCTTCCTTGAGGTCGTCGTAATTTTCGAACGCCATGCCGCATTCGAGGCCTTCGCGAACTTCTTTCACTTCGTCCTTGAGGCGCTTGAGAGTCTTGAGAGACCCTTCGTGAATAACAACGTTGTCGCGCAACAAACGAACCTTGGCGCCGCGCTTGACGATGCCTTCGGTGACTTTGCAACCGGCAACTTTGCCGACTTTCGTAATGTTAAAGACCTGCAGGATTTGCGCATTGCCAAGAAACTTTTCGCGCAACGTCGGCGACAGCATCCCCGAAAGAGCCTGCTTCACGTCGTCAATGACGTTATAAATGATCGAGTAATAGCGAAGCTCGACGGCATCGCGTTTAGCCATTTCGCGCGCTTGCGCATTGGCGCGAACGTTGAACCCGATAATCATAGCCGTTGACGCCTTGGCCAAAGTCACGTCGGATTCCGTGATGGAACCGACGGCGGCATCAAGAACGCGCACTTTAACTTCCGTGTTTTCGTCCGTCAGCTTGATAAGCGAGTTTTTAATCGCTTCAACCGAACCATGCACGTCGCCCTTGATAAGCACGGCCAATTCTTTCGCCGCACCCGTTTTGATGTTCTGCATCATCTGTTCAAAATTGCCTCTGGGCGTCGAGGCCGCCGCTGCAATGGCTTTCTTGCGGCGGATGCGGAATTCGGCAATTTCGCGCGCCTTGGCTTCGTCGGTGACGACCAAAAGCTCGTCGCCCGCCATCGGCGTGCTGTTAAGCCCAAGAACTTCGACGGGCATTGACGGCAACGCTTCGGTAATAGTCTTTCCATGGTCGTCAACGAGCGCACGCACTTTACCCCATTCGCTGCCCGCGACGAAAATGTCGCCGACTTTAAGGGTGCCGCGCTTGACCAGCACCGTCGCGACGGAACCACGGCCTTTTTCAAGTCTGGCTTCGACGACGGAACCCTCGGCCGTGCGATCGGGGTTAGCTTTAAGATCAAGAATTTCAGCTTGCAACAAAATCGCATCCAAAAGCTTATCAAGACCCTTTTTCGTTTTTGCGGAAATTTCTACCGACAAAACTTCGCCGCCCAATTCTTCAACCTGAATGTCGTGCTGCAGCAATTCCTGACGCACGCGATCGGGCTTTGCCGCCGGCAGATCGCACTTGTTGATGGCAACGACTATTGGCATGGCGAATGGCCTCAATCGTCTGAGGCATGATGCCGTCGTCCGCCGCTACAACGAGGATGACGATGTCGGTAATTTGCGCACCGCGAGAACGCATCTCGGTGAAGGCCGCATGTCCCGGCGTATCAATAAACGTCACGCGATCAAAACCGTGCGTTTTCTCGGGAAGAACGATTTGATAGGCGCCGATATGCTGCGTAATACCTCCTGCTTCGCCCGCCACGACGGCCGTATGGCGCAACGCATCGAGTAACGACGTCTTGCCGTGGTCAACGTGTCCCATAACCGTAATGATGGGGGCGCGAGGCTTCAAGTTTTCTGCCGTGTCTTGAATGCCGCTGATGTCGGATTCAATATCGGCTTCCGTAACGCGCTTGATGCGGTGACCGAATTCAGTCGCGACAAGCTCAGCCGTATCGGCGTCTATTGTCTGCGTAATTGTCGCCATGACGCCAAGTTTCATCAATATCTTGATCACATCCACGCCGCGTTCAGCCATACGGTTGGCAAGTTCTTGCACCGTAATCGCTTCAGGTATCGTGACATCGCGCGTAACTTTAACCGGCTCTTGATGCTGCTCCATAGCCTCGCGGCGGTGGCGTTCCGCTCGGCGGCGCATTGACGCAACCGAACGGCGGCGTCCCTGGCCTTCTTCGTCAGAAAGCGCTTGCGAAACATTGACTTTGTGTCCGGTGCGGCGCTCGTCGCCCGATCCACGGCGCAATGCCAGCGCCGCGCGTCCTTTACGACGACCGGTTTCTTCGTCCTCATCCTTACCGGCAGCGGCACGATGCGCGGGACGTCCGGACAAGCTTTCGCCCGGGCGCGCCACGGCACTGCGGCTCCGGTCATCGGTCGCAGTCCGGCGAGAAGCCTGAAGATCGCGATGACGGACTTCGTCTTCCTGTTTTTTCCGCGCGTTTTCTGTTTTTTCCTGTTCCTGAATATGACGCAGTTCTTCCAGTTCGCGCTGACGCAAAGCGTCGCGAGTCATGGGCCCTGGGGGGGCTTCTGCTTCGACCGGAGGACGAACGACCTCGGCCTGAAAATATTCGTGTTCTGTCCGGCTTGGTTCTGCAGATGCGCCTCTCAAGGCACGTGCGCGCGCTTCGCGTTCTTCTGTCGTAAGGGTACGCAGAACGGCGCTTGTCGAACGGCCGCTTCTGTTGACCTCGGACGTTGATTTCGTTTTTTCTGTAGCGCGCGATGTTCCTTTGGCGGCATCTTCGCCGCGCTTGACGGGTTTTTTGGCTTCGACAACGACAGCTTTCGACCGCCCATGCGAAAAGCTTTGCCGCACCGTTTCGGCGGCAGTAGAAGCGCCAGCCGAGGCTACCGGCTTCTTCAATTCCAGCTTAGGCCGCGCAGCGCCGCCAAGACTTAAAACTGATTTTTTCTTTTCTTCCGCCATCTTATCCTTCACTCTTTCCAACGGCCGATTGTACTGTCATAGACTGGAGCCGTCTAATTTCCATCATTAATTTTTCCGTCAATCCGTGGGGCGCTAATCCGGCATAGACTATTTGATCGTACCCGAACGCCGCCCCCATTTCGTCGCGGGAGAATATCGCGCATTCAGGGATAGAGTTGCGATTATCAAGCGCAGAAGTTGCATCCGGCGCATGGAGAAACAGCGCTATTTTATTGGCACGTAAGGCAGATTCGGTCTGTTTTTCGCCCAAAACGGCAATCCCCGCTCCTTTAGCCAAGCCCAAAAACGTCAGGCACCGCCTCCGCAGCAGACCCTCAACATCGCCAGCCAAAGTATCGGTCGGACGCTCTGCCTTAAAAAGATTTTTCTTAGCCGCTTTCTCCACGGCTTCGGCCTTTGCTGTAACCCAAAGTCCGGAGCCGGGAAGATTTTCGGCTAAATCGGGAACGACCTTGTTATCGGGCCCAATGACAAAGCGGATCATCTCCGCGCGCGGTTTCATTTCGCCCGAGACAAGGCAGCGCCGCAGACTTTCGGAAACTTTCGTTTCCGGCGCGGTATCCGCCTTTTCCTGAGCACGTTTGAAAACTGCTGTCATTGTGGGTTCTGTACCTCATCTCACGACGTCGGTGTTTCTTCGGTAAACCAATGGGCGCGCGCTGCCATGATAATCTCGTTGGCTTTGGCTTCCGTCAGTTCATCGTTTCCGACAATTTCGCGCAGTTCATCGCTCGCCAAGTCGGCAACTTCGTCGAGCGTCTTAATGCCCTTCTCGCCGAGCTTGACCGCCATCTCGACGCTAAGCCCTTCCAAGGCAATGACGTCGTCGCCGACGCCCAATTCCTTGCGTTGGGCTTCAAGCTTGGCGGCATTTTCGGCCAGCCAGTTGCGAGCGCGTTCTTGCAATTCGCCTGCGACTTCGGCATCGAATCCTTCGATTTCCGCCAGTTCGTCAACCGGCGTATCCGCAATCTGTTCGACCTTGGTAAAGCCCTCGGTCACAAGCAAATGCGCGATCACGTCGTCAACGGCCAGCGCTTCGATAAACAAAGCGGTGCGAGTCGAGACTTCCTGTTGACGGCGTTCGGATTCTTCCTTCTCCGTCAGAATATCGATGTCCCACCCCGTCAACATTGAGGCAAGGCGTACGTTCTGTCCGCGGCGGCCAATGGCCAAAGACAACTGTTCGTCCGGAACGACGACATCCATGCGGTTGTTTTCTTCGTCGAGCACAACCTTGGCGACTTCGGCCGGAGCCAAAGCATTGACGACAAATGTCGCCGGATCCGCCGACCACGGAATGATGTCAATCTTTTCGCCCTGCAGTTCGCCTACAACAGCCTGAACGCGGCTGCCGCGCATGCCGACGCACGCGCCGACAGGATCAATGCCGCTATCGTTCGATACGACGGCAATTTTGGCGCGGCTGCCAGGATCGCGAGCGACCGACTTGATTTCGATGATGCCGTCATAAATTTCCGGCACTTCCTGCGTAAACAATTTGGCCATAAATAAAGGATGCGTACGTGACAGGAAAATCTGGGGACCGCGCTGTTCTTCACGCACGTCATAGATGTAGGCGCGAACGCGATCGCCGTTTTTGAAATGCTCGCGCGGCAAGCTTTCGTCGCGACGAAGCATCGCTTCGGTACGGCCCAGATCAACTGTAATATTGCCGTATTCCACACGCTTGACGATGCCGCTGATAACTTCGCCGATACGGTCCTTGTATTCTTCGAACTGGCGATGGCGTTCGGCTTCGCGCACTTTTTGCACGATCACTTGCTTGGCCGTCTGCGCCGCGATGCGCCCCATTTCAATGGGAGGAAGATCGTCAACGATAAAATCGCCGACTTGCGCGTCAGGCTTTGTTTTTTTTGCGGCTTTGACCGTTATTTGCGTGAATTCGTTCTCGATGGGGTCCGCGACCTGAAGCCAGCGCTGCAAGTGCACCTCGCCCGTTTTACGGTCAATTTCGGCGCGAATATCGTGTTCGTGACCATACTTCGCGCGGCCTGCCTTTTGAATGGCCTGCTCCATCGCGACGAGCACTTCGTCACGCTCGATCCCTTTTTCGCGGGATACCACTTCGGCAACTTGCAACAATTCCATTTTATTTTCTCCTTAGCTTAATCCTTAGTGACTAACCTTGCTTCATGCTGCTTTTCAACAGTTCGTCCGTCAAAACCAGCTTGGCGTTCACAATGTTCTCAAACGCCGTCTTCAAAACTTTTTTATCAACAAGAAACTCTATCTCCCCACCGCCGACGTTTCCGATCTTCCCCTGAAAACGCTTTTGACCTTCTACCGGAACATCCAATTCAACTTTCGCAACGTGACTCTGGAACCTCTCAAAATCCCGAATCCTCGTCAGGGGCCTGTCAATACCGGGCGAGCTAACCTCGAGATCAAACCGGTTCGCCAAATCCGCATCCGCTTCGATCTTTAAGGACACAACGCCGCTGAGCTTTGCGCAGTCCTCAACCTTCATGCCGACGCCGTCCTTGCGTTCAGCCATGATCTGCAACGTTGCATATTTTCCCCCGCCATTAATCTTTACGCGAACGAGGTCGTAACCTGCAGCATCAATTTCGCCTGTAACCAGCTCCGTTATCTTGCTCTCAATAGCCTTCGACATTTGCTCCGATATCAAAACGTTTCTCGTGGACGTGACAAAGGTAATAAAAAAGGCGGGCTTTCGGCCCACCTCCAAAACCACCTCTATGACGCGAGGAGAATAGCGTTTTGAGCTGAAATTGCAAGGAGAAAGGCACTAAATAAGCCACATTTCTGGGCTTTTTTTGTGGATTATTTATAAAAAAATATTTTTTTATGAATAATCTCCTCCCCCAAAAACCCAGAGAGTGATGATTCTGAAGGATTATTTTCGTAACCCTTCATTCTGTTTAGTTTTGGGGTGTACCCCCCGTTGGGTTTGCTGGATATTTTCGATCATGCCGTCCGGGGCCCGCTGGATGGTTTGCAATCAAACCAATAACTTTTTTATAAGCATCATCGAGGGGTTTATCTTCAATTCCTGACTTTTTAAAATTTGCGTATAGGTCGGCGATGGTTTCTTCCGGCGCTTTGCCTTTTTTGACTCGTTTACCCAGTTCTTCCGAAACCATTCTAAGTTTTTCAGCTGTATTTTTCTGCCCGGCTTTTTCCATCGCCCCGCCAGCCATATAATATAGTTCGCAGGCGGCTAGCTTAAATCCGGCTATGGCTTCCGCGCCTTGCTTATTTGCTGAACGAGCTTCGTTATTAAAAAATATTTGGGCTGCCATCCACATGCCCTGCGCGTATTTGACGCGCGGGTCATCTCTCTCGGAACCGACAAATTTGAAGACATTATCCGTTGGTTCGACGCAACCTTCAGTTGGGGCTGGCTTTCCTTCGTTTAGCTGTTGAGAAATGTTTTCCGCTCTTTCGGCAAGGCGCTGAGTTCTTTCTGCCGCCTGAGCAACTAAAATGGCGTTTTTAATATCCGGGGGAATAAGTCCTAACTTCCCGGCAATCTCAAATACAGGGCCTTCCATGGTCCCGCGAATAAAATCATAAGTCTTTTGATCAAAAGGCGGATCAGCCATAATGCGCGTCTTCTACAAAAATTTCTTTCATGCATTTTATCATGAGAAAATATTTTCATTTATCGCTTTCCATATACGAAAATGGCCTTGGCGATCAAAATTTATGTTTAAAAACAAGGGAGAATTGGAAGATTATTGCCCATAAGCAAAGTGAAGGATCAGACGTTCAACCTTACTAGGCAGCTTCCCTCTTGCGTTATATGCAAAAAGAGTGCCAAATCGTTAACACGTCAATGATTCGTTAAGATTCACCCAATTACCTTCCTCCCATGAATCTCTCTCAGCGCATCGAACAAAAACAGACCCAAACCCTCGTTATGACGCCTCAACTGCAGCAGGCGATCAAACTGCTGCAAATGACGAACTTGGAGTTAGGCGCATTTGTCGAAGAAGAGCTCGAGAAAAACCCGCTTCTTGAACGTGCGGACGTGAATGACGCCGAATCTTCCGTAGAAAAAATCGCCTTGCAGCGGCTCGAAAACATTTCCAGATCCATCGCCGAAGACGCGCCCCTTGCAACGACAGCCTCTTCTCCTCAGGAGGCCCCTTCCTTGGCCAACGACGGCTATACAGAGGGAGATCGTTTTTCCGGTGCAGGCCTTGGCGGTTCGTTTGACGACGACGACTTTTCTACAACGCAAAACGTCGCCGAAAAGCCCAGTTTGCGATCGCACTTACTCGAACAGGTCAATGTAGACTTCATTGATCCCGCAGAACGCCTTGTGGCGCTTTCGCTGGTTGACGCTTTGGACGAAGCCGGATACCTGCCGGCCGATCTTGACGTTTTGCGGCAACAATTCGGCGTTACGCAAAAATATCTGGACTCCGTCATCGCACGTTTGCAGCGTTTTGATCCTTGCGGAATTTTTGCGCGCTCTCTGCACGAATGTCTGGCCCTGCAATTATGCGAAAAAGATCGGCTCGATCCCCCGATGGCTATTCTTTTGCAGCATTTGAATCTTCTGGCGCGCCATGAAAACGCAACATTGATGCGCTTGTGCAACGTCAGCGCCGAAGATTTGTCCGGCATGATCGCGGAAATTCGCAGGCTTAACCCGAAGCCGGCTCAGGCTTTCGCATCCGATGCCGCAACGCCGATCGTGCCGGATGTGTTTCTACGGCCTCAACCGGGCGGCGGCTGGCATATCGAACTGAACACCGAGACTTTGCCCCGCGTTTTGGCGAATGAGCGTTACTATTCCCAAATTCAGGCCTCGGCTTCAAAAAAGACCGATAAGGAATACATTACCGATCATTGGCAAAAAGCGAATTGGCTGGTCAAAGCCATGCACCAACGCGCAACGACTATTTTAAAAGTTGCGGGAGAAATCGTTCGCCAACAAGACTCCTTTTTTGTCAGCGGTGTTCATCATCTGAAGCCTTTAATCCTGAAAGACATTGCGTTGGCCGTCGAAATGCACGAGTCAACCGTAAGCCGCGTTACGCAGCACAAATACATTTCGACGCCACGCGGTACGTTTGAGCTGAAGTACTTTTTTACGACCGCGTTGGCGCGCAGCGACGGCGGCGCGGATATGTCATCCGAAGCCGTACGCGCCCGCATCCGCGCCATGATCGAGGGCGAAAAACCGACTTCAATTTTGTCTGACGATCATTTGTCCATGAAACTACGCGGGGAAGGCATAGATATAGCCCGTCGCACCGTCGCCAAATACCGCGAAGCGATGCACATTCCGACTTCGGCACAGAGGCGGAGAGAAAAAAGAATTTAGGCAACAGCCGCCGTTTTGCGCGGCAACGTCCGAACAAGACAAAGCCCCATCAACGCAACAAGCAACGGCGGCGTAAACGGCAAATAATGCGATCCTGAGGCGCGAGCAACAAGCGGCAATATCCACAAAGCCGCAAGCAACGGTTTTTCAAAGCGCTTGTACCCTGTTTCCCCCCCCTGACGCGTCAGAAGGGCAATCGGTACAGCCAAAATTACAAGATCGTAATCCAGAAGATACGGCGTCGTGAGAAGTATAGCTGCGCATAAAGCCGAAGCGCGGGTTTCTATTGACGCTTTATGACGCCATATCCATGCCGCGCACGCCAATGCCGCTATCATGACTGCGATCTGGAACGCATAGGCTGCAGCAACCCCGCCCCCCCATATACGCACCATCGAAAAGACACTCTGAATTTTTTCCCACCCTGTCGATCCCTGCTCCAATACAATGTGTTGCGTCAGCTTCGTGCTTTCGAAAAAAGCTCTCCATGTTTCCGTGCCAAAAACAGCCCAGGATAAGGTTGCGCTAAGGGCAGCTGTGGCTATCGTTGAGAAAAAAGCGCGCCCATAACCGCCTATAGCCAGCATTAAGGGAATAACGATAAAAAACTGCGGCTTGTAAGCCAAAAGACCAAAAGCAGCTCCGGCTAATAAAGGTCTTTTTTCCAGCTCCAGGAATCCTGCGCCAAAGAGAGCCGTCGTAATAAATCCATTTTGTCCGTTGGTGGCATTTGCAAAAACGCCCGGGAAAACAGCCATCATCCACAATGCGTCTTTTGTCTTTGCGGCCATTTTGCGGATAATCGCCCAATATCCTGCAAGACCCGCCATCGTATAAAGGGCTAAGGCTCCCAAATACGGCACACAGGCGACAAGCCCTGCCACGGCAAGAAACATCGGTGGATAGTGCCACGCAAAATATGGCGATGCGTAACCGGCAACAGTTTGTTCGACCTGATGATGAAGCGCCCAGTCATAGGCCGCACCGGGGCTGCCCTGAAGCACAAGAACTCCCGCAGCATATACATTGATAAAATCGGCACCTATGGGCGTGCCGGATAAATCTTTAAGCCCGTCGGCAAGCGCGCACCACGCCACAATGCCAATCAAGGCCTCGACAGCAAAGATTTTATAGAAAACACGGAGAGGTATAGCCGCTTTTGTTTCCAAAATGCGGAGAATTGAAAATACTGCACTTCCTTTTTTACCCGGCTTTTTTTCTGGCACGAAAACTTGCCCCCTGTTTCTATATACAAGGGTTAGACATTAAAACAGATAGTGCCAATGACAACTTATTTTGAAGAAACGGTGTTCGACGAAACCTTGATCGTTTCGGCAGAGGGTTTCTTCCCGACGAGGCTCGTATACTCGTCATAAATACGCGCCTGCCCGCTCTTGAATTGAGCCAATTGCTGGCCCTCCAGAACGCGGCCGACAGGCGTTTTAATGCTCAGCGGGTTTGTTTGCCTGCCATTCATCTTAACTTCATAGTGTAGATGAGGCCCCGTCGAACGTCCCGAATTGCCGACGTACGCAATGACTTCGCCTTGGTTGACCTTCGCGCCGCGATAAAGATGCGAATTGAAACGGCTCATATGGCCATAAGCCGTCGAAAGGCCCCCTGGATGACGAATTCTAATAAAGCGGCCATAACCGCCTTTAAAGCCGATTTCCTCGACAACGCCGGAACCGGCGGCAAAGATCGGCGTCCCGATCGGCGCGCCGAAATCAACGCCCTGATGCATTTTGCTGTATCCCAAAAGCGGATGCATACGCATACCGTAACCGGAGGTAACCCTTGCGGCAGCAAGAGGCGTACGCAACAGGGCCCGGCGGGCGCTGCGTCCGGTAGCATCGAAGTAATCAACTGACTTGTCGGCAAAGGTCACGCGGTAAATCGGCTTAACCTCTCCCCCGATATGCATGGCGGCATATATAATGGAGCCTTCGCCAACGGCTTTGCCTTGAACCGTTTTTGGTTGATCGTAAAGTATCTCGAAACTGTCGCCCGAACGAATGTCACGTTGGAAATCTATGCTGTGGGCATAAACGCGGATCATTGCCGCCATAACCGCATAAGGAACGCCAGCGCGTTCGCCCGCTTCGAAAACGCTCGACCGAATTTCCCCACGAGCCGCAACGCGTTCGCGGATAATCGGTATCATCTTGATATTAGCAGCAAAGGTATTGTCAGCCTGACGAGCAATTGAGATTTCTTTAGTGTCTTCGGGCTGAAAAACAGCCTGTGTCAGAGTTTCAGCCTGCGGCGTACGGCTAAAGGTCAGAGTAACGTTTTGTCCCGCGTGAAGCTTTTGCAGAGAATAAACTCGAGACAAGGCATTCATAGCCGCCTTAGCATCCGCATCGTTAACGCCGGAATCGCTTAACATATCTGAGAAGTCCTGCCCGCCGCCGAGTTCGGCCTCACGAGCAACAATTTCAGGCGGAACGATAACCTGAGAGACAACCTTGTTAACCTTTGCGACAGCCATTGCAGGCGCCGACTGCTCAACAACGCGCACGGCCTCCTGAACAACAGGAACCGCAGCAGCCGTCATCACAGAGGCCTGACGTTTCAAGTAATGACCGCTCAGACCAATGCTGAGAGCCAAAGTACTAACGACAAGCATCCGAAAAACTGGAGCGGCGTGCAACGAGTCAGCACGCACAAGACCCAAAGGAGATTTCAGCAAGAACTTACCTTTTGCTGGTTTCCATTCATAACCTGGCGCGGAGGGTGTCCATAAGGGGGGCTTGTGTCAATCACATTTTTCCTCACGGGATGTTGTTTGAACTACCTTTTTTAGGTAGTTATGATGACGTTAAATTCTTTGTTTTTGATAATACAGGTATTTTTCTAAACGGACGGGTCGTAATAACTGAATTATCAACAGCAATAAAATGTCCACATTAAATTATATATTGTAATTTTATTACCCGTTAAAAAGGTTCTTTCTTAACGAATCCCCAAAAAATAACCTTATCTGGTTTTAGCATCCATTCTACCCCTAAATATTGTGAGAGAGCTTTTTTGCATAGGATTACAAAAGTATTGACTGGCCATGTTAAGCACCCCCATTGAAAGAGAACAATATATGCATTCTTTTTCAATATGTTGCTTATTCTTCAACAATATTTGAGCATCTGTGGTTGACTTCCATCCCCCCCAACCGTAAGGGTCTAGACCAATCGCAGTACTATCCTGCGTTTTTGCGTTCACCTTTGGATACAAGGCACAAAATGACCGATAAGGATAATTCGGCTGTAGAAAACGGCAAAGAAACTCTGCGCATGATCGTCTTTGCGCTCTTGATTGCGCTCGTCGTGCGCACTTTTGCTTATGAACCTTTTAACATTCCGTCCAGCTCCATGGTGCCGTCCCTTCTGGTCGGAGATTTTCTATTTGTATCGAAATATTCTTACGGCTACGGCTCGGAAGGCACGTTCCTCGGATTCATTCCCTTTTCAGGCCGCCTCGGAGGCAGCGAGCCCCAACGTGGCGATATTGTCGTTTTTAAACTGCCCCGCGATACGTCGGTAGATTACATCAAACGCCTGATCGGGTTGCCCGGCGACACGATCCAGATGCGTCAAGGAACCTTATACGTCAACGGCGTTCCTGTCGAACGTTCCCGTTTGCCGACGCTAACGGCGGAAAGCGAGACAAAGCCCCCGTCCAATGCCGTTGACTATATTGAGCATCTTCCCCAAGGCTCGGATCATATCATCCGCAAACTTGGCGACGATCAGCCCCTCGACAATACGGACGTTTTTACCGTGCCTGCACATCATTACTTCTTTATGGGCGACAATCGCGACAATTCTCAGGACAGCCGCACAAAGAACGTCGGCTTCGTCCCTGAGGAAAACCTGGTTGGGAAAGCCCAACTTCTTTTCTTCTCGATTGATGAGAAATCTCATTTCTGGGAATTCTGGAAGTGGCCTTGGTCCGTGCGGTGGTCGAGGCTTTTCAGCAGAGTTAACTAATGGCAGCTGCATCGGAAAAACCTAATCCAGGAGTCTTAGCCGAAAAGCTTGGTCATGTTTTTGCATCCCCAAGCCTTTTAGAAGACGCTTTGACTCACCCCTCTTTGTCGGGTGCGAGACCGCGTCAAAAAGGCGCGCCCTACGAACGTCTGGAGTTTTTGGGCGATCGCGTGCTTGGCCTTGCGATTGCCGAGTGGCTTTACGAAACCTTTCCAACGGCCTCCGAAGGCGAAATGGCCAAACGCCACGCCGCTCTTGTGAATCGCGACGCTTTGCGCGTCGTAGCCATGGATATAGGGCTGGCCGCCTTTGTGCGCCTTGCGCGCGGCGAAGATGCTCAGGCAT
>Ga0265297_10007051_pt1 | contig 15822 bp, 14 predicted proteins | sample Munlanlwell13791_FD_192502 | JGI IMG/M metagenome (GOLD analysis project Ga0265297, IMG submission 192502) | Leachate microbial communities from a municipal landfill in Southern Ontario, Canada - Leachate well 137-91 | ecosystem: Engineered > Solid waste > Landfill > Unclassified | place... | reverse complement strand
TGTTGCCTGTTCAAAGGGCGTCAGGGATATTGTCGCTCCACATTTCCGGTCAGTCTCCCCTCCCCCCGTCCTTTTGGCTTTCAAGCCAATCCAGGAGAACACGCCCCTGGCAAAACGTTGCTAAAGCACCGACGTCCCCACGGTTTCCATGGTTTCCAAAATACAAAAATATAAAGGGCGCTGCACCTGCATCAGCGTCCACCGGTTCAGGGTTCAAGGTTTCGTTGATGCCCCCAGGATCATCCTTGCATCCACCACATATACCCCTTCCCCGCATCCTTTGAGCGGATTGAGATCGATCTCGTTGATAGCTGGAAAATCAGACACCAGACGGCCCAACCTTTCAATATACCCGGTCAGAACCTCCACGGAGATCCCCTCCTGTCCACGGATCCCCTCAAGGATGGGATAGCCCCGAATGCCCGTCACCATCTCACGGCATTCTTCCCTCGACAAAGGGGCAAGTGCAAACCGGACATCCTTCAAAACCTCCGTATAGATACCCCCCAGGCCGAACATCACCAGATGGCCGAGACCCTCGGCGCGACTCGCCCCCAGGATCACCTCGATACCCCCCACCATCTTCTGGACCACCACACCAGCCGCGCCCGGTATCGACATCAACTCGTGCCAGGCCTGTTCCGCCTCTCCCATACCGGTGATTCCCAATCTCACCCCGCCGATGTCACTCTTGTGGAGAGGCCCGAGCACCTTGATCGCCAGGGGAAAGCCTATGGTTTTGCACGCGGTTTTCAGTTCCTCCAACGACCCGGCCGAGACTTGCGGCGGGAAAGCAAACCCTCCCTTTTGCAGGGCCTCTGTCACCACCTGTATCGGAAGGGGACCGGTGTGTCCTGTCAATATCCTGTCAATGCCCGCCCGGTCATAGTCTTTCAGGTCCCCGGAGACCTCGAAAACCGGCCGCCGGCGCAGCACGTTGCCCAAGGCGCTCCCCAGGTTCACCTCGTCGGGAAAATAGAAATTGCCGTGCTCGGTAAATTCCCTGATCAAGCCCGTGCATGTGCTGACAGAGGTCAACGAGGGCACCACGGGGATGGGGGAGGTCTTCATGGCCCGCGCGACCTCCCAATAGATCTCCCTGTTATCGGACATTCCCGGATTCGCCACCTGAATGGCAATGACATCGATATTTCCGGTCTCCAGTTCACCAATCGTGCAAAGGACCTCCCGCACCTGAGAGGCCGTCCTGGATGGAAGGCAGTCGATGGGGTTGGCCACCGACGCCTCCGGGGGGAGTATCCGGCGCAGTCGCTCTTGAATACTTGGGCCAAGTACCGGCAGAACGAGTCCCTGCCGCTCCAGTTCATCGGTGAGCATCACGCCGGGACCTCCCGCATCGGTAATGACAAGCACACGGTTCCCCTTAAGCGTCCCGCCCGTGGCCCGGAGCGCGCAGGCGACATCGATAAGTTCCATCTTGCTCTTCACCCGTATGATGCCCGCCTTGTCGAACAGGGCCTGAACCGCGGTATCGTCAGAGGCCATGGCCCCCGTATGACTTGCCGCGGCCCTGGCGCCCGACCGTGAAACACCGGATTTGATAGCCACGATGGCGCACCCCTTTCGGGTCAGGTTCCGGGCGTGTTTCAACAGGAGTCCGGGTTTCTTAAGCGCCTCCAGGTAAAGCATCAGAATGGGCGATCCCTCTTTACCATAATTTTCATCATACAGCGCGATCAGGTCCTCCACACCGACCTGTACCGAATTCCCCACGTTCACCACGTTACAGAAGGACAGGCCGCGCAGCACGGCCTGCTCCATCACCAGGTCCACAGTAGCCCCTGACCCGCTGATGAAATCGATGGACCGGGCTTTCAGTTCCGGAATAATCCCGGCGAACTTTCCGCTGTAGCAGGGCGTCATGAAACCGGAGCAGTTCGGCCCGATAAGAGTCATCCCGAAACGCTGTGCAATGGAAAGGAGCCGCTTTTCCTCTGTTTTCCCTTTTTCATCCGTCTCACCGAAACCGGCGGAGAGGATGACGACGGCCGTTGTTCCCTTTTGACCAAGCTGCTCCAGGGCCTTCGCCACACGCGCAGCCGGAATGGCGACAATGGCAAGCTCCGGCACACCGGGCAGATCTGGGACAGTGTCGAACGTGGGAAGGCCCATGACCTGAGTCCCGCCCGGGTTTACCACATGAAGAGTCCCGTGATAATGGTGCTTAACAATATTGGCAAGCACCTTTCCACCGGGCTTGCTGCGACTTTCACTACCGCCGACCACCACAATGTATTGAGGCCTGAAAAGGGCATCATATACTTGCGACGAGCCATCGTCTTTCATGTTTCACTTCCTTTCACCGATCCGGAGGGCAGGCTTTGGGGCCATGCACAGGCGAAGCCCTGTTCATAGACATCGAACTCAATCATGGAAGGATTGTGCCCCGGCGTGCGCCACGAACCTGCTTTTAACCTTTTTCCATGAAGAAGGCCAAGGCCTTATCCGAAAGGACCTTGCCTCGATGTTTATGGGAAGGTCCGTCAGGGATGTCAATCCCATCCCTTGACAATAGGTAATTGCACCGTCGGCATATTCGATTCCCATTTTTCCACTGATCAGGTAGCCGCAATGCCCCTTTTCACACCAATGCGGAGGCATTTCCTTTGAATACTCACCCAGCCGGATACGCCTGCCGCCGGGATCTCGATAAGCGGGTGGAGGCCTCTTTCCAAGAAAGCTGCAAAAACCTGCAACAAATCGTGGGAACGGGCGCAGCGCTCTTTAATAATTCTAAAAGAACGTCCCAGCCCCCCTATCACCCTGCGGAAAACTGACGGCCTGAGGCTATACAAAAAGCCAACAGCCGCCCCGTGAGTTTCGGAACACCTTTTCAATCCTTAATCCGACCTGCTCGAATCAATAACGTCAGAAGGCGGCTACGTCCCCCTATTCCGCCCTTCACTGTTCAACTGCCAGATGCCGGTCCCCCTGCCCACAGACCTCCAGTTACGTCCCCAACTGAGCCCGTCCCTTTTCGGTAAGGCGATACTTCTGCATTCTGCTGGTAGGCTTGTCAGGGATGGTGAATTCAATAATCCCCCTCTCAACCATTTTACGCACGAGATCATTGAGATACCGCGTCGGCCTGGGCTTTCCGAGCCTCTTAGCAATTTCCTTTTTGCCTAATTCCTCCTCTCGGAGTTCGTTCAGGATTGAAATCGTCATTTCCGACTCTACCCCTGACTCTACCCCTGACTCTACCCCTGAAACCCGATCCAACCCGGTCACATATTCCTCGACAGTATGTCTGGCCTCGGGATGGACCGGGAGGCGTACCAGAAAATAGCTGTGACTCTCGTCGAATTCAAACTCAGGCGGTGGGGAACCGTTTTCTTTCATAGCACGGAGGATTTTAGGGATACCGGTGGCGCGGCCTTCCGTTAAATCCAGTTCCTTCAGAAATTCTCCAATACGGCGGTTACGATATCGACGGGGGATAGCGCGGCCAATCCGGAGCTGTTCAAGACGAATCGACCGTTCAGGACCAGGGTAACTGAGCACGACAATGTCATGGTGTGTAATACGCACCTCAACCGGTTCGCGTTCCTCGTAACTGCGGTGATAGACTGCATTGACAACAGCCTCTTCAATGGCCTCGTAGGGAAAGTTGAAAACACGGGTCGCCTCAGCTCTGTCGGAATGTTTAATAACCGTTTCATTCAGATAGTTACGGAGAATATAGTCGAGTGTTTCGCGGATCATCCGTGGGAGGGGGCCGTGAAATGTCTTTTCAGTAAACTTGTCTCCCCCGGCATCGTCCGGAAACCAGACCACGTCAATCTGGGTGGCAGGAAAAAACCGGCGCGGTTCCGGGTTGAAAAAAAGCAACCCAACATTGAGTGGAAAAGGCATTTCTTCCGGACCGCCAACAATGTGCATCTGGCGACCAAGCTCGATAAGTGGGGCCTTACGGGCCTGTTCATATAGATCGCTTCCCACCTCCATCAGAAAATCGAGTATTAGTTCACGGGACAAATCTTCTACGGCAGCTCCCTGATTCAATCGGTCGTCAAACGGTACCGTAGCTGCCAGGGACATCAGCTCCGCTTCATCCTGGCGTCGAGCCCGAACCGTCAAGGACCCTTTTCTGATGTAATAGGCAAATTCCCGCTCACCTTTCGCCAGAGACACCGGCGCCTTGTAGGGTCTGGTCTGTCCGCCCGCTGCCCAAAGCACAAGGATCTGTTTCCCGTGGATTTCGTACGGCGCGATAATCGGATGATAGTAAGGGACCATCCGGTAGCCAAGTTCCACGATTTCCTTTTGAATGGCGTCTATCTCGCTGATCGGCAGCCCGCAAGGAGGAAGAACCGGCCGGCCCTTCTCCTCGGCTACTCCCAAAATGATGTATCCGCCACCCAGGTTATGAAAATCATTGGCGAAGGCACACATCGTGTGCAGCACCGCTTTCGGATTCCACCCTGCTTTAAACTCCAGCCGCTCCGATTCTACGGTACGGGCGGTCAACAGACCGTCAATATTGACAGGCAGTTTCATGGCTCTCGGCTTCTTCCTCTGAACTCGTCTATGTCAATTCTACTCTCTGGATCTACTGTTCATTAACCTCGACCCGCACGGGTTATGGTGATCCCCCATACCTCCCCTCCCCCTGAAATACCTCCCCTACACATGCCAGGCCACGAATGTGGGCTCGGGATAATAGATAGGGCGTTTGTGGGGCCGCAGGCGTTTTCCATGATAAGCTGCCAGCCATTCGGTGAAACCGTTGGCGCCGTATGAACCCGGCCCGATACCTGGATGTGAACATGAGAAAGTTCCTCACCAACCAGATTTTCTTCGCGTCATTCGGGCACTGGCGCTTGATCAATATTTCTCTGCATCCTGTATCACTCCGATAATGCAAAAGAAAAATGCCATGTCCACCCGAATAAACCTTAAATCCTAACAGCGTCCCCATGGTTTCACGAATCATTGAAGTCGGAAGGCGGATACGCCCCTTATTCCAGCATGCAGTGTAAGGACAATTAGGACGCTGTTGACATATCCTCCATCAATTTTTGCATCGTCTCACCAAGCAGCGGAATGTGGGTTTTGCACACCTCAAATATGGCCTCGGCATTCACATCAAAGTAATGATGGCTGATGATGTCCCAAAGCCCCTTGGCCTTTTTCCACTCCACCTGGGGATAGCGGGGGAGCAGGTTGAAGTCAGTCACCTTGTCGAGGTTTTTGAGCCCCTCTCCTATGGCGATAAGCTGCATGCAAATCCCATCCAGCTTTTCCATCCCAGCCTCTGAGTCTGTAAAATCCCCTGGGGATTGCACCGCCTCGAATCGCCTCAGGATGGTCTGGGTTGCCTTGTGAATTTGAGACGCGATCTCCAGTGCCAGCTCCCGGTCATACATAGATAGCCTCTTTTTCTATCCTGCTCCTGAGAAAATGGTTCATGCTTTCCCTGTAGCTCACCACATCCACCTGCCGATGCAATTGCTCCTCCAGATCCTGTTTAATGCCGATCAGGGCAAACAGGTCCTGTCGTTCAAGCTCAACGACCACATCGATGTCACTTTGCGGATCGATGCGATCCCGGGCTGCAGATCCAAAAAGGCCGATTCGTCTGATTTTGTATTCGTTCCCCTTTATGGTTTTAAACCGTTTCAGGGATACAACGATTTCTTCTCTTTTCATAACGCCCTGTCCCGCTTATCCTTGATCTCCTCCGCCCGCAACCACATACCGCACCACCTCCACCCGCTCTTCCGGCGCCAGGGTCTCGGCCGGATCTCTCACCATGTAGAGCTGTGGAAGCGTTGCGGCGTTCATGACCGCGTGCCGATCATAGGCCTTCTTGAACCGCCGGGCCTTGCATCATTTCGTTCTGGGTGACGGCAACAGGGCCAGCGCCTTCCCTTTAGATTCATTGTGCCATGTTTCCCCTGTTCCTATCCACGCAGCGGACCCTGCCGCCAGGTTCTCCCCATTGGCCAGCGCCAACCCTGCGGGCATGCACGTAATGTAGGGTGCAAGGAGCGTCCCGTAGGACGTCGCCATCCCATTCCCAGAGCAGGAACCATTGCGGTCGGTATCGGTTTCGGGTGGAAGGTTTCTTCATAAGGATTTCGATTCTCTGTGATGGGCCAGCAGCTCCCTTCCCACCATGAGGCGAAGGGGAGTATAGACGATGACCGTGTCGCCGTACTGGTTCACGACCTGGTTTCGTGTGCGTACCAGACCGCGCCGGGGATCCCTTGACGATGGCCTGGACTCCAGAACCTCGGCTTCCACGTGGATGGTGTCCCCTGCAAAGGTGGGACCCTTCACCTCCAGTTCCATGTGGATGAAGGCCAGACCGGTGCCCTGAAGTGTGGCCTGTATGGTCAGTCCTTCAGCGATGCCGAGAAGCAAGGCCGCTGGAACAATGCGGCCACCGCCGGGGGCGTGTTGCTTCGCATAGCATATGTTGGTAAAGAGGACTTCCACCATGCCAGTGTTGCCCACAAAGTTCACCAGATCGGTTTCCGTTATGGTCCGCCCGACGGTCCTGAACCGATAGCCCGCAGGCATATCTTCCCAGCATCGTCCAAGCCCTATGATGTCCATAGATTACCTCATCTTTCTGTTAAAATGACGAAAGGATGGGGCACCTTTCATCCTTTATCCGATATCTGGATAGGGAGATGGGAGATACATCCAACGTACCTCTATCGAAAAGCCTGTGATGGCGGTTGAACAAAGCGTTCCCGTTTTCCCCGGTATCTGGTCCGCCGGGCTAGTGCCACTGGATACGCTCATCCCCGGCCACCCGCATGTTGCCCACCCGTATGTTGAATCCGCACATGGCACATGGGCGTTCAGATGCCTGAAAATGCTCAGCGAGCGCATTCCCCGAGAATAAGGCCCTGGCAAAACATAACAAAAATACCGTCCCCCCATTACGCGCCAACATAATCAGACTCGCAACATAACGTCCCGCTGCCGAAAATTCATCCGGACCCATCCTTGAGTTTCTTCTTGGCTTTTCCCGGCGGTAGAAAATTTGCCCCCGTGACCACCGGCCTGCCGGTTTTTTGTTCCAGGTCTACGCGAGCCCTTTTTGCGATCCTTCCGCCTTTTTTTCCGGCTTCAGCATTTTCCTCCATGCCGGTGGCGTCAACGCTTTGGGCAATCTGCCGGGTAGATAGCTCGGCAAGGGCAGTAAAGATCAGCTCTGCCTCGCTCATGTGGTCCCGCAGACTCTGGGTCTTGAGGCCCTTGATTTCCTTGTGTTTTTTGACGGAAACCCCGCTCCATTCCTCATGGATGATATTGGTCAGAATCGCATATTCCGCTTCGCCCCTGATCTCGTGATCTTTCCAGTAATCGGTCAGTTTGTTCCGGGTCTCCTGTCCCATCATCCGCTGCTGGATCCACTTCTCGCTACGGCCGTGTTGTTTCCAGTATTCCCTGGCGCGGTCAAGGGACCGGGCTGGGTCGCCCATGTCCTGAATTCGCTCATAGCCCACTTTTGCCAGCCAGAGTTTTATGGGTTCAGCTTTAGGACTGGGAACAGATTGAATCAATCTTAACATTGTCTCCGGGCTTGCGACGTCGGTCAGATATTTCTTCCCGTCAGCGGCCTCAAGTTTCAGTCGGTGACAATTTGTCACCGACTCACTGCCTTCCTTTCTGAGCCGTTCCTTGAGCTTATTCCAGTATTTACGAGCTGTCTGATGATCCGGCTGCTGAAGGAGTGCCGCAATGATGTCGACAACGGAAAAAAACCATGTCTCGGCCTTCTCGTCGTATACCCTTCTGATTTTATAGTCCTCAAAAACCGTTAACGATTTTTCTTCATCCATTTTCCACCTCCATTGGCCGGATCTTGGATTTGATGAATGCGATTTCATCCTTTATCAGCCCATATCACTTGGGAAACATCGCCACCGCACCATACCTCGCCTTCCCCTGAAATACCTCCCGGACACGCCAGTGTACGAAGGTGGGCTCGGGGTAGTAAGATGGCCGCTGTGGGGGCCGCAGGGTCGTTTTCCATGGCACGCTGCCAGTCATTCAGTGAACCCGTGGGCGGCGTATGAACCCGGCCCGATACCTGGATGTGAACATGAGAAGGTTCCTCATCAACCAGATTTTCTTCGCGTCATTCGGACACAGGCGGTTGATCAATATTTCTCTGCATCCTGCATCACCTCGATAATACAAAAGAAAAATGCCATGTCCATCCGAATAAACCTTAAATCCTAACAGCGTCCCCATGGTTTTATGAGCAGGTTCCTCACCAACCAGATTTTCTTCGCGTCATTCGGGCACCGGCGCTTGATCAATATTTCTCTGCATCCTGCATCACTCCGATAATACAAAAGAAAAATGCCATGTCTATCCGAATAAACCTTAAATCCTAACAGCGTCCCCATGGTTTCACGAGGCAAATTCAAAAGCGATATCCTTATGGGCATACGTCCCGCCATAACGGCCAGCCTTGGCGATTATCCCGATAGAGCCGGTATTTTCCACCCATTGTTTAACTGACAGGGTAAAACGGTTCAGACCCGCCTGATTTTTAATTCCCTCGAATTCGGGGGAATTAAAGCCGGCGTTGTAAATTTCTTCCCAAATACCCAGGAACTCTATGGTGTTTTTGTTCCTAAGCCATTTTTCAATCAGTACCAGTCCGTTTTCGATATCGCGCACCATGTCGGTCAACGAAATATAGTCCTGCTCGTTTTCCTTCAGGACGGTAATCTGACTTCCTTGCACCGTCATTTTTTGTTTTTTCCCGCTCATTTCAACCTCCCTGCCATACTCAAGCAGATACACTCTTCAATTGTGGCGAATTCGCCATGATTAACCGCCGGAACTCCGACCATTTTCCCGTTTTTTTCGGTTCATCAAGTCAGCCCTTCCAGCTCCTGTTTCAGGTCACGCAGCTCGGCGCTGATCGCGACCTTGCAGTTGAATTGTTTCTCTTTACGGAGTCGGGCCTCACAGCGCTCCAGCTCCCGCTGCTTGAGCTGAATTCGCTCCATTCGTCCCAACCGCCCAAAATACCTGGCCAATCCCAAGTTTATAAGTTGGCTACGTCCCCCATTACGGGTCCAGGGACCTCACATGCCCGGGGCCGCCTTCAAACAGGGAGACCATGAATTGGGCGATTACGGCAGGGGTCAAAAACTGCCCGATGCCGGCGCGTGCCCTTCGGTCTGTCGAACCGTTAACCGACTGGCGAATATGGTCAAGTGCATGCAGGGATGTCATGTCTGCCTGCGTTGCAGAGAGGCCATTGGCCCCACCATCTCCCTGGAATTCAACGTGTTCATCCCCATCCCCAAAGCCCGATCCTATCACCCTGCGGACAACTGACGGCCTGAGGCCATGCAAAAAGCCCACAGCCGCTCCGTGTGTTTCGGGACATCTTTTCAATCCTTAATCCGACCTGCTCGAATCAATACATTCGGAAGGCGGCTACGTCCCTTATTCCACCCAAATATAAAGATAAAAAGGCCGCCCCCGTTCGCATCACATTTTGCAAGAGGTTCTATTGGTCTATTCATAAGGTCCGAGAAACCGTTCACCGTTAAAATGAATCAGATGCGTAGGCGATTCGGCAATCCAGACTTCCGTCTCCCAGGAGATATCATTCAGGTATTTTACCATCGCTTTTCGATCAAGAAACGCGGTTACAAAAACCAGGCCGGCATTCGCTCCAGCAAACAGCGTCTTTAGTTCCTCCCTCCGCTTCGGGTTTACCGGCCCATGGCTGGTTACGGCTTCAATCAGGACCAGCCAATTCCTTTCTGCATGATGCGCCACCACATCCGGCATTTTTCCATGTTCATCCACTCGCACATTCAGCAGCGCCAGTGCGTCTGAGTCGAAATATGCCCATTTTGCCTGGGTGTCGCCAACGTAAACCACGTAACCATCTGGGGTAAACAATGGGCAGAATTCATCTATAATCTTCTTTACGAGCACATTCTGACCGCCAGGGGAGAGCCTGATCTCCTGACCATTTGCCAGCCTGACAGGTATCCGTCTCATTTCTCGCTCGCGTGCATAGAGCTTTTTCAGCGTGTCCACGCTTCTAAGATACTTTTGCAGATTCAATTTCCATTCCGACGTCCCAAAACTCCTGATCAATTTCAGAACGGACGGCTCGATCTGATAAACAGCTTTGGGGCTGTTGGTGGGCCTTGATGGTTTGTCGGGGTTAGGGACGATTAGTGCCGCCTGGATAAACTGGTGAACCGTTTGACGACGAACCGTTTCCCTCGTATTCGGAGCATATTTCTTTCCGTAGTGTTGCTCAAAAAATTCCATCATGGGGGTGATTCCCATGAGCGGATCGGCTGCATCCTCCCACTTGCTGGCAGGCTTCAGACCGAGCAGCGACAAAAGGGTCAGGGCGGAACGTTCGTTTTGCTGTTGTCCTGGAACACCCAGGTCGTTGAGGATCGAGAGAGCCTCCTTGATTTTCCGTTCTGCCTTCTTACCGACTGACTTGTTGCTCATCGATCAAGCACTCCTCCTCTATGATGGCGTCAATGGTTTCCTGATCAGGCATCTCTTCCGTGACATGCGTACCCAGACGAGCGAGCTGTTCCTGTGTCGGATAAGGCATCTTGCGCAGGTCGGTTGCGTTCACCTGGGTGTGTCCACTAAACAGCCGAAAATACTGATCGACAATAGTGGAATTCAGATACAGGGCAAGTCCCCTGGCCAGCTCAGCGGGCAACCCGTTTCCCTGTCTGTGAAAGTAGTTCAGATGGTTTTCAAAGCCAACCAGGTCTGTCTCGACCTTTGTCGGGTCAAAGACCGCCGCGCTAACCCTCCGCAGTTGCTCCTTGGACGTAAACCGCTTGGTCAGCACGTAAAATCCGGATGTGACAAGAAGATCGGATGTTTCGGCCGATGCCTGGATGGCATTGGGCTTTTTTCCCGAGTCAACAGGCCATTGAACAACGCCTTTCTGGAAATGGCACGGATAAATCAGCGGGACCGTTCCTTTCTCTGCATCCTGTCTAAGTAATCCCCGCGCTCTAAAGTCGACGACCCGTCCCGTAGATACACTCAGTCCAAGTTTGCTCAGCGACGTTGAGAAAGGCTTTATTCGTTCCACCGGGCTGGCTTCGCCAGCATCGACATCCAGGTGAATAAACATATCTCGATCATTGGGGTGAACCACTTGGGTATATGGGACGGACAGGACACGCGCCTTGCCGAAATCGAGACCTTCTGACGTGGAAATCGTCACGGACTGCGGCCCATCGAGCCCGCGGACAGCATGATAGATGATGTTTTCCTGCAACACGTCATCGTCCCCAAAGGCCTTCTTGCGCGATTCGAAGACGTGGATCCGTTTGAGGCTCATGGTCCGCAGAAAGGCAGCCCGGAACTTGTTGAAATAGGGGCCGTTGCAGAAGCTGCGGGGCGTTATGGCCACCATCTGCCCGCCGGACTCAAGCAGAAGCATAGACAGCCAGACAAAGGCGGCGTAGAGGTTGGCCACCTTAATGTCGGAGGCATAGAGTCTTCGGCTCAGGGCAGTCCGGCTGTTGATCTTCATGTAGGGGGGGTTGAGAATGACATGGGTGAATCGCCTGCCCGGAACGGCAAAAAGGGATTCTCTTGTTTCTGTAACTGCAAACGACACAAAATCTTCATCCTTCACCATGCCTTGAAACGGTATGCCGTGGGATGAACAAAGCGATTCGCATCGCTTCATGGTCGCTTGAAGGTGGGGCAGTATAGCGGCATCTGTCTCATAGGCATCAACCGCGATGGAAACCGGTGGTTTTTCCTGGGAAATCAGGGTCTCGATGCACATGGCAAAAAGCACGCCTGCCCCTGCCCCCGGGTCCAGGACCCTCACATGCCCGGGGCCGCCTTCAAACAGGGAGGCCATGAATTGGGCGATTGCGGCAGGGGTCAAAAACTGACCGATGCCGGCACGTGTGGCTCGGTCTGTCGAACCGTTAAACGACTGGCGAATATGGTCAAGTGCATGCAGAGACGTCATCTTTGCCTGCGTTGCGGAGAGGCCATTGGCCCCGCCGTCTCTTTGGAATTCAACGTGTTCATCCCCATCCCCAAAGCCCGATACAATCACCCTGTGGAAAACTCAACTGCCTGATTCCATACAAAAAGCCAACAGCCGCCCCGTGCGTTTCGGGATACCTTTTCAATCCTTAATCCGACCTGCTCCAATCAATAAAGTCATAAGGTGGCTACGTCCCCTATTGTCCTACGTCCTTCGGGCTTTGGCGATTGATCAATCTTTCTCTTCATTCTGCATCACCCCGATAATACGAAAGAAAAATGCCATGTTAATCCGAATAAACCTTAAATCCTAACAGCGTCCCCATGGTTTCACATGCCATACCACGAACGCGGGCTCGGGGTGGTAAGATGGCCGCTGTGAGGGCCGCAGGGTTGTTTTCCATGGCACGCTGCCAGTCATTCAGTGAACCCGTGGGCGCCGTATGAACCCGGCCCGATACCTGGATGTGAACATGAGAAGGTTCCTCATCAACCAGATTTTCTTCGCGTCATTCGGACACAGGCGGTTGATCAATATTTCTCTGCATCCTGCATCACCTCGATAATACAAAAGAAAAATACTATGTTTACCACGCTGCAGGTTCTCTTCATCCCGTAAAAAGCCAGCCGCTTAATCCATGCAGGCGCTACCAGCGCTCATTAATTTACCTTTTTGGTCAGCATCCCGGTCGGCACACCAGACTAAAGCATAAAAGCATAACGCCCCGCAGGTTCATTGTTTTGTTTTCGTCATCTCGACACAAAGAATCGATGATTGTTTCTTCTGGTATGCATCCGCGATCCACTTTTCTGATACGAACTTTTCTGGCATTGTCCCCATCTGGTTGAAAAACTTTCTCACATTTGCAGATGTGATGAGCACCAGTGTTTTATCAATATCCGGAATGTAAGACAGAAATTGGCCTGTCAGGTCTCGACCCTCGAAACCCGTCAAGACGTGAACAATCTCATCATCTTGTATCCCTTGGAGACGCAGGATGAATCTTGGTTCAATCGCGATCTCAAACTTGGCATGCACAGCCTCTGCCTGAAGGCACGCCTGCGCCAGATTTTTTAGTGAATATGCCATGTCTTTCCTTTCAATACCTGTCAGGCTGAAAAAGATGGGCTTTTTAGAGCCCCGGTTATCTCGGCCGATGTCTCTGATTATTAATCCAAGTTAAGGCCCCCATTTTTCTGTCACAAAAAGCAAGAAAATGGTTGTGGGGGTCGAGTGGTCTGTACGTGGAGTGGCGAAACTGGAACCTTAACCGCAACTTATTGATGGCCTGGGTTTAGACGAATTCTTAAAGGGTTTCAACCTATCCTCCAATCCAAGACTGTTTTGCATAATCAGTCAGGACGCTCCATCTTCCTGATCCTGTTCGTCTTACTCTCCAATGATCGACTCACTGTTCGGACTAATCAGGCTAAGATTTCTCTGTACCACCTGCGCTGACGTATTGGCATAGCAATAGACGCAAAGATGTCCGCAGGTGTTGTACTGTCCGATATCCTTGCTGACGATACATCCGCATTCTTTTCGCTGCCCCTTGTCTTTTAGTGGATGTCCCTGCTGCTTTCTGTCGGTCCCCTGGTTACTGGATACGTGGCTGGCGAAAAGCGACACCTGGCCGGTGTCATATCCCAGAAACTCTGCCAATTCCTTATCAGAATCTGAAATCCGCATGATCAGTTCATCGTCTATGCAGCGATTATGTGCAATCCCATATTTTTCGAGATCCACAATTTCTCCGCAGGTGGCGACCTTCAGACCCCACCCTTTGGCAAGATCTGACACGCCGGCAGCGATTTCGCCTATGGTTTGTGAAGTGAATTCCTGCCAGTTAACTCCGGCTGATTTCAGACTTCTTTTAACTTTGGCATAGGTTCCGATGTCTGCGAAACTGATGACGAGCTTTTCTGTATAGTTGTGAATTTGATCGCCAATACGCTTAATTTTTGCCAGCAAATCTGTTGGCCTGAGCTTGTCTGTCAGGATCAGGGGATCAAATCGCCAGACAACCCGCTCCTTACCCGCTTTCTCGGAAAGCATGGCAAAGGTCTCAATTCTATCATCCAGCCTTGGAACATTTGGCTCAAAGCCCTCCTCCTCATAATCGTTAACCGTAAACTGGAAATACCAGCCGATGTCCTTCTCGTCCAGCAAATGCAGATGTTGAATTATTGGCGCCGGGTTTTTGCTCCAGAAGACGACAAAACGGGTTTTATCAAAAGAAATATACTGAGCCTTCCGGTTAAATGGGTTGATCCATAAGCAGTAGCCTGCCTCAAGTCGATTTGCAAACCATTTCGAATAGAAGGCCGGGATATCTGTGGAGCGGCTCGCAGATATGATCAGTGGGGCAATCCCTGTCTGTTTTTCCCCTTCATCGGTTTTGATTTCAGCTTTTTCCCAACCTTTAAAAACCATGGACATTTACCTCGCTTTCAGCATTTGGTGAGTTGCTTTCCGGCGGCCCATTGGAAAGCATCGACCAAAGGCCTGTCTCGCAGTGGTGGCTGTTGTTCTGGCGGTATGGTTCCCTTTTCGCCGAAGCGGCAGGTGATGATGTCTCCTTTTCGATTATGCCCAATTATATATTCATCTGCAGCTCTTTCATGCCTTAAGACAAGGCGTGCAAATGGTTTCCTTGCAAAGACTTTAAGAAAAACACCTTGTCCATCGGCCTTCCGAATTTCAGGAAGAGCTTTGTGGCTAACACTGAAATATTTCTGAAAAAAGCACGTTGCGTAGTCCGAACAGTTTCCGTGCCAATGCGCACAGCTCAAGGGGAGAATGGGCACAAGCCCTGATTTTCCTTCCTTGAGTGATTCGTGGATCTCACGATTAATGATGCAAGGCAAAAACTGCTTATGGTCTCGGTAGGGACGGTACGTTACATCACAAATCCCAAGAAATCCGCTTGGTTTCAAATAGTTATCCCCAAGCTTGAGAAGCGATGCGTACATTCCACCATTTCGAACATAATCCGCCTTGGAACGGTAAAACTCACAAATGGATTTCCAGCACATAATAATATCCAGAGGACCGTTATCGGACAACCTTTGGGTTAGATCACTCATAAATTCTGTTCCAGATGTATAATCCAGAAGTAGCGGCTCAATAGTCACACGATGCTGAAAAAAGGCGCGGACCAGCCTTGATTGTATTTCAAGCGCTTCGGCGCTCTTGTCTACGGAAGAGGTATATACTGCCGGAAACCGCGACCCCGATAGAAGACAGTAGTCCCTGATGGCCCACAAAAGGCCAAGAATGTTGGCACCCGTACCCGATCCGATATCCACAATCGAGATGGATGAGCGATCCAACAGCGTCTCAGCTATAGGGGCTTTCTGCAGCATCAGGGCGGCGAAAAAATAGGCCTCGGCAAAACTCCGTGGAAAATATGTGCCCATATAATCGGTAATTGGCACATTTTCGGTAAGGCCATAGTCATCTCTTTTAGGTGAGTAATTCCAACCCACCTCTTCGGCAATGAATTTTTGCATCCTTTCCGGCAGCAACAAGGGCATGCATTTCTTAGAATTGACAGTAGTCAGTCTCTTCAGTGACTCCGCTTTTTCCCTCGCCAGGGTGGTTTCGTACCCCTCCTTCCAATCTGCATATCTTTGGACAAGCTCCTCTGGAACAGAGAGCAAACGAATAGTACCGTCCCGCAGAGTGTCAATATCGAAGGAGAGTTCTGCCCTAGGAAAAGCTCCGCCGCTAAAGCGACAAATCAAATAGCAGATCCCATTATCAACTTCGCTCCTCACAACTTTCCCACTCGGCCCAGAATG
>Ga0265297_10007050_pt1 | contig 15827 bp, 16 predicted proteins | sample Munlanlwell13791_FD_192502 | JGI IMG/M metagenome (GOLD analysis project Ga0265297, IMG submission 192502) | Leachate microbial communities from a municipal landfill in Southern Ontario, Canada - Leachate well 137-91 | ecosystem: Engineered > Solid waste > Landfill > Unclassified | place... | reverse complement strand
GCCCTTGCCGTGGATGATACGCACCTCGACCAGTCCGCGCTGCCGGCACGCGGCGAGGTATTCCTCGACCAGGTCGGAGGCCTCGGCGGGCCGGAAGGTATGCAGATCCAGTTCCCCGGTAATCGGAATGCGGACCGGTTGAAGTTCATCAGCCATGGAAAAGACGCCCTTGGGGCCGGCCGACCGCAGTCTGTCGCCGGTCATCCTTCAGGGATAGGTGAAGGGCGGCTCCCCGGGCGGTGGCGCCGGCGGCTCGCCGGAGGGGGGCGGAAGCGGGGTGCTGGCTGCGCCCTCCTTTCCGAGCGGAGGCACGGGCTTGGGCGGCGGCGGGGGCGGGGTTTCCATGGCCCGTTTCAGTTCTTCCTCGAGCCCGCTGGCGGCTTTCTTGAATTCGCGGATCGATTTGCCGAGTCCGCGCGCCAGGTCGGGCATGCGCTTGCTGCCGAAAAGCAGCAGCGTGACCAGCATGATCATTAGGAGCTCCGTGCCCCCGATGTCGAGGAAAGCCAGACTGGGGTGCAGCGGGAACATGCCGGTTACTTCAGGCTGACTTCGACGAGAAACGTCTGGGTTTCACTGGGCGCGACCTGGTAGAGGCCGGTCTTGTGCTCGGGTGCATTGGCGGGCCCCATCCACGGCTCCACGCAGTAAAACGGCGCGTCGTCATCCTGCGTCCAGGTGACCACGACCGCCGGCTTGGGGGGCACGCGGTCGGGGCCGAGCCGCAGGGTGATCGTGTCCTCGCCGCCGCGCTCGCCGAAGACGATCGCGTTGCTTTTGAGGGTGGTGTGAAAGACGTCGAGGAGGTCCTTGTTCGCGAGCGATTCCTCGGATTTGAGGCGGGGGCCGATGTGCAGCTGGCCGCGCTCGAGATCCTGCCGCAGCGTCGCCCGGGATGGAATGCGGATAAAATAGTCCGCCCGGGTGCGGCCCTCGCGCCAGGGGACGGTGAAGTAGAAGTGGTGGCCCGCGCTCCAGGGAATGGGGCGTGTGTCCAGGTTGCGCAGCTGGAGTTCCACGAACAGCGACAGCGGTTCGAAACGATAACTGACGCTGAACTCGTAGTCGTAGGGATAGGCGGCGCGGGCCTCCTCGCCGGGCTGGAACAGGGCGGTGAAGCCGCGCTCGTCGAGCCGGGTGACTTGAAAGTCGCCCTGCCGGGCCAGCCCGTGCATCGGCATCGGCCGGCGCACGGCGCCCTCGTCCCGCCAGAAATGAATGTCCCCGTGGTCAAAGGTGCGGCCGCAGAAAGGAAAGAGAATGGGATTGCCGCCGCGGACCCTGGCGATGCCGTCGAGGGACGGCAATTCCGGCCAGTAAATGACGTCGCGCACGCTGCCATCGCCGAGGGTGAGATGCCAGTTCATGAGGCGCGCGCCCTTTTCGGGCAGCGCGAGAAAGGTGGAGGGGCCGACCTGCCAGCGGGTCAAGGTCTGACCAAGATAGGGGATCTTTTCCATGCGCGGGGGAATATGTAGCGCATGACCCCGGCGCCGACAAAGACTTTTTCGCGGGAACGGTGCCGGCGGGAAAGAGAGGCCGGACGCAGACGGACGACGAACCGGCGGGCCGGGGTTCATGACAAACAAAGGCGCAGCGTGTAACGCCGGGCTCCATCGGGGCGCTTGCGTCGGGGCTGGAGGCTTGCCAGTGTCGCGATCAATCCATGTCGTGGAGATTCCTTCAATGCTCGCTGCTGTGGCTGGTGACCGGACTGGCCGTCCTGGCGGAAGACGCGCCGCCCGCCACCGCGCCGGCATCACCCGGCGGCAGTGACCAACCGGCGGCGATCGCGGCCGGGAAGGAAAAGCCGGCCGGAAAAGTCACGGTCTATGTCCTGCCCGTGCGCGACCAGATCGCCCAGCCGGTGCTCTATATTCTGCGGCGGGGCCTCAAGGCGGCCATCGAGAGCAAGGCCGACGTCGTGGTGTTGGATATGAAAACACCGGGCGGGGCGCTCGATACGACCTTCGAGATCATGGGGGACCTCGGGAAATTTCCGGGCCAGACGATCACTTTCGTGAATGACGAGGCGGTTTCGGCCGGCGCCTTCATCTCCGCCACGACCCAGGAAATCTGGTTTGCTCCCGACGGGGTCATCGGCGCCGCGGCGCCGGTGAGCATGACGGGCCAGGACATCGACGAGACGATGAAGCTGAAGGTCGTCAGTTACCTGAAGGCCCGCGTGCGGGCCATTTCCGAGGGCAAGGGTTATCGCGGGCAGGTGATCTCGGCGATGATCGACAAGGATTATGAGCTGAAAATCGGCGACACCGTCATCAAGCCGAAAGGGGAGCTGCTGTCGCTCACGGCGAGCGAGGCCTCGAAAACCTATGGGAATCCGCCCCAGCCGCTGCTCGCCGCCGGGGTGGCGAAGAGCATCGATGATCTGCTGCGGCAGAAGTTCGGCCCGGACGGCTACACGGTCGTCCAGTTCAACGTCACGTGGTCGGAGCAGCTGGCCGTCTGGCTCAACGCCATCGCGCCGGTGCTGATGGGCCTGGGCGTGCTCTGCCTCTTCATTGAATTCAAGACGCCCGGCTTCGGCTTTTTCGGCATCGCCGGCATCGTGCTGCTGGCGGTCGTGTTCCTCGGGCACTACGTGGCGGGTTTCTCGGGACATGAGCCGATGATCCTCTTCGCCCTCGGATTGTTGCTGCTCGCCCTGGAGGTGTTCTTCTTCCCGGGGGTGGCGGTCATGGCGGTCAGCGGGGTGGCGCTCATGCTCGGTTCCCTCGTCTGGTCGATGGCCGACATCTGGCCCAACGAGCCTCCGACCATCGCGACTTCCGGCGAGCTTTTCTTCCAGCCGCTTTTAAACCTCGGCGCCGGACTCATGGTGGCGCTGGTGCTGGGCGTGCTGCTCGCTCGCTTCCTGCCCAAGGGCTGGCTGTGGGACCGGATGGTGCTGCAGGCGGCGGTCCCGACCGCCGCCCAGGTGGCCGGGGTGGCGCCGGATGGGGCGACGCAAGCCGCCACGCTGGTCGGACGGCAGGGCGTGGTGACCACGCCGTTGCGCCCGGCCGGGGAGGTGGAGATCGACGGGCGCCGCTATCAGGCCCAGCTTGAACTCGGCTCCGCCGGGGCCGGCACGACAGTGGTCGTGACGGGTCACACTGATTTCGGCCTCAAGGTGGAGAAACTTTCTTCATGACTGCGATCCTTCTGCTTTTCCTGCTCGGCACGGTGCTGCTGGTCTTTGAGGTCTTCATGCCCAGCTCCATCCTCGGCATCCTCGGCGGGGTGGCGATGCTGGGAGGCTGCATTGTGGCCTTCATGGACTACGGGGCGGGCGGCGGCAGCCTGGCCGTGCTGGCCGGCCTCGCCATCCTCGGCCTGGCCCTGTACGCCGAGTTCGGCCTCCTGCCCCGGACGCGGCTCGGGAAACGTTTTTTTCTCCACGATGCGATCGGCGCGACCAGCCAGCCTCCGCTGGCAGAGGCGGGCGCCGTGGTGGGCAAGCTGTGCGAGGCGGCCACCACCCTCGCCCCGACGGGCTACGTGCTGCTCGATGGCCGGCGCTACGAGGCGTTCTCCCAGAGCGGGCACGTGGCCAAGGGCACCACGCTCAAGATCGTCGCCGTGGATAACTTTCGTTTAACCGTCACCCAACCATGATCAACCTATCCATCGTCCTCTTCATCGTTCTCGGCATCGCCATTCTGATCCTGGCCGGGATCGTTTTCTCGTTCTTCAGCGTCTGGCTGCGCGCGTGGCTGGCCGGCGCCTATGTCGGCATTGTCAACCTGGTGGCCATGCGCCTGCGGCAGGTGCCCTACGGACTGGTCGTGGATGCGCGCATCCGCGCCACAAAGGCGGGCATCAATCTCTCCATCGACGAGGTGGAGGCCCAGTTTCTCGCCGGCGGCAATGTCCTGGCCTGCGTGCATGCGCTGATCGCGGCCCAGAAGGCGGGCATTGCGCTCGACTGGCGGCGGGCGTGTGCGATCGACCTCGCCACCAAGGGCTCGGGCAAATCCGTCGAGGAGGCGGTGCGCACCTCGGTGGATCCAAAAGTGATCGACTGCCCGAATCCCGAGGGCGGCCGGACCACCATCGACGGCGTGGCCAAGGATGGCATCCAGGTGAAGGTGAAGGCCCGCGTGACCGTGCGCACCAATCTCGATCGCTTCGTCGGCGGCGCCAAGGAGAACACCATCATCGCCCGGGTGGGCGAGGGCATCGTCACCACCATCGGCTCGGCCGAGAGCTACAAGACCGTGCTCGAGTCGCCCGACAGCATCTCCAAGACCGTGCTGGCGCGCGGCCTCGACGCCGGCACGGCGTTTGAAATTCTTTCGATCGACATCGCCGATGTCGACGTGGGCGAGAACGTGGGCGCCAAGCTGCAGGTGGCGCAGGCCGAGGCCAACAAAAACATGGCGCAGGCGCAGGCGGAAATCCGCCGCGCGGCTGCCGTGGCGCTCGAGCAGGAGATGAAGGCCCGCGTGCAGGAGATGCAGGCCAAGGTCGTCGAGGCGCAGGCCCAGGTGCCGCTGGCGATGGCCGACGCCTTCCGCAACGGCCGGCTCGGAGTGATGGACTACTACCGGATGCAAAATATCCAGGCCGACACCGAGATGCGCACCACCATCGCCCAACCCGAGGGCGGAAAGAAATAGGCCGGGCTCAAGGGCGCGGCTGCTTGGCCGCGCCCGGGGCCGTCCCTGATCCCCCACCGTTTCCCATGGAATGGATTCTTGACCACGTCCAGGTGCTCTTCGCGATTGCGATCGCGGTGGTGGCCATTCTGCAGAAATTGAAGCGTTCGCGGGCGGAGGAAGCGACCGGTGAAGCCCCGGCCGTCGATCCGCAGGAGGCCGAGCGCACCCGCCGCATCCAGGAGGAAATCCGCCGCCGGATCATGGAAAGGCGCGGCCTGGCGCCCGCCGCCCCCGCGCCACCGGAGATGGAGGAAATTCCGGCGCCGCCGCCGATGATGGAGGAAGTGCGTCCGTACGTGGTTGAACCGCCCCTGCCGTTTTTGGAAATGCCGGCGGCTCCGGACCGCGCGGCGGAACTGGCCCGGCAGCAGCAAATGCTGCAACAGCTCCGTGAGTTGGAATCGGCGCGGTCAATGCTGCCCGCAGCCGCGGTCGCGCCCGGCGGATCACCGGCTTCGGCGCCGGCGAACTGGCTGCACGCAGAATTGCGGCAGCCATCCGGCCTGCGCCGGGCCGTCATCCTGCGCGAGATTCTCGGTCCGCCGGTGGGCCTGCAATGACGCCCACCACGTCCTGGCGGCGATTGATGTTCGCAAAAGCGCCTGACGGGCGGAGACGGACCGCCGGGCCGTCCATGTTTCTCGGCGGGCCCGGCTCTGCTGTCCAGCAGAGCGCCCTGCCTCCAGGCGTGAATGGGATGCGCGAACCCTCGCGAAACGGCACGCCTACGGAATCTGCACGCGGTTGTAGCCCGAATAGGGGTTGGCCTGGCGTTTGCCGTTGATCTCGATCTCGACATTTTCCAGCGCCGTGGCGGTCAGCAACAGGGAGCCGCGCTTGGGAAAGTTGCGGGATTCGCCCTTGATCAGGGTGCCCTGGAATAATTCGGTCCCGTCCAACTCCTGCACCAATTTCACGCGCACCGTATCCCGTGCGATGAGGGTGATGGTCTGCTGGGCCGCCGCCTTGATTTCAGTGACGGGCTTGGCCGGACCCCCGGAGATGGCCTTGATGCCGAAGATGATGGCGACGACGAGGACCAGCGCGATCAGGGCGATCCCGCCCTTGACGAGTAGCGCCGGATCGATTGGCGCGGTGCCGGTCGCAGCCGGATAACTGGGGCGCGCGGGCGCCGGGGTGGCGGCGGGTGCTTCCGCGTCGGCCGCTGCCGGCGGGGCCTCGGTGTTCTGGCGGGCATTTTGTCCGAGATCCATGCGGCCATAGATTTCCCGGTTCTCGCGCCGGGAGCCGCGGCCTTCATTGGGCGCGAGGGTCTTGTAATCGACGAGCAGCTTGTCGGGGTTGAGCTTCAGATAAACGGCATAGTTGCGCAGAAAACCGCGGATGTAGATCTCGGGCAGGTTGAGGTCGAAACTGTTGCTTTCGAGCTTGTGCAGGTAATCACTGCGGATCTTGGTCGCCTCCGCCGCTTCCCGGATGGAAATCCCCTTGCGTTTGCGGGCTTCCTCAAGTCGCTCGCCGATGGTCTGCATGACAGTCAGTTATGCAATTTTGCGGAGGATGGGAAGGCGGATTTTGCAGCGCGGCCCGAAATCCAGGCCGTCGGGCGGACCGTGAGCAGGCTGCGGCGGGGATGGCCGCGCTCAGAGTTTGTCCAGATCCACCAGAATTTCGCGCGGCTGGGCGCCGTTTTCGGGGCCGACCAGGCCCTTCTCCTCCATCAGCTCCATGACACGGGCGGCGCGGTTGTAACCGATGCGCAGGCGGCGCTGGAGCATCGAGGTGGAGGCCCGGCGCGAAGCCTTGAGGACCTCGACCGCCTGCTTGAACAGCTCCTCGTCGTCGCCCATTTCGCCCTCGTCGTCCCCGCCTTCGTCGTTCTCCTCATCGTCTTCGCTGGCGGCGCGATCGATGTGGGCCTGCACTTCCTGGACGTAGGCCGGCGGGCCGTTGCGCTGGATAAATTCGAGGAGCTTGCCGATTTCCTCGTCGGAGACCAGTGCGCCCTGGGCCCGCACCAGTTTGGAGGAGCCGGGCGGGGAAAACAGCATGTCGCCACGGCCGATGAGCGTCTCGGCCCCCTTGGTGTCGATGATGGTGCGCGAATCCACCTGCGAGGCGACCTGGAAGGCGATGCGCGAGGGCAGGTTGGCCTTGATGACGCCGGTGATGACGTTCACCGACGGACGCTGGGTGGCGATGATGATATGGATGCCGGTGGCGCGGGCCAGCTGTGCGAGGCGTGCCACTGAAGTCTCGATCTCGGCCGGCGCGACCATCATGAGGTCGGCCAGCTCGTCGATGATGGCAATGATGTAGTGCAGATGGTCGGGCACCTCGATGTCGGGCGGCGGCGCGGCGACGTCGAGCGTGGTCTGGGTTTCGGACGGCGGCGCGGCGTCCTTGGCCGGTTTCTTGCGATTGTTGAAGCTGCTGATGTTGCGCACGCCGACCTTGGCAAAGATCTGGTAGCGCATCTCCATCTCCCGGAGCAGCCACTTGAGCGCGGCGGGCACCTTCTTCGCCTCGGTAACCACCGGGATGAGCATGTGCGGCAGGACGTTGAAGATCTTCAACTCGACGATCTTCGGATCGATCATGAGCAGCCGCACGTCGCGCGGGCTGGCGTGATAGAGGACGGAGGAGATGATGGCATTGATGCAGACCGACTTGCCGGAACCGGTGGCACCGGCGATGAGCAGGTGGGGCATCTTGGCCAGATCGGAGACGAGCGGCCGGCCGCTGACGTCCTTGCCCAGCGCGATCGGCAGGTCCGCCTTGGCGCCGGCCCAGTCCTCCGATTCGATGATCTCCCGCAGGCCGACCTCCATCCGCTTCTGGTTGGGCACCTCGACGCCGACGGCGGCCTTGCCGGGGATGGGCGCCATGATGCGGACGGACTGCGCGCGCATGCCGAGGGCGATGTTCTTGTCGAGCCCGGCGATTTTTTCCACGCGCACGCCGGCGGCGGGGATCACCTCGTAACGGGTGATGACCGGTCCGACATGGATTTCGCCCAGCGTCACTTCGACGCCGAATTCGGCCAGGATGCGCAGCAGGTTCTCGGCGTTTTGCCGGTGCTCCTCCTCGCTGGAGGTGACATCGAGCTTGGCCGGTTCGCGCAGCAGCGAAAGCGGCGGAAACTGGTAGTTCTCATCGGACCGGGCGAGGAGGTTGCTTTTGGCCTTCTTGGTCTCCTCGGGTTTGACAATGTTGAGCTTGCCGACCGCCACCGGCGCCGCCTTGGCGGAGGCCGGCTCCCCGGCCGCCGTCTGGGGCAGGGGTGATCGCGAGGCGGGTTTCACCGGCTCGGCCGGAGTTGAACCGAAAATTTTCGCCGTCGCGGCTTCCTGGGCGATCTCCTCCTTGGTCTTGGGAATGATGAGGGTCTTCTTGCTCGGCGTCGGCGGAGCCAGTGCGACCGCCGCCTGCTTGGCCGTGGCGGCCTTGACCGCGGACTCCTTGTCCTTCCGTTTTTGTTCGGCCCGCTCCGCCGCGCGTTGTCTCCGCTGGGTCCGCCAGGCCTGCACCGACGCCAGCATGCGCTCCAGTTCGGTGCCGATGTCGCGGGTGAAGATGAACGCCAGGGTCAGGGCGAAAACGGTGCCCAGCAGCAAACCCGCCCCGACCACGCCAACCGTTTCCTTGAGCAAGTGGGTGTAGAGCCGCTGTCCGACCAGCCCGCCGAGCCCGCAGGTGAAATACTCGCTGTTCTTGAAGCTCTCCAGCATGGCCAGGAGTCCGGACTCGGTGATGACGCAGAGGATCATCGCGACAAAGCGGGTGAGCACGAGGCGCCGCGCATTGCGCACCGCCACCCAGGCAAACCAGAGGAGAAAAACCGGCACCAGCCAGGTGCTCAGCCCCACCAGATGCAGGGTCCACCAGGCAATATCCGCCCCCCAGCCGCCGCCGAGATTGGGTGGGGGCGCGGCCAGGTTATGGATGACCCACTTTCCGCCTTCCCACGCGCTCTGTCCGCCGATCTGGTATTCATGGCTTTGCCGGGGATCGTAATCGAGCAGGGTCACGCCGATCCAGGAACCGATCAGGAAGCAGATGCTGGCCGCCAGCCATTTCGGCCGGTAGCGCGGGCCCTCGAACGACGGTACGTTCTTTGAGTTTGAAGTCTCCGACTTGCGCATTTGTGTAACGACGAAACTCCGGTTGAAAGTCCACGCTACCGATCCGGCCGGTCAATGTAAACAACCGGCGCACATTTTCACGATTAACTCATAAGCAACACAGCATGCAGATCTTGCAATTCGATTCCATCTATCAGGAGCGCGTCTGGGGCGGCCGGGCTCTCGCCACCGCGTTCGGCCGCCGGCTGGCGCCCGGGCGGGTGATTGGAGAGAGCTGGGAGGTCGTTGATCGCGCGGAAGCGCAATCGGTGGTGCGCGGTGGAATCCACGCCGGACGGTCGCTGCGCCAGGTGATCGAAAATCACGGTCCGGAAGTGATGGGGCCGCGATGGCCGGCGGCACGGCCGTTCCCGATTCTGGTGAAATGGCTCGATTGCCGCGAACGCCTCAGCCTGCAGGTGCACCCGCCGGCGGACCAGGCGCCGGCGTTGGGCGGCGAGCCGAAGACTGAGAATTGGTTTATTGCCGGGGCTGCGCCGGGAGCGGCGCTGATTGTGGGGCTGAAGCAGGGGGTGTCGCGCGTCCGGTTTGAGCGCGCGCTGGCCGAAGGCACGCTGGAGACATGCGTCAACCGTTTCCCGGTGGCGGCGGGGGATTCGATCCTCGTGCGCAGCGGCACCGTGCATGCCATCGATGCCGGCAGTCTCATCCTCGAGATCCAGCAGAATTCCGACACGACCTACCGCGTCTACGACTGGGGTCGGGTGGGGCTGGACGGCAAACCCCGCCCGCTCCATGTGCGTGAAGCGCTGGCCTCGATCCTCTGGGATCAGCCCGAACCGGTGCCGCTGCGGGCCGCCGCCGCACCGGCCGTGCTGGCCGATTGCCCCGAATTTCGCATCCGGCGCGTGCCGCTGTCCCGCGGCACCCGGCTCGCTTTCGCCGCCGGCGAGCAACCACGGCTGCTGCACGTGGTCACCGGTCGGCTGCGGGAGTCCGCCATCGACGGCGTGCTGGAACGGAGCGAGAATGTCCTGCTGCCGTTCGCCGGTGCGTTTACGTTCACGGCCGTCGAAGACAGCCTGCTGCTCGTGACGGACAATTTCGCCTGAGCCGCCATGCACACCTTGCCGACACAGGCCGCTTCGCAGCGCGGGGGCATCGGGTTCAAGCTGCTGTTTTTTCTCGCCCTGTTCGGCGCCGGGGTGGCGCTGGCATGGATGTGCCTCCTGCCGGAGGCGGTGGCGCGGCTGGTGCGCGCCCGCACGGGTTTCGGCATCGAAATCCAGTCGCTCTACGCCAACCCCTTCACCGCGGACCTGGAGATCCATGGACTGGTCGTCACCAACCCGCCGTCCTTCCCGCGGAAGGATTTTGTCGAGCTGCGCGAGTTCCGCGCCCGGGCGCGCTTGTTTTCCCTCTTCAGCCGGCGGCCGGTGATCGACGACGCCGTCATCGATGTGGCCCTTGTCTGTCTGGTGAAGGATGCGCATGGCCTGATCAACACCCGGGTCTTCCAGGCCGGTCTGCTCGGGCCGGCGGCTGGGCCGCCGCCGGGGACGAAACCGGAGGAACGGGAGTTTTTGATCAAGCGCCTGCAGGTGCGCCTCGACCGGCTGGTGATTGCCGATTACTCGCGGCGCCGGCCGGACGTGCGCGAGTTCAATCTCAACTTCAACCATGCCTACGAGAACGTCACGAGCGCGCGGCAGCTGGCGGTGCCGCTGGGCGACATCCTCTCGCCGGTGGCCGGCGCCATCGGCGGCATCCTGCCCGAAGCCGGCCAGGCGCTGCGCACGGCCGGGGCGGCGGTCGAGGAAACAGGTCGCAAGACCGGCGAAGCTGTGAAAGGGTTTTTCGACGCGCTTGAGAAAACGCTGAAGCGCTAGTTTACTCACCGGTTTCCATGCCTTCCTCCCAATCACAGGATACGCCCGTCAAGTCCGGCCCGGACGCCGCCCCCGCCGCGAACGGCCCGGCGGCGGCGGCCGGAACCGTTCCGCCCGCCGACCCGGCCCCGCCCCCGCTGGAGGAACAGCTCGCGGCGGCGAAAAAGGAGGCGGCGGGCAACTATGACCGCTATCTGCGCGCGGTGGCCGACCTTGAAAACCACCGCCGGCGCGCCACCCGGGAGAAGGAGGAGCTGCGGCAGTTTGCCGCCACGAACCTGCTGCAACATCTGCTGCCCGTGCTCGACAACCTGCAGCTCGGCCTCGCGGCCGCGCGCCAGCAGACCGATACCCGGACCATCGCCGACGGGGTCGCGATGGTGCTGGAACAGCTCCGGGAGGTGCTCGGGCGCCACGGCTTGAAGGAGGTGAATCCGCTGGGGCAGAAATTCGACCCGCACCTGCACGAATCGATTTCCCATCAGCCGAGTTCCGAGGTGCCGGAGGAACACGTGCTGCTCGTGGCGCGCATCGGCTACACCCTCCACGGCCGGCTGTTGCGGCCGGCCAGTGTGATCCTTTCCAGCGGACCGGCGAAGGAGGCGAAAGGTTGAAACGCCCGCCGCCGGTCCCACCGGGCTGATGGCGGCAGACGATCACAAACCGCCGGCCGGCCGGCTCACCACTTACTCGCATCATGGCCAAGGAAGACTATTACGAACTGCTCGGCGTGGGACGGGACGCCTCGGAGGAGGAGATCAAGAAGGCTTACCGCAAGAAGGCGGTCCAGTACCATCCTGACAAGAACCCCGGCAACAAGCAGGCCGAGGAAATGTTCAAGAAGGTCTCCGAGGCCTACGAGGTGCTCAAGGACGCCGACAAGCGCGCCGCTTACGACCGCTACGGGCATGCGGCGTTCTCGCAAGGGGGCGCCGGGCCGCGGGGCCCCGGCGGACCGGCCGGCGGTTTTCACGATCCGTTCGACATTTTCCGCGAGGTCTTCAGCGGTGGCGGCGGGGGCAGCATCTTCGAGGAGTTTTTCGGCGGCAGCGGCGGCGACGGGTCGCACGACGGCTCCGATCTGCGCTACGACATTGAAATCACGCTCGAGGAGGCCGCCCGCGGCGTGGAGAAGGAGATTTCGTTTCGCAAGCTGGCCCCGTGCGATCATTGCGGCGGTTCCGGCGCGGAACCGGGCTCGAAGCGCGTGACCTGCCCGACCTGCCGCGGCGCCGGCCAGGTCACCACTTCGCGCGGATTTTTCACGGTCCGCCAGGTCTGTCCGGCCTGCCATGGCGCCGGCACGCGCATCGAAAAGCCGTGCCGGGAATGCCGCGGGGAGGGGCGGGTCAACCGGACGGCCAAGATCAATGTGCGCATCCCTCCCGGGGTCGACACGGGCTCCAAGCTGCGTTCCGCCGGCAACGGCGAGGCGGGGGTGTATGGCGGCCGGCCGGGCGATCTCTATCTTGTCATCCACGTCAAGGAGCACGAGATCTTCGAGCGGCAGGGGGACGACCTGTTCTGCGAAATCCCGATCAAATTCACGCTGGCGGCGCTTGGCGGCACCATCGAGGTGCCCACGCTGTCCGGCAAGGCGTCGCTCAAGATCCCGCCGGGCACGCCGACGGGCACGACCTTCCGGCTCAAGGGCCGCGGCCTGCCCGCGCTGCGCTCCAGCCATCCCGGCGACCAGCTGGTGCGGGTGCAGGTGGAGGTGCCCGTCCATCTCACGGCCGAGCAGCGCCGGAAGCTGGAGGACTTCGCCGTCGCCAGCGGCGATGCCGACGAACCGGTGGGACGAAGCTTTTTCGAAAAGGCCAAGAAGTTTTTCTGACCGGGGGCTATCCCAAAATTTGAAACAGAGATGAATCATCAGGCATTGGTAGGGGCGCGATCTTGTCGCGCCCTCCGAGAGGGGCGCAGCAAGTCTGCGCCCCTACGATTCGTTCGCCGGTTTTGAGATAACTTCTAGAGGACCTCCTGCCGTGGATGTGACACACCCGCAACCGCTGACCGTCGCCGGAGAACGGACGCGATGAGAGTGGTTGTTTTAGGCTCCGGCCGGGGCAGCAATGCCGAGGCCATCCTCCAGGCCCAGCGGGAGAACCGGCTCGGCCGGGCCCGGGTGGTGCAGATCATTGCCGACCGTCCCGACGCGCACATCCTGGAGCTGGGGGCCCGGTTTGGCGTGCCCGCGCGGTTTCTCGATCCCGGTCCGTTCAAAACCAAGTTCGACGAGGCCGGCGAGACCCGCTACCTCGACACCCTGCGGGCCTGCGAGCCGCAGCTCATCGTCCTGGCGGGCTTCATGCGCATTTTAAAACCACGCCTGCTCGAGGCCTTTCCGCGGACGATCATCAATCTTCATCCCAGCCTGCTGCCCAGCTTCCCGGGGCTCGATGCCATCGGCCAGGCCTGGCGGCGGGGGGTGAAGGTAACCGGCTGCACGGTGCACTATGTGACGTCGGAGGTGGACGGCGGCCCCATCCTCGACCAGACGGCGGTGCGGATCGAGCCGGGCGACACGCCGGAGGCGCTGGAGGCCAGGATCCATGCGGCCGAGCACGCGCTGCTGCCGGTCGTGATCGCGCGCCTCAGCCAGGCCGGCGCCGCTGGCAAGTAGGAACCAGCTGATTTGTTTTCACAGGAGGAAACGGAGGCAACCGTAGGAGCCTGCTTGCAGGCGATCCTTGTCCGGAATCGCGAGTAAACTCGCTCCTACAACTGGGCGTGATCCGCGTCCTACCGCGGCAGGCGCAGGGTCAGTTCGGCGTCCTTGTAGGCGAGGGTGAACGTATCGTTCGTGATGCGGGTGATTTTGATCTCGATCGTGGTCGCCCCGTAGTTGATCGACAGCGTGTCGCCCTCATCGAACGGTCGCTTGCCGATGATGATGGCGGGGTGTCCGCCGGTCTCGAGGATCCCGCGCACCTGGACGGCCGTGGCCAGCCGTTCGAGCAGTTCCCGGTCCGAAAGAGCGGTCCCTTTGGAGGAATCACCCGCGCCGGGGGCGTCGCTGCCCGCAGGCATGCGTTCATTGGGGCGGCTGAATGGATTGCGCAGGACGGGCGGCAGGAGCGCGGGGGTGTCCCGCTTGTGAAACAGGGCGTCGATCTGCGCGCGGGTTTTTTCAAAATTGCTGGACTCGGACGCGGCGGAGTCGGCCGCGCGCAGGGCCGGCAGGCAGAGCAGACCCAGGACAATGATGAGGAGGCGAAAAATCATGGAAAGCCGAGCAGTTCGACGTCGAGTTGAAGAACGAGCTTGTCGGTCGTGGGATCCTGCCGCTGCAGCTGGAATCCATCGATGCGGCCGAAGCGCGGTCCGGATTCCACGCGCTGCAGGTAGGCGATGACCGCGCGGAACGGACCGGCGAGCTTGAGGGAGAACGGCACGCGTTTGTAGGTGGTGGTGGCGCCGGCGTCCTGGAGCAGGGCGGGCCGCTGCAGCAGCTCCGTCAGCTTCACCTGCGTGTCCTGCTCGATCTTGTAGAAGTACCAGAAGTTCTCGGGGATGTTTTTCTCCACGACCAGGTTCTCCGTGATGCGCTGCGAAGCCGCGTGCACGGTGGCGAGTTCCGCGCGCAGCTGGGAGCCGCGGGCGATGATCTTGAGCATCCGGTCGCCCTCGGCGGCCCGGTCGTGCTGCCGGGTTTCGAGCTCGCCGGTGTCGAGCCGCAGCCACTGGCTCGCCCCGGCGAGCAGGAGCGACAGGACGATGCACGCCGTGCAGAACGGGTAGCGCTGTGCCAGTTGGCCGAGCTGGGCCAGGAGCTTGTTGTTCATGGCGCGGGTCGGCGGGGTTTGAGGACGATCTCGAAGTTGAACAGGTCTTCCTGTCTCGAGCGGTCGAGACTGGGCGCGGAGATGTCATCGAACAGCGCGTTGATCTGCGGATCCGTGCGCAGGGTTTCGATGTAGCGGCCGAGCACGCGGCTGGCGCGTTCGGGCGGCTCGGCCAGGCTGCCGCGGATGGTGACGCTCCCGTCGGCATAGCCGATCATGTCGACGGTCATGCGGTCGGGGACCGTGCGGCCGATGCTGAGCACGAACTCGGAGGCAATAAACGGCGCATGGATGAGGTCATAGGCGTCCTTGATCCTGCCCGCCTCGTTCATGTAGTCGCGCAGCGTCAGCTGCAGCTCGTCGTGATCGTGCCGGTGCAGGGAGATCTTCTCGTCCCAGAAGCGGAGCTGGGCGGCAATGTCCCGCCGCACGAGCAGCTGCCAGCCGACAATGGTGACGAGGATGAGCACCAGCGCGCCGGCGCAGGTGTTGACAAGAAAACGCACCCGCACCACACGATCCTCGGGCAGGGTCGTGATGTCGCGGTAGTCGAGGTGCCAGTTCGGCTCCAGGTCAAACTCAGTCGGTTTTCTTGCCATGGGCGGCCGGGCCGAGCCGGGCGATCAGGCTGAAGAGGCTCAGCCAGTGCGGGGCGAGGCGGGCGGAAAGATCGTCGCTGCAGGTGATGTTGAGGGCCTTGAGCCACGCCGCGCAATCCACCGGCAGCACCTGCATTTCGATGGAGGCGGCGAGCGTCTGGGCCAGCCACGTGAGGTCGGGCGGCAGGAAGGTGCAATAGAGGTCGTTCACCCGCTGGCCGGTCTGCAGCTCGAAGTAGTCGATGGCCGGCTTGAGATTGCGCACCAGCTGGCGGAGGAGACGGGGCGCCCGCATCACGAGGTCGGCGTCGCCGGCAAACAGGCGGGCCCGGGCCGCCGCCTCGTCCTCGATGCCCAGCTCCCGGCGCGCGGTCTCGACGAGGGCGTTGAAGCCGAACTCGATCGGCGCGGGCGTGTGGACGCCGTTCTTGCCGAGGATAAAGACATAGGTGCGCAGGAGATCAATCTCGACCACGGCGGCCGGCTGGGAATCTGCATTCAGGGCCTGGTAGCTTTGCACGCCGCCCAGGACCGGCAGCGACGAGATTTCCATGCGCCGCGGATGCACCCCGAGATCGAGGAACCGGCGCTGGGCCGCCTGCAACTCCGCGGTGGCCTCGCCACACAGGAGCACCTCCTTGATCGGCGGATGGTCGTCATCGAAGGGATAGCCGTCGAAGGGGCTGACAAGGACGAGGCGCCATTGCTCGGCGGAAATCTTGTACTGGTTGGCCAGCAGCGTGGGCAGGTAGTCCGGCTCGGCGAGCTTCTTGGGATTAATCTCCTCGCGCTGCAGCAGCCGCGTGGGCGGAAAAATGCCGCAGATGCCCGGCACGTAGGC
>Ga0265297_10007049_pt1 | contig 15827 bp, 13 predicted proteins | sample Munlanlwell13791_FD_192502 | JGI IMG/M metagenome (GOLD analysis project Ga0265297, IMG submission 192502) | Leachate microbial communities from a municipal landfill in Southern Ontario, Canada - Leachate well 137-91 | ecosystem: Engineered > Solid waste > Landfill > Unclassified | place... | reverse complement strand
CCGCATGGCCGAAGTCGTGGTGGCGGCGTTCGACCCCCAGGGCAAACCGCTGGCCGGCGCGCTCGTCTGGCTGACGCCGCAGGCCGGCCAGGCCGGCGGACGCCAGGGCGTCCTCGCCGACCGCCAGGGCAAGGCCTGGTTCGTGGTCAAGGCGGAAGGCACCTACACGCTGAGCGCGGAAGGCACGCCCCTGGCCAGGGAAATCACCGTCAACTTCCCCGCGCTCACCCGGCAGGCCGGCTACGGCCATCTGCAATGGGAAACCCTCGGCAACGGCAGCACCGCCGCCGACCAGGAACGCCTGGCCAGGCCGGCCCCCTATGACACCAAGGTCATTCCACCCGCCGCCAAACTCTCCGGCATGCCCGTGGAGGAGGTGCGCCCAGGCCCCTTCGCCCCGGATGCCGACGGCTTCATCCGCGACTGGCTGCTCTGCGGACCGTTCCCCAATGTCGGCGACCGGATGAGCGGTTTCACCGGGTACAAGACGGATTATTTGGCCGGACAACGGGGGGAAACCGGGATTGAACCCAAGCGCGGCATGTCCCATGACGCCGTTTTCCCGGAATCCAAATATTGGCAGGCCGGCAAAACCACCAACACCTGGCGGCAGTACCACTCCCCGGAATCCAAAACCAATCTGGGCAGCCTCACCAATCCCGAGGTTGAACTGCGGATGTCACCACCGCAATTCGTGGTCGGCTACGCCGCCTGTTATGTGGACTCCCCCGCCGACCGGCAGCTGCTGCTGGCCATTGGCTCCGACGATGGCTATAAGGCCTGGCTCAACCACCAACCCGTCGGTGGCGACCCCACCCACGGCGAGGCGATCCAGGACGCCCACCTCCTGCCCGTCACCCTCAAAAAAGGCCGCAACCTGCTGCTGATCAAGGTCGACCAAAGCTTCAACGGCTGGGAGTTCTACGCCCGCTTCCTCGCCCCCCAAACCAAGGCGCCCGTCAACGACCTCATCATCAAACTGGAGTGATACCAATTTCATTTCAACCTTCCTGTTTTCTCACGGAGGCACAGAGATCACAAAGAAACCACAATTAATTAGACAACAATTAAATATGGTTTATTTCTCCGTGCCTTTGTGTCTCCGTGAGAGAACGATTTTGAAGTGAAAATCGTATAAATGTCTAATTTCGAACAGGAGAAATCAGGAGGGAACGGAGAAAAACTTCTCTGCGACCTCCTGTTCAAAATCCAAAACCGGATATGTTGTGACGGATTTTCCCCTGATGAAAACCCCACTCCTTAACTTTTTGTCCCTGGCCTTGCTTGCCTCATTGGCCTTGATCTTGGCGCCGCCGGCGGCGGCGCAGGGTGCCAGGGACGCCGTGCCGGTGGCCGCCGGCGGCAATTACGGCAGTTGCGGATTCCGCACCGCCGGCCGGATCGTCTTCACCCGGTTCGACTTTGAAAAGGGCGGGGAAATCATCTTCCAGAAGGAACTGCCGGCCGGCCCGGAAAAGGAACTGGGGCCTGGCACGGAACCGGCTCTTCGGGAGCCGTGGCTGGCCTATGCCGGAACCCAGCCCGGCCAGGAGGGCCTCTGGCTGCTCAACCTGGCCACGGGAACGAAGAAACGCCTCACCACCAACCCGGCCGACCACAATCCGGTCCTGCTGCCGGACGGCAAGGGCGTCATTTTCTCATCGTTCCGCGACGACCGGCTCGGCCTGTTCCAGGCGGACCTCGCCGCCGGAACGGTCAAACGGCTGCCGGCGGAAAACGCGATCCAGCCGGCCGTCGCCCCGGACGGGCAGACGGTGGCCTTTGTACGGCAGAACCAACTGTGGATGCTGGACCTGAAATCCATGAAGGAAACCCAGCTGACCCGGAGCGGCGACAACTTCGCCCCCGCCTTCTCCCCGGACGGCACCCAGCTGGCGTACGTGGAGCAGTCGATCCAACCGCTGGCCAACGTGGCGGTCCTCGAACTGCGGGGATTGGGCAAACAGTTGCTCACCGCGGGCGGCACGGAGGCGCGCTCCCCACGCTTTGCCCCGGACGGCACCTCCCTCATCTATATCGGCCTGGACACCCGCAAGGAAAACGGCGTCGCCGCCGGCAACGCCATCTGGCAACTGCCCATGCCCAGTAAATAAATATTGGGGTTACCCTTTTGGAAAAGGGTGCTCCCCCCGCGCTTCGCGCTCCGCAGTCCCGGTTCCGCCTGGGCGAAACGGAGCCGAACCAGACCTGAGTGCCAGCTTCGGCGGCCGCGGACAACCCGGCCGGCTCCGGCCAAAAGCGGAACCAGGCGCAGATGTCCTCGCCCCAATAGCTGTGCGGCGTCAGGCAAAAGACGCGGGCGTTTAGCGCATTGGAACCGCGGCGCGGCGCGCCAACCGGCACGTTTTCATCAACAGCAGAATCGCATAATTGACCAGCCAGGCAACGAAGGTCAGGATGAGCAGCTTCTGGCAGGTCGGCACATAGGGGGCGAACGGCAGCATACCGAGGGCGTGGCAAATCAGACAGGTCCCCATAACCGCCGACAGCGCAACGCTCCACACCAGCCATCCCCAGCGCACCAGGTCCGACACGTCAGGATTATTCCGGCGTGGCGTCAGCACCAGCAGCGCGGTCCCGCCGCCCAGCACGGCCGCCCAACAGCCCGCGTTGTGGAACAGCCCCCAGACGTTTTCGGGAACCAGGGCGATGGTCAGCAGCCCCGCCACGTTGAACGCCCCGCCCCACAGCAGCCACGCCTTCTGCCGGGCGCCTTTGGCGAAACAGGCAAGGGCCGGATAGAAATACGCAATCACACCCGCGCTCACCGCGAGACCGGCCGTAAAGAGATAATGGCATGCCGGAAAGTCGACGCCGTTCACATGCGTCCGCCCCAGGAAGCTCAGCATGTACATGCAGGGGTTATACGCCGGGCCGGGACAGGACACCATGGCCAGCAGAAACAGGAGCAAGGAGGCCGCCGCCCCGAGAAACACGGCGAACGGCACACGCCGGAGATAGCCGATTTTCCCCTCGGTCCGGGGCTCCCGGCCGCACCGCACGAGGGCAAACGCGATGCACAGCAAACTCGCCAGGTACGTGACCCCCACGAGGCGCCCCAGCCACGGCACGTGCAAAATATGCCCCAGCCCGATCATGGTGTCGGAAAACAACAGCAGGCAGAGTCCGTACCGCCACGCGCGGGAAAGCGCATGCCGGCCACACGCGTAGGAAACGCTGGTGATCGACAGCAGCGTATAGCCGCCCAGGGCAAACGCCAGCGGCAGCGAATGCAGCACCGGCACGAGCCGGGCGCCAAACAAAATGCCCAGGCTGAACAACAACCCGACGGCAATGCGGCGGCTCATGACCGCGTGACGCCGCAGAAAGGCGATCCAGCACCCCTGCGCCACGGCAAACCCGGTGACGCCATAGAGAAACCCGGCCGCATGCAGGGGCGAGTTTCTCACCGCGAGAAAATAGTCGCCAAGCATGGTCGCCGCCAAGCCGCACCACGCCAGCCAGTACGAACGGCATTTGGGCCCGCCGCGCACAATGGCGACCGCCGTCACGAGCAGCAGGGTCGGCGTAAACGCCAGGAGCCATGTTATCGCCACGATCTGACCATCCCTTGTTTGTGGATTCCAAATTCGGAGCAGGAAAACCCCTTAAAAAAGGACAATATACGGCAGGATACTCGTGGGGCTACCGCTTCATTTCCACTCAAGTAATGAGGCCGTGAATGGGGGGCACGGTCAAGCGAACCGCCGCCAGGCGGAGCCGGATCACCGGAGGACCAGTTCGGCGCGCGGTTTCAGGCCAGGGGTCAGGAGCTGGCATTGCGCCACCTGTTCGAGGCCGTCGGCCGCCACCTGCCACACCAGGCGCTTGTCCGGCGTGACTTCCAAAATGGAAACGCCGCGCTGCTGGCCCCGGGTCCGCGACCCCCAGTTGCAAAACACCGTGTTGCCATTGGGCAATCGCTGCACCCCGGCAGGAACCCCGGCCTGGACATCCGGAAAATCCGCGGCCAGGTCCAGCCGCCAGAGCAGCCGGTCCCCGCCGTCGAACTCTGAGACGCCGCCGTTGCCCGTGATCAGCGTGTTGCCATCCGGCAGGCGCAGGGCGCAAACCGGCGCCGCCATCGGAGGAAACTGCCGGAGACACCGTCCGTCGCGGTCATATTCGCGCACCGCGCCTTCAGCGGTGAACGGCACCAGGTACGTGCCGGCGGACGTCCTCCGGCACATGCGAAACTGCGCGTGCGGCGTTTTCTCCGTGGTGGCCAGCTTCAGCTCATGCAGAATCTCCCCCTGGCGGTTGACCTCGACCAGCCGGCACTCGCCGACAATGCCGATCATGACGTTGCCGCCGGGCAGCGGCTGACAGGTGGGCACTTCATGGGGGTCCGCCACGGTGTACTCCCACACCACCGTCTTGGCGGGGGTGATTTCCTTCACCCCATGCCGCCAGGTGGCCAGGAGATGGCCGTTCGGCAGCATCCACACATCCTGCGGCACGGCAAGGGGATAATCCCACTGCCGCTTGCCGTCCCGGTCCATGAGGTAAATCATCCCCAGCACATGACTGGTGCCAAGAAAGGCGTGCGAATGAGCGGGGGAGGCCGTGGCAGGAGCGTTGTTCATGCCAGAACCTAGTCCGTTTTTCCCATACTCCCAGTATCGAAACCGTACGTTCACGCCGGCGGAAATGCCCGGAGCTTCCAGCTCCGGGCTGACGGTAATCCGGCAATACATTACACGGCATTAACGAGGGCCCCGTCATGCCGCTTCAGCGCCTTTACGACCTGGTTGACCGCAAACCGCTGCCCAGTTCCCTCTGCCCGTTGTTCTGGCAGCGCGGGGAGCCGGAGGCGGTCCTGCGCGACGAAATGGCGCGGATGCACGGTGCCGGCATTGGCGCGGTGATCCTGGAGTCCCGGCCGCACCCCGACTTCCTCGGCCCCGGCTGGTGGCGTGACCTCGACATCATCCTGGACGAGGCCCGCCGGCGCGGCATGAAAGTTTGGGTGTTCGACGACAAGTATTTCCCCAGCGGCTTCGCGGCCAAGAAGGTCGCCGCCGAGCATCCCGAACTCACCAAAATTTTCCTGGCGGAACGGCATCTTGATGCCACCGGCCCCCTGCCCGGCGCCTCATTCCTGGTCAAGCACTGGCTGGAAAAGGACGAAACCGTGGTGCGCGTCCTGGCCGCCCGCCGGACCGGCCACACGACCATCCTCGCCGATTCGCTGACCGACCTCACCAACCGTCTGCATGACGGCATCCTCTATTGGGACCTGCCCGAAGGCGCCTGGCGCCTGTTCATCCTGGTCCGCACCCGCCATGGCGCCGAGGGCGGCATGGAGGAGCAGATCAATCCCTTGGATCCGGCGGCGGCCCGCGCCTATCTCGACACCGTGCATGAGCCGCATTATGCCCGCTACGCCGCCGAGTTCGGCCGCACCTTTGCCGGTTTCTTCACCGACGAGCCGCGCTTCGGCAATTTCCCCAGTTATGAGGCGCATCTGGGCGAGACCTCCATGGTGCTGCCCTGGTGCGACGACCTGCTGGCAGAGCTCAACACCGGATGGGGCGGGGCGGCGTTCGCCACCCTGCTGCCGCTGCTGTGGTACGACGGCGGCGATGCGGAATTGCAGGCCCGCCTGCGCTTCACTTACATGGACGTGGTTTCCCGCCGCTTCGGCCGCGATTACCTGGGCCAGGTCGGCGACTGGTGCCGCGCCCACGGCGTCCGCAACATCGGGCATGTCATCGAGGACAATGGCGCCCACACCCGCCTCGGCTATGGCGCCGGCCATTTTTTCCGTTCCATGCGCGGTTTTGACGCCTCCGGGCTCGACATCGTCCACCAGGTGCTGCCGGAGTTCACCGGCGGCTGGCACAATTCCCCCTTCTCTGAGCTCAATGCGGAATTTTTCTACTGGGGGATGGCCAAGATGGCGGCCTCCCTCGGCCATTTGGACCCGGCCAAGCACGGCACCACCGTCTGCGAACTTTACGGGGCCTACGGCTGGCAGGAAGGGTTGCGCCTGATGAAGTGGCTCACCGACCACGTCTGTGTCCGCGGCGTGAACCTGATCATTCCGCACGCCTTCTCCATGCAGTTCCCCGACGCCGACAACCCGCCGCACTTCTACGCCGGCGGCCACAACCCGCAATGGCGCCACTTCCACCTGCTGACGGCGTACGCCAACCGGGTTTGCCACCTGCTCAGCGGTGGCCGGCACGTCGCCTCCGTGGCGGTCCTCTACCACGCCGAGGCGGAATGGCTGGGGCGTTACGAACCGTTCGAGACCGCGGTCAAACCGCTGGCCCAGGCGCAGATCGACGGTGACGTGGTGGCCATTGACGACCTGCTCTCCGCCGCCGCCCAGGTCACCGACCGCCGCCTCGTCATCAACGGCGAGAGCTTCGGCGCCCTGGTGCTGCCCTATGCCGAACGGCTGCCCGAGCCGTTCCTCGCCCGCCTGGCCGCCTTCGCCGACGCCGGCCTGCCCCTGGTCTTCCTGCAACCGTCCACCGCCGCCACGACCGCCGGCGCCACCCTGACGGACACCGTGCGCCGCCGCTGCACCGCCGCCGGCCGGGGCAATCTCCGGGAACTGCCCCTGGCCGGCCTGGTGGAGCATCTTCGGCAGACCATCCCCTTGGATGTGACGGCCGCTGGGCGCAGCGAAACCCTGCGCGTCTACCACTACATCCAGGACACCGCGCACCTCTATTTCCTGGTCAACGAAGACCCGCGCCAGGCCGTCGCCACCCGCCTCGCCTTCCCCGGCGCCCCGGCGGGCGTGCCACCCGTGTTCTATGACGCGCTGGCCGACCGCTGGCTGGCCGCCGACTGGACGGCGGACGGCCAGCTCCAGGTGCGCCTGGAACCGTACGAATCGCGCTTCGTGGTGTTCGACCCCGGCTTCCCGGCGGCCCGCGCCCGGCTGGAGCGCCCCGTTGCCCTGACCGGAGCGGCACTGCCGCTGACGGGCATCTGGCGCGTCGCCACGGCCACCGCGGAACAATACCCCGAGTTCACCCCCGAGCCGCGCCTCCGCGGCCCCGGCAACTGGGCCGTGCCCGGCCTGCTGCCCGCCTTCTCCGGCACCGTGCGCTACGAACTGGAGTTTGTATTGGATACCCCGTTCGGCGCCGGCCCGGCCGTCCTCGACCTGGGCGAGGTCTACGAACTGGCGGAAGCCTGGTTCGACGGCCGCCCCTGCGGCGTCCGCATCGCGCCGCCGTACCGCTTTGAACTGCCGGGGCCAGTCGGCGCCGGCGCGCACCCCCTGCGCATCGAGGTCACCAACACCCTGGCCAAGCAGTGCGCCCATCCGGTCAACGACCGCTTCCGCGCCCAGGACCCCGCCGGCCTGCTCGGCCCCGTGCGGCTGCTGGGGTAAACGCCCGGACGTGGCTAACCCGACGGCTTGGTCCGGGTTGAAAAACGGAGCTTTGGAGGGATTTTAGGCCCCGAATTGATCACAAGGAGATGACCATGCCGGAAATGACCATGGAATTGGCGATGGCCGAACTGGGGCAATCACCCGTGCGGCGGATACCCGAAGAGGCGCTCGCCTGGGTGCGGGCAAATTGGCCGACGGCGGAGCCTGTGTTGCTGGAAGAGATGGACAAAAGCATCCGCGACCCGTTCCGCCCCGAGATGGACGAACGCATGAACGCCGCGTTGGCACTCTGTGCCGAACAGCGCTCCCGCGACGCCTTCCCCCGCTATGTCGCCCTTTGCCGCCTCCCGCCAGTGGCGCGCCAGTCCGTCCTCGATTTCTATGATTTGGAAACCATGGATCACTTCCTGGCCAACACATGCCACGGCCGATTCACCGAACTCCAGGACATGGTGGCCGACCAACGGCTGGAGGAATCGGTACGGGAATGCGCCTTGATGGCGCTGGCACGCCTGGCGCATGCACGGGAGTGGCCGCGCGAGGAGTTTGGACGCTTCCTGATCCACCTGCTTGACGGCGGGCTGGAACGCGAGCCGGTCATGCTATGGGATCGCGTGATCGGGTTTTGCCGCGACCTCGGGTTGGCCGCCGCGGAACCGTTCATCCGCCGCCTTTATGCAGAAACCGATGCTTCGGACGCTTCCCTCCTTCCAATCCGCGAGGGCGTGATACGCGATCTACATGCCGGTTCCCCAGATGATCAGTGGGCGTTCTTGGACGGTGGGGAAATGGCGCCTTACGAGGATGGTTTGGCGGACACGCTTGCCTGCGGCGGTGCCGCCCCGGAGGTTGACGCGCCCCTGCGCCGACCGCCCCAGGGGTTGTTGGCGATCCTCAGCAATGACGGCGGCACGCAAACCGGCCGGCTGCATGCCGTCGGCCGCAACGAACCGTGCCCCTGCGGCAGCGGGAAAAAGTACAAGAAGTGCTGCCTGGATGCCGTCGAACAGAAGGCCCGGACACCGCTGGCGTACGACGGCACCCCCGTCCCGGAAGGCGACCGCGAACTGGATCAATGGTGCCGCGCCGGTTTCGCGTACGCCGACCGTAAACAGTACAGCAGGGCCTGCCAGTGCTGGCATTACTTTTGGAAGCGCCTCCTGGAGCGCGAGAGCGGAGACGGGGATGGCTCCCCCAACGCTTTCCACGGCAGCCAGTCGCGAGAAGAGTGGCTGGCCCAAGTGGTGTCCCTTGCCATAAGCATGGAGGCAAAAGACGCCGACGCCGAGATTCTCCTGTTGGTCAACGAGATCCTGCTGGCAACACCGGAGACGGCCGCGATCTATTTCAATCTCCGTTACGCCCGCGCCTCACTGATGGCCGCCATCGGGCTTGACCATGCCCTGTTGGAAATGGAGGAACTGCTGGCCGCCTCGCCCCAAACCGAGTTTTTCTACTACATGATCCTGGTCAATCGCATGCTGGATCTGGAGAAAAAGCGGGACGGCATCGCCGATGTCCGGCTTGCCGCAGCCTTTCTGGAGGAGAAAACGGCTCGTATTCCACACGACAATGTCCAGTGGTCCGAACAAAGCCCCCTGGCGCTGTATTTGCAACTCCTGCACCAAAAGGCCGCCCAGGAGCCGCCCCATCCGCGCCCGGACCGTTATGCCGGCCATCCCCTGCTTGGCCCGGCGGCGGAGAAGCTCGCCCGGCACATCTGATCTCTTCCCGGCCGACACATTATAGTGATTCGCGTGTTGGCGGGGGAATAAGTCAAAATCACAGCCATGGGAAGGGTTCGGCCCGATGAAGACAGTTCTCGGAGTGGTGGCACTGGTCCTGCTGGGGGTGTTGGTGATCGGCGGTTTCGCCGGAGCCGGGATCTACAACGGGCTGGTCGGCAGTTCGCAGGGGGTTGACCAGGCATGGGCGCAGGTGGAAAATGTGTACCAGCGGCGCGCCGACCTGGTCCCCAATCTGGTGGCGACGGTTTCCGGCGCGGCCAATTTCGAAAAATCCACGCTGACGGAGATCACCGCCGCCCGCGCTTCCGTCGGCCAGGTCAAGCTGGCTGCAAACCAGGCGCCAGCCGACCCGGCGAAACTTGCCGCCTTCCAGCAGGCGCAGGAGCAGCTCTCCGGCGCGCTTTCCCGCCTGCTGGTGGTTTCCGAACGGTATCCGGAGCTGAAGGCAACCGCCAATTTCCGTGACTTGCAGGCGCAACTCGAAGGCACGGAAAACCGCATCACCGTCGAACGCCAGAAATTCAATGAGGCGGTGCAGGGATACAACACCCAGGTGAAGCGTTTTCCGAACGTCCTGCTGGCCGGGTGGTTCGGGTTCCAGGCCAAGCCCTATTTCACCGCCAAGGCCGGAACGGATACGCCGCCCGCCGTCCAGTTTGACTTTGGCGGCAAACCGGCCGCGGCCCAATGACGGCGGCCCGCCGGCCACTCTCCCGGTTCATCCGCGGCGTCTTCGTCCTGGCAGGCCTGCTCCTGGTGGGCGGGGGGAGCCGCGCCGCCGAGGTGATGCCGCCTTCGCCGGCCGCCTATTTCAACGACTACGCCGGCGCCGTGCCGCCGGCCGTTGCCGCGCAACTGAACCGGCGGCTGGCGGAGTTTGAGCAGGCGACCTCCAGCCAGGTGGTCGTCGCCGTGTTCCCGAAGATGCAAAGCGACTCGTCGCTGGAAGACTACACGCACCGCCTGGCCGAAGCCTGGAAGGTGGGACAGAAGAACCGGAACAATGGCGTTGTCCTGTTTGTGTTCATGCAGGACCGGCGCACGCGTATCGACGTCGGGTACGGGCTTGAGGGAGCGCTTCCCGATGCCTTGTGCAAGCGGATTCTCGAGGACGAGATCCGACCGCGGTTCAAGGCCGGCGACTATGCCGCCGGCCTGACCGCCGGCGTGGAGGCGATCCTCAAGGCGACCCGGGGCGAATACAAGGCCGCCGGCAGAAATTCGGGCCACGACGATCTTTCTCCGCTGATAACCTTCCTGGTTGTCCTGTTTTTCCTAATGGCCTTGGTCTTCTCCCTGTTCCGTAACATCCTCCGCACAATACTTCCCCGTGGAACCGTCTATGGCGGCCACGGCCGGCAGTCTTCCTCATGGGGTGTCTTTGGCGGTGGCGACGGTTCCGGCGGCGGTTTTTCCGGCGGCGGCGGCTCGTTCGGCGGCGGCGGGGCAAGCGGAGGCTGGTGAGGCGCATGAAGGTCACTGAGTTCATCGGCCGGCTGGACGAGGCGACGATCATCGCGGCCATCGGCGAAGCGGAGCGCCGAACCTCCGGCGAGGTCCGCGTCTACGTGTCGCGCCGCGCACACACCGACCCGCTGGCCGTTGCGCAAAAACGCTTCGCCCAGCTTGGCATGACCCAGACCCGCCACCGCAACGCCGTCCTGCTCTATCTCGTGCCCCGCACCCGGCAGTTCGCCGTGGTCGGCGACCAGGGCGTGCATGAGAAATGCGGCGACACCTTCTGGCAGGAGGTCAGCGCCGAACTGGGCGAGGGCCTGCGAACCGGGGATCCGACCGCCGCCATCGTCCGCGCCATCGACCGCATCGGCGGCCTCCTCGCCGCCCACTTTCCGCCGGCATCGGACAACCCGAACGAACTGCCTGACGCAATCCTCCATTGACCGGGACAAGTTGACTGGAGAACGCCCCCGCAAACCGTCTTTCCGACGGCTATATTATGGCTGACATAATACTGATACCAATTTCAGTTCAACCATCCTGTTTTCTCACTGAGGCACGGAGATCACAAAGAAAACAGAATTCATTAAACATCAGCGAAATATATCTTATTTCTCCGTGCCTCTGTGTCTCCGTGAGAGAATGATTTTGAAGTGAAAATCGTATGCGTTCATGGGAGCGCCGCCGCCATGCCCCCCAGCACCGTCACTTCCGCACGCCGCCGCCCGCCCGCACCGGCCGGGACCAGCGCCGCCGCCCGCGTCCTGGACTGGATCGAGCGGCACATCGCCGACCACGGCCTCGGGATCGGCGCCGCGCTGCCGACCGAACTGGAGCTGGCCGCCGCGGCCGGGGCGTCACGCTCCTCGGTGCGGGAGGCGCTGACCGCCCTCAAGGTGCTCGGCATCATCCGCTCCCGGCGCAAGGGCGGCATCCGCATCATCCGCGACCCCGTCCTGCTCCGCCTGCGCTCCTATTTCGCCGAACAGTACGCCTCCCCCGAACAGTTCCGGGACGCCATGGAATTCCGCGCCGCCATGGAATGGGGTCTGGGCCCGTTCATGCTGGACCGCATCTCGCCAGCCACCCTGGCCGCCCTGCGGCAGGTGGTGGCCGCCGCGGCGGCCGCCCCGCCGGAACCGGGTCGCCTGGAGGCCGCCGAAACCCGTTTCCACACCCTCCTGGCCAGTGCCGGCGGCAACCCGCTGGCCAGCCTGTTCGCCCGCCTGTACGTGCCGATCTTCGGCTCGGAGGCCGCCGTGCAGCCGGCCACGGCCCCCGACCGCAACGACACGGCCGAGTGGGTGGCGCAGCATACCCCCCTGCTGGACGCCCTCGCCGCCCGTGATGCCAAGGCGTTCTTTGCCCATCTCAAGGAACACCTCCAACCGTATTTAAAAACCACCGTCCCGCCTGTCCGCAAAGGAACCGCCCATGCCTGAGGCCCCCACTGCCACGGCCCCCGCCACCGGCCCCCTGCACCAGCAGGTCCTCTTCCAGGCCCGCGAGGGCGGCTACCACACCTACCGCATCCCCGGCCTGGCGCTCACCGCCAAGGGTACCCTGCTGGCCCATTGCGAAGCCCGCCGCGACAGCCCCTGGGACTATGGCCAAATGGACATCCTGGTGCGGCGGAGCACGGACGGCGGCGCCACTTGGACGCCCCCTGCCGTGCTGATCCCCGGCGAGGACAAAAACGTCGCCAACACGGTCCTGATCCCCGATCGCGACACCGGTGGCCTCCACCTCCTTTACTGCCGGGATTACAAGCGCTGCTTCTACGCCCACAGCACCGATGACGGCCTGACCTTTTCCCCGCCGGTCGAGATCACCGACGTCTTCGAGCAGTACCGCCACGAGTACGACTGGGTGCTGATCGCCACCGGCCCGTGCCACGGCCTGCAACTCCGCGGCGGCCGCCTGCTGGTGCCGGTCTGGCTGTCGACCAGCGTCGACCAACGGCCGACCCTGGTCTCGGTCATCTACAGTGACGACCGGGGCGCCCACTGGCGGCGCGGGCCGGTCATTGTCAAGGACGGCGACGGCCAGGGCGTCAACAACCCCATGGAGGCGGTCGCCGTCGAACTCCGCGACGGCCGGGTGCTGCTGAACGTGCGCAACGCCGCCCCGGCGCAACGGCGGGCGGTCGCCGTCAGTCCCGACGGCGTCACCGGCTGGACGCCGTTCCGCTTTGATCCGCAGCTGCGCGAGCCGTTCTGCCTGGGCAGCATCTGCCGCCTCCCGGGTCCCGACGGCGGCCTGGTCTGGGCCAACCCCGACAACCTGACGCGCTCCGGCCAGCCGGGCACCGAGAAGGTCGGCGGCAGCGACCGCAAGAACCTGACCGTGCGCCTGAGCGAGGACGACGGCCAGACTTGGGCGCACTCCCGCGTCCTGGAACCGGGCTGGAGCGGCTATTCCGACCTGGCCGCCCTGCCCGGCGGCACCGTCTGCTGTCTGTACGAGAGCGGCTGCGTCAACAACCTGATGTGGGACATCGCCACCCTTACCCTCGCCCGTTTCGACCGGACATGGCTGGCCGGCTGAGCGGGTGCCCAATTCGCCCGTCCCGGTCCGCAGCCCCTGTCCGCATCAGGCGGAAAATGTGGCGTTTATTTTGACCGCAATGGACGCAAAGAAAAGTCAAGAGATTGCCAGAGACGAAAAGCTCTGCGCTCTTTGCGCTCTCTGCGGTCAATCAGATGTTCTGTTCATCGGAAAGAGGGGGGGGGCCGTGCGCAAACGGGCGCCACGTCACTTCTGGCAGTGCGGGCAGTAGAAGCTGGACCGGCCGGCAATCACCCGCCGGCGGATGCGGTCTCCGCAAAGCTGGCACGGCTCACCGTCGCGCCCATAGACTTGCAGGCGCACATCGAAGCGGCCGGTCCGGCCGTCGACATCGCGAAAATCGCTGATCGTGGTGCCGCCGCAGGCCACGGCCTCCTCCAGCACGGCGCGGATGGCGGCGGCCAGCCGTTCCCAGTCCCGCCGTTTCAGGGCTGCCGCCGCACGCCACGGCCGCACCCCGGCCCGAAAGCAGGCCTCGCTGGCGTAAATATTGCCCACCCCGGCCACCACCGCCTGGTCCAGGATCAGGGCCTTCACCGCGCAGCGCCGTCCCTGCCCGGCGGTGGCCAGCGTGGCGCCGGAAAACGCCCCCTCCAGCGGCTCCGGGCCCAGGCCGGCCAGGGCGTCCGGCAACGCCCCGGCGGCGGCCAGGGTGCAAACCCGGACCTGGCCAAAACCGCGCGGGTCGGCGTAACGCCAGGCCAGGCCGCGGTCAAGCTGCCATTCGACGCGGGTGTGCTTTTCCCGCGCCGCGGACGGCGGCCCGACCTGGAAATGCCCGGTCATCCCCAGATGCAGCAGCAGCGCCTGCCGCCCCTCCAGTTCGACCACCAGATACTTGGCGCGCCGGCGCACGGAAAGAATGCGCCGCCCGGTCACCGCCGCCGCCAGCGCCGCCTCCGACACCGGCGTCCGCAACGGTCCCGGAAAGACCCGCACGGCCCGAATCAGCCGCCCCACCAGCCGGCAGGCCAGCGCACGACGCACGGTTTCAACTTCCGGCAATTCCGGCATGGGCGGGGGGTGTCCTGGGCGGTGACGATCTGGGGCGTTGGGCGGAAGCTTGTTAGGCGGCAGGCAATTCTACCATGAAGCAATATAAGTTGGGAACGGGGGGGGCGGGCGGGCACGGACGCGCACGGACCCACACGGACGGGCACGGACGTGGCCGCCGGCCCCGAGCCGATTGTCCGTGCGGGGCCGTGGCCGTCCGTGCTCGTCCGTGCCGGCGCGCTCGCGCACCCGTCCCCAGGCAATACCCCAAGCAATACAGCCACGGCCACAGCATTCCCCAATCTTGCGGAGACGCCAGTGAAATCAACAGTATATTCCAGTTTTTCACCGAGACCGATGGCCGTTTTTTCATGAACCAGCCACTGCAACTCTCCACCCACCGGCCGGCGCCCGCCGTCCTCGACCTGACCGCCGGCGCCCCGCCGTTCTTGGCGGCCGTGGAACACGCCCCCCCGGGAACCGCGGGCGTGCTGCTGCCCTTTCCGCCGGCTCGCGATCCGCGCGAGTTTGCGCGCCTGCTCAAGGCGGCCAAGCGCACCGGCCTGCTGACCCTGGTTGCCCACCCCCTGCTCTGCCAGCCGGCCTGGGCCAGGGCCATGGAATGGCTGGCCTCCGGCGTGCTCGGACCGCTCACGGCGCTGGAGGTGGTAACGTGCGAACCGGCCGCCGCGGGGGAGGCACCGGCCGTGGCCAGCCGGCGCAACCAGCTCCTGCTATCCCCCGCCCATGACCTTGTCCTGCGCCTGCTTCCCGGCCAGCCGGCACTGGCCTTCCAGGCCGGCCCCGGCCATGGCGAACTCCGCAGCCACGGCGACGGGCCCGCCGTCCGCCTGGAGTGGCGGCCGCGCCAGCCGGCGGCGGCCCCCACCGTGCGCCTGCTGGCGCAGGGTCCCGGCGGACAAGTGGAAGTCATTTCCAATCAGGATAATAAAACTATTGCTGAGTTGCGCCTGGCCAGCGGCCGGGAACAACGGCTGGAGCTGGCGGGGGGGGTGCACGGGGAACTGGCGGCCGCGCTGCTGCGGTCGGCACTGGCCCGCCACTTTGTCCCCACCCCCCTGGTCCTGGCCAGCTTGGCGCCGCTCTACTCCCGCCTGGAGCGGTAGGCGCCTCCGGACGCTCACGGGGTCCGGCGGTAGAGCAGCCGGACCTCATTGCGCCCGGTTGCCAGGCGCCGGTACTCGAACCGGGTTGACTGTTTGCGCACCAGGTGCAACCCCATGCCGCCAATGGGCCGGTCTTCCACCGCCTGCTGCAAGTCCGGCGGCGGCGCCGCCGTCGGATCGAACGCCAGCCCGTCATCCCGCAGCACCAGCGCCGTCTCCGCCGCGGTGACCGCCAGGCTCACCTCAAGATGCCCCGGCGCTGACGCGGGGTAACCGTACTTGACCGTGTTGGTGGCCAGTTCCTCAACCGCCAGCAGCACCGGGTGGGTGGCCGCCTCGGACCAGCCGGAGGCGGTCAGAAAATTCTGCACCCCTTCCAGCAAGCCAGACAGCTTCTCCAGCCGGGCGGAGATCCGCCATTTTTTCCGAAAAACCGCCGGCGGCAGGGTGTCAGGTTCAGTGTTCATGCGAAAACCAGGGGGGCAAAACGATCCGGTTGATGAAAATTCAGCGGCGCGCCGATCGGCGCCCAGGAAGCCCAATGCGGATGGC
>Ga0265297_10007048_pt1 | contig 15829 bp, 5 predicted proteins | sample Munlanlwell13791_FD_192502 | JGI IMG/M metagenome (GOLD analysis project Ga0265297, IMG submission 192502) | Leachate microbial communities from a municipal landfill in Southern Ontario, Canada - Leachate well 137-91 | ecosystem: Engineered > Solid waste > Landfill > Unclassified | place... | reverse complement strand
AATATATTTCGCTGTCCGTTCCAACCCAACCGGCGGCGGCGGGAATGGATGCGCAGTTTAAACCATTGGCAAGACAGACGGACTGGCCGTTTACCATAATATTATTGCCATATACAGTTGTTGTTGCTGAACCGTTTCCAAACTCCGCAATTCCGCCGCTTGTTCTCACTACTGTTAAGGTTGATGAAGCAATGTCCGTTCCAATACCAACTTTTCCACCTGCCGTTGCAAAAGTTGCATTATATAAAAATGTTGATGTTGCATTTCCGCTTGCGTAAATCGTTCCGGATGTGCCAAAATTTCCAGATGCATTTATCCAAGCCAATATTTCGCTTGCACCGTCTTGCCACTCAGTAAGATTGTTCGTTTGAGTCGCGTTGCCTTGAATTATAAGTTGTTTAGTATCATTATCTCCAAAAATATGAAGTCTTGCGCCAGGCGTTGTAGTGCCAAAACCAATTCTTCCCAAAGTTGAGCTGGTAAAAATTTGTCTATCATTTAATATCAATTCTCCTTTTACATCCAAAGTTGCTTTTGGATTTACATTATTGATTCCAACATATCCGTGATCATCAATTGTTAAAATATTATTTATAAGCATTCCGTTATCATATTTTGCAATTGTTCCCGCACTCTCATTGTATTCAAAAATGTTTCCGCCTGCGGCCACAATTAACCTATTTCCATAAGTTGCAACTGAATCAAGATCATGAAAGCGATCCCAAGATCCATTTTCACCATTGCCGCCAATAGATTTCCATGTATACCCATTGTATTCCCATACCCGATCAGGAGATGCTTGCCCAGCCGCAACCAGTTTGCCGCTGAATGGAATCAAAGAGCTAATCTTAGTGTAATCGTTATCCCAAGCACTTGAATCAGCACCGCCAACTTTTTTCCAACTTGTTTCATTAAATTCCCAAACTTCCGGCGGATTTCCGACACCTAAATTATTTATGCCAACATATAAACGGCCATTATATGCGCTTATTGATTTCACTCCTTCGTATGTATCGGTTGCCCATGAATTATTCACACTATTATCACCGCCACCAACAAGCGTCCATGAATTGCCATTCCAAACCCATACATCAGCACTGCCATCCTCTCCGGGTATGCCACCTAAACCGGCATACAATCTGCCATTCAAAACTTCCAAAATAGCAACCGCTTGAGTGTCATTTGGCCAACTGCCATTTACACTATCACCTGCGATTTTTCTCCATGTCGTACCATTATATTCCCAAACTGCCGCATCAGCCGTATCTCCGGCGGCATGAGTGCCACCGCCGATAGACGCATATAATTTGTCACCCAAAACCTTAAGGCTATATGCGCCATATATTTGAGTACTGCTCCATGAACCATTCAAAGAATCACCTCCGACCTGCCTCCAGGAAACGCCATTATATGCCCAAACCTCTGAACAGGGCTGTCCCAAAACTCCGCCCAATACAACATAAATTTCTCCATTATATGATTCTATGGAGTTCACCATTTGATAACTATCTCCCGCAGTCCATGAACCATTTATACTATCGCCCCCGATCTTGCTCCATCTTCCGGCGTTATTATCAATAGTTGAGCTGGCAATATCGGCAAACGTACCGTCGTATACCCAAATTTCTCCGTCAAAGTTATTTCCTGAAGTAAAAGAAACATATAATTTTCCATTAAAATCCATCATTGAATAATTATAACCGCCGCCTGCCCATGAACCTTTTACATCATCACCGCCGATTTGTCTCCAAACAGTTGTAGTGGCGGAACTCAAGATAAGTCTCGGAACATAAGTATCATTGCTTTCAACAACTAAACTACTTGAAGACATGATTGAACCGGATGCGCCAATATTTCCCGCCGGACTAACCCATGCGGCCAAACTATTATCCGCGCCAAGCCACTCAGTAAGACTTGCAGTTTGAGTTGTATTCGCTTTTATTACCAATTGTCTTTTATTCGCCGTACCAATCACTGCAAGTTTGCCCATATTAATAGTAGAAGTGCCAATTACAACATCGTCGGCGGCAGTTGTAAGATAAACTTCCGCGCCTCCATCGGTCCATCCTGGCGGCAAACAATTCATTCCATTCTCCAAGCAGACAGACTGTCCATTTACAACTACATCAGTAGCAACACGAACTGTTCCGGAAGCATAAATATCTTTCCAAGAATTGGCATACGAACCAAGATCAGAATTATTGTTTGTTCCTGGAGTTATTGATCCGATACCGGTAATTATGCCAGAAGATGAAATATCCCATATATTTGAATTTATTACTACTGCATCCCCTCCGTCTCCAATATTTACTATGCCATTAAAATTTGAAGTTTGGTTTGCTGTTAGTCCGGTGAATGTGCCAGTAGCGGCTGTTGACTGGCCGATTGTTACGCCGTCCAAAGTAGAGGTTGATATGCTAGCATAAATCGTGCCAGATACGCCAAAATTTCCTGCCGGGGAAATGTAGGCAAGAATTGAATCCGCGCTATTTCTCCATTCCGTAAGATTTCTAGTTTGTGTTCCATTACCCTGCACCAAAAATTGCACTTCATCCGTGTCTCCATAAACATTTAACTTTGCTAAAGGAGACGTTGACGTACCAACAGTAACGCGATCGGTGGAAGCCTGTAAATACACATCTGCTCCACTATGTGTCCATCCCGCAGCCTCAGGAATAGACGCACAGTTTGTTCCATTCTCCAAGCAGACAGACTGGCCATTTACCAATACATCTGTTCCGGCATAAATTGTGCCGCTGGCATAAATATCTTTCCAAGACGTCGCGCTTGCGCCCAAATCGTATATATTATTTATAGAAGGGAGTATGTTTGAAGAAACAGACCCTTGAAATTGGATGTTATCGCTTGAGGAATTTCCTAATGCAACATTTCCTTCCAATTCTGTGTTGCCTTTTATGGTAGATGTTCCAGTGCCTGATGAATAAATTGTGCCACTGGCAAATATATTTCCCGAAGCATCAACTCTAAATTTTTCCGCATCGCCAACAGATAGGCCTAACAAAGCAAAGGTTGAAGTTGCCGTAGAAGGGTTAATATATAATGAAGAACCAGCGGCCGAAGTTCCTCTTGGATCACCTGTTAGATTTAAATTCCCAAAAGAATTTGTTACCGGCACAAAGCTTGTAGTTCCGCCATTTGAAGAAGTATTAAGCCCATCTAATAAATCGGCATTAAAAGCATAACCGGAAGCGCCAATCCTTACTCTTGGGGTAAGTTCAGCATCCGCGCCTACGGTAACACCCAACCAATAAGTAGTGCTATTGAAATCAATTGTTATTGCGTTGTCGCCATTGTCAGTATCACCAATCATTGTTGTAAATACTCCGCTTGTTACTGTGATTGATTTAGCAGTTGGCGTTCCGCATGTTCCGCGCGCGGTATACAGACAAGTGCCACCCGATGCGGAGTCGTAAATAGTGAATTGTAAATTATAAGCGCCATTTGCTACGGAAGTTCCATCGTTATTCTGCAATGTGCCTCTGAAGTTTAAAGCTTTATAAATTCCCGTTGCGGCTTGAGTAACCATCGGGCTGAATCCGGTTTTAAGAGTCCAAACGAATAAAAGCAAAGCGGCAATATTAAGCACACCGAAGACAATGGAACTTATCCATTTGCCTGCGTTCTGTCTTAAATTGTTCTTGCCGAACAAATTCATATTAGTTTATTTGCTTTCTTCTAATTTTACTTTTTCTGTAACAATTGCTTCTTTGGATCTTGTTCTCATATCAATATTCTTGGTCTTCAATGTCTTATAACCGGCTTTCTCAAATGTTAAGTAGTAGATGTTGCGACCAACCAAGAATGCATAACGGCCTTTGGAATCAGTAATTTGAGTACCGAGCAATTTGTTATACTCAGGCTCAAACAATCTGACAATGGCATTCTTAATGGCTTTGCCTGTCTTGGCGTCTTTAACAACGCCCCATTTGTTAAATTTGGCAGGGCGAGCCAAGCGGACAAATAATGCGAAAAGGGCGATGTGAATAGCAAGGAACAAGGCTAATTTAAAGCTTGGAACAACTATCAAGGCAATCGTTGTCAAAACAATGCCCGAGAGCGCAAGTCCAAATTGCAATCCCTTCAAAGCGCGGCTCAAAATCATTCCGCGTAAAGATACTTTCTTCTCAATCGGATCCATCGGAATGTTATAAACAACCGGCTGACCTTCTTGCTTAGATTCAAATGAACCACCTTGATAAAGATCAACATACGCCTCATCCTCTTTTCTGCCCTTCAAATAAACTGACGGGAATTGGAAACCTGGCTTGGTAATTGTCAAAATGAAATTGCCTTGCGGAGCAAAAAGCACATATCTACCTGATTTGTCCGTAACCACGGTTCTTACCACGCGTTTTGTCGCGGCATCAACCAAGCGGACGATAGCCAAGTCCAGCGGTAATTTTGTGAATGCATTATAAACAACACCCCATGCTTTGCGTTTTTTGCGCTTGAAGAACAATAACGGCTGAGTCAACAAGTACTGCAAGTATGTCCAAAGGTTAAGGAACGGAATTGCCGTTGCCGCATTAAATATTGCCATTCCAATCAAGCTAGGCGCGGCAACATTTGACGTAACATCTTCAACAATCGGGTTTTGCAAAGCTTTTATTATCTCTTCTCTTGCGATTTTCGCTGAATAGACAGATTGTTCTCCAAGAGTTTTTGCAACGGCTTTAATGTTTTTTATCAAAGGCGCGGCCGGCTCTATAACTTCTTCAATCGTTTTTGGTTTTGCTATAAGTTCCAAACTTTGATTTATGAAATTGCGCGTAACATCAAATCTGTTCGTAACAACATCGTGATAACCACTCTTTTTAACTTCCAAGTAATACGTTCCGTTTTGCACTAAATAGCCATAAGAACCACTATCGGAAGTCAAGATCGGATTGCTTTGATAATATTTTGCGCCGCTCCAAATTTTCCAATTACCTTCAACCAATTCGTACAAAGTAACATTTGCGCCATTTACCGGTTGAACAGAGCCTTTAATATTCTCAAAAATCATTCCTCTCTGTTTTAAGTCAAGTTGGAATCTTATAACCTGCTGTGAATCATCAAAAACCAAAGTAACTTCGCCGTTATATATAGCCGGGGTTGGCGGAAGGCTGATGTCTGTATCATAAGCGCTGCCATCGGCGCGCAACTTCAAGAGATAATTTGAGTTATCAACTCTCAAAGTTACGAGCCGTGCGCTGTTTGATATTTGGTTTCTGTCAACAGAAACACCAAAGCCGATTCCAGCCAGAGTTTGAACCGTTCCGTTTTTGTCCGAATTTACTTCTATTGTGCGATTAGCAACCCAGAAAGAAACCGCGTCAAGATTAATCGTCGGAGGAACTGTTGGTATCTCTTCTTCCTCAATCGGTTCTTCTGGCGGAACGCCAACTGGAGTGCCTTTCGTGATGGCGCCTGAAGCATAATTCAACGACGTATCAAAAGCAAAACCCGTGTAGTAATAAGTCACGCCGTTCGTAAGTCCCCTGTCCGTTACTGAAACACCCGGCCCAACATAAACCACTTCACCTTCAAATCTGTTGCGCGGATATGTGCTTGTACTTCTCACGATATAAACACCGGCAAAATCAGGATCAACAGGATTCTGCCAAGTTAACACATTCAATCCGTCATCAGGAGTAGCTGTAAAATTTCTGATGTTTGATGGCGGAATATTATCCTTCAGGGTTCTAAAACCAATAAGCGTTGAGGTTGCTGTATTTCCCGCCGCGTCTCTCGCGATTATATAAAACTCATAATCAACATTGGCAATCAAACTTGTAAGCCCTTCAAAGTGCGAAACCTGCAATGCATTGTTAACGACTGAGCTGTATAAGCTTTCACCAACGCGTCTGTACAAAATTTGCGAAACCGTACCTTCGTTGGTGGCCCAGCTTATATCCGCGCTTCTCTCGGTAATATTAATTACGCGGATATTAGAAATTATTGGCGGAATCGTATCTAGCGTTCTAAAGATTTGATCGCTGGAAACCGCTAAATTTCCTGAAGGATCAGCAGAAAGAACTTGGAAGTGGTACTCCATATCCGGGATCAAATTTTGGAGCTCAATTCTATGGCTCGTTACGAAAGAATCATCCGTTAACGTTGTGCCGTATTCGGCATTAAAGCCATATTTAACCGAGCTTGAAGCCGCTTCATTCGTGTCCCAAAGAACGGTTGCACTTGTGCCGGTAATATTTATAACGCGAATATTAGAAATTATTGGCGCTGTCGTATCCGGCGTCGGAAGCCCTTGATTCGTTCTAAACGTATAATCGGCGGAAATCGCTTGATTGCCGACCCGGTCGCTTGACCTGACCCTAAAGTGATAAACCGTGTCTGCGATAAGTCCGCCAATATTTAAGCTATGGGCGGTTACAAGCGCTCCGTTTGAATTGGAGCCAAGCTCATAAGCCGTTGTAAGCCCATATTCCACAAACGAATCAGATGCTTCATCCGTGTCCCAAGCTATAGTTGCTCCGGTTTCCGTAACATTCAACGCCCTCACGTTTGATATGACCGGCGGAATTGTATCGCCACCGCCACCGGGCGGCGGCTCTTCCGGCGGAGTTACGGTTCCCGATTGTTTTGCATCAACCACGAGTTCAATGTTGGAGTTCATGACAAAGCTGGCTGACGTCATTCTTTCTCCGCCTCCAGTAGTGTCATAGTCCAGAATCTGGTAATTCGTTGAGTTAAGGGTTGTCGCAAAGGCTGGCTGAACCAAAAAGAAAAGCACTGCGATGACTTGCAGAACAGCGACTATGAGTTTAATTTTTCTTTTTTGGTTAGCCATATTTCCCCTGAAAGTCTAGGGTGCCCTGGACTTTCAGAACTTTTTAGTAAAAAAATAAGGGCGGAAAAGCCTTAAAACGGGTACGGTAAACCCGCCAAAACTTTTCCATCCCTCTTCTCTAGTGTTCTAGTAATAATTATATCAAGATATTCCTTATAAGTCAACGATTTGACCTTCTTAAATTAGCTAAATTTAGCAAAGTTATTTTTTCAAAAATACACAAAAAATGCATTTTAGCTCTATTTGTCCAAACCAGTCTTGACTCTTAAAAAGTTATCCACAATTTTATCCACAGCCATGAAAATAAGCCAAAAGATAGATTACAAACTATCAAAAAATACCTTCTCTGTCAACTACATTAGTGTACTTCCAGAGCCTTTAGTGATATCCACTTACTTTGAAAAAATCTCAAAATCTTAAGAACCGATCAACATATTTTCCACAACCTTATCCACAGGCTGTCAACAAGGTAAAAATTCAAAAAACACACTAGCACGTAATCTTTTCCAAAAAACGCTTCCCCTATTTTATTATTTTCCGACTCATAAAAAATAAAAGTTCCACATGAAACTTTAGAAGTTATACAAGATTCTAATACTTTTAACTGCCATTTTAAAGAAATGTTTATTTATTGCCATCCTGAAGAGTAATTAAGCCTGTCCTAGCGGAACGAAGGGAAGAATCTCTTTAACCATATTCCATCATTAAGAGGAGTATACTCACAGTACAGCAAGCCCGAGGCTATATATACCTGTCCAACGTAACTCAAAAAAGCAAAATAAATTCGTTTTAAACCATTTTCTATCGTTCTTAACCTTTTTTTGTGCCTGTCTGCGTAATTTTAGCAAAATGAGACCATCCAAAGAGAATCTAAGCAGATTCCCTGTGGTCTGTCCTACAACCCGTCCTGCGAAGCTCTTAATAATCCAAGAGTGAAATCGGAAGATGTGTGATCTGGTATTGTCTGCCCCTTGTAGCTTTAGCGAAGAAGAGCCATTTTGAGGGGATAAAACTCATATACTATATCCTGAACCTTCCTTATTCTGTCATTCTGAGGGACTCTGTTTGTAATGCCATCCCGAGAAAACACTTATTCAGTGTCATTCTGAGGGAGTACCCGACCGAAGAATCTCAAAACAACAAAAAAATCCCCATTCACATGCCCCCGAGAGGAATCGGACCTCTATCTAGAGCTTAGGAGTCTCTCGTTCTATCCATTGAACTACGGGAGCGTATGAATGAAGATTTTTTCTTATTGTTTCATATGAAACAACATTGTTTTTACAAGCTAAGTAGCTTATAAACAAAGAATTCCGTTAGAAATAATTGGACCTAGGCAGAATCGAACTGCCGTCTCCGCAATGCGAATGCGGCGTACTACCTCTGTACTATAGGCCCAAGTATCTACAACGGAATACTTGATGCCTTTTGGTTGTATATTTTTATTGATTGTGAAAAAACACTAATCTCGCTTAGTCTGAATATAAAAAGTTATACACAAATTATCAACACCTTTATCCACATTTTGCATTGTTTGGCATTTTTAATATTTTGCGTCGTAAAATATTATATTTCTCTTATTTTTGTATAAACAAACCTGTTTTTAGGATATCAGAAAATAATAAAAACATCAAGACTGCGCTTAAAAAAATCACAATAAAAATTATTTTGTTCTTCCTGTCATTCTGAGGGAGTACCCGACCGAAGAATCTCTATTCCTGTCATTCCCGCACTGTGAGTACACAGCATAAACTCCGGCAAAAATTAGGTTCCATTCCTGCCTGCAATTCTCCGTCATTGCGAGGAGCGTACTCGCGACGCGGCAATCTCAAACTTATTTCTACATGTCTTGCGGAATTATTAGTAATCCAAAAGTGAGGTGGGAAGATGAGGGATCTAGTATTCCTGCCCCGCGTAGCTTTAGCAAAGAGGGGTCATTCTGAGAGGACAAAACTCGTATATTATCCTGAGCCTTCCTTATTCTATCATTCTGAGGGAGTACCCGACCGAAAAATCTAATGAATGCGATATTCTTGGTCGGCAGTGCGCCTCCTCAGAACGACGCGTTCATTTGTATATCATCCCAAGAAGTACTCAAGCCCGCCCTTGCGGAGGAGGGGAAATAATCTCATATTCTTCCACTGTTATTCTGAGCGAAGCGAAAAATCTCATTCTCTTGATCTTTCTACCTCTTTCCAGTAATTCCTACCAGTTGAGTAGGAATTACTAAGGTGTCTTAAAATCTATAACTGTAGCTTTCAGCATCAATTCAAAACTCTTACCTGAAAAAGATAATATTAGAATCCCTCTCAAACTGAAAATTTTTATATTTGAATATTCGCTCTTAAACTGATAATATAAAATCATTAAATATAAGCATCTTAATTATGGAATACGTAATACTTACTTTTCTCATCATTTTGTTTATCACTTTGATAGGCGGGGTATTCTATATTTCCAAAAAACAAGGAACTGACGCGTCGCAAAATGAAAAATTGCAGTCATTGCAAGATGAAATAAAAAATATCCGCGAAGATATGCATGGCTCCATAGAAAAAAATTTGGAATTTTTGGAAAGGCAAGCTGGAAACAGCAACAAAATTGTACAAGAAGTAACAGATAAATTAAGTACCCTGAATGCCACCAATAAACAAGTTGTGAATTTCGCTTCACAGTTGCAGAGCCTGGAAAACATCTTAAAAAATCCAAAGCAACGCGGCATCTTGGGTGAATATTTTTTGGAAACTTTGCTTGGCAATATTCTTCCGCCAAACTCTTACAAAATGCAATATAAATTTAAAGACGGCGAAATCGTTGACGCGGCAATTTTTATAAAAGAAAAAATCGTGCCGGTTGATGCAAAATTTTCTTTGGAAAAATACAATATGATTATGGAAGAGCAGGACGGAGAAAAGAGAGAAGTGCTGGAAAAAGAGTTTAAGCGCGACATCAAAAACCGCATAGACGAAACCTCAAAATACATCCGCCCTAACGAAGGCACAACCGACTTTGCGTTTATGTTCATTCCGGCCGAGGGTGTCTTTTACAACCTCTTAATATATAAAGTAGGCGCAACCAACGTTCGCGCTGAAGATTTGATCAGTTATGCCTTTTCTCGTCGGGTAATGCTCGTTTCACCAACCAGCTTCTTTGCCTACCTTCAAACAGTCATTCAAGGGCTAAAAGCCTTAAAAATAGAGGAGTCAGTCAAAGATATACTTGAAGGTGTTGACAAATTGAGCAAACATCTGATACAATACGATGAGTATATGAAGAAGCTTGGCAACAATATCGGCACGACCGTCAACGCCTATAACGCTGCTTACAAGGAGTTGGGGAAAGTGGACAAAGATATTGCCAAATTGGGAAAAAGTGAAAAACAGCTGGAAATAATGGAAATAGAAAAACCAAAAAATGAAAATTAAACGCTCTCAAAATCGTAATTAATAATTTGTAATTGAATTCTATGCCAATTAAACTGAATGCGAAAAAAGCATTAAAGCAGTCATTAAAAAGAAAAGAAAAAAACTTAGCCGCAAAAATAGAAATAAAAAAGTTGATGAAAGACGCGAGAAAATTGATTGACGCGAAGGAGATTCAAAAGGCTGAAGAAATGATGAAGGGGATTGTGCAAAAATTGGATAAGATTGCCAAATCAGGCTACTTCAAAAAGAATAAATCAGCCCGGCTGAAATCCAGATTAATGACAAAATTAAACGCAACAAAAAAGAGCTAACTAGCTCTTTTTTGATTTTAACAATTTAAATTTTATTTTATAGTCAAATCTACATCTTCGCAATCATCCGGCTAAAGAGAGCTTTGGCGGAGCCGGATGAAGTTTTTATGCCAATATCAATGGCGAGCAATTGGCGATAAATATTTTTTAATTCATTGATATGAAAATTATTTGCTTGCGCAAGAGATTTTTGCGCAACATACGGATGGATATTTAGTTTTTTCGCCAAATCATTTTTATTATATGGGTTTTTTTCCAAAAGCAATTTCACTTGAATAAGGTTTCTTACCTGCCCGGAAACCGCACCCAAAATCTGAAGCTCCGGCGCTCCGGCGCGAAGTTCTTCTTCAAAAGCCAGTGATGCAAGCCGTTTATTTTTTGTTGCCAAAGCATCAACAAACTTAAAAATATTATCTTCAGCTTCTTTTGAAAGCATATCGCCAACTATTTTTTTGGTGATGATAATATTCTTTTGCCTGGCATCCTGAGAAGGCGTACCCGCCACCGAAGCATCCCGTGACTTAGATTCTTCAGTCACCATTACTCCCTCAGAATGACACAAAGAAGAAGCATACGCGCATATCTTCACAAGTTCCAAATCAATTTTCCACAAATCGCTACCCAAAATATCACAGATTTCCACAATCGCCTCGTTATCAATTTCGCGTCCGTACAACGCAACTCTTTCTTTTATCCATGCCGCAAGCGCGTTGCCGGAAAGGGGATTAAATTCAAAAACATATTTTTGCTTTAACAAAAATTTTCCCAAATCAGACTTTAAAAATTTTTCATCATCACTATTGTCCCAAACAATCAAAATCGTTTCTTCCGGAATTTTTTTTATAATCCCAAGTATCTCCGACTCTTGATTTTTGAACGCTAATCCTTGGACTTTCAACAGAATCATTTTTTTCTCGGCGAAAAATCCAACAGACAAAACTTTGTTTCTGAATTCCGCCAAATTGAATTCCGCCCCATCAATCAAAGAAACCAAAACTTGCCCCAGGCCACAACCCGGGGAAGAGTTTCCATTGTTTTTTTCCAGGAATCTTCCTTTTAATTCATTTAATTTTTCCTTGGCGCGAAACATATCAGCGCCATATAAAAATATAATCATAACTCAGCGTTTAGCGATTAGCGTTTAGCCAGTGAATACCCTAATCGCTAAACGCTTTGCGCTAATTACTTCTTATTCCCACCTTTCACCAATATCCGCCTCAACTAAAAGCGAGACTTTTAACCTGTAAATATTTTCCATCACTTCTTTTATTTCAGCGACGGCTTTTTTTTCTTTGCCTTTTTTAATTTCAAAAACTAATTCATCATGAACTTGCAAAACCATACGCACGTCTTCATTTGCAATATTCTTTTCAATTTCAATCATTGCCAATTTTATAATATCTGCCGCCGTTCCTTGTATCGGCATGTTGATTGCCATGCGCTCCGCCGCCGCCTGCACTTGCGGAATATGAGACTTTATTTCCGGAACATATCGCCTGCGGCCAAATAGCGTCTCCACATAACCGGTTTTGTACGCCAAAGCCTTCGTGCGTTCCACATAATCCATAATCGCCGGATGACTGGAATAATATCTGGCTAAAAAATCCTCCGCTTCTTGCCGCGACATTTTTGCACCGGAAGCCAACCCCTGCGCGCCCATTCCATACAGCACGCCAAAATTGATAGTCTTTGCCTTGTTACGCATCTCTTTTGTAACTTCTTTTGCATCAACGCCAAAAATTTCAGCCGCCGTTTGGCGATGAATATCGTCGCCATTGGCAAAGGCCTTTATCATATGTTCTTCACCGGCCATGGCCGCGGCAATACGAAGTTCAATCTGCGAATAATCCAAGGACGCCAAAACAAAACCTTTGTCGGCAACAAAAGCCTTTCTTATTTCTCTGCCAATTTCGCTTTTAATCGGAATATTCTGCAGATTCGGCGATGAAGATGAGAGCCGACCGGTGGAAGTTATGGTTTGGTTGAAAGTTGAGTGAACTCTGCCGGTCTTGTCAGTCTGTTTTGGCAGAGTGTCAACATAAGTATTTTTTAATTTTGCCAATTCGCGGTGCTCAGAAATAAAATCAATAATCGGATGAAGGCCAGCCAGCTTTTCCAGTTCTGAAGCCGCGGTGGAAAGCCCTGTTTTTCCTTTTTTAATCCTACCAGCCGCCGGTTTCAACTTTAAATTATCATACAAAACAACTTTTAATTGTTGCGGCGAATCAATATTGAATTCACTGCCGGCAAATTCATAAATTTTTTTATCAATCTCCGCCAACCGCTTTTCAAAATCCGCAGAGAGGTTTCCTAAAAGTTTTTTATCAATCAAAATTCCCGTTTCTTCCATATTATATAGCACCGGCAAAAGAGGCATCTCAATATCAAAAAAAACTTTCTGCATTTTTTCCTCTTCAATCCTTGAGGAAAGCAAATTTTTCAAGTTTACTAAATCCAAAATCAAATCTTTTTCGCCTGATGCCTTTTTTAGGTAGTCCAAACAAAGTTCGTCCAAGTTATATCGCCTGATGCCGGGATTCAAGATATAGCCGGCAATCATGATATCAAAATAAATGCCCTGAAGCTTGATCCCAAATTCGCCCAAAATGTGCATCTGATTTTTTATATCATAGCTGGATTTTTTTATACCTTCATCTTCAAAAACCGCCTTCATTTCACGAAATAAATCCGGGGCTTTTAAGTCTTTATTAAAAATTAATTTGAAAAATTTTCCGCCAAACGCCAAATTCAATTCTTGAATTTCTCTGCCAAACAAACCCTCTTGCCCTTGAACAATATAAAACAAAAATTCTTTTTCTTTTTTTAAATCCGCCACGAGTTTTTTAGCGGAAAAAAAATTTTTTATTTCTTCAAAATTATTTTTTAGACTGGCAATCTCCGGCGTTCCGGCAACATGATTATTAAAATTTTCCAAAAGCGAACGAAAACCATATTCCACATAAAAGTTGCGTACTGCATCCGCATCATAATCGCCAAACTTCATTTCATCCAAAGAAAAATCTATTGGTGCGGCAAGCTGCAATATTACCAAATCGCGGCTTTGAAAAGCTGACTTTTTGCCGGCTTCCAAAACTTTTTTTATTTTTTCCGATGCATCAATCTTGCCATTTTCAAGAGCCGCATAAATATTATCAACGGAACCATATTCTTTGATCAATTTTTGCGCGCCCTTCTCACCAATGCCTTTCACTCCTTTAATATTATCCGACGGATCACCCAAAAGCGCTTTATAATCAATGAGCTGGGCGACTTCCAGGCCATATTTTTCTTCAATTTTTTTTGCATCATATCTCTCAGTTTCAGAAACGCCTTTTCTAAAAGCCAAAACATTTATTTTATCATCAACTAATTGCAAGGTATCCATATCGCCCGTTACAATCACAACCTCGTCAACATCTGTTTCCAATTTTTTGGCGATTGTCCCAATTAAATCATCCGCCTCATATCCGGCCTTGTCATAATGTGGAATGCCATAAGCATCCAACAGTTCGGAAATCATCGGAATTTGATCATATAAATCTTGCGGCTTAACTTTTCGCGTTGCCTTATACTCAACATAAGCTTCATGCCTGAAAGTTTTTTCTTTTCTATCCCAGCAAACCGCCATGTAATCCGGCTTAAAGTCTTTTATGATTTTTGAGAGAACCCTAGCAAATCCAAAAACAGCATTAACAACCCGCCCCTTGGAATCTGTAAGGGGTTGTATCGCATGATATGCCCTGTGAAGCAGAGCGTTTCCATCCAAAATTATCAATTTTTTCATAAAATAAATTAAAATTTCTAATTAAAGCTTACCTTAAAACGGCCTTAAATTCAACTGCTTGATTTTCAGCCAATTTTCTGATACATTATTATAGAACATAAAATTTGGCCTGGTAGCCAAGCGGTAAGGCAAGGGTCTGCAAAACCCTTATGCGTGGGTTCAATTCCCACCCAGGCCTCCAAATAAAATGTTTAAAAATAAGCATGGGTGGAATTGAACAAGGGGATGGTAAGGGGCGGAACGCCCTTTACGTTCTGAGGGTGACAGCTCCGCCGAGGCGGAGCGTCAGAGGGGCGGAAGCCCTATGAAGCGCAGTCCCGCGCAATGCGGGACGAGCAGTGAAATCCCCACCCAGGCCTCCAAATTTACAATAATTAAAAAATCCCGTTTTAAAACGGGATTTTTTAATTCAGACTTATAATTGATTATTTTATATACAATAATGGGTTAACTCTGGTACTGCCAGAATACACCTCAAGATGCATATGCGGTCCCGTTGACCAACCCGTATTGCCGCTCAAAGATATTGTTTGTCCACGCTCAACGCTGTCTCCGGTTTTTACTATCAAACGACTGTTATGGGCATATCTTGTTCGGAGTCCGTTGCCATGGTCAATCAATACTTCCCAACCATATCCTGTGCCCCAACCGGCATATATAATTGTTCCCGCTTCCGCCGCCACAACCGTAGAACCAACTGGCAAACCAATATCAAGCCCTGGATGTTTCCAACTAAAATATTGCGTGATTCTATGCGAGGGAATCGGCCATAATAAAGTTCCGGACGAAGTATAAGTTTTTGAAACTGTATATCCTGATGAATATGTAACTGGCGCCGTTGCTACCGGTGTAATCTTTCCGTCAGGAACTATGAGCACTTGCCCAACAGACAAAGCATCCCCATCAGGCAAATGATTAAACTCTCTTATTTTTTCAATATCCGCTTTATATTTTTTGGCTATTGCCTGCAACGTATCTCCTTTTTTTACCGTATGAGAAACTCCATCAATTGGCAAAATAGTTAATTGGTCACCTGGCCGAATCGTAGAACGGGAATTCAAATTATTCGCCCATAAAAGAGTTTCCAGACTTACGCCAAAAACATCAGCAATAGAACTCAGGGTGTCACCCTTCTGAACAACATAATATTCTATATTTGTTCTCGTTGATTCCGTTTCAATAATAGGAGATTGCTGCTCACTGCCAACAAAGCCCAAAACATTAAACGGCTCTGATTGCGTAATATTTTCCGGCGCGCTCACGGCCTGTCCATTATTTGTGTCTACTAAATTCGTATCAAGCTCAATATCAGAGTTGATCGGCAATCCTGCAACAGTCTCATCTTGCCCATCAACAGGTTGAGTCAGCTTGAAAAGAATTGTGTTTTTGCCATAATCACCCAGGGAACTCGCATGAGCGTAAAGATTCTGCGAAATCGTTCCCATGGCAATCAAAACTATGGCCGCATGAATGAAATATTTATTGGTAGTGATTGACA
>Ga0265297_10007047_pt1 | contig 15830 bp, 10 predicted proteins | sample Munlanlwell13791_FD_192502 | JGI IMG/M metagenome (GOLD analysis project Ga0265297, IMG submission 192502) | Leachate microbial communities from a municipal landfill in Southern Ontario, Canada - Leachate well 137-91 | ecosystem: Engineered > Solid waste > Landfill > Unclassified | place... | reverse complement strand
AGGGCCTTCGCAAAAGCCGTCAAAGGGGCCTTCCCTACCGTGGACCGGGGAGCCGGAACGATGACGCCCCTGAACCCCCGAAGCTTCGGATGCCGGGCCAAGGCGGCAGCAGCATATGCCGCTGCCCCCGAGTCGCCTTGCTTCAGCTTCTCAATGATATCCTGCACAGCATCACACTCGGGGGAATACCCCCGATCCTTCGTCCTGGACAGGTACGTGAAAGCCGTGTAGACCGGCATCCGGGGGGACCCCGAAATGCGACCCACTGAGGACCCCATCCGAATCTGGGGGACCGCCTCCTTCAGGGTCTCCCGCAGCACCTCCGGGAGTCGGCCGGGGCCGTACATGACGTAGTGGGAGAACGCCTCTGCGAACAACTCCTCGGCACTGGTGCCGCTGTAAGCAGTCACCGGATGGAGGAACACCTTGACCTTACCCTTGTTGGCGATCAACTGGTCCAGACCGGGCACGATGCCCTTCTTGAACCCGGCGAAAGACTGCGGCTCCTTGATGTCGATGGAGTCTGCCACGAGGGTGATCCACAGAGCCGCCTGGGGATCCTTGGCCCGCAGCTTCGGGTAGTAGATGGCGAGGAATCGCCCGTACTTCGCGTCCCAGTGGTCCGTGTTCGAGGCTGCGGCATCAGCGGCGAACTTCTCCCAGTCTCGGATGATGGCGTCTACATCCGGAGCCTGGACGTTGTCCCCGTAGAACGCCTCCCAGGCAACCCGGCTCCTGGACCCCATGACCTTGAAGTAGTACCGATGCCCGAGTTCGTGGATGAGGTTCAGCACGAGGTTTCGGGGATTCCCCTCCCCGGACAGTTGGATGAGATCCGTGCTGATGAGGTACGAAGCCAGGGTCGAAGAGTGCCCCCTCCCCGAGGTCGGGACATGGTTGGAGGGATAGGCATTCACCCGCCCGCCGACCACTCCTCCGAGCCCCGAGGAACTGAGGTTGTTGGCAGCTTCGGTGAGGACCCACTGGATGCGCTCGATCTTCTCCCGGTCCCAACCTCCATCGGGAGCCGTCAGCAAGTTCACCTGCCAGGGACCGACATCGAGGGAGGATTCGACCTCCACGTCGAAAGCCCGGATAGCCCCGAGGGCAAACTCCGTGTACTCCCAGATTTTCTCCCAAGCCCCCTTCCCGGCACCCCACCCCTGGAGGTACTCGACCTGGGCTGCTGCATCCGACATGCCGCTCAAGGTCTCCAGCAGCTTGCGGAAGTTCTCGATCTTGCGGCCGATCTTGGCGTCGTAGAGCTTCTGGGAGTTCGGGTTCTCGAACCCGAACACGAGGGCATCCCGAAGCTTCTTGGCCGAATCCGACAGGGCATCTGCTTTGGCCTTCGTGTGCCCGTTGGCCATCCAGTCCCGAGGGACGTACTTCCGGAACTCCGTGACGAGGGCTTCCAGACGGTTGAAATCCTCCGTCATCCTTGCGGTCTTACCTTTAGGGTAACAAGATGCAACCCGATCTGGGTCATGACGGATCTTGAACAGTTTGATGTCCTTGTCCTCTTTCCGACCTTTTGGATCCGGTTCAACGGTCACGATTGGGTCCTTCCCTTTCCCCTCATCCTCTTTGAACCCTTTGATCTTCCCAGGCTTGTTCTTGAACTTCCCGAATAGGACAGGGTCCCCAATATTCAACTCAAACGTCTTGGCCATGTAGCGAGAAGCCACCCTGAAAACCGCAGATTGGTCTGTTAGGATTCGCGATGAAAGAAAATGAACATTGTGTTCAACTCTGCGATCCAGCATATACTCGTGAGGGTTCAATCGGGTGAAGAACTTGATATCTTCATCCGGAATTGTAAATTGCATCGTGTAGGCATACTTGTCAGGACTCACCTGTGCAGATGCAAACTGTGAGATTTTTCTTTTTAAGGTAGCAAGATCTGGACAGAACCACTTGTATCGAGTAATCCAAACAGGGCGATGGCCAGTGGCTAAAGCCTCTTTTTTCGACATCATTCGATACAAAAACATCAGAACCTCATGTTAGCCAAATACCGAGAGGCCACTCGGTGAATTGGACTCATCTTGTCGAGAATTTCCTTCTCGAGTGCCCCCGGGACGTTCATGTAGGCGGGATCATCCAATAGCAGTTGACGAAGGTTGTCCGTCAACTGCTTGATCCCCAGGCCCTTGAGGCCAAGCTCTTGGATCAGTTTCGACATGCTCACAAGCTTGCCAGGCTGCTGAAGATACTCGACATAATGTTGAGCTACATCCTTTCCACCAAAACCAACGATGTTTTCCCTCAGTTGTGTCTTCTGGGCAGGTGTCAGGAAATTCAGGGCATGCCCGACGGGCAGGTACAGGTCCATCAGGTCGAACACGAACTCGATATCGGCATGCTTCTCGGCCCAATTGCCAAGGGCTTCCCGGAACGGCTTGTTCTCCTCGATGATCTCCCGGATCACTGTCAGGAGGCCGAGCTTGTCCATCTCGAGGAAAGCCCGTTTACCCACTCCGGTCTCATAGAACAGGTTGATGATCATGTTGGACAAATGTCCCGGAGGGATGTTCTTGAGCTTCTGAGCATTCCGCCGGATCGACGCCTCAACCTGAGGATCGATCTTGAATCCGTACTTGAGAAGGAACTTGATGGCCCGGATCATTCTCGAGGGATCATCCATGAACGTCTTGTCCGGACTGGAAGGGCACCGCATGGTGCCCTCCTGGAGATCCTTCAGCCCGCACCCGGAGAGGTCCAAGACTTCAGCCTTATCGGGACCATTGGCGAGGTCGTACAACCGCCACATTAGAGTGTTGAAAGAGAATTCCCTTCTCACAATATCTTCATGGATAGTAGCAGGAACTACGTCGGTTGGCTTGTAACCACCAGCCCCGTAGGACTCTTTCCTGGCATTGGCGATCTCGATAACTTCCCCGGAAAGATCCTGACCATCAAGGATCCATTCATCCCGCACGGTCAGGATGGCGACCCCGTAGTTGTTGGTGACGAGGCTTGTAGAAACGGGGATGGCCTTGGCTACCTCCTTGGCGAACCACTCAGAGCCCCGTCCCAAACCGAGGGACACCGAGTCGATTACGACGTCCACGTCCTTGATCGGTTCGTTGATGATGAAATTCCTGACGGCCCCGCCAACCACGAAGACATGCTCGGCCACCCCGAGACGACGGGCCACAGAGGACAGGAACTTCATCAGGGCGATAGACTTCGCGTGTGCATCACCGGCAGTCTTGGTCACAGTGAACCCCAGCGTTGGTTTTCTCAGTACAGCAAGAACATTTCCGCTCGAGGGGTACATCTGAGCCAAAGACTTCCAGACCCCCTGGGCCATCTTCGAAGTCCCAGAGCCGATGGTGCATGCCGATGGCATGAACAGGAAGGGGCCGACCTTATCGAACCACTCGGCCATGACCGCTTGGTACATCGCCTTGCCAATGCCTTTGCCTTGCACATCGTCATCCAAAAACGCCTTGTTCACGGCCAAAGCACGAGTGTTTGTTGTCTTTACGCCATCATCACGGATCCACCGGGGATGCGTCAGGTCCTCCACCTGGGGGTATCTATCCAACAAAGATCGTACGTCCCGTCCACAATCCTTTTGTTCCGGGTAACGAACCTCAAAAGCTGAAATCCCCCCAAGGCGTTTTGTTCCGGAATACACCATCACGGCTATGGCCCGATTACCATCTACCTTGATTCGGTATTTGAGGGGGATGCCATTGAGGGTCATCAAAGGAGCTGATGCAGTTTTGAAAACCCCTTGACCGAAAGGCACTGTCGCCAGCTTGGACAGACCCCAAACCTCGATGCTATCGAAAGACCAATCCCCCGATGGGATCGGACCAGTGTACTCGGTATCCAGGTCGTCCATGTACTGGAGGGTGACATGCGGTTGGTAGATCAGCGGGAACGAATCATCTACGTTGAACCCGGCTTCCTGGATTGCATCCCGAAGTTTCCAACGAAGAGCAGCCAAGTCCCGATTGAATCGGACTCGCATAACGGCTACACGGCGTTCCTTGGCCGGGTGGACGAAGTACTCAGGTCCATATAGGGAACCTCGGACAGGGCCCCGAAAGGTCGAGAAGACCCCGCTGATCGCTTCCAGGAACTGTTCCTCCCGGTCCTTGTCTACCTTCCCCACATAGAGGAAAGTACAGTGCGGAGCTGAACGGTCTTGATCACCAAGATCCGGGAATCTATCGGCCAAGTAGCTGGGAAGGGGGATGAAGAATCCCACCCCAGTTCCGTCCCCGGTCTTTTTCCCATCCGATGCACTGCCAAAGTGTGATTGCATGAGATGAACCCTCCCTATAGGGAGGGTTCTATTGAACGAGAACCGAGGTTCCTTTAACCTTAGAACCTACCCCCGCCTTCTTCCTTGGGCTTGAAGGTGAGTCCGATGGTCTCCACAAGCTTCTGGATGATATCAGATTGTTCGGCCACAGCACTACCGGCACCACTGTAGGCTGCCCGGAGGAATTCGTTGAAGAGGGCGTCGTTTTGAGTCAGGACATCCCGCTTGAGTTTCTCAGCCGTCTGCACCGGATCAATATTCAGCAGGTCTAGGATCACATCGATGTCCAGGGATCCCTTCTGGTAAAGGTTGAAGAGAACCTCGAACGTCTCCTGATTGTCCCGGAGCGCCAGTCGAGTGAAGGACAACTTCGGCACGAGGACTTGGAGGATGCCATCTTCATCTTCCTCAACGAATCCCATCCTACGGCACATTGGTTTGAAGAAATGATCTTCAACCAGTTGCTGGAACAGCTCACGAAGCAGGAGGTAGCGAACGTTGATCACCTCGAGGTGAATCTTGTCCCCCGAGTAGGAAGATTCACCCGACAGCAGGGATTCAGTAACCCCCAACCCAGCGTAGAGCTGCTTGTCAGTGAGTTCCCATACCCAGGACCAATCGGGGAGACGTTGTTCAGCCCCCATCTCCTCCCAATGTACCTCGAAGTTCGCGATGACGGAATAATCAGGATCCTGCAGAGCCAGGTCAACCTGCTCGCGCAGTTCTTCCACCTGCTCGTCATTGAGGTCTTCCCCCCAGACAAGCCGGTAGGGAGTCATGTGCCGGGATGCTATCGAAGTCAGCGATTGTCTGATCTTGTCTCGAAAAACGAGAGGGCGGAGACAACGCTGAAGGATGGACTGCCCCCGAGGTTCATACTGGGAACGTTTGCGAGCCATGACGTAAACGAAGGAACCCGCATCCGGATCCGTATTGAGGGGGATGTTCTGGCCTTCCCTGACGGCCTGAATGATGTCCTGAGGCATCGACTCAACGATACGGATCGCTTGAAGGTCCCCCGTATCGGCCTTTTGGATGATCGCTTTGGTTTTCGAGTCGGGAATCATCTGAATGAGCTTTTCATCGGTGAACGGGAAAGCCTCAATATGGATCTGCTCCGGAGGGAGGCATCGAAGAGCCGTCCATCCGGTGTAGTTTTTCTTGAGCCATTCCACCTCACGGAGATCCGCATCTTCGTAGAGTTCCCATTTCTCGATCACCTCGCCTTCGACAGTGATCTCCCGAATTTCCTTCTCACGGATATCCCGAGGCATTTCCGGGGATGTATCCTCACAGAAAATGATGGCTTCCCCGAGCAAATGATACTCGTGGGAAATTTCCATCAGCCGCTGTAGGAGATGAACGTTGTTGACCCATCTTTCGCAAAAGCGCATGGACCGCTCTGCCAATTCCCGATTCCTAGCTTTCGGAATCCCGAGCCTGACTTTCGACAAAGGAAGGTCTACATGCAGGTCAATGGCTTGACCCACGTAGGCTTCATTGTCGTAGAAGAAACGATAGAAATTCCGACGTTCATCGATACTCTGAGGAAGTTCGAGGAAATCGGTGGATAGCTCGGGGGAATAGAAATTCCCGCCCGATCCCTGAGTGGTTGTCCCAGTCATCGGGAATGCCGATTTGGTCATCTTCCCGGCACTTGTGGCGATCTTATGAGGCTTCCCTGTCTTGACTCCGGGTCGAGGGGGGATATCCCTAACTTTTACAGTGTCGTCCGGATGATTATTCTTGGCCATAATCCAACTCGTATTGAGACTCTTGATAAGAGGAATCGGGGATAATCGAGTTCCCCCTGACTGCCCGTTTACTCAACAGGTCATCCTGGTCCTCGAAATTCAGGTTCGAGGTTCCCCTCTTGATCTGTTCCACGGATGCGATCACCTGCCGAAGAACCTTGGTCATCCCCTCAACTCGTTTGGCCTCGATCCGAATCAGGTTCTCGCTTCGTTGAGGGGCACCCCGAAGCATTTCGGATGCTTTCTTGCGGGATACCTTGGACTGTCGTTGACAGGTATCATGTGCTAATCCGAGTTCCTTCAAAGCTTTGAAGATATGACTTTGAAATTCCCTGTCAAATTCAGATCCCATTAGGCGGACCCCCACTGAAGTTTCTTGGTCAAGTGATTCTTCTTGAAGGCCCATTTGATGACTTCTTTCAGAAGAACCACGTCACGGGGAGATCCCTTGAAAACCCTCTCCCAAGAACCCCCCGCTTTCACAAATACTTTAGTAATCAGGTCAAACTCCTTCGGCACCTCTTCTACCTTACCCCCGAGAATCGAGGTGATCAGTTTACGGAGGAACCGATAGTCAGCCCGAATAGGGGAAACAGGAGTGATGGCCATAGTCACCTCCCAGAAGTATAACGGTTGCCCCGTTGGAACCGTGGGGACATGCGAGCCGGATCGCTTCCCCCCTGCCTGGCTTTCAATAAGGCTTTCCGATGCAGGGCCCCAACTTGTCGGGCCTGACTGACCACCGCCGAAGCTGCCGAACCATAAGATCCCGTGGATCGTTTCGTGCTTCCAATGGTTTGGCTCGCGAGCCAGACCATACGAACCAGTGCATCCGACATATCGTCCGATTTCCCCTCGATCTTGGGCTTGTGAACATCGATGATGTATTTGGAGTGCTCCTCAGCTTGGAGTTCCAGGAGCTCGGAGATATAGACACAATGAGGCTTCGCCGGGTCATCCGATAGAGGCCAATCATACAGGACCAGCCTCTGATCCCACATCATGCTCTTGAAGTTCTGCCAGATCTCAGATAGTTCAGGTCGACTGAACTTGTGGCCCTTCAGTTGGCGAAGACCCCGTTTGTTCAGAGCATCTTCAAGGGGGAATTGACCCCACTGATCGAAGATGCCCTCGGAAATGTAGAACCGACGAGAGAGATCGTAGATCCAGTTGGCGATATCATCGAAATCAAGACGTTCCTTCTCAGCGTATTTCCCTTCACCTGCATGGATGCGATCAATATAGTCCAAGATGATGACTTTCTCGCCATCCACCACATCATGATGCCCGATAGAGATCGCCGTATAGTCGTTGACAAGAGCGATATCGAGGCCCACGAAATGGGGCCTACGGGCAGGGGCCGACATGATGGGACGATGAGTAGGGGAGATGCATGTGAGCAGGTCCACTTCCCTCTCGATCCAACCACGGGTACGATCACTGAACTCGCCACCGTACTCAACGAAGAACGAGATGGGATCCTTGTAGTACTCGGTTTCCAGTTCCGAGATCGGGATGGTCGGGTTGACTTCCCAAGTGGGGGCCATGATCGCAAGCATGCCCTTGGCGGGCCGACCGCCCTTCATTGCCTGCTGGTAGAGCTTGTAGAACTGACCAGATCGCCCCAAAGGAGAGGAGATCGCGATTACCCGGGATTCCACTACGCCATCCTGCCCATCGGGACCTGGAATCGGCATGCGGGTAATCGGGTCTTTATGAGAGAAAGTGGATTTGGAAGGGGTTACGGCTTTGTAGACTTCCTCGGCGGAGGATTGCCCGTTGTCCGTGAAGTGGGCCATCTCATCGAGGATCACGACGATGTTACCGGCACCGCGGAGACCCTTGGCGATGCATGAACGGAACGTCACCTTGAGGGTAGCCTTGGCTGTGAGATCCTCAGCATACCTCCCATACCTTTCAATGTCATAAGGAGTCTGAAATCGGGCGTAAGACTGAGTGTTGTTGGCCGTGTACGGCAGGAAGAATCCACAATTTCCGGTGACGATGTTGTCAGCCAGCACGAAAGCATGCTGTTCCGGGACCGTCGCGCAGAAAACATCCTCTTCACGATCAGTCTGATCTACGGATTGTACGGTCCACTCCCGCACTTCCCGTCGAACAACTTCCCCACCTGCGGCCAAGAAAGCTTCTCGATGGGCAGGGACGATGAAAAAAGTATCGTCCAGGGTGCCCCGCATGAACCCTATGCTGTACATCGTAAAAGGTCGCCCAGTCAGATTGGAAACTCGAGTTTCCTCCCGGATAGAATAGGTGCCAATTCCCACTACAGCACAAACACTTCTAACGAACTCAAGATGTTCCCGTCGGACACTGGAAAGTACCACTTGGCCACCGGATTTTACGGTGCCGTCAGCCGCCAAATATCCCATGAGCCATCCGACTAGATAAGCTTTGTTCTCTCGGATGTTGGGCAAATTCCTGAAATAGTTGGGGAGGCTCCCGGCCTCGACCCCATTGATCTCAGGGCGTTCCTTCATGGGGCAGCGACTAAAGTATGGTTTTAGATTGGCATCCTTATCCCCGATCATCACAACTGATGTGGCATTTCGTTCACCAGCAGTGGTGCTACCATCCCCGAATGTGAAACCATGGGCAATCCCAAAAGGTGATGGGGTAACGATGTTCTTGTAGGAATGCCCGAACACGGCCTGTAAACGATGCTTCTCAGGACGAAGTTCCTTTGTCGTGAATTCCGCAAACCCTTTGCCCCGATATTTGCCCCGTTCGTCCCGAGCAAACCATCGGTGATCCCCCGTACAATAGATGACCTTCTCGATCCCCTGACGCCGAAGAGTTAGTTTCCAGATGGATTGTTTTCCGAAAAATCTGATGGGGGCATCGATCCACGCCCCATTCCGACCGAGGATCCTCTGAACAGTCCCTGCCAATGGCCCGATAGATTTGATGCCGTCGGCAGTGATGATCTCGGTATCCCCGGCGAAACAGTTCCTAAAGTGTCCAGAGGCTTCCTGATAGAGCAGTCCAGCTTGGTCTTTGTCCGTTGCAACGGAAATGATCTGGATGTTGTTGGTGGGAAGCAACCCGAAATAATCCTGAGGGCAACCCTTCATGATCAGCTTATAGGTCTCGTAAGCTGTGATGGCGGCTGCTAGGAAAGTCTTCCCAGATCGACGACCAATGGACAGGACCAGTTCTCGAAGTTCTTCCCCCGGAGTCACATCGGGGATGTTGCATCGGCCATTATCGTACAGGTAACGGAGATAGGATTTCTCCGTGTAATCCGTCATCTTGTTCCCGCGCCAATCCCTCAGTCGGAACGTTGCAACGTCATCCAGGGGGACTCCGTAATGGGCCTTCAGGATGATTCGTTGAACCGGGAGCAATCGCATCCCCAGGCCCCAAGGAGCCTCACAGAAATCAATGATGTTAGCAAGAGCTTGACCGGGGAGGGCAGGTCCAGAGGATCCCTGACCCACATCCAAAGCAATGTGCGAAATGTTGGTAGCAACAACTTGGTTCTGATTCTGGGATGAAGCTTGACTCGAGGACTGTTTACCGCCACCTACCTCAAGGGCAATATCGGAGAAGGACATTGGATTTGTACCCATGGAGCCATCCTACGTTGCATTTTTCATGCGGTTGCGAAGATCGCTTTCCCATGATTCATCTCCCATCATCTGAGCGGTTTTCGCATAGACCGTTTTGATCATTTCTTCCCGTTCACCACAGGTAGACATGGCCTCACGCATGGTGTCCAGGACGTACTTGATGAGCATTCGGACAGCGGGGGCTTTGAGATCAACATCCCTAGAACCCAACTGTTCTTTCCGCTTCATCCAGGTATCTACTAGAGCCTTTAGGGCCGCGATACGACGCAAGGAATAGGAGCTGGTTTCCCCCCCGTTCCTTTCCGCCTCAAGACGTTCAAATCGAATACAGGCTGCTTCCTCCCCAAGGGCCAAGAGAACATGATGCAGCATATCGGGGGACGCGGAATCCAGTTTAGCTGACTTGAGGACGGGATCATCATCAAGAGTCTCCCGTTTCCTCCTAAGTAGTTCCTTTACCAGATCGTTTACAGGCTCGATGACAGGGATTTTCCGGCGACCCGGAGATCCCTTCATGACAATTGGAATCCCATCACGGTTCAACTGAATCTCGTCAGTATCTACGATTTCCGAGATGAGACGATATTTCTGTTCACCCTTTTGAGTTTTTACAGAAACCCGATCCGCGCCCTTGGGAATCAAAGCTATCAGGTCGCCGTGAACAGATTTCTTCATGATCCTTCCTACGTCACAAGCGGAGCATCCGCCTGCGGACTCCCCTTCGTCATGAGTCGCAGGTTAGGGGCAAAAGTAAAGTTCGTGATTTCCCCATGATACAAAGGTAGGAAATCAACATCAGCAGACGAAGCCCCTTCGTACAGTACGGATACAACCGCCCCGTTTGCCGAAGCAATGAATCCCGGGAACCGATTGATAGCGGCAGCCACAGAAGTGGCCGTGGCATTGATTCCGACTCCGGGGACCCAATCTACATTGGATAGGATTCGGTAATCCCCCAAAAGGATCTCTGCAGGATCCGAGAAATCATTGCTAACTACCGTGATAGTTCCAGTCTGCCCCGCCACAGCCCCATTCAGGCCCATCCGGCTGAACGTCATCCCGACATTGTGGTTGGGGGTATGAGTGACACTGACCGTCATGGTCTGACGAATGGCAGCTGGCTGATTGAAAACATCGGAGGATCCCTGATCCGTACCGTAGGGATAGATTCCGATGAGTGTTCCGAACGCCTTACCTTGCTGAATTCTATATCGGATCATATCTCACCTCAGCTCCGTACCCCCAAAGAAGACCCCCTCCAGTTGTCCCTGACATGTCTCGTTTTCCAGTGCCAGGTTATCCAAAGGATTCTGAAGGTTGAATTCACCCGGATTGAATAGGGATGCCGTGACCTCAGAGTCATGAGCATCCGCCATGCGGATTGCTTCCTTCTGATAGGCTTTTGGATCTTCCACAGGAGGCTTGCTGGCCAGCTTTTTGTTGTAGATCGAGCAGAACCCGTCCGCATTGTTGTTCGTGCAGGATGAGCATCTTGGCATTGCGAGGACTGTCTTCAACCCATTGTTCCGATGCTTCAAACCGCCACGGTCACACCCTTCGGTTCCATTGGGGGTGGCGTAGGCAGATGCATCTACATACAGGTGACCCGACAGGCCCTCATGCTCTGCCCGAACTTCCCGAATGAGATCTTTTGCAGCTTTGAGGATCGTGGATGCGAACTTGGCCCGCATCATATCATTCAGGTCTTTCCCGACCAGGCCTTCACTCATCTGTTGCCGAGTCCAACGAAGCATCCCGTTGAACTCCGATACTTTGATCCCAGATTCTTTCGCCGCCTTGGCAATCCGATCCATTACGGGATTAACAGGAGTAGCGAACCGGCGTTCCATGACAGCGGCCTTCTCAATCCGACCCTTGTAGGTTCCGCTCTTGGCCGTGGCGACGATCTTGGCCGCTTCCTCTTCCATGTCCTTGGCGGATGCGGTGGGATGCAGGAAAATCCTTTCCACATCTTCTGCCGTGATGAGCTTCTGCTTCATGAGCTGACCCAGATGGGCAGCCACTTTCTTCTTCCGTGCAGCTTCCAGACGGGAAGCCATCATCTCGGCATCGGCCCGCTTCGTCACCCGGTCGGCCTGGGCATACTCGGTGTAGTTGGGTCCGATGAAGGTCCGTGTTTCGGAAGCTTGAACCGGGACCAATCCTTGAAGGGTCGTGAGGTCTTCCCGAGCTTCTTTCTGGTCCCGTGTCATCTTACGATGTTCGGCAACCAGGAGGGTTCCGGCTTCTTCCATCTGGGAAGCGGTCCTACCGGATCCCCAGATTGCCCTGGCGGCACCCTTACTGAGAAGTCCCTTCTGAACCCATTTGGCCAGGCGAACTTGGGTCAGTTGCTTCTGTAGGGCTTCTTCCTCAGCAGTCTTGGCTCGAGTGTCAACGGCCAACATGGGACGGTCGTTCTCGTTACCGACGCCGCTGTAATCATGGAGGTCAGCAGCGATCAGACGTTCCGGTCGCATCTTCCCGGCCATTGCCACAGCCGCTTCCGCCAGGCGGCGAAGATCTCTTGGTTTCGACGCCAAGGATGTAATCTTGGAGACTTCGGATGCCGTCAGAAGACCTGCCTTTTTTGCCCTTTGAAGGTAGGCCGCGACCTTGCCGGACTCGCGGGCCAGGATCTCCGACTGTGCATCATCGAGATCGGCCCATACACGACGCCGGGCCAGTTGGGCCTCCTTGGGAAGATTCGCCCCCAAGCCGTCATAGGCACCCGCCGTCTTGGTTGCACCCATGATTAGTGCTGCGGCTTTCAGAACCAATCGAGGATGCACACCCTCGGATGCAAACTTGCGAAGACGAAGGGCGTCCTCCTTGGATAGCCTCTGCTCCTTAACCAACTGTCCAATCCGAGCCATGGCTTCACGAGCTTTCTTCTCGAGAACTTTCGCTTCCTGTGACTGAACCAAGGGGGCCGGAGTGTTGGCAGCCCTCTTCAGACCTTCAGCGGCTTCCTCTTCAGATGCCACAACCTCATGATGCTCGGGAAAAACGGTCTCGGATGGAGCTGCAATGATCGGCCCCCTCAGGAAAGCGTTCCGTAGAACATCCTTCGGATTTCCCGATGCAAGCCGATATCCAGATGCATGCATCCAGGGGGTAAACTCACGGAGGGCCCTGCCCCAGGGAACATCCGATACCATCTGCATGCTGAGCTTATCCGCCACCATCTGATCGTCAGTGATGACGTACTTGGCAGTCCGGCACGCCTTTTTTAGTTCCTTCACCCATTTGCCATTTTTCAGGCCGGGGAAAGCAGAAGCCCGAATGAAAACCTTTCCAGCCAAGCCGTAATCAGATTTGATGGCCATGGCAGTTTGACGGCCAAGCTTCGTATCCCCAACCGACATTTTCAGTTCGGCAAGAATGGAACGAATGTCTTGACCCCAATGAGCCCGACGGACCGCCCGTAGGATTGCATCCTGTTTCTCAGAGGCCGTCTTGGCTGCCCCCGGAAGATTGGATGAGGTGGGTTCCTTGATCGATTCCTCATAAGACACTGCCTCAAGATCCCGGGCTGGAATCAGAGAGATTCCAGTTGTTGGTTCATTGGAACCCCAAGCAGCCTCCAGTTCAGGAACCGAGTTAAGAGGAGGGCGATCTGGGAGGAGGTCCGAGGGGAGCCTGTCAGGATCCTGCTCTTGGGTCGGGTCCAACCAATCGAGGTTGACCAAAGATGCGGCTTTAGAAGTCTCGGGGGAGATGTCCTCGCCGCCTTCTTCAAAAGACAACATGGTCCCAAGGTCGGATCCGTTGTCTTCATCGTTGAGTTCGATTTCCCCACCGAAGCCTACTTGCAGAGTCTCATCTTCAGAAGCCATCAACCCATCAGGGAGTCCTGAAAGACCTTTGGATTCGGGTAGACGGGCCCCGTCCAAAACACCTTCGTTATAGGGGGCATCAAAAGAGAAGCCATCGAGGAGTCCGTTCCCCGCATCGGTAAAAGTGAAATCATCACTTGGAAGAACGGATCCTCCCAGGTGTGTAGTCCAATCCTCTGCTCTTTTCTTCATTGTTCCCTCCCGGGGCCACTCCACGAGATACCGTTCTGAATCAAGACTCTGTAAACCTTCAGCATGTCGGGTTCGTTTTCCCCGGCCCGAAAAATGATCGAACCCGCCGGATGATGCAGGACCTGACCAATAATGCCAGGATCAATAATTCTCTGGAGGACCCGGTAAGCCCTATCTACCTGAGCAGATCCCCCAAACCACAACTGGGTAGTTTTCAAACTAGCCATCTTGCCAAATCCAGGGCCATCTTCATCCTGATCTTCAGATATCTCACCCTCTTCCACTTCTTCGCCCTCACCGGCCTCTTCCTTCTCGGCCCAACCTTCAGGGTCCTGTTTGATATCCTCCGCATCGTTCATGATGTCCTTGACCTCTTCTCTTTCTCGAGGTCCATGTTCATCAGTTTCAGGATTCCAGTGAGGAGCCCTGATCTCATCGTAGAGGGTATCCGTGATAGCAGATAAGACTTCGACGGCGTTCATCAGCTGACGACGTATATCGGAAATCTTCATGATGTAGCCTTTGCCACCAAGGCTCCCATCCGGACTGACCATGCTCGATTTGATCTTGGTAAAGATAGAATAAGCCGACTCAGCATGTCCAAGGGCTGACAAAGCTGCCCGAAGAGTCTTGGCTAGGGGCTTCAGATTGGTAAGCTTGAACTTGTAATCCTGAGTGATCTCCCGATTGTTAGGTCCGGGAGTTCCCCAGGCCCACTCGGATTTATCGCCACCCCGATCCTTGATGAACCGGACTTCACCTGCGGTTTTCATGACCCGTTTCCTGGTCAAATACCGGTTGGTAAGTTTCTCTGCTTGATCGACTGACATCAGAACCTCCCAATACTAGGGGAAGTATCGACTAGAAAACGGAAACCAACTCAGTCTTAGCCGGAAATTCCGACTTCGCCCCCCCTTCATTTCCCCGCATCTTGTCCCAATTCACTTTGAAACCCTTGCCTGGAACCCATTCCAAATAGTAGTTGACCTCCAACCAGATGATCCGGGCAAGAAGGGCAATCGGAAAAGACCCGAACCAGACTGGCCCGAGCTTCGCACCAGGCAGAAAATGCTTTGCTATGAGCAATCCTAATGCCGCCTCAGGAAGCATAGCTAGAAGACTGCCCAACGAGATCCGCCCCAAAAAACCTTCCAGAATGGAATGAATATCCCAGGTAAGTTCCCCCACGTTGATCCAAATGTAGATGAAAGCAGCGGCAAGAATAGGACGGGACATGGCTTTGATGACAGGGTGAACTTCAAGGAAACGATCAATGCGCAGGGAACCCCCTTTGATACCGGCAAGAATCTTGGCGATCCCCGGGAACCGGGTCATGATCCGATGTACCAAGTTGGTAAGACTCGGGATGGATCCCTTCGGGAAAAAGATTAGGGTGGTTGGGAAATGGTCGTACAGACTCCGGAACGCATGTTTTAGAGCCCCTAACCCCTTGCTTGCCCAATCTTTGATTGCCCTCGGGATATCCATCAGACCCTTGATGCCCAGGAAATCCTTGATAGCATCCCACATCTTCGGGATTTTCTTGAACAAGTCAGCGATCTGAGAAAGTTTCTTGACGACACCTCCGAAAGCCACGCGCCCTTGATGCATCGGAAGATAGAAACCTTCTGCGAAAGCGGTCAGCACTTCGGGAGTCATATCCTGTAGGGATGCAGTCCGGTTCCGAAAGGTTGCACTGGCACATACCTGACGAACAGCTTGCCGGATAATGTACCGGTCAACCAGGTTATCTGACGATCCCCCCCCGAACGACATCTTCATTCCTTCAACGGCTTCCCAGAGTTATCGAACAACCGCTCGATGACAAAACTACCGCCGTCTTTCTTGACCGACCACAAATCCTGAGTTGCCTTGTGAATGAGGTCATCCCCCGAACTGGCATTGATGAACATCGAGGAGATATCCCCGAGGTCCGAGACGACCATCCGGAAACTGGTTGCAGTCTTACGAGAGGTCCCAGGCTTCAGGTGTTCTGCCCGGATAACCCGGAACTTGGAATCATCCCAAAGGACGAACACATCACTACCCTGATGAGTAGCCGGACCCGTCGCGGTCTTGACCGTGATTACGGTCCCTTCACATGCCGGATGAGGGACATCGGGATAGGTCAGAACGGACCCCAGGTTGACCTTAAAGGCCACGCGGGTCCCGG
>Ga0265297_10007046_pt1 | contig 15833 bp, 15 predicted proteins | sample Munlanlwell13791_FD_192502 | JGI IMG/M metagenome (GOLD analysis project Ga0265297, IMG submission 192502) | Leachate microbial communities from a municipal landfill in Southern Ontario, Canada - Leachate well 137-91 | ecosystem: Engineered > Solid waste > Landfill > Unclassified | place... | reverse complement strand
TGTCAGCTCGCCCGACGCACCACCGAGAAGGTCGCCCTTGGTATCGTAGCCCGTGAGTGATGTGGAGATACCAATTGCCGAGGATGAACCTCCGGTGAAGCCGGTGGTGACTTCCCACCAAGGATGCGCCGTCAGTTTGAGAGTCATTCCGGCGGGGATGGTCTCGATCGCAAGAGCGTCGGTCGAATCCTTGGAGCAAGGCACCTTCATCACGAAGGCCTTGTCGGCACGGACCCAGCGGCCGGTCCCGGCACCCGGGGTCTGTACCAGCTCGTCGGCGGTGTCCTCGACCTGCGTCGATGTGGAGTTGAAGCGCCACAGAGATCCGTCCTCCTGCACAAGAACGAGCTGCCCGTTGTATCGGTCCGCCGCAGCAAGGGACTTGAGGGCCGTGCGGGTCGCCACCGTTGAAGCACCGACCCAGGACTGCTGGACTTTGAAGAGCACCACTTCGACGAGCACACCAGCAGCGCCGGCGGCAGTCTTCGCGCGACCGACGTAGTTCTGCGCGGTTGTCGACGGAGCGGAGGCCTTGACCACCCGCGACGTCGAGTCGACTGTGAGCAAGTCGCCTTTTGCAATGACTCCGCCCGAATACACCTTCACGACGCCGTCCATTTGGTAGGACGTGGTCATCCCATCGGTCATCGTCTCGGTGGAGACGCCAACGAGGGTGTCGGTGCTCGCGGTTGCAAGCGCGACGCCGTCCAGGTTGGTCGCGTCGTCCTTGAGCACGTAGCCGGCGACGATGTCAGTCCCGGACCCGTTGTATCCGTTCTCGTAGCAAGAAACGTAGTCTCGGGTGCGCTTGGTCTCAGCCATTTTCAAAGTCTCCGTGTCGTCAGTCGTTCGTGCTCAGTCGCTCAACCCCTCGGCGTGCTCAGCCGATCTCGCCGCGCAGCCACTTGCCAGCGGTCTGCACTTGATCGAGTCGATCCATATCCTTGAACGCTGGCCGCTCCGCACAGAGCATCGCCATCGCGCGCTCAGTGTTATTGCGGCCCGTGAAGTTCTTGATCTTCGCGGTGCGGTCGTCGCCCGCATCTCCGTCGCGCTGCCCAGGAGGTAGCGCGGCCTGCGTGATTCGCCCCTGCGAGTCCGCGCTCATTTGCAATTGCTGGCCACCGGGAGCGGCGAACATGCGCTGCGTGAGCAAGGCGAGATCAGCCGGGGGAAGCGGATAAGTCTTGCGGAACTCCGCAAGCTTCGCGTCGTCAACTCGGCGAATCTTCGCGCCGCACACGTCCTGTTCTACGAGGCAAGCGCAGCGCTGCGAGAAGATCCCAGGGCGAATGCGCGAGGCGATCGTCTTGTCGGCCGTAATGGTCGCGACAACAGCATCGGTCTCAGCCGCGGCTTGTGCCTCGTCCATTTGGCCCATTCCCTGGTTGGCTGCCTGCAGTGCTTCGACCAGTCCCTTGACCTTGTCGGCCATGGCGATCTGCTCGGCCGCTGCCTTGAGCAGGCCCTGGAAGTCCTTGGCGCCGAACATGTCCTGCAGTTGCTTGAGCGCGTCGGTGCTCGAAGACGCCGCTGCCGCCGTTGTTTCCGCGGCCATCAGGATCGATTCGTCGGTATCGCGGCACTTGAACGTAGCGGCTAGCTTGCTGTTGAGGGACATCGTCGATTGCTCCTGCGTTTGGTTCGGCTCTCCGCCGAGTGCTTCTTCGGTGTATCCGACCGGGCAAAGCATTTGACGTGCTGCCTCCAACACCTCTTCGCTCGTCGACAGGACGCGCAGGCCGAGCAGCGATCGGATCCTCGATACGAGATCCATGTCCCGCACGGCCTGCGTGAGCGTGTCGGCCTCGAGCATTTCGGCGAATAGGTTCAGCTCGGATACGACCTGTTCGATCGTTGACTCGACGGGCAGCCCGAACACGTCGCGCATGCCGACGAGCGCTTCCTCAGGCGACTCGGCGCGACCCCATTGGGAGAGGGAGGAAAGGATGGGCCGCAAATCAGGCAAAAAGCTGTGGTTGGTGAACGCGAATGAACTCAGATACGGGCCGATCTTTTTGCCGGTGACGCCGTCCACTGCGTCGCCCCAAATTGCCACCGACGTGAACCGATAGCCGTCCGTGTTTATGTCCTGCGCGAGTTTGGGGGATGTCACTTCGGTGAGCGCGTCTAGGTTCAGCCGGCCATTAGGATCCCTCACCATTCGCAGGTCCCAGATCCACGCAGGCGACGGAGCTCCCTCAGTGGGGATCGTGCCGCTCGTTGCGGGCATCTCGGAGGCATGCTCAAAGTCAGTTGGGATGACCTTCTGGCTACCGATACCATCGGGCCCAGCCTTGAATTTAGGGTGCGCGCGGAAGTTGGCGATCAGTTTGCTGAACAGCGCTTCATCGAACAGCGCGCCATCCGGGCTCGATGGGTGCCCCTTGAAGTCACCTTCGTAGGCAATATTGATCCACAGGGGGACTCCTAGCTCGACCTTCTTTTCAGTGATCTCGACGGGATTGCCGAACATCAGCCCGGTAAGGATCTTGCCGTCTGATTTGCGGGATTGAAGGAAACGCGCGTTCGGCTTCATTGCCCGGACGATAGGCTTGACTTGGTGGTATTTGAGCGAGGCTACGCGAGCGCGTGGGTATGGCCCGGGTCGGTCAGTGCATGAACATGACCGGCATCGGTAACCGGGTGTGCGTTGGTTACCGCGTAGGCCACGGCGAACCCCTTCGCGCCGTCCGGTGCAGTCGTCGGGACGATCGTTCCACTGGGGAGTTCCACGGACACAGCGTTCTCGACGACTCCGTTGCAGCTCAGGACGGGAGTACTCGCCGCCTGGATTGCCTCCCCAACGCTGAAACCATCGCCGGTCACAAAGTCGCTGGTGCTCACCGGGTCAACGAGCGTGACGACGTTCGTCCACTCCCCTGCAACGGGCGTTGTCGCGTTGCCATTCTTCGGAACTGCCAGCGTGACCTGAACGAGCGTGCCAGCGGGATCCTTGTACGTACAGGTGTAATCCACCGACGCGGGTCCGGCGTCGCTGCGCGCGATATTCATGGTCCGTCTGGGAAGCTGGTTGGTGAAGTTGAGCAGGGCGAGAACCGCGCCGCCTGCGTCCTGCGCATGCATCGAAACGCCCTTCGCGGGAAGCGACTTCGCAGCGGAAAACAGCCGGTTCTGCGTGACCGAGTTCACCGTGAGCCCCGTGGTGTGCGAGGCTGCAGAAGCGCCGGTCGATGCTGCCTGGACACTGTCCTGCAGGTTCGGAGCGTTACCGGGGAGCGACCTTCCCATCTCGCACCAGATGCCCGATATCGGATTGAACACCAGCGTGATGGTGCATCCAGCCGTTGGGGTCCAGTCGACTCCGCCGCACAAGTATAGCCCGCTGCCATGCACGAGCGTAGTCAGCCCGTTCATGAAGCCAAGCGTCGCTTTCATGTTCGGAGCGCCACCCTTGAACGAGCTGATCGAAGTCGCCGCGGGGTTGTTCACCTCGAGCAGACAGTCTTCGGTGGGTAGGAGCGGGGAGGTTTCCAGGGAGGCGATCGTTCCGGTACGCATGGGCCGGAAGATACGGCGGGCGTGGGTTTATTCGGCTGCCATGTCGCTGAGGAGGCTGCCCTCGGATGAGTCGAAGCCATCGTCGGGGATTCCAGGAGGGCATGCGCTCAAGGCCTTGGCCGAAGCTGCAAGCCACCGCTGCGATCGGCTGATGATCCTGCAACGGCAATTGTACCCCCATGGTGTGCCTGGCCATGACGCATCGCCTGCAGCGAAGCACAGACCGTGTGCAGCTTTATGGGCCGGCCTGGTGCGCGAGTCTCCGACGCCGCGCGCCTGCCATATCGGCCGGGCTGCAAGTACATCAGGCTGAACCATCTCAGCCTTTCGGCCGTCGGAATACGCGCCCATGACGTTCGTGCGATAGATCGTCTCGACATGCGACGGATTCGCCGGTACCCACCCCGCCGACTCCAAACGCGCCGCTGCGAACTTCTTGAACTCTCCCAGGCTGGGGCCCTCGCCCGTCACCATCGCATTCTCTCCGCTATGGATCATCCGGGCGAGCTCGGCGTGTGTGGTAGCAAGCAGGTCCTGACGCGCAAGCCTGGCAACAGTGAACGCCCTGCGCTTGGCTGCCCCTGACAGCTGCTCGAACGTGTCTCGTGGGAGCACCGTCTTCGCGCGGAAGAGTCTCACGGCCCAATCGAACGGCTGCTCGGCGAACGGAAGCGGCTGCTGCTCGCCAACCATCAGCACCATGTCACGCACCTGGGAGAACGACTCAAGCGGCACCAGTTCCTCGTTCTCGCGTTCCCACATTGAGTCGAGAGCCCCAAGCATCAGCCCGTGGAGGATCTTGCGCTCTGCTACCCGCGCGAACGTGGCGAGGGGCAGGCGAGCCGCGGCCCGGTTGAGCGCCTCGAAGATTGCCCCCGCCGTGTCGAGCCCTTCGGTCGCGTCGATCAGCGACGAGCCCCATCGCGAGGTCTCTCGCGCGGTGTCTCTGACGCCTCGATCGATCAAGACCTCAGGGGTGCCGTTCTGCGAGTCTGGTTGACGCGCTTTGCAGACCAAATCGCCATGCGCGGAGATCGATCGAGTCGACTCGCGTAGGTGCCGCGCGAGGACAAGTTCTCCGCCTGTGATCGACATCGATGTCGTCGCGCTCGCGGGGGTAGGATCGATCGCCTTCCAAGCGACCTTCCACACCGTCTCGCCGTCGACAATCTCGAAGTCGCGCACGCGCTCGACGCCGCACAGCCGGCATCGGTTCGAGCTTCCGTGCTCGCACCTGTCGACACCGGACTCGGTCAGCTTCGCGGCGAGCAGCTCGGCAGGGGTCGGCTCGGGCATCGTGTCGGTGGATGCGGTGACGTTGGACGCGGGTGGCTCTGGAGGTTTCGGCGCTTGCGGAGCTGCCGGAGGCGCACCAGGGGGGGTAACAGGCGGGGTGCCTGGCGCTGGTTTCGGTGGCACGGGTGGGGGCTTGGTCGGATCGATGATGACGGTCTTCGTTATCGATGTAGCGTTTCCAAATGCGTCGCGATCGCCAGCGTTGACGAGCTGCACCGTCGCGTCGTCCTTCGCAGGCTTCTCAAACCCGGTGCGCTCGTAGACCTCGTCGAGCTTGAGTGGCACCCCCATCGCGAGCGTCTTGGTCGTGTTGTCGATCTGCTCCTTGCGAGGCACTTGCCGCTGCGTGCGGAGCAGGATGCTCGGTGTGTACACGGCCCACTCGGGGCCCCGATTGAGAACGACGAAGTCTCGCGCGAGCTGCTCGGTCAGCACCGATGACAGGCGCCAGCCGTCCGCCGACAGAATCTGATCCTGCTCGGACGCGGCCACGTCATCCGCCGATGAGTTGAGCCCTGCGCCACTCTTCGCGGAGCTCGTTCGCGTCTGCCCGTTGACGACTTTGGACATCTCGTCATTGGCCTGCTCGACCACGTCAGCGTGCACTTCGCCGGCTCCCTGCCCTGGCTGCTCGACCTTGAGATGCACGCCGGGTGGCATCTGCGCAGATGCGTTCGCTCCGAGCTTGTCGGCGGTGTCCTGCGCGCGGTCGAGCTGGTCGACGCCAACGCCTCGGGCGCCGTCCTGCACTTCGACAATCCGCCATGGCTTGCCGAATACCTCCATGAGGATCAGCCGCTCACGGGTGGAGAACCGCTTGAAGTAAGCCCAGTAAAGGCAGATCGGCCCGATGCCCTCGCGCTCCGGATACTCGTTTCGAAGGCGCGGAGTGAACTGAATCCACTTGAAAGGAACCGATCGAAGGTCGAACCCTGAGGCCTCGAAGTATCCACGCTGGAACATCGAATCGTTCAGCCGAAGCTCGCGCTCTGGGCCGAAGCTGAGACGACGGGGGTGGATCCAGTTCAGTTCGGCAACGGACCATTTCAGATCGACGCCTGGCTTGTAGATCCATTGCTTCTCGACCGCCGAGCGCCCGTGAAAGTGGCCCCATGTGAGGTCAACGATCGCCTGGCGCAGGTTTGGGATCTGCGAGAACCCCTGGCGCACCAGTTCTGCGCACTGCTGGGCCTTGGCTGGATCGAGCCCTGGACCGGTCGCGGGCGTGACGTCGTAGTCCACCGATGCCAGCGCGGGGAACCGCTTCCCAACCGCGTTGAACAGGTGCCCGTCGATGCCGACCGTCTCTGATTCGAGGTCGGTCAGATCGCGCATATAGCCGGCCTCTGCCTGTCGCAACACCTGTTCGATCGTCGCGGGTGTTAGCGATCGGCCGTAATATCGGCGATACCATGCATCGGTGTCAGGGACCTCTCCACCGCCGAAGATGCGTTTTTGAAGTGTGCTGGCGTCAACCCAGCTTTGCCCGTCCGAAGTAGAGCGCACAACGATGCCAGCCATGGTGTGTTTATACCTGTGGGGGGGCTGGGTTCGGTTCCGCCCACCGTCGCACGTGGGCTTCGCGCTCGACCGCAACTGTGCTTCCGACGGCGCATGCGAATTCGCACGGGATGCGTCGGACTTGCGTGTCGGCAAACACGTCGACGATCGGATATGGCCCGTCTGCGATGAATATGCGCACAAGCCACAGGGGAGGGCGGATGCGATGGCGGGCGAACGGGTCTCCCATCGCTTCGTTGAAGTGCCTTCGATCTCGATCGAGCATCTTGCGAATGCAGAATACTCGGGCCAAACTATGCGCTGATCCCATCTCAGAATCCTCCCGTGTTCGCTGCCTGCCGCTGTCCGCGAGCTCCAGTCAGTGTGCTCCCAACCCCCGCGATCAACAGATCGTACGCCGCTGCCATCGCGTCGATCTCGTCGTCTCGAGTGTCCTTGACTCCGGTGAATCCGAGCACGACACGCATGAAGTCTGGAACCCACGCTGGCGTCAGCATCCCTCGATCCTCGTCCGAACCTGGGATCAGAATTTCCCCTCGGTTCCACGCACCCGCGCACGGCTGGGCCCGAACAAGCTTGTCAGTTGTCGCCGACTCGAAGATAAGCGGCACACCGAGATCGCACAAGTGATCGGCTATGCCCTTTTCCGGCCCCGCGCCGTACCAAAGTATGGGCGCGCCGGGCCACGCAACCTGCAATCCCTTGAGCACCTGCGCGAACGCTGGCGCCTCAACCTGCTCTGAATAGACGCTTAGCAGGTAGAACTTGCCATGCACAACCGACAGGTCCTGCGCCATCACGATCGCTACGCTTCTGTCCGCTCGCGTGGATGCGGTGTAGGCGCAGTCGACTCCGATGCCGACGCGAAACATCGTTGGCCTGTCGAGGTAGAAGAACGCGTCTCGAAAGACCTTGGCCCCCCTGCTTCTTGGCCTGCTCTGGTAGAGCGATTCCCAGTCGTACTCGCCGATTCTTCGGCGCATCTTCTCGAGCCACGCGAGGGGCCTTCTCGCTGGCCACAATGGCTCCCCCGCGTCGTTGACTGCCTGCAAGCTCACGGACTTGACCGGCTCGTCCCCGCTCGTCAGCCGGCCAATCACATCGTCCTCGTGCCACCTGGTGTGGTTGACGAACGCAGACGATCCTGGATGCCTGCGAGAATAAGCCGTCGAAGTGAGCCACTCGTGCACGACCTGCCGGCGAGCGGGAGACTCGGCCTCCTGCCGATTCTTGTGAGGATCGTCGATGATGAGTAGTCCGTCGATGCCCTCCGACGTGAGCGGTCCGCCAACGCCGGTGGCGATGAGCGAGCCCCCCTGCATCGTACGCCAGTATCCGGCGGACTGGCATGTAGGGTTGAGCTTGACTCCGGCCTTTACCGCATACTCTTGGATGATTCTGCTCTTGCGCTCTGCGATGGTCGAGGAATATGACGCATAGGCGTTTCGTCGCTCGGGGTGCCGGAGCATGAACCGAGCGATGGCGGCGAAGATCAATTCTGATTTGCCGTGTTGTGGCGGTCCAGAAAAGCACGCTTCCGCGTCGCCCTGCTCGGCTCGTTCGAGCTCTTCGGCAATTGGCGCTAGGTGATCTGGCCTGTCATACTGTGGATTGACCGCTACGACGAATTCGGGGAGCGACAGCCCGCGAAGGTCCGGCCCTTCAATGCACCGGGGTCGCTGCCTCTCCTCGATCAGCGCCTTGCGCATTCGACGGAGGCTTTGCAGACGGTTGAGCACCCGAATCACGCTCATCTAGGCCGTCCCCCGCTGCAGCGAACGTGATTGCTTCGGTGTGCAGCTCGCCGACGATCTTGATCGCGCCTGCGACCAAGCGGATCTGCGTGGGCTTCGCGTCAGCGACGAGCTCCTCGAGCTTTGCGACCGCGCTGCGAAGGAACCGCACCCTGGTTTTGTGCCACGCTTCCTCGGAAATAGCGTTCGCCGATTTCCTCTTTTCAGCGACAAGTGCCGCAAGTTCTGGGTCTTCGGCCATCTTGCTGCGATAGCGCTCCACAGAACGCACGCAAACGCCTGCATTCTCTGCGGCGAGCTTGTCGCCCATGTCGAGCGCATCGACGATGATTCGCGCGAGTCGTTCCCTGTCGAGCGCTGGGGGGGCTGGTTTTGCTGCCACGTTTCAAAACCTACCAGCTCAGCTGGGGCGTTTGAGAGCGAGCGGTCAGCTTTGGGTTGCCGCAGGCCGGTGCGTGGGTGGGGTTCCTTTGACCCATGCCCCCGTCCCAATCCCGGGAAGCAGTTCGCAGGGAAGCTCGCGCACACCGAATCTGCATCCCGGTGGAGGGGGGCCCTTACAAGGGCCCCCCCGGGAAGCAGTTCGGGAAGCAGTTCCCAAGTGCTTCCGGGAAGCAGTTGGGAAGCAGTTGGGAAGCAGTTGGGATCGCGAGTTCTTCGAGGATTTAGCACATCCGTCACGAAAGGTTCTTTGCACAAGATCGATTGACGCACCGTGTCCAACTGCTTCCGGACTTGGGAAGCAGTTGGAAGCAGTTGGGAATTCGCAGATAGAATTCGCGCTGTTAGATAGCGGGAAGCAGTTAGACACAAAATCACGCGTGACCTCCTGCGTCATCGTCGGTTGATGATTCTTCTCCTGATGCGTCATTCACGGTTCGCAGCTTCCAGGCCTTGCCCCCGCCCTTGCCTTCACGCTTCTCCTCGACGCACCAGCCATCGACCACCCCGTTGCGAAGGACGGTCGTGATGTCCTCCGACCTTCCTTGGTGACCGTCTACGCGCATCTTGGCGATGACCTCCCGTGTGCTCAGACCATGCGGGTAAGAAACCAGCACCTTTTCGACGCTCTCTCTCAGCTTGGCGAAAGCCCGCCTCGGTGCTTGAGGCTGATCCACCGCGTCCTCTGGCTCGTACTCGATACGAATCCCCGCCTTGTCATTGGCCCCGTCGTCTGAGGCGATGTCGCTAGGAGCTAGATAGAACTTCGTATTTGCGATCCTGCCGGTGGCGTTTGCGCTGGTCTTTACAATCTCACATAGTACCGGCTCGAATGGCTTCTTGCCGTTCATGTTCAAGACGGTCCCGCACGCGTCGAAGATGGCGGAATTGCCGCGAGCGACCTCTCTTTTGTCCTTTCCTTCAGCAGCTTTGCCCGCGTGGTGAATAACGATGAAGCTGCACCCCGTGTGCTCAGACACACGCGTAAGCATATCCAGATAGGTCCTTATTCTAGAATCTATCTGGTCGACTCCAGGCGTCGCGGCTGTGAAGCTGTCAATGATGCATAGAGCCCGACCGGTGCATAGCCTCTCAAGCTCGGTTTCTGCTGATTGGCTCGTGAGATACCACGCTGGGAAACATGTGAGTTCGAGCATGTCCTCGAACTCGGACGAGGTCAGATTCGCACCGAACGCAAGTCGCTGATAGCGCTCTCTCGTGGCCTGCTTGCCCTGCTCATAGTCAATGTGCAGGACTCTTCCTTTGGTGCATCGAAACTCGCCCCATATCTTCGTACCAGTCGCAACAGACTCCGCAAGGGACTGCAGAGAGTAGCTCTTTAGGCTGTAGCCGTAGCCGACGAAAAGGGTAGGCCGGCCAGGCCCGATACACAGCTCTTTGCAGACCCACTTGACGGGCTGCAGGGGTGCGAAGATGGCTTCGGAGTTGAGGATCTCGGACCGCTGCTCGGTCTTCGCCGCCTCTTGGATGAGAAGGGCTGAGCGCTCGAGGTACCCCTGACTGTCCCCGTTTACGCCGAAGCCTTCGGCAGCGATCTTCTGCGCAGCGACAATCGTCTGACGCACTTGCCACTTGTTGACGATGATCTGTGCGTGTTCTTCAATGTCGCTCAGGAACGGGGTATTGATGAGCAATTGGGCGACGTAGTTAGGGTCTACTTCGCGCCGGCCGTGGCCGCGCAGTACTGCCTGCTTGATCGTGATCTCGGTGGTAGGCTTTCCCTGCGAGGTGAGCTCTAGAATAGCTCGCCAGATCTCCCCGTTCTCCCACGAATAGAAGTGCTCCGGGCGAGCTATGGGAGCAGCTCGCATCAGATGTTCTCTGGACGTCGCCCCGGTGACGATTACCGTCGCCTCTGCCTCCAGATCGTTCGGGGGGATCCGGCAGTCATCCACGGCGCTTGCTCCTTGCGGCGACAATCCACGCCACGGCCTCCGAGACAGGGACACACGCTTTGACCAACGCGAGCGAGTCGGGCGGGACACAGAGTCGCTCTGCCACGTCAGCGAGGTCGTTTTCTGTGGGTGGTCGAGTCACCCCAGAGTTGAGCCAGACGGCGCCGGCCAGAGCTGCGTGCTGCTGGGGGGTGAGCGCTGGGGGCGCTGGGGGCGCGTGTGGATGCTGCTCGGTCATTGCCATCGGTCCTTGCTTCGGCAGGCAAAGCAATATCCAAACTTCCGGGCTGGGTTCGTCCAGTAGTAACCAACAGCGTGACAATGGGGGCAGTCCCCTTGGATGTTTCTGTCTCGCCGGATTCCAAGCAGGCACAGAATGAAGTCAAACATAGGCTCTGCCTCCCGTCGCAACACAAGTCCTGCTCGTCGGCCGACAGGCAAGTAGCGTTTCGGACGTAGGCTCACCCCTGGGCAGTCCAAACACGTCCTGAAACCAAGAAGCTTTGCACGCAGGAGTGCAGAAGACGCGTGGGGATGACAGATCGCAGCCGCACCACGCACACCAGCCCGTAGGCGGAGGGGCGAGCAGGCAGCAGATCGCGGCGTCCAGAGGGTGCACGATTGGCTCTCCGCACGACGGGCAATCGCGCGAGCACGGGGTTCTCTGGTAGGTCCTGGGAGCTGGACTCATCGGTACCTCCGCGCGGTTGAATACAGCCCGAGCAGCCAGTGAAAGTGCTCCCGGCGTCGACGCAGGTTGTGAGCGAGACAGGCCAGCAGGAATCTCACTTGGATACCTCCGGGCACTTCTTGAGGAACTCGTCGATGAACGCAGTCTTTTGCGCGTAGTTTGGAACACCCTGGGGCTCCTTGGGCTGCTTCCAACACTTCCGTTCGGGGACGTTGAGCAATTCAATCTTTGGGGTCTTGATCTTCATTGCTTGCTCATGAGTTCAGACCGAGTTTGCAGCGCTCGTATGCGGCTTCGGCGTCAGCGGGGGTGCGGAAGACCGAATAGAAGCCCCCCAGACCGCGGACCATTCGCATCATGGCGATCTGGACGCGGGACTGGCGGGCGTTACCTGTTTTTGCCTCTAACATCATGATGCGACCGGTGGGTGACAGGATGCCGCAGATGTCCGCAAGGCCTGCAGGACCACAATGCTGGGGTCTGCCGGAAGCAGTGGGCTCGCCGGCGGGGGACATCTTTGCGATCTTGAGATCACGCTTGTTGCCGAGTAGCGCGCACGCCGAATTGACCAATAGGGTGTGTTCGGCTGTGCGATCAGCAGCGGGGCGCCTCGGGGAGGGCTCGCAGAGGGAAAGGACAGGGCGTTGGCCACGCTTGAGGGATTGAAGGCGCGCGAGCTCGGCCCGCGCAACTTCGAGTTGGGCGTCGAGGTCGGACAGGAGCTGGGTGCGGAGGGTCATCGCGTAGCTCCCAGCAGGCTCATCTGGCCAGCCTTGCGAGCTTGCAGAGTTGAGCCCTCTGCTTCAGCTTGTAGCCGTTCAACACCCTGCGCCGCCCACTCCTCAGAGATCTCGATACCGATATAGCGGCGCCCGAGTCTGATGGCAGCGACTCCGAGGCTGAACGAGCCAGCGAACGGATCGAGAATGTAATCTCCCGGTTCGCTGATCAGGTTGACGAGTTTGAGCGCGAGACTCACCGGCATTTCGTTGGGGTGCAGGCGCAGCCTGGCTTGGAATGCGATCCCGGGGCTGGGGTCGGTCCAAACGTCACCCTCGCGCGCGTCGCCCCGAGGGTCGTACTGCCGCGCGTGGTCCTTGTTCTTCGTCCGGTGAAGCTCGTTGATGCGCTGTGAGACCTTGTGGTCGGCCCGAGGTCGCATGAGCCTCCCACTGCCCGGCGTCTCCCCGCAGACAGCCCAGTCCTCATGAAACTTTGGCAGGCCCTTCGAGTTGCCGTTGGCCTTGCACGCGTGGTTCGTCGGATACCACGCGATCCACTCCTGGACACTCTCGACACCCGCGGCGTGCAGCCACCGGTAGAGGTCCGGAGCGTACCCTTTGAGAGCAAGCGTGCGCCAGCCCTTGACCGCTCGGAGCATCTTGAGCGTGACGTCCTTGTCGCTGGGGTATGACCCGTAGCCGTACGTCGGATCAGCTGCCACGATGGTGCGGAACTCGGGCGGGATCATCGGGATCACATCGAGGCAGTCACCGCGAACAACGGTCCACTGTCGCTGTCCGGTGCAGAACCCTGCGAAGTCGTGGCCTTCGATCACGTCCCCGTCTCCTTCATCGCCTTGGCGTCGACCATCTCGACACGCACCAGCCGTCCGCTGCAGACTCCTTCAGCCGAGCCCTCAACCAAGGCGCGGCGAATCACCGCCACCAGCTCCTTGGTGTCGACCCAGGGCCGCTGAGCGCCCTTGCCAGGGAAGCCGTTGATGACCGGGGCCAGGGCCTTCCCATGCACCATGTTGTACATGGCGATCTCGCGCAGCACGTCCTTGGCCGCGTCGTGCCCCGAGGCCTCAAGTGTGGCTTTGTTGGGCCACTTGTATGCCGCCCGCACTTTGCGCTGCAGCATCGCGGGGGGCGTGTACTTCACGACGTGCAGGAACCTGGCTTTGCCGAGCTCGTGTCCGTCGATGAGGCACGCGTTGACGCACCTCGATAGGTATTTCACGCGGTCCTCGCCCGTCTCGCCCTGCGCCCGCTCCGACATGGCCTGGCGCCTAATTGCCGGATTGGGTCGGCCGCGGGTTACCCATCCACACTGGGGGCAAATGCCGTCTTCGAACTCTGCACTACGAAACATCGCAAAACAGGATTGGCACTGGCGCACAGGGTCGGAGCCTGCCTTGACCTTGATCGCCCTACCATCGAGGGAGAACTCCCGATCGTCGGCGGGAAGGCCAATGTTCGGATCGAGGCTCCAGCCGCGAAGGTCGCCGGCAATCAAATCGACCTTGCCGGGCGCCGCACGGAGCCCACGACCTAGCGCTTGCATCATCGGTCCTGGCGACGAGAACTCACGGCACGTGACAATCTCGCTCACCTCAGTAACATTGAAGCCTTCCGTAAGGACCATGTAGTTCGTGAGCCCCGCGAGCTCTCCCCGGCGGAACGCGGTGATCGCAGCCTCGCGATCCTCGGCACGCATCGATCCTTCCACGCACGCGCACGGGTAGCCCGCGGCGGTGAATTCGTGGGCGAGGTCCTTTGCGTGCTTGACCGATGCGGCGAAGATGATGAAGCGTCGCCCCTTGCCGTGTCGGGCGTGGAACTCCAGGGGATGCATCGCCAGCGCTTTGGACTGGCGCATTGGGTGGATAATGCGAGCAGGGACGAGCACCCCCGCGTCGATGAGCTGTTGTGGCTGGCAGACAACAATCAGCTCATCGAAGGAGTTCCCCAAGGCGACCCCGTCTCCGCGCTCGGGCGTGGCGGTGAAACCTAAGACAAGCGCCTTTCGCTCCCGGTAGTGTGCCGGGATGCCAGACCACTTCTCAGCCCCGCAAAAATGGTGACACTCGTCAAATACGACGCTATCGAAGTCCGGCAGATCTCCCCGTGCGATCGCGGTCTGGGTACTCACTACCTGCAGCAGTGATTCGCTACGCGGGTATCCTGCAGCAATGACCCCGGCGTTCATTCCCAACCGGGAGAACGCCTCAACGGTCTGCTTGATCAGCTCGTCTCTGTGGACGAACACGCCCCATCGGAAGCCCTTGGTGACACCACCTCGAGCGACCTGGCTGAACAGGTGGGTCTTCCCGCCGCCGGTCGGTATCACACACGCGATCGAGCGCTTGCCGGCGCGGTAAGCATCTTCGATTGCCTTGCGCGCCTTCGGTTGGTGTCCCCAAGGATCCGACATGGCTCAGACCTCCGCCGTCGCAGCTTTGCCGTTCTTCTTTGCGCGCTTCTTCGGCACCTCAACCTCGGGCATCATCTTCGCTCCGAGATACAGCCTGCGAACCTCGACCTGCTCTTGCTCCCCATCCTTGAGCTCGCAGAGGCAGTGCCCGTCGACCTCAGCCCCCTGAACAGTCACCACGGGGCCCGTGTGATCGTCGAGCCAGTAACGGTCCCCGATTTCCAGCGTTAGGAGCTTCGATCCTTCTGCGCAGAACGACAGACGACTATACCTTGCCGCCTCAGGATCTCCCCCCGCCACGGGGTAGCGCTGGACGCACACCCCGACGTCATCAGCAGCAGTGATCTCGACCGTCTTTTGGTCAAGGACCCACCACTGCGCCAAGTCCAGCTCGGGCACTTCGCGCGGATGAGCGTCGTTCGCATCCCAGTCCGCAACACCGATCTCGACGCCTTCCTCGGGGCAGTCAAGGTCCTCAGTCTGCACTCTTACGGAGCCGTCCAGCACCGCCAGGATGCGCACGCAGCCGTGCACGTCGTGTTCCCAGACCTTGCCGTCCTGCAGCTGGCTGAAGGTGGGCTTGACGAGAACGACTACGGGGGTATTTGCGATAGCGCCCGTAGTGTCGAGCTTCTCCTGGCGGTCCGCAGCTGCAAGCGGACGGGTGCGGATCGTCTGGCCTGTGGAGCGCGACACATACTCGACGATCTTGCGCTCGTGGTTGATGCGCTCTTCGACGTCGAGTTCTTCCACGCGCTTGCAGAGCTTGTCGATCTCGCCCTCGATGCGCTTGATCTCGTCGGAGTGCTCCTTCGCGTCCGCCGAGGCTGATTCCTTCTCCCAGGCCCGTTCGCGCCAGAGCGATCGAATCTTGCCGTTCATCTCGTCGATCGTCTTGATGTCGACGGTCCCCGAGACGGGGGAGGCGCGGTGCTCTTCCATGCCTCCAGGCGTCTCGGTCACAGCCGGCGCATCGTCGACGTGCACGGACGCGCCAACAACAACCTCAGCATCCGCAGTAGCCACGTCCTCGCTCTTCTCCACCTCAGCCTTCCCCTGCTCCTCGACCGTCCCCGCCTGCTCACTCGTCGTCTCCGGTGTCGTCGGAGAGGGGGTCTCCGATCGGGATTTCCCATTGGTCTTCGGCTTGTTCTTCGAGCCCGGCTTGCGTCCCATAATCGTCCTCCGTCTCTGTGCTCGACTTTCTCGCGAGCGTCGTTCCATCAGAAATCCGAACGACAACAGCGCCGTTCGGATACGACTTCTTCATCACCTCGAGCGCTCGGCTATGGCAGCAGTGGATCGCCAGGCGCCGCGCTCGGAACACGATCGCTACGGGATCTCTGCGACAAAGATCGCCGTGACATACCGGAGCTTCTTCGGGTCGTCCGCATCCAAGCGCACAATCCGCTTGTCCGACACCAGGTGCTGCATCGCAGTTCGGAAGCGGTAACGCTGATGCGGCGGCACTGAGGTCTTTCCCGGCACTAGCGTCACCACGCGCTTGCCCAGGTCGCGGGGAGTTAGGCCCTT